>Ga0068871_100002726_pt1 | contig 12049 bp, 8 predicted proteins | sample KBSMisM72_FD_72750 | JGI IMG/M metagenome (GOLD analysis project Ga0068871, IMG submission 72750) | Miscanthus rhizosphere microbial communities from Kellogg Biological Station, Michigan, USA - KBS Miscanthus M7-2 | ecosystem: Host-associated > Plants > Roots > Rhizosphere > Soil ... | reverse complement strand
CCACGCGCCCTGTGCGTCGCCGGACAGAAACAACGCGGTGCCAAGCTCATGACGCACCGCCGCATTATCGGGGGCATACGACAGCGCCTGCCGGAACGACTCGATCGCTGCGCGGTAGTCGGCGCGGTCGAGCGCATGAAGCCCGCGATTCTCAAGAGCGACGGCGCTGTGGAGCATGCTGCGCGCGTCGTCCATCCAGGGATCGATGGGAACCGCCTCTCTATCGCCTCGTTTGCGCAGATGCGCGTCAGCGTTGGTGGCGTCGCCGAGTCCGCGATAGGCGAGGGACAACGGATATTCGAGCGCCGTCGCCTGCGGTGAGAGCGCAAGCGCGCCCTCGAGTTGCCTGACGGCTTCCGCGTACAAACGCTTTGCCAGCGCCGCGCGTCCAAGGCCTGACAGTGCGGCCACGGATTGCGGCTGTACCGACAGCGCCTTGGCGAACGCGGGCTGCGCCAGTTCGGGATGATCCTCGTCGAGATATGCGTTGCCAAGCCACACGAGCGTCGCCACGTCGGACGGCTGCAGGTCGCGTGCGCGTTCGAAGGCCTTGACCGATTTCTCGGTCTCCGTCCGCGCTTTGTAAAGGTGTCCCAAATAGTACGGCCAGCGCGCGTCTGTCGGCGCGAGCGCCTGCGCATTCAGCAAACACGGCTCTGCGGCTTCGAGATATTCGGCGGCAAACAAGAGCTTGCCCATCTCGCCATAGGCGTTCGCGTCGTTCTTCTTCGACGAGAGGGATGCGTACGCAGCGTTGATCTGCTCGCGGACCGCTGGCTCGGCGTTCGACAAGTCGGGTAATGGCACGTCGAGGAGCGCCGGCTTTCGAGCGGTACACGCACACATCGCGATCGCGACCAGAACGACGGCAGCTCGCTTCATCGGCTGCTGCCTTCGCGCAACGTCGTGTAGGTATCGAGAGGCACGCTGTCCCACGTTTCTGTTGCCCCGTCAGGCCAAAGCACGCGCACGCGCGGCGGCCGCGTCGACGTCCCGAGCCCGGCGAGAACGCGCGGATCGTTGGCCGAGGCGTACGACCCATCGGATCGCGCACGCCGCCAGATCGAGACGCCGTCGTCTCGCGTCACCTGTATGCGAGCTCCGAGTTTACCGACCTTCAGACCGATCCAGTGATTTCGAGTGCCGACGCTGTTGATGAGAAGCCGCGCCTTCCCGTTGTTGTCGTTGACCACCACGTCGATGTCGCCGTCGTTATCGATGTCTCCAAACGCAGCGCCTCGTCCCACGTCTGACAGCCGAAACACCGCGCCGGCCTCGTCGGTGACATTTTCGAACCGGCCGCCGCCACTGTTGCGAATGAGTTGCATCCGCTGCCGCAGTGGAAAAGGATCGCGCACCCGGGCAAGGGCTTCGATCGCCTGCACCGCGCCGTTGACCGTCAGCAAGTCGAGCCGGCCGTCGTTGTCGAAGTCGAACCACGCGGCGCCGAAACCAGTGCCGGCGCTCGTCATGCGCGCGAGTCCTGAAGGCACGCCGCGTTCCTCGAACGCGCCCGTGCCGTCATTGACGAAGAAGTTGCTGCCTTCACCTGTCAGCTCGGTCATGAACAGGTCTTCGTCGCCGTCGTCATCGAAGTCGCCGGCGTCGACGCCCATGCTGCCTTTCGCTTTGCCCGATGCACTCAACGCCGCGCCTGACTGCAACCCGGTGTTCGTGAATGTCCCGTTGCGGCGGTTGATCCACAACTGGTTCGGCTGACCATCGTTCGCGACGTAGATGTCCGCCCATCCATCGTTGTTGAAGTCCGCCGTCGACACGCCGAGCGCTGGTCCGAACTCGGTCGCCATACCTGACGCCGCCGTCACGTCTGTGAACGTGCCGTCACGGTTGTTGTGATAGAGCCGGCTCGGCAGCGGCTGATACACGTTCGGCGAGCAGTAGTCAGGACGTCCCGACGCGGCGTGGCACGGCGTGCTTGCCGCCTCGCTCCAGCGCAGATAATTGCCGACGAAGAGATCGAGCCAGCCGTCGCGATCGTAGTCGACCCAGGCCGCAGACACCGCCCATCCAGTCTCGTCCGTGCGACTCTGCTTCGACACGTCGGTGAACGTCCCGTCGCAGTTGTTCCGGTATAGCTGATTCGTCCCGAGGTAGGTGAAATACAGATCGATGCAGCCGTCGTTGTTGTAGTCGCCGGCGGCAACGCCCATGGCGCCGTCGCGGGTGACGATGCCGCTCTTCTCAGTTACATCCGTGAACGACAGCTTGCCGTCATGCAGATCGTTTCGAAACAAACGGCCCTGTCCGCGGTACTGGACGAGAAAGACGTCGAGGTCGCCGTCGTTGTCGGCGTCGAAGAGCGCGACGCCGGATCCAATGATCTCAGCGTAGTAGAACTTGCCCGACATGCCGTTCACGTGCGTGAACGCCAGTCCGCTCTGTTCGGCGCGATCGGAAAACCAGTCGGGGGGTGTCTGAGTTGCGAGCGTGGCCTGCGACCGACCGCCACACGCGGCGAGGAAGAGAAAGAAAAGGCAGGAAAGGCGGGATGGGCAGGACGGGCGGGATGGGCAGGATGGGAAGAACATCGAGCTTATTGTTGCTCGTTCTTCCCGTCCTGCCTCTCCCGCCTAACCTGCCCTTCCTGCCTACGCGATCACGTTAGAAATCGAGCGTCCAGGACACCTTCAGCAGCCTCGGCGCCACGACGCTCGTCGGCGCGAGCCAGGACGAGTAGGTGGCAGTCAAGCCGCTGATGACGTCAGAGTTGGTGACGTTGTAGATGTCGAGGCTGAGATTCGACTTCGTGCGGGCCAGGCGGATGATCTTGCCCAGGCGCAGGTCGATCTGGTTGAACCGCGTGTAGTAGTTCGAGCCGGGCTGGAGAATCGCCAGCGTCGTCGAACCCGTTGCGACGCCACCCGTCGGGAGACGTCCAAGCGCGGGCTGAATGACCGTCCCGTTCGACGCAGGTAAGTTGGCCGCCATCTCGACGCCTGGAATGCTCTGGTACGACGCGCCGAGCTGCACGTCGATTTTCGGAACCGTGTACGACCCGAGGAACTTCACCTGCGGGAGCCACTTCTGCGCCATGTGGCAGGTGTTCAGCGACGAAACAACGCTCGTCGGCGGCGGGCCAATCAACATTTCGACAAGGGCGTTGCTGCCCGCCTTCGCCGGATCCTGGACGTCGCAGTAGTCGGTCGTCTGATGACCGGTACTGAGGCCGCCCTGGACGATGACGCCGTGCGGGAGCCTCGCGTTGATACCAAGGTCGAACCCAAACCAGTGATCGTAGACGTTGCTGCCCGGGAACATCGTGTCGGACAGACCCTGGAGGTTCGTGGCGGGACGGGTGTCGTTCACGTTGAAGAACCCGGTCGTGTTCAAACCCGTCGTCGGCAGCGGCGCCCCGCCGGCCGAGACTGGCGGCGCCGGAATCGCTGACGTCGGGATGCTGAACTGCGTGTACTGATCCGCCGTATGGCTCGTGTCGTCGGTCACGAGGAAATTGCCGAACCAGCGCCTGAACACGCCGCCGTTCACCGAGACTCCGCGGCCAAGCTCACGCTGAGCGCTGACCGAGAACTCCCAGCTGTACGGACGCTTGCCCCAGCCGTAGCGAGCATCGTCCTGCACCGCGAGGTTCGGGTTGAGCGAGTTGCTGTACATCAGCGCGTTGGCGCCGACGGCCGCGAGGCACGTGTCCGCCTGGTTGTCCGCACCCACCTGCGTCGGGCCCTGGTTGGTGTTTCGCGTCAGATCGCAGTCTGGAATGAAGTTCTTGTTGTTGTCGGTCCACGCGCGTGATGAGGTCAGCTGGACGTTGTATCCAGGCTGGCTGGCGAGACCCCCGACCAGAAGCGCCTGGCCGAGTACGTACTTGCCGACGTTGGCTTTGATGGCCGTCTTGCCGTCTCCGAACACGTCGTACGCCACACCGACCTTGGGCGTCCAGTCGCGATACCGCGTGGTGTCGAACGCCGGCACGTCGTAATCGCGCAGCGGCGTCGTGAGCGACGGATACAAGTGGAACGCCGGGTTCTGCGAGTCGAACCAGTCGATGCGAAGACCCGCGCTGAGCGTGAGCCGGTTCATCGTCCACTTGTCCTGGACGAAGACGCCGCCCTCGGTCCTGACCCTGTTGGGCGATCCCGCCGTGTCGGTCGGACATCCGGGCTGAATCGACGTATTGCCTCCGACGATGCGGCCGCTGACGAGGCGCGACAACGGGTCGGTGCAGCCGTCCGAACGGAGCGTCAGGCTCACCGGCACTGGGATGCCCGCACCCACGCCGTTGCTGGCCAGTGTGCTGACGACGTAGCTGTACGGGATGACCGACTGGCTGAGGGCCCAGCGGAACGCGCCGTTCAGGTCGAAGCCGGCCTTGAACGAGTGCGAGCCCGTCACGTACGACGCGTTGAAGTTGCCACGGTAGTTCGGGTTGTGGCTTCCGGTATCGGTCGGGCCGACGTGGCCGTGATAGGTCGTGATGAGCTGCGTGAAGCCGGGCACCGCCGACGTCGGCGCGTTGTCGGTCACACCGACGGCCAACGGATCGGAGAAGCTCGTGTCGCCGAGCCGGACGCCCCACGTTTCCTGATGACGCCAGAAGCCCGCCTCGAGCAGGAACTTGTTCGTCATTGGCGACGACCACGTCAGCAGGTTGTCCGAGAACGGGAAGAAGTAGGAGTTGTTCAACGACTCGTGCGACGTCGTGGTGACGCCATTGACGCTCGTCCGCTTCTTGTTGTTGTAGTAGGCGCCGATCTTGTTCTTCGGACTCGCCTGCCACGTGAGTCGCAGCGTCTGCTCCCAGAAATGGCCGCCGCCGCCGACCGTCGTGTCGAGCAGCGAGCTGTCCTGAATGGGCACGTACGCCAGCGTCGTCGCGTTCAGGAGCGTCGCGGGCGTCGTGCCGACGATGAAGTTCTTGTTCGGATAATCGTTCGGAACCTGATTCTTGGCTTCGGTCCATCGCGCCGTCGCGAAGAACCACAGCTTGTCCTTCATGATCGGACCGCCGTAGCCCGGGTTGTAGTCGTAGACGTGCACCAGCGCGCCGGGCTGGAACGCCAGGCCGCGGCAGAACAGGCTCTCGATCGGAGTGCACGCCGCTCCGACGCCCGAGCCGGACGAGTAGTTGGTCCCCTGCATGCCGCTGGTCGCGCCGCTCGCGAACATCAGGCCCTTGAAGGTGTTGCCGCCGTCGCGCGGCACGTAGTTCAACTGAACGCCGCCGCCGGCCATCGATGCGTCGGCGCCCGACGTGTTGATCGACATCTCCTGCATCGCCGTGAAGCTCGGCGAGCTGCTCAGCGACTCGCCGAAACGAATCGTCGTCGCCGCCGAGACGCCGCCGATCAACTGGCGCTGCTCGGCCGGCTTGCCGCCGTGGATCGCGAGGTCGGTGAAGCTGTCGCCCGCGGTGCCGCCGACGTCCTGCGTCGCCAGTGAGTTGGCGTTCGCGACACCGACGCCCCCGGCCGCGCCGAGGATGATGCCCGGCTGGAGCGCGGCGAGGTTGATGCCGAGGCGTCCGGTCGGAATCGCGTCGACGACCTCTTTGGTGACGACCTTCTGCACCGCTGCGCTCTGGACGTCCACGAGCGGCGTCTCGCCAGTGACGGTGATCGTTTCGGCAAGCGCGCCGACTTTCAGTTCGGCGTTAATCGAGGCGATGAACGACCCGGTCAGCTCGATGCCTTCGCGCTTGACCGTGTTGAAACCCGTCAACGTGAACGTCACGGTGTACGCGCCTGGCGGCAGCGAGATGATTTGGTACAGACCGGAACCATCCGTCACAGTCGACCGGGTCTTCTCGATCAACGCGGGGCTGGCAACTTCGACGGTGACGCCGGGTAGTACGGCGCCGGACGTGTCCTTCACCACACCGGTGACTGACGCTTGCGCGTAGGCCGCGATCGGGGCCAGCAAGCTGACCGCGAGCGCGAACAACGACACCTTCAAGAGTCCACGCATGAGCCTTGTCTCCCTTCCTTACCCTATGAACGATTGGCGACAGCGGTATTGTCCGCTGTTAATAACGCTGTGCTTACAACTCAGTCAAGGCAATTTGGCGTCTAGTCGTGCGCCAGACCGATTGATCCAACTGATTGGAGGAAATACGTCCGAGATCAGCGGCCGGTCACGTCGCGCGCGCGATCGGAGATGGCGTCCTCCGCGCTGCTCCAACCGGAGCCCATGCCGTACGGCGAGCGGTCGAGGACGGCTTCGATGCGGAGGATCAGACCTTTTTCGATTTTGAACAGCTCGGCAAGCTCCCAGGTCCACGGCGTCGTCGGCCCGGCGGTAACCGCCCGGCCGTCCGGCGTCGTGTAGTGGCGCGTGTCGCCGCCCATGTGGTCGAAGAACGCGAAGCTGAAGACGAGCCCGCGTTCCTGATCGACGGCGACGTACCGGCGATCGCGAATACGCGAGACGAAGTGCAGCAGCCCCGAGGTGAACTGCTCCTTGCAACCCCATTGATTCGAGTACATCGTCGCTGTCTTCGGATCGGCGCGCGTCTCCCCGGGTTTGGGCGGCACATTCGTGGACGGCCCGCCGTTCTCGAACCGATCGCAGTCGTCGGTGAACGGATAGACGCCCTTGCCGTCGTTCCGCTGCATACCGGAGAAGTACATGTTGGCCGTCTTCACCAAGTCCGCCCGCGACATGCGCTCCGCCGCCGGCACGTTTTCGACAAACAGGTGGTTCGGCATCCCGAGCTTTTCGCAGTTCGTCGCGGCGTTTTCGTTGCGCACCACCAGAAGCTCGATCTCGGAAATCCGGCGGTTTTGCAGCCGCAGCCGGAGCGCCACCAGCACAGGCGCGCCGTCTTTCTGCTGCGGGTTTTCCTCGCGCAGCGTGCCGATGAACGCGACCTGCCCCGCCGCGACGTCGCTGACGAAGAGCCGATAGGTGCCTCTGCCCACCATCGTCCGCCACGAGCCGTCGCCGAGCTCGAGATGTTGACCGTTCTCCGTGTACTTCGCACTTCCAGTCAACGGCGCGAGTTGGGGATCGTGCTTGATGAAGGCGTCGACGAACTGATCAACGGTGCTCTCGAGGCAGGCGCGATCGCACGGCGTGCCTTGCGCAAACGCCGGCGAAGCGCTGATCGCGATTGACAGAACGACAAGGATGCTTCTCATTTATCGCCTCATCCAGCGCACGACATTCAACGCAGAGCACGCGGAGCACGCTGAGAACCGCAGAGCTGAAAACGGCGATTCGACGGCGTCGCGAAGCGACGCGCACGGCCGAACTCGGATCGAAGCAAGAACAATTCACGAACCTGGTTGTTCTTCTTCGATCCGAATTCGGCCGTGCATGCGGCCTGCTACGCAGGCCGCCCTTCGAATCGCCTGCGCGATCTCTGCGAAACTCCGTGGCTCTGCGTTAAACGTCGTCTCTCTTTCCTCTGTTTGTCAGTTCCCGTACGCTCACGGTTTGCGCATATGCGTCAGATCCTGGTTGTTCTCGATGCACTCGTACTCCTCCACGCGCGCGCCCTTCGGCGTACGCAGGGTGGCGCCGGTCACCCACGGTTTCGTGAGCGCTTTCGGATCGGTGACCGTGGCTTCGTACGCCAGCGTGCCGTCCGCCTTCGGCGTAAACCGCTCGACGACGTGCATGTCTTCGGAGTGGACGGTGCCCACGCCTCCGAGCCACGTTTTGTCGTTGAAGCCGACCACATCGACCACCAGCGAGTCGCCGTCCCACTTCGCCACCGAATCTCCCATCCACGTCGGCGTCACGTCGGCCGGATGCCGGAGCTGGGGATCGATGGGGATGATGCGAAACGCGTGGAACGACTCGTAGAGAATGACGATTTTCTCCGGCGTCTGCACGATCTCGAACGGCATCGGCATGCTCGTGATGCGGGGGACGCCGGGCAACAGGCACGCGGCGGTGGGATCGTCGACGGCGGTGAACGTCTTCTGCTTGGCCGCGTACGCGGCCGTGTACTGCGGCGGCTCGCGCCTCGGCGGCGGCGCGGCACCGCGCGAACCCGCGGGCGGACCCGCTGTCCCTTGGTCGCCATACAAGCTGACGCCGCCGCTCTGCCAGACGCCGGAGATGTCGGGAGCGCCGGCGGCGGAGCGGCGAAGCGCCGTCTGCTGCGCGGATCCGACGTCGAGGGTCGCCATGACGAATCCTGCGGTGCACACGACAACGGGTATGCCGACGCAAATCGTGAATCGTGCGTTCATCGCCATCACCTCAAGCCGCGGGTCCGAGAAACACTTTGCGGCCGTCGGCGAGCGTGATCTCGCGGCCGGCGGCGCGGTTCTGGCTGTAGCGGGCGCGGTAGCCCGTGACGCTGATGACGTCGCCCGATTTCAGCAGGCCGCGTGGAAATCCGGTGCGCTTGAGCGTGTTCGGAGGGTATCCTTCGAACGCCCAGTTCACGATTTTGCCGCCTTCGTCCGTCACGTCGATGTAGACGTACGCGTGCGGGTTCGTCCACTCGATTTTCGTCACGACGCCCTTGACCGCGACGGCCGCGTTCGCGTCGTACTCCGCGGCAAACGAATGGTGCGCGCGGGCCGGAAGCGGACACAGCAGAATCGCGGCAGCCGCGAGTATCAAAAGGGATCTGGGTGTGCGCATCGGAACCTCCCCACGCAGCGGATCGTCTAGAGGGCAGAGAGCTTAGGGCTAAAGGCTGCCCTTCAGAATCGCAGGAGAAGGTAGCACGCCATGCAACGAGTCGTCAGCATCCACCTGAACGGCAGCACCTACCAGCTCGAAGAGTCCGGCTACAACGCGCTTTTCGCCTATCTCGACGCGCGCGAAACGCAACTCAGGGACGATCCCGATCGCGCGCAGAAAATGGCGGATCTCGAACGCGAAGTCGCCGAGAAGATTCAGGTGTGCCTGACGCCGACCAAAAGCATCATCACGTCGGCAGAGATCGATCGCGCCATCGTCGAGCTCGGGCCGATTCCTGCCGCCGCCGGCGAACCAGCGGGCTCTTCGTCATCGCATCAGGGTTCGTCGTCGAGTTCCACGGCATCCGCGGCGGGCAATTGGACGTCGCCGGGCGGCGGCCACACGCACCGTCGTCTGTATCAGATTCGCGAAACCGCGATGATCAGCGGCGTCTGCGTCGGGCTCTCTGAATACCTGCACATCGACGTCACTCTGCTGCGGATCCTCTTCGTGATCTTTGCGTTCGCCAGCGCGGGCTGGGGCATTCTCGCTTACGGCGTGCTGATGTTCGTCCTGCCGCACGTCAATACGCGCGCCGAGGCGGCGAGTGGAACCGCGTCAGGCACGCTGCATTGGCCGTGGGACAACGGCTGGCCATGGGACAACGGTTGGCCTTGGGATAGATACGGGTGGCCATGGGATCGGCCGACACCGTCGCAACAGCAAGCGCGCGACCGAGACTTCGGTGGCCAACGCGCCGAAGCGACGCCGCCGCCGTCCTCGACCTCATCACCGCCGTCGTCGACACCACCGCAGCCGCCGACGCCGCCGGATCCGCGTCAGGCGTGGCGCGATCAACGTGAGGAGTGGCGGAATCAACGTGAAGTGTGGCGGGGTCAGAGGCGCGAGTGGCGCGCCCAGCGCAGAGCCGCAAGGCTGGACTATCACCCGTGGCCGATCTGGGGAACGATGAGCATGATCATCTTCCTGATGTTCGGTTTTTTCTGGCTGTCGTTCTGGACGCGCGGTCACTTCTTCTTCGGCTGGCCGTTCTTCTGGGGTTTCCCGCACTGGATCGGCATCGTCTTCTTCTTCATGCTCCTCCGGTTCGTGTTCATGCCATTCCGGCCGTGGCGTTATGGATACGGATACGGCCCCTACGGGCCGTATGCACATCCGGCTCATGCGTGGGTGTCGATGTGGAACGGTCTGGCGTGGTTCCTCGTGATCATCTTCGGCGTCTGGCTCGCCTACCACTACATTCCCGAGGTGCACGACATGATTCGCGAGTTCCAGACGTCCTGGAACGACGGCTTCCACGTTTGACGGCATTTTGAAGTGCGCCGGATTAGAATTCCGGCATGTCCAACCCCATCGATCTCGACCGCCGCGAAATCCTGAAGCTTGCTGTCGCAACTGCCGGCGCCGCGCTTGCCGGAACGCCTGAAGCATCCGCGCAGCAGGAGGCCGACACGCTGCATTTCTTCCCTGCCGGCTTCAAGCACGAGCGGGTGAAGACGTCTGGGGCGGAGATCAATGTCGTGCGCGGCGGCGACGGCCCGCCGCTGCTGCTCATTCACGGCGCACCGCAGTCGCACGTGTCGTGGCACAAGGTCGCGCCCGATTTCGCGAAGGATCACACCATCGTCATGCCGGACCTGCGCGGATATGGCGACAGCAGCAAATCGCCGGATACCCCAGACCACGCCAACTACTCGAAGCGCGCGATGGCGCTCGACATGGTGGAAGTGATGAAGCACTACGGCTTCGGCCGTTTTCCGGTCGTCGGCCACGATCGCGGCGGACGCGTCGGCCAGCGCCTGGCGCTCGATCATCCGGACAAGGTCACACACCTCACGGTACTCGACATCGTCCCGACGTACTATCTCTACACGCACGTGACAATCGAGTTCGTGCAGGCGTATTACCACTGGTTTCATCAGCTGCGGCCCGCTCCTGTTCCTGAAAAGGAGATCTTCGCGACGAACGAACAGGCGAAAGCGCGCGCAACCGATCCGATTCAAGTCGAATGGCTCCGTACGGCATCGACGATGGAGAACATCCATGCGATGTGCGAGGATTACCGCGCGGCGGCGTCCATCGATCTGCAACACGACAAGGCGGACCTCGACAAGAAGATCACGTGTCCGTTGTCGACGCTGTGGGGCGAGCGGGGACCGATGGGACGGCTCTACGACGTGCTCGCGATTTGGAAAGAGCGCGGGACGAAGGTCAGTGGGAAGGGTTTACCTGGCGGGCACAATCTGATGATCGACGTCCCGGAGCAGGTCATCGCTGAAGTACGAGCGTTGATGAAGACGACGTAACCGCGCACGCAGTTGGAACGGGCGCGCAGCCACCCGGAACGCCGGCGCAACGACCCGGAACAGCGGCGCAACTATCCGGACGGCGGCGCGAGTACTCAGATCAGCGGCGCGACTGCCCCGAAAACTGGCGCCACGAGTCGGAATACCGGCGCAGCCACTCGGAACATCTGCGCGACGACCCGGAACACCAGCGCAGCCGCTCGGAACATCTGCGCGACGCTCCTGAACGCCGCGCAACACGGTTGACGAGGTCCTCAATCAGTCTTCTGTCGGGCGCTCCACGCGATCGATCACGACCGTCAGCACTCCGAGAACCACGAGAACCTTTCGAACCTCTCGAACCCCTCGAACCTATTTAATGACGTTCATCGACACGTCGACGCGGACCGTCTCTCCGTTGGCCTTGTCCGCCGCGGTCGTCAACTGCGCGGTCTGACCATCTCTGAGTATCATGGTCTCGTGTGAGACACGGAACGAGCGGAACTGTGGGAGTCCCTTCACCGGAGCGGTCAAATCCTCGGCGGACACCCACGAGTCCTCGAGCGAAATGTCCAGAAAGTATCTGCCGCCGTCGACGCTCTTCGCGCTGCAGTCGATGTTGGTTCCAACTTCCTGGTAGTTGTAAGAAACGATCGGTTTGGCCTCCGACGAAGCGCCGCCGGCATTTGTCGGGGTGAACGTGGTGCTCGCCACGGGCATCTTGATTCCCATTCTCAGATTCGCGCCAGGTCCGTCCGCCGTTGCCGTTAACGTGAACGGCTGACTGCTGGTCGTTTTCTCTCCCTGATGCCGGCTGATCACGATTTGCACCTTGAGCAGAACCGGTGAGGGTTTGGCGGCCGGCGCAGACGCCGCGGGCGCCAGTGCCGCCGGCGAAGGCTGCTGCGCGGCGGCATTACACGTCAGAATCGAGAGCGCCGCGACTGCTGCGCATGTCCATTGATGTCTCACTGCTCGTCTCCTTGTTCCCCATTTGACGCCACCGTCAGCGGTGCGATGTCAATCGGTGTGACGACGATCTCTTTCACGGGCGACGCGCCGGCGTCGACGCAGGTACATCGACATGCGCAACCGGCATCGTCTGACTCGGCGCGCGATCGACG
>Ga0068871_100002722_pt1 | contig 12054 bp, 30 predicted proteins | sample KBSMisM72_FD_72750 | JGI IMG/M metagenome (GOLD analysis project Ga0068871, IMG submission 72750) | Miscanthus rhizosphere microbial communities from Kellogg Biological Station, Michigan, USA - KBS Miscanthus M7-2 | ecosystem: Host-associated > Plants > Roots > Rhizosphere > Soil ... | reverse complement strand
TCCCCCCAAACTACTCTTAAAGGGGGCATGTAAACGCGACAGACGGTTCCGAGGAATCTGCGCCGACGCAAATGGGCTTGGCGCGCACGTGGATCGCACGACACGAGCGCCGTCTCTGCGCGGCTCATGCACTAGATGAGCTCTAAAAAAGCGAAGGCCTTGACGGCGACGCCAGCGCTTAAACGTGCGCCAATTTTGTACTAAACGTATACGCGATTGCCGGAAAATGTACACGCGTACGACCCCCAAACGACGTGCGAAACGCACGTAGCGCTGTGTACGGCGGCCCCAAAGTACGCGCTGCTCTAAAAAAGGGCAGACCTTGACGTGTATAAGCGCGCTAAAAAGTGCGCCAAAAACGTACTAAGCGCGTACGGCCAGAGTGTCGCGCACGATCGCCAGCGCGAGCGCTCTCGAGCTAGGGCGTGCACGTCCCGCGCATGGTCCCGTGCACTGTGCGCGAGCGAGCACGCCGCGCGCGCCACGAGCTCGCCAGTAGAATAGAATGTGGTTTCCAAAGGCCTCCCCCATTGGCGCCGTTCGCCTACTATAGTACCCCCTACTGTCGATTAGAGGTCCCTATAGACCCCCAAAACCACCCCCCATAGGACCCTAAGGGCCGCCGCCCGGGGCGGCTTAAAAGGGGACAGGCGCGGCGAACGCAGCCGCGGGAGGGCGCGAAAACGAGCCTTTCGGCTCGTTTTGCACGACCACGTTGCGCCTACTTGTACGGCGAATACCACGCATCCGTGGTGAAGTTCGCCTCGAGCCAGTCGATGATCTCGCGCCGGTCCGCCTCGAAGTTCTCGCGCATCCACGCCCAGTCCTTGCCCATCGCCAGTGCGAGCCCCTCGATGTTGTACCACTCGCGGTGGTAGCGCTTTTCGTCTGGCACTACTCCGAAGTGCGCACACATCTCCTCGTCGATCACGGTCAGGAGGACCGGACCCGCCTCGGGGTTGCTCTTCCGCGTCAGTGAAAAACAGTTCGGCATCGCTCACCTCCCTTTCTACTAATCGGATTATCCCACAAGCTGCGGCGATTGGCAACTCGCGTTCACCTACGCTCAGGCCGCGTATCGGCTGCGCCGGGTTGCCTTTCCGTGGGGCTTCATATACAATTACTGAGAAATGAAGAGTACACGTAGAGAGGAGGTGAGCAGAATGAGCGTCAAACTACTGAAGCGAACTGGCAAGCGTTCGCTCCAAGACCTCGTCCAGATGTATGGCGAGGACTGGTGCGTGAACGCGATCGACAAGTACTTGCGCGCCCGAGAGCGGGTGCGTAAGTGCGATCGCGCGCGCAAGTCCGCCGAGTAAGGCCGGTCTAGGAGAGTTCCAACTCGGGAGCTCTCCTAGGCAGCCCTTGCGGCTGGGAAAGGGAGGCACGATGGAGCGTATCGAAGAGCGTCGCGAATCCGTCGTCATGAGCAAGCTGGCGCCGGGCGGCAAGCATCGTATCGCGCTCGCGTGGTGGGACCACGTGAGTTCGCGATGGCGCTGCCTGGGCTGCCTGAGCTTCTGGCATCCGGCGCATAAGTGCGAACACAGCGTCGGACACTAATTGCGCTCGGGGTAGGCGCAGTTGACAACCATCGTGGTTTGTGGGATAATACCTCTAATGAAAGATAGAGAGGAGGTGAGTACATGAGCGAGCAGGCAAAGCCGAACGTCCCTGCGTGCGACCGCTTTCACATCAGTCATCCTGAGCTGATCGCGTTCATCAAGCACTACGGGAAGATCGAGCAGCGAACGGGAGAGCGCCTCGTGTTGCAGGCTGCGCAGAAGTATTTGGCGCAGCGTGAGCGTCAACGCCGACAGGGCGCGAATCGGCGCGCAAAGGTCGCAGAGCTGGAGAGCGAGGTCGAAGCACTCCGAGCAGCGGTAGCGGCCAAGAGCGCCTAAACGAAGAGCGGGAAGCCCGGCATGAGGCCCGGGCATTCCCCTCTCTTGCGCAGCCGAGCTCGCAAAAAGGGAGGGGCTTGACGTGCGCATGCGCGTAGGACGTGCACTTCTCTAGCGCCAGACGTGCGCGTAGGGAGCGCGAGCGCGCCATGGGTGCGGCGCGAGCGCAGAATTGCGCGGTATGCTCGTCCCTAGAGTAGAATGATGTTATAAAGTTTGTCCCCCATTTGCGCCGTACGTCCCCAAAAGTAGTGGTTTTTGGGGCTATAAGCCGCCGCTAGAGGGGGACCTCTAATGGCGAAATGCGCTGCCGCCGCGGTCGAACTCGCGCACGAGTTCGCCCTATGCACGGGCTGAGCGTAGCTTCCCTTCTATCGTAGAGTGTAGTATAATCCTGAGGAATGGAGGTGAGCTTATGGAGTTCAGCCTGGAGGAGCTCAAGGTCCTACACGCGGCGTTGGACACGCATCAAGAGGCGCTTGCAGATGCTCGGCACTACCCGGATGAGAGCAATCCCAACTGGGACGCGGAGCGGCGCGCGGAGCTGGGCGTGACGGTGAGCCTGTACGTGCGCGTAACCCGGGAGCTCAACCGCCTGGGGTACACGCCCGAGGGCGAGTGAGCGTCGGTTGACAAGCGCAGCCGCTTTGTAGTATAATTCTGTTAGATGGAAGAGCGAGACGAACGACCAACGGGAGGAGGTGAAAAAATGGCAAAGCGCATGAAGAACGCGGGCCGCAAGACTCTGGCGGAGCTCGTCCAGCTGATGGGCGAGGCCGGTGTGGTCAACGCGGTGGACAAGTACCTTCGGGCACGTGAGCGTGTCCGGAAGTGCGACGCGGCACGGCGAGCAGCGGCCGGCGAGTGACCTCAACAGGGGTGGGCGCCAGTACGGGCCCACCCCAAAGGAGTACGCAGATGCTAAATCCTCTTTCCCTTGAGGAGCTCCGGCGAAAGTACGGGACCAACACAGCGGCGAACATCATCAACGCTGTGCTCGAAGAGTTGCCCGTGACTACGCGCCAGGGCATTCGCAAGCTGATGGAAGAGCTTCGCGATGATCTTCAGGCGGTCGTTTTCAATTAGCGTGGGCCTCGCGTAAGCCACCTCCGTTCCCCGCTCCCAACCGGGGTACTCACCTCCAGCGGAGGTGGCTTACACGGGGCCTACGCGTCGCCGCAACGGTCGTGCGCAGTGGACATGCGCAGCCTCTTGTGGTATAATCTTAGGTATGGAGGTGAACGTATGGCCGAACAGAAGTTACTGAGATGGGAACGCGTACAGTTGAAGCTCGTTGAGACGCGTGTCTACGAGGGGAGTTACGAGCTCCCGGTGGGCTGGGAGTCGTGGACGGACGAAGAGCTCTACACGCGTATCTGTGAGGGCGACTGGGAGAGCGATGCCGTACACACGATCGTATTCGTGGGCGAACGAACCATCATGCGCAGCTAGGAGGCAAGTATGACACACAGTTTCTTCGTATACGTGGAGTGCCCGGACGAACTGACCGGGGAGGAGATCGAGCGCATCAAGTTCATCCTTGGGAAGCGCACGAGCCGGATGATCGTGGAAACTCTGGGTGAGCGCGACAAGGAGGTAAAGGTGAGCGCGGACTTCAACGAGACGCTGCCCGAGTAGGTCGCGGGCGAGGGGAGAGTGTAGTTGACTCTCCCCTCTCTCTGTAGTATAATCTCCTCTAGTTGGAGGTGAACGAATGATCGTGCGACTGACCGTGAAGCTCGTGAACGGGTACGAAGGATTGGTGCTCATCGTGAGCGATTACGAGGACGAACACATGTGCACGCTGCTGGACTACCACGGTGTGCGCTACTTCGGCTGGGCGAAAGGAGACGTAGAATGAGCATGGACAGAGAGCTCGTAGAGGAGACGCTCAGATCAGTGCGCGGGGCGAAGGTCGCGGCGACAGCGCTTTGGCAGAGCGAAAAGCAGCCCATCTACTTCCACTGGATGTGCTCGCTGATGTACATGGAGACCGAGGCTCGTGAGTTGCTCGACCGCTGAGCTACCCGAGGGGTGGGAAGAGTGCCCGAGATGCACTCTTCCCACGCCGCGCGTATACATCTACTATGGGCGTTGCCTACGCTGTGTGTTCGTGGCGATGAGCTCGCCAGACTCAGGGAAGGGAGAGAGCTAATGTATGAAGAGCACTTCTTTGGTCGTGGCTACGACCGCGTACTTATGGATAGGATCTTCGAGCTCCTATCCAAGTATCGGGTCCTGCGCATCACTCACCCGGACCCAGATGATTGGGGACGCGTCCTCTTCGAGTTCGAGGACTAGCTCTAGAAAAGGGAAGTGCTTGACGCGCGCATACGCGAAGCGACGTGCGCCTCCAAGGGCCGTGCGCGGCGCGCTCGCTTCGAACGCGAGCTCGGCCACACGCGAGTTGACATGCGCAGCGGTTGTGTAGTATAATCGTTGAAATTGGAGGTGAGCGAAATGCAACTACACGGGCGTTTCAAGAAGTGGGCGCGGTTGATGCTCGACGAATACGTCGAGAACTTAGAGGAGGGCACACTCGAAGAGATGCGCGACGAGGCGGGTCCGGAGAGCTGGTTCATGTACGTCGAGATGCTCACGTTGGACATGCGCAAGATTGCGGGCGACGACTACAAGCATCCGGGCGTACTCAAGAGGGAGTGCGGGGAGTGCAACGGGACGGGCAAGATCGGACACGTGGACGACGACGGCAGCGAGTTCGAAGAGCCTTGCGAGAAGTGCGATGCGTTGGGCGCAACGAGCATAGTCTAAGGAGGACACGACATGGAACGCGACTACGACGACTACGACGACCGCTCGATGTTTGCGGACCCGGGTGGGCGCTCAGCGTTGCGCGCGGGGAAGCGCAACAAATCATGCCCGAACTGTGGTGGACGCAATCGGCTGTGCGCCGAGGACGTCCGGCTGGGCTACCAGTGTGATGAGTGCGCGGACCGCGCAGAAAGAGGGTGCGACTGATGAGCGAGAGGCAGCTCGACAACTGGGTGAGCACAATATGCGCGATGGGCTTCCATGCGTTCTTGCGCTCGGACGAACCGCACCGGTTGCGCGTCAGCGCAGAACACGGGGACGACGCGGCGGACTACTACGACGTGCGCGAACGCCTAGGGCCCTTCGGGATAAACAAGAAGCTACACGAGTTCGCCGAACAATTCGGCGGACACTGGGAGTGGGACGATCCGGGCTCGATTTCGTTCTACGTGGACTGAGAAAAAGCGCGGGGCTTGACGGGCGTATGTCGAGCCCTACGCGCTCGCCCAATGGGGCCGTGCTCGCCTGCGGTGGAGGGGCGACCGCGGCCCTGTGCGGCTTGACATGCGCGGCGATTTGTAGTATAATACGTAGTATGAAGAGAACGTGCAAACTGTGTGGCGTTTGGATACGCGCGACAGGGCGTTGGTTCAAGACGCGCGTCGGGTACTTCTGTGAGACGTGCACGACGAAGCGCACGGACGAGGTCATCGAGGCACTCAGAAAGGGGTGAGCGAATGGATGCACGACTGAAGATTTGGCTGCGCGACGAGATTGCGAATTTCGACGAGAACTGCTGTGAGGAGCCCGACCCAGAGAAGCTGCTCATCGCAAAGCGCTACGGGTACACGTCGTACGACGAGCTGATAGCGGCGCTCAAGTCGCTCATCGAGTAGCGGGCGAGGGGCGGGCGTGAGTTGACATGCCCGCCCCTTTGTAGTATAATGTTGTTAATGGAGGTGAACGAGATGAACACAGACACACGGGTGAAGCACATCAGTGCGCTGGTGTATTTGCTCGAGGATCTCACACGCGAGCTGTACGCGGAGACGAGCGAGCCTCAGGTCGAAGCGTTCTTGAGCGACGTGTGCAAGGTACGCACGCACATTGAGGACTGGAGCGACGACGAGTAGAGCGCGCCAAGGGGCGGGCGATGCAAGGTGCGGCTTGCTTTGCTCGCCCCTTTCGTGTTATAATCTTTGTAATGGAGGTGAGCTATGGACTGGACGCAGATTGTGGAAGAGCTAAACGGGCCGCGCGACTTTGGAGGGGGCACGGTTGGCGCGGCCGGTCGAGCGATCAGCGCGCTGATGCTCGAGACGAGTGGGGCGAACAAAGACGCGCCGTGGAAGTGCGAACAGGTGAGCGTCGACATGATGTGTAAGGAGTGCAAGGGCCGAACGGTGATACGCGCAGGCGAACGAGCCGTGTGGGATTGGTGGATGGAGCGCTGGATTTGTATGTTGTGCGCAGAGGAGCGCGTGTTGGGTGGGCGCAGTCATCGAGCGAAGACCGAGTACGAACAGTTCGTGTACGACGAGATGAGGCTCGCGTGGAGAAGGTTCGCGATCGATCGCGGGCTGAACAGGATCGCGTACGTCGATGGGCCGAACGACATAACGCACTGGGAGTACACGGACGGGAGCGCAGGTGGCGAGTTCAATCCGGAGAACATGGACGAATACGGTCTGTGGGAGTACTACGCGGGCGCCGATCTGGAAGGGCGCGAAGATGAGGACGCGGAGCTCGACAAGAGGCACGCCGAGTTTTGGATGCACGGCGAATGGGAGGGCGTGGCGCCGATCGACAAGAGCGAGTGGCCGAGCGGTCCTTGGAGCGAGGACTGTCTGAGCGTTCCAGATGAAGTGTACATCAAGGATGGGGCGCTCTACCTGGGCTATTTTCAGGCGGGCTGAGATTGAGCGAGGCGGGCGCCGAAAGGCGCTCGTCTCTCCTATCGCGCTTAGTTGACATGCGCTGCCGAAATGTTGTATAATTATTTTAATGGAGGTGAGCAATATGGACGAACTCATGAAGTGGCGCGACATCAAGTGCATCGTGAACATCGAGCCTCGGCAGGACGGAGGCGAGATCGTCGGAAGGCGCGGCGAAGATAAGAGCGACGACGATTGGAAGAACGACGAGTACTGGAAGTGCGAGGGCGATAGTTCGGCATGCGGGCGAACGATCGCGATCGACGAAGAGTACTTGAGTACGCCGAACGGTATGCTGTGCGTCGAATGTGCGCGAAAGATTTGGACGGCGCTCGAACAGGAAGGACACTTCGTAGAGATGTGTTCGTACTGCGAGTTCAAGCCGGCGAACGAAGAAGAGCTTCGGATCGTGTACATGTTGCCTGAACACGGCGAAGAGTACGGCGTACGATTGTGCGAGCAGTGCTACGAGACATGCACGTGGGAGGGCAAGTCGTAGAGCGCAACGAATGCGCGAGAGGGCGAGTCCGTTGGGCTCGCTCTCCCCAGTAAAAAAGCGCAGTGCTTGACGTGCGCGCGAGGCCTAGGACGCGCACTTTCATGGGCGTGTATGGCGTGCTCGCCGCGGAGATTGCGTGCTCGCGCGGTGGGAGGGGAGGCGCCGCACCCGCGCCCCACGCGTCGTTGCGCAGCTTGCAACGCTCATGCATTTTATTATATAATTATTATATGGACGTACAGACGAACACGAAGGGAGAACACGATATGATGAGCGACGACGAGCGAGCAGCGTACGGGGCGCTCTGCCCGGGCGACATTGTTTGGTTGCTCTGGGCGCACGACCGAGGAGCGAAGGAAGTGCTTTTCGTGGACGGGCCGAACGGCGGGTACTTGTGGGTGAAGCTGGACACAGGGGAGCTCGAGACGGGCGAGTGGACGTACTGGGACGAACACGACGAGCATCCGGTGAACACGGATAAAGTGTGTGCACTCGTATGCGCCGAGGGCTCGAATGTGGACGAGCGAGAGTGGGCGAAGCTGGTGCTCGAACATGACACGCCGGATGAAGTGAAGTTCGTGCGGGACACTTGCGTGATCGGCTTTTACGCGGCGGGCTAAGGTCGAGCGGCGAGTTTGGGCGAGCGTCGAAATGGGGCGCTCGCCCAAAAAGCGCAGACCTTGACGTGCGCATGGGCTCGTGGACGCGCACTTTCTACCGCCGAGCTCGCCGGGAGAGACGGGCGCTGCGGGCTCGCAGCTCCATGGCGTGCGCAGCGAGCCGAGCTCGCCCGAGGAGTGGTTTCGCGTTCGGCCGCGCGGTACGCACTCCCGGGCGCGAGTTGACAAGCGCGACGATTTATTATATAATATATTTAATGAGCGAACAGACGAACACGAACGGGCGAACGAAAGGAGAACGCGAAATGGACGAGCGAAAGTGCGAGCGACCGAACGGCGGGCATTCGAACGTGCTCTACAGCGTGTGCGTCGAGGACGGGTTCGACGCGGGCTCATGCGTGTATATTTGTAGTGCGCACGTAGGAAGCGTGATCGCGGCGAGCTGCGTAGAGAACGTGTCCGTCGACGAGCGGGGGCCGGACTCACCCGAGCGACAATTTTTTGGAGTGAGTTCGATAACGCTCTTGCGAGCCGAGGAGCTCGTATACGAGCAGGACTAGGTGAGCGCGATGGGGAGCTCGGTGTACGGCCGAGCTCCTCGAAAAGGAGGGCGCGAAGATGAGCACGAAAGAAGCGAACGCATGGCGTACACGCAAAAGCGAGCTTTTGGCGGGTGCGTGGGGAGATCGCGCGATCGCGCTAGGCACGGCGATCGTCGAGCTGGAATGCTCGGGATGTGAGGGCGCGGTCAAGCGCGGAGAAGAGTTCGTCTTCATGCACGATCTGAATCCGGGCGAACGCGTTGATGTGGCGAGCCCGAGCGTGTCCGTGATGTGCGTAGAGTGCGCAACGCGCGATCTGTAGAGCGCTAGATTGAGCTCGTAAAAAGGGAGGGCCCTGACGGGCTCTCCTGCCGCTCGACGTGCACGCTGAGCTCGCCGCAGGAGGAGGGTGTGCGCTGGCGAGCGCCACGTTCGCCTGTGCCCGAGTTGACATGCGCAGCCATTATATTATATAATTATTTATATGAACGAGCAGAGAGCTCGAAAGGAGCGTACGATGGCGAGCAAGACATGGGACGAGCTAAAGAGCGAGGACGAGACGGGCGACGGCGCGTGTTTTATTGGGACGCTCGACGAGGACACGACATGTGAGCGCTGCGAGCGAACAATAAAAGCGAGCGAAGAATTTGAGAGCACGCCGAACGGCGCGTACTGCCGGGAGTGCGCGTTGAACGCGGCGAACTCGTAAGAAGAGCGCAAGAAAGCGCTCGAAAAAAGGGGAGCCCTTGACGGGCTCTTCCCGCGTCGGACGTGCACGCCGAGCTCGCTTCGAACTGCGCCCAGCGTGCTCGCCCGCGGGAAGAGCCGAGCACGGAGGCGAGCTCGCGCGCCACTCCCAGGGGCGAGCGCTTGCGAGCGCCACAAACGCAAAGCGCAACCCGCATGCACCTTCGCGCAGCTTGCAATGCGCAGCCGAAACATGTTATAATATATTTATAAATGAGAGAGCGAAGGGAGAACACGATGAACGAGCGAATGTATGAAGTGCGAATGGGGCGCGGCAAGGTGCTCGTACAGGGCGGGCAAGGAGACGCACGAGCGGTGCTCGCGATGTTGCGCGAATGGTGCGCGAACAATGGGCACGCGAACGGGTACTTCGTAGAGCTCGAATAAAGGACGAACGCGAGGGCGGGCACAATGGGGTGCTCGCCCGAAGAACGCGAAAGGAGCGTGTAGGTGCTGAGCAAGATAACGTTCGTACTGGTGCTCGTATTTGGGGTGCTCACAGGCAGGCGCGAATTGGTCGAACGCTGTAAGAGAGTGCGCTAAGAGCGCACGAAAGGAGAGAGCATGCAACAGTGGATGCGCGAACAGAACGCAATCAAAGACGCGATCGCCGAGTTCCCCGAAGAGTTCGGGCTGCGCGGTTACCGGGGGAAGCGCTTTAAGTTTTCAGAGCGTGATTCGTACGTGACGGATGGCGTGGTCATGCTATACACGCATGTGCTTCGGGCGGACGGTTCGTGGATCGCGTTCGTGAAGGGCACCGTGGAAGAGTTCAGACGGGAGGTCGTGCGATGAGCGAGTGGGAATGCGAAGCGTGCGGGGAGAACTTTAGTGCGGGTGCTGGCGAAGAAAACCCCGAGATCCATCTGTGCCCAACGTGCAGAGCGTGGGGTGGACCGAGCGACGAGGAGGGCGAGTGATGATCGTGATCGGCTTAATGCTCGCGATCGGGTTCGTGGGTATCGTGTACGCGACGAGCCTGATGAATAGCTGAGCTCGAAAAAAGGGTGCGCCTTGACGTGCCCGTCCCCCGAAAAAGCGCGCACGAAAACGTACAACATGCTCGCCCCGCGGAGTAGGTGTGCTCTAGAAATGCGCAGCGCTTGACGGGCGTTTCGCGAGCACGCGCGCGCTCGCAGAACGGGCAGTGCTCAGCAGACGAGCACGCCCAATCCGCGAGCACGTGCGCAAATCGTGAGCACGCGAGCGCTGCGCACGCAGTGAGCACGCGCCCAACAGCTGAGCACGCGGGCGGGTGCACACTTCGCGTGCACTGCCCAGCAGACGAGCACGCCAGCGCGTGCTCAGCAGACGAGCACTGCTCACTCCACGAGCACGCCGGAGGTGCACACGTGCTGAGCACGCGGCGAGCGTGTGGCGCGCGTTTGGGCACAGAGGCAAAGTGAAACGCCGTTCTACGCGGCGTCCCCCACCGCCGCGGCAGTCGGCAGAGGCTTCTCGCTATCGGCCGTAGCGGCCCTCTGGGGGCGCCTTCTCGCGCGGCCCTTAGGGCCCATTGGGCCCGCCCGCGGGGCGGCCCTGGCGCGCTCCTACGCGCACGAGCCAGGGGGCGCGCTCGCGCGAGCTCGGCCGCGCCCGCCGCCCGCCCGCCGGCGCGACCTTATACTACATCATTCTTACATTAGTCTATCTTATATAAGATTTACTAATACATCACACTCTATCTATAAGCTATGTCATCATAAGGAAAGCTAATAGTAAATAATGAAAGCATAAGAAAAATAGTTGTTGACATAAGTATATGTAACGTATATGTGGAATGTGGAGGATAGTTATATGCGAGAGCCTAAAGGGAAGAGTAAGTGGGTGATCTGTTGGGTTTGTTGGGATTTCTTCAAACTCTATATGTTCGAAGAACCGCACCACATGTGTGATAGGTGTGCTGTTCGGAAAGTGTTGGTGATCAGGTAGAAAAAAAAAAAAGAAAAAGTATTGACACAAGTATACGTAACGTGTACGTTGAACATGGAGGATAAATAAATGTTCGAGTCGAAGAAAGCGAAGAGTCTCAAGAAGGGTATGACGTTGGCGCAGGCGGTTGAGATGATGGGCGAAGATTTCATCTTGAACGCGCTAGACAAATATCTTCGCAGCAAGGAGAGGGTTCGCCGTTGTGACAAGAATCGACGAGCACGAAACAAGGAGTCGATTCCTGAGGGAGATGATTCCGCTACTGAATAAGTAGCAATCTTCTACCAGAAAAACCGGGAGCCTAAAAACTCCCGGTTTTTTTTCTTTTTTTTTCTTTTGATATTGATAATCATTTTCATGTTCAATTGATAATGATTTTCAAAATTCGACGCACGGGGCGGACGCGCAAAATGCGCGGGCCTCGCCAAAAATTTTAGAAACGCATTTTGAGCAAGTCGCCGCACCGCCTAAAGCGCAAGCCCTAGCGCAACGTTACGGGCACGTCGTCGTACTCCTCCTACTGCCGTGCGCAAGAGCTAACGCATGGTCCAGCTCCGATTGCCCGAGATGCACCTCGTCGTACGCGGCCCCGATATGCACGAGATGCGCGTTGTGCGCATGCTAATCGCGACCCCAATCTAGGTGTGGACATGCACGTCGCTTAGTGGTACTATGTCCTTAACGTAGAGAGCGGCCTGAGAGGCCGAAACGAGAGGAGATGCGCATGGCCCGGATGAAGCGACTCAAGAAAGGCACCACGCTGAAGGCCCTCACCGAACAGCTCGGCGAGGACTTTATCCTGAATGCGGTCGATCGCTACTTGAGGGCGAAGGAGCGCGTGCGCAAGGCTGACAAGGCCCGACGCGAAGGCGCCCCCAAGGCCGAGTAGCGCGTGAGAGGCCCAGGGAAGTACGACGCGGAAGTGCGCGTAGCCGCTGCGTCGACTAGCGCTCAACTAACGCTGCTGATCATCCTAGAGGGGAATCGCGGCACGGGGTTCAGCGTTGCGGCACTCGATCCGCGCCTAGTCAAGCTAGTGCCGGGTCTCCTACGCAACGTAGCGCTTGAGATAGAGCACGACCTCGAGACCGAGTAGGCGAGCGC
>Ga0068871_100002721_pt1 | contig 12055 bp, 7 predicted proteins | sample KBSMisM72_FD_72750 | JGI IMG/M metagenome (GOLD analysis project Ga0068871, IMG submission 72750) | Miscanthus rhizosphere microbial communities from Kellogg Biological Station, Michigan, USA - KBS Miscanthus M7-2 | ecosystem: Host-associated > Plants > Roots > Rhizosphere > Soil ... | reverse complement strand
GGCCCTGATGAAGTTGGACGGCTTAACCCCTTACAGCAGGAGGGAGTTGCTTTCGGTTTTCTGCTCGGTCAGCTTCATGGCGCTCAACGGCGGTGGCCCTGTTTTGCACGAACGCGAATTGGGTGGTGACCAATCCCGCCGAAGAGTACCAGCGCAACGTACCCCACGGCCAGCACGACGAATAGCGTTAGCATTATTAATCTTCACCCGTAATTGCTCGCACTACCGCGTTGTGGTTGCCGTTGTCGACGGTGCTTTCCTTCAGGCGCAGCGCTAGGCCGTCGAAGTAGACTTCTCCTGATTTGTCTTCTCCTGGGTGGCCTTGCCCCTGCTCACGCAGGGCGTCATCGACTTCTCTTTCGGTCCGTTTGTGGGTCATTCCGGGCTCCGCTTCAGGCATGCAGCGACGTTACTAGCGCAGCGTGGTGCTGTCGTTGCTCCAAGGCAACTTCGTACTGTCTCAAGGGACAATTAGGCGAAGGCGAGGAGATACGCTCAGAAGTGCATGCCAGGAACGAAGACCAAAGGAATGTCGAGCTACGAAGAAGAGGTCACGGCGCCGCAGCTCTTTCTTTGGGAGTCACTCAGGTACTAGGTCCAATTGAATGCTGTGTTGAAACGCGGTGGCGTTTAGCGATTGTGCCTGCTGGGTGGCTTGTGCCAGCTCTTGCTGACCGAGAGTGGCTCTTAGCACCGTGAGAAAGTCATCGCCGCGATGGTCGCCAGCCTTGGATGCAGCGAGGATCCAAGCGTAGGCCGCGACTGGATCCTTGGCAGTACCGAGGCCGTTCATAAGCAGAAAGCCGAGGTCGATGCGGGCGCCGGTGTGGCCTTGCTGCGCGGCCTTCTCGAACCAGTGAAAGGCTTCCTGATAGCTCTGGCGAACACCCTGCCCGTGGATGAGCATGACGGCGAGGTTGTGCTGGCCGAGAGCGTAGCCGTTTTCGGCGGCGAGATGGTACCAATGTGCAGCGAGGGCGTAATCCTGCACCACGCCAAGGCCACGATCGTAGAGATAACCTAGGTTGGACTGGGCGAGGGAATCGCCAACCTTGGCGGCAAGCTCAAGGTACTTGCGGGCTTCGGCATAGTCGCGGCGCACGCCCCAGCCGTTCATATAGAGAATGCCGAGATTGGCGTAGGCGCTCGGATGGCCTTGTTTTGCGGCCGCCGTGAGCCAATTGAGAGCGGCACCGTAGTTCTGTGCTGTTCCCCAGCCGTTCATATAGATCACCGCGAGATTCACTTGGGCCGGGGCATTGCCGTGGCGGGCAGCCTTCTCAAACCAATGGCGGGCTTGGCGGATGTCGGTTCCCTTTCCGAGAACGAGAGCGGAAACCAGACCGTTTTGAGCGTAAACCTGACCCTCGCGGGCGGCAACCTCTGGCGCAGAGAGGTCACAGGGAGCCTCGGCGAGGGACCTGCCATTTTCGGCGGTGCTGACACATGCGTTCGAGGCAGCAGCGTCCTTCTTGATTGCATTTTTTTCGGAATCGTCTGCGGAAGCAGCAGCGTAAGGCGCAGTGGGCAGCTGACGGGGACCGCTGCAGCCAGTAGGTGTGAATATCGGAGTGAACGTCTCGGCGTGGGCTTTGTGCGCTGCCAGACACATAGCAAAAACCAAACACATTACTGCACCGAGGGCTTTGAATGGGCTGGACATTCGAAACCTCTCAATAAACTTGATTCCGAGCGGGAACAAGTGCGATTGCGAGGGACTCTATATAACCGCCGTATAAATGGCAACTTAATTCGTCGTAAATGGCAACTGGTGCCCGAAAACGTCAAATCAAATTGGCTTCTGGGAATGTAGTCCTGGAACTGGAGTACCTCGCCCAATATGATACGACTGCTCCATTGTCGTCCACTGGAGTGCCTCGTACCCTCCCCGCAGGGTGTTAGAAGTGCGACACAGTACGTAAGGCGGAGGTCGGTATGGGCGTCTGGAAACGGATCCGCGTTTTCAACTGGGAACTAATGTTCGGGATTTCCTTTCTGATTTTGGCATTTATCGCCATGGGAGCATTGCTGGCCTATCACAGCTTCCTGCACGCTCGATAAACTCGAAATGCCTAGTACCCTCGGCGGTCGGCGTGCTGTCACGATGTACTTGGAAAATAATTCTTTGACCACACTCTTCGGATCCTTGTCCTCTCTCAGTCCCGCGAACTTCGAATGCCGTAGATGGTCAGCGCCCGTCCACTCTAAGAATTCAATCTGCGCCACAAGCCTTGGCTGAACCATTTCCTTCAACAACAAGCCCGCTTCGACAAATTCGTCGTTATCTACAACAGCGAACGATCTCACGAAGCTCTAGACATGAAGTGCCCGACGGAAATCTATCAACCTTCGCCTCGTCCATACCGGGGATTGCCGGACATCGACTACCCCTTCCACGACAGAACGATCGTAGTGACGCATTGCGGCCGCATTGTCTCGGCAAGAAAAAAATCAATTTCAGCACGGTCTTCGCCGGTCAAGCCGTCGGCATCAAGGAAGTACAAGACGACATCGGGCTGGTGAGTTTTATGGATTATGATCTGGGATACTTCGATCTGGAGACTCGGGTGCTCGAACCACTCGAAAATCCGTTCGGCCCGAAAGTGTTACCCATGTAGCCGGTACAAGGACTGGACCGGAAGAAAGTGGAGCCGAGGGCGAGAGTTGAACTCGCGACCTGCCGATTACGAATCGGCTGCTCTACCACTGAGCTACCTCGGCGCGATTTAATTACGATAGCACTCGCGCGGCGGTTTCCGCAATTCGCTGAGGCGCGAAGTTTCTAGATGCGAACGCAAAAAAGCGCCAGCGAAGCGTTGCCGTTCGCTGGCGCTCGCTGGGAGCTTTCTTTTGAGCGATGGTGACGGAGAATAGATCGTTTCGTGCTGGCTTTAGTGGCGACCACCACCATGTCCGCCACCGCCATGGAAGCCGCCACCGCCGCTGCGGAACCCGCCTCCACCATGAAAGCTGCTGCCGCCGCGGAAACCACCGCCGGAGAAGCCGCGCGAGGCGCCACCGCGGAAGCTAGCGCCTGGGCGATTGGCGAAGCCTCGGTTAGGAGCGAATCCCTGACGCCCATATCCGGGCCGGTTGTATGAATAGCCTGGGCGGCCGTAATATCCGCGCCCGTAGTAGCCACCACGGCCGTAGTATCCGCCTCTGCCGTAATAGCCGCGACCATAGAATCCATGCCCGTAGTATCCGTGGAACCAGGGACCCGCGCCGATGAAGATACCGTTCACAAACCAATCAGGGCCGTAGTAACCGTAGGGAGCGCAGGCGTACGGATAATAATCGTAGTATCCGTAAGCACAGACCGGTGCGGGACTATAGACCGCGCCGTACATCGGCCCGACGCCTACCGCCACGCGAACCTGGGCATTGGCGCTTCCTGCCGCAGCAAAAGCCAAGAGTCCCAATAACGCAGCATGCTTGAGATATCGCATTTGAGTAACCTACCCGGCGGAAACTGCGCCCAGCCGGCGGACTTCCCGGCAAGTTCGCCTGGGGAAGTCTACAGTTTCCTTAAACACCAGCGCAGGAGGAAAGTTGCCCTCCGTAAGTGTTTGAAGAGAAGGGACATAAGTAGGAGCTTTGCTTTCGCTATAATGCTCGCCTGCCATGTTTTCTAAACGGACATCGTGGGATCGTCAAGAGAATGAACTAAGTCAGGCGTTAGAAAAGCTGCGGGCTTCAGCGAAGCGAGTCTTTGATCTAACCCGATCCAATCCAACGGAATGCGGGTTTACCTACGTCGAGGAAAAAATTCGCCAGGCTTTGGGCCACCAGGGGATTGCCGAGTATCGGCCTGCGGCGCAGGGGCTAGCATCTGCCCGAGAAGCGATCTGTGGGTATTACCGCGCTCAGCATGGCGTGAAGATCGACGACGACAACGTGGTGTTGGCCTCGGGAACCAGCGAAGCATATTCATTCCTCTTTCGGCTGCTGTGTAATCCGGGCGACGAAGTGTTGATTCCAGCGCCGGGATATCCGCTATTCGATTTTCTGGCCGACCTGTGCGACGTGAAGCTGGTACGGTTTCCGCTGGTTTACGACCACGGATGGCAGATTGATTTTGCGGCGCTGGCCGCGGCGGTGAGTGAGCGCGCGCGGGCGGTGATCGTGGTGCACCCGAACAACCCAACCGGGCACTACGTGAGGGTAGGCGAGCAAGAAAAGCTCTCTGAATTCTGCCGTGAGCGGGGAATGGCGCTGATTGCGGATGAAGTGTTCCTGGATTTTTCGGTGCAGGACGGAGAACCCGCACAGAGCTTTGTCTATTGTGGCAAAGTGCTGACGTTCACGCTGAGCGGCCTTTCCAAGATTTGCGGGATGCCGCAAATGAAGCTGGCGTGGATGGCCCTCAGCGGACCGGAAGCGGAAAAGAGAGAGGCGCTGGCGAGGCTGGAAGTGATTGCGGATGCCTATCTGTCGGTAGGGACGCCGGTGCAACTGGCGGTGCCCGCGCTCCTTGAAATGCGTGGCGCCTTTCAAGAACAAGTGATTGCCCGAGTTCGCAGAAATCTGCTCGAGTTGGATCGTCAGTTAGGTCTGCAGTCGTCGTGTAGCCGCATGGAATGCCAAGCCGGGTGGACCGCGGTGCTACGCGTTCCAGTGCTGCAATCGGATGAAAAGCTGGCGATCGCACTCTTGCAAGAGCGGGGAGTGATTGTTCATCCCGGACACTTTTATGATTTTGCGCGAGAAGGACACCTGGTGGTGAGCTTGATTGTGCCTGAGGCGGAGTTTGCGGAGGGTATTCGGCACCTGCTCGCGCATTTGGCATGATGCGTTGTAGGCCGGCAGAAATCTCGGCGTCAGACGCTTTGTGTGAGTTTTCGCGGAACATGCGTTCCATCGAAATTGACCCACAGTTTGCGGCTTTGAGGAGCCACGATGCGGACCGGTTTGGCCTGCATTACTTCGCGGAAAGCCGCCTGGAATTTTTCCATTTCAACTTGGGTGCCAACCGTGATGCGGACGTGCGTGGGCCAGACGGGCCAGGCGCGGCCGATGAAGACGTGGCGGTCAGCCATGGCGTCAATGATTTCCTTGGTGGGGCGTTTGGTGTCCAGCATGAAGCAGTTCGACGCTGACGGTGTGTAGGTGTAACCGTTGCGGTCGAGGAAGGCAAACGTGTCGGCGCGCACAGAAGCGTTGATCTTCTTCCGCTCCGGAACGATTGAAGCATCGCCGAGGCTGGTGATTGCGGCGGCGACTGCTGTAACCGGCAAGCTATTCCAGCCACTGAAACCAGAAATTTTCTCGAGTAGGTCCGGGCGGCCGATGGCCAGACCGCAACGCAAACCCGCCATTCCGTAGATCTTGGAGAAGGTGCGCAACACCATGACGTCTTTATCGGCCTTTACCAAATCAAGCGCGGTAGTGCCGTCGGAAAAATGGATGTAGGCTTCGTCGACGAGGATGATGGAGCCTTTGGGTTTGTGCTCGACGAGGTATTCGATGTCGGAGTGCGGAGTGAGGGTGCCGGTCGGATTGTTCGGCGTGCAAATGTAAAATACGCCGGCATCTGGAGCCGACCCCAGCATAGCCTTGACGTCGTGCGCGAACGTCGGAGTCAGGGGAGTCTTGACCACACGCGCGCCGGCAATTTTGGCTGCGTGCATGCCGGCTTCGTAACCGGGGTCGGCGGTGACGTAGCTGCGTGCCGCGGAAGTGAACGCGAGCACCGTGAAGTGCAGCGGTTCGCCGGAGCCGGGGAAAGCCCGCACATATTCGGGCTTCAGCCCCTGTTGTTGCGCAAACTGCTTGATCAAGTCTTCGGTGAGCCAGTAGGAGTAGCGGCCGGCGTCTGCGGTGATCTGGGAGATTGCGTCGCGCGCGACAGAGCATGGGCCCAACGGATTTTCGTTGGCATCGATGATTACAGCGTCTTTGGGAAAAGGGCCGCGCGGAAGGGAAGCGGCGCGTGTCGTGAGTGCGAACCAAGATTCTCCCGCGATTCCGGTGGCCAGAGTTGCCGACGCGGCGCCCCCGATCCGGAAAAAAGATCTACGCGAAGGTCCGGAGCTTTCATTCCATCGTGAGTGGTTCTTCATAGAATTCCCTCCGAGGACGCTGCTGGGATCAGTTGCGCAAGTGTGGCACAAAGAAAGGATTCCGGCGAGCGCCGGGCGCGCACCGGAATCCCAAGTTTCACACTACTGGTCAGAAAATAATCTTCAACGCCAACTGCATGTTGAACGCCTCGCCCGGCCCGATACCCGGAGCGCCGTTCCAGTCACCGATGGAGTCGGCGGTAATGCCCAGGCCGCTGCCGTTGGTGTTGCTGGGGGGCGCGAGGTTGACGCGGTTGAAGAGATTGAACATCTCGATACGGAACTGGGTACCGATGCGTTCTGTGAGTTTTGTATTTTTTATGACGGAGAAATCAACGGAACCGTAGCCTGGTCCGTAGAAGGCGTTGCGGCCGCTGGTGCCCAGCGTCCCAGTGGCGGGATCAACGAACGCGACTGGATTCAGCCAAGTTACGCCGTCCTTGCTAAACGCATGGGAGATGCCAGCATAAGGATCGCCAATAAGGTTGGCACGTTGTGAGCCTTCGCCGGTTCCCGTCGTGTCGGAAGACGAATATACGGTGAAGGGTTGGCCGGTATGGAACGACCAGAGGCTGCTGAGCTGCCATCCGTTGAGCAGCGGCTTGAATCGGGAGGCGTTTGGCAGATCGTAGTTGAGTTGTGCCGTAAAGTTGTGGCGAGTGTCGTAGTCCATGCTTCCGTAGTCAGCCTTGAGATTGAAGTTGTCCTGGGGAAGCGTTCCGCGATACTGCGTCATGTCGTCGAGTCCGTGCGCCCAGGTATAGGCGAACTGGCCGGTGAAGCGGTGCCAATCGCGAACTTTGAACACAGTTTGCAGCGAGTTGTAGTTTGAATTGCCGTTGGTTTCGATCTGGTTGATGATACCGAAGTCAGGGAACTGCGCGTAATAGGGCCGAGTAGCCTGCAGCGCAGCCTGGGCCGCGGCGATGGTAGCCGGTGTGTTGGCGAGGAACAGGTTAGTGGCCAATACCGGATCAATCGCGGTCTGGTTGATATCCTGCGTGGTCATCAGGCGGTGAGCGGCGCTGCCTACGTAACCCACTTGCAAGAGGGTGGACTTACTTAAGCTTTTTTCAATATTCAGGTTGTAGTTATAGTTGTACGGTGTGCGGAAATTTTGGCTGACCGAGAAAATGTTGTAAATCTGCCCGCAGCCGTTGCCGGACGCGCAATTTGTGGTGGATGGATTGAAGACCGGGACGCCCGAAGCGATCGTGTAGTTATTGGCGGGTATCGTCTGTACTGGCGTAGGTCCGGCCGGATTGCCCTCAAGCCCGTTGGGCGCCCCGTTCGAAGGACGGTTGTCGAGGAACACGTTGAGGTTTGGAGTATCGAAGTACACACCAAAACCGCCCCGAATCACGAAGTCGCTGCGCTGGCCGACCTTGTAGGCAAAACCGACGCGTGGTGAAAAGTTCTTGAAGTTCTTCGGGTACACGGTGTCAATGCCGTCGCCTTGGAACACCAAGCCGCCCTTGCTCGGATCAAAGACCGAAAGGTCCTTCTTGTCGTTTCCCAATGGGCCTTCATAGTCCCAGCGTAGTCCGTAGTTCAAGCTCAAGCGCGGGCTGACCTGCCAGGAGTCTTGCGCGAACAAGGCGAACGTTTTCACGAAGACCAGACGGGTCGGGTCGCCGACGGCAATACTTGATCTGGAAACGTCGCCCGCCAAAAAATCTGCGAGCGCAAGCACATTGCTGTCAACGCCGGCGTCGCCGGCCCAGGGGCCTTGCGAGCCGTCGAAGATGAAGTTGCCGAGAGCATGACGGTGATAGAACTCTTCGAGTTGCGCTCTGCGAAATTCACCGCCAAAGCGGAACTGATGCTTGCCAACGGTGTACGACAAGACGTCGGTCAAATGTCCAGTGATGTCTTCGCGGCCTTCTGGCGGTGTCAGCCCGATCGCGTCAAATCCGGTGATCGCAATGTTGGGAGCTCCGGGCAGGTCGAAGCCGTTGTAAAGATGCAAGCCGTATGAGGCAAGGTCAAAATTGGCATTGAAGTCGCTGAAGATCTGCCGGAAATAATTGACGCCCGCCAGGAGCTGGTTGGAAAGTCGCGGCGAAAGAGTGGAATTCCACGCGGCCGCATAGTTCGAAACGTGAAGCGGTGCTACCTCGTAGTAATCCTTCACCGCGGACCCGACCGGCGCGACCTGATTTCCTTGCCCGATGAAGTAGTGGAACGAAAAAGTGTTCTTGTCGTTGATCTTCAAGTCGAGCTTGGCCAGGCCGTTGTAGCTATAGCCATATTCTGGATCGGGGCTGGAATAGTTGTTTGGTTCGGCCGGGCCATTCATGGCATAGGCCGGCCAAAGATTCGCGATTAGGTTCGCTGATACCGGATTTTCGGCCACTCCGAATTTGGCCAATTCGGCCAACGCCAGGCTTTGATAGTCCAAGGACGGTTCGGTGGCACGTCCCGGAAGTCCAATCGTGAATTTCTGCTTCTCGAAGGTGGTGAAAAAGAAAAGTCGGTCCTTGATGAATGGTCCGCCTAAGGAAAAGCCAAACTGATTATTGCGATTTTCTTTCTTGGAGTCGGAAAACGGCGAAGCGGCCGCGAACGCCTCGTTTCTAACGTAGTAGTACGCCGAGCCGTGGAACGAATTTCCTCCGGAGCGCAAAGCCAAATCCACGGTGCCGCCGGGGTTGCGGCCCGATTCTGGCGCCGCCTGAGTCTGCACAGAGAACTGATCGATCGAATCAATCGGCAATACGATGCCGGCAATGCCCAGCACGCCTCCTTGATTCACCGCGGGAATGTTGTGCCACAAGTCGTTGTTGTCCACACCATCGATCTGCCAGTTCACCTGGTTGGCGCGGGTCCCATTCAGCGATCCAAAGCCTCCGGCGGAATAGCCGCCAAATCCCGGTGACACGCTGATCAGCTGGGTAAAGTCTCGTCCATTCAACGGTAGTTCCTGCAAATCGCTGCCGGCCACGAGAGTGGTCTGCGTCGAGGTTGTCGTATCGAGCGCCAGCGCCGCCGCTGAAACTTCCACGATGGTGGACTGTTGCGAGATCTTGAGCTGCGCAGCCAGCGTATGGATCGAGCCCTGCGCCACGGAAACGTTGTCTACTTCGAGCGTGGGAAAACCGGCCGCCGTGATACCTACTTTGTAAGCCCCTACCGGCAAATCCTGGAACGCGAACTGTCCGTCCGAGGTGGATTCGGTCGTGTAATCAATGGAAGTAGCTTTGTTTGTGGCTTTGACCTGCGCTGCCGGCACCACCGCTCCCGATGGGTCGGTTACCGTGCCGTTGATTGCGCCGCGGAAGGTCTGTGCATTGGCCGGCAAAACGAAAACGAGTACCAGAAAAAGCACAATCAGCAATTGCTTCATAATTTTCACAATCCTCTCAAAGAATCGTTTTCGGCAGGCACCGTGGGTTATTCCGCGAAGCGTTGCACCCGCTTTCTGGCGTGGTTGCCGCATCAAGAGACACAAATCCCCGAAGAGCGTTTCTGCCCTTTTTTACGCTCGCGTGCTCTCTCGAATGCGGGCCAAGAGCCTTCCCCGGAACGTCCCGCCGGGAGTAGGCGGAACGTCCCAGGCTTCCATTGGGGGAGTACCCAATAAAAGGCCAATTTGGCCACCACAGGTTCCGCGCAGAGTACGGTCAGCGCGTCAGAGTGTCCAACGCAAATTTTGTATGGATTCGATTCGTATGCTACGCAAGCGAAAAAAAGCCGATGCGACGAATTGGAAAATCGGCGCAGCGGCAGGCGGAAGAATTCGTGGGAGTAGCTAAGCGAGTGGTTGTTCGCGGCGCAACGCTGCGGCTTTACCACCGCCCGGAATCAGCGAGCGGACCACGGTGTACAGCAGCGGAATGAAAATCAAGTTGAGCGATGTCGCCGCGATCATTCCGCCAAACACGGTCGTGCCAACCGAGACGCGGCCGGCTTTTCCCGCCCCGGTGGCCAATACGAGAGGCACCACGCCGAGAATGAACGCCAGCGAGGTCATCAAGATCGGCCGCAACCGGATGCGCGCCGCTTCCACGGCCGCTTCCGTGATGGAGCGCCCCTGTGCGCGCAGTTGCTCTGCAAACTCCACAATCAAAATCGCATTCTTGCTGGAGAGGCCAATCAGCATCACCAGCCCGATCTGGCAGTACACGTTGTTGTCCAAACCGCGCAACGCCAGCGCTCCCACCGCGCCCAGTAGCGCCACAGGCACCGCCAGCAGGACGATAAACGGCAAGACGAAGCTCTCATACTGCGCCGCCAGTGTCAGGTACACGAACGCCAGGCCCAACGCAAACAAGATCGCGGCCTTGCCGCCCGACTCCAATTCTTCCAGCGAGAGGCCGCTCCACTCATAGGTCATGCCGTTCGGCAGGGTCTTCTTTGCCAGCTCTTCCATGTCCGCGATCGCTTGCCCTGAGCTGCGCCCGGGCGCCGGCGATCCGTTGATTTCCGCCGAGCGGAACAAATTGAAGTGGCTGATGACCTGCGGGTTTGCGGTCTGCTCCACTCTTACGAAGTTATCGAGGGGGATCAGTCCGCCTTTGTCCGACTTCAAATAGTATTGGTTGATATCTTTTGGCTGCGAGCGATAGCGCCCTTCGGCCTGCACATAAACACGATACGAACGATTGTTGAAGTCGAAGTCGTTCACATACACCGAGCCCATGTACACCTGCAACGCGTCGGTGATTTGCGTGAACGGAACTTGCAGGCTCTTGGCCTTCTCGCGGTCTATCTTGACCAAGTATTGCGGGTCGTTTGCGGTAAAACTGGTGAAGAGCCCGGTCAACTTGCCGCTGGTGTTGCCCTGTCCAATTAGCGCGTAAGCCGAATCGGCAATCTGCTGTACCGTGTTGCGGCCGAGATCCTGCACCTCGAATGTGAAACCGCCAAAATTGCCCAGACCTTGCACCGCCGGAGGATTGAACGGTACGACGAGAGCGCCTTGAATCTGCGAAAGCGGCGCCCGCATTCCTTGCAGGACTGTGGCTGCGGAGTGCGCATCGCCCTTGCGTGTTTCGAAGGATTTCAGCGGTACGAAAACGATTGCTTGGTTCGAAGCGTTCCCGCTGAAACTAAATCCCACCACCGAGAACGTTCCTTCCACATCGGGGTTCTTTAACAATTCCTTTTCGATTTTCGTGCAGATGTTGCCGGTGTATTCAAGCGACGCGCCCTGCGGCGCCTGCACGACCACCATCAAATAGCCCTGGTCGTCCTCGGGAATGAACGCGGTCGGAACACGCGTGTACACCCAATAAGTTAAGCCGAGCGTTGCGAGAAATCCGATGATCGCGACCATACGCCAATGCAAAACGTGTTCAACCGTGCTCTCATAGGCGCGAGTACCGGCGTCCACCACCTTGTTGAACCAGCGAAAGAAAAAGCCCTTGGCGCGCTCGCGATGCTTGCCCAGAAAAATCGCGGAAAGGGAAGGAGTGAGCGTGAGCGCATTGAACGCGGAAATCGAAACCGAAAACGCAATGGTCAGCGCAAATCGCCGGAATAATATGCCTGTGGTTCCGGGGAATAGCGCTACTGGCACGAACACCGACACCAGCACTACCGACGTCGCAATGACGGCTCCGGCTACCTCCTGCATGGCCACGAATGCCGCGTTGTGTGGTTCCGTGATGCCTTCCGTGATATGCCGTTCCACGTTTTCGATCACCACGATGGCATCGTCCACAACCAAGCCCGTGGCCAGAGTGATGCCAAACAACGTAAGCGTGTTGATGGAGAAGCCAAAGGCCTTGACGAAAATGAATGTTCCAATCAGCGATACCGGAATGGTGATGGCCGGAATGAAAGTGCTGCGCCAGTCCTGCAGGAAAACATAGATGACGATAATGACCAGAATGATCGCTTCCATTAAGGTGGTCAACACGTCGCGAATGGACTCGCCGATCACGGTAGTGGTGTCGAATGCCACCGCTACCTTCAGGCCGGGAGGGAAGTTTTTCGATAAGCGCACGAGCTCGGCCTTGGCCAGACGGTCCACGTCCAACGCGTTGGCG
>Ga0068871_100002714_pt1 | contig 12082 bp, 10 predicted proteins | sample KBSMisM72_FD_72750 | JGI IMG/M metagenome (GOLD analysis project Ga0068871, IMG submission 72750) | Miscanthus rhizosphere microbial communities from Kellogg Biological Station, Michigan, USA - KBS Miscanthus M7-2 | ecosystem: Host-associated > Plants > Roots > Rhizosphere > Soil ... | reverse complement strand
AACAACGAACTTCAGTATTACACTTATCGACGGGCAGAAAATGCAACGGTTAGTGACGGCATGTTGGATATCGTTGCAAGAAACGACTCATTTCGAATGAATGGCCACGTCTATCCCATTACATCCGCGGACCTCTGTACGCAGGGAATAAAAGACTGGACCTATGGAAAAATAGAAGTTCGGGCAAAGATTCCTTCCTCACTGGGAACCTGGCCGGCGATCTGGACACTTGGCAGTAATATTACAGAAGTCGACTGGCCAACCTGCGGAGAAATAGATATTATGGAACATGTCGGCTATATGCCGGATACCCTGCATTTTAATGAGCACTCTTCCGGTTCAAATTCCGGAACCAGGATCTTCTACCCTTCACCGGAAAAAGTCTTCCATGTGTACGCAGTGGAATGGTATCCGGACCGTATAGATTGGTTTGTTGACAGTAAAAAAGTATTCAGTTATGCCAATCCCCATACCGGCACAGCAGCCTGGCCTTATGATAAGCCGCAGTTCGTGATCCTCAACCTGGCATTCGGGGGAGACTGGGGTGGCGCAAAGGGTGTGTCGTTAAAGGAGTTTCCCATACATTTTTATATTGACTACGTGCGGGTTTACCAATAAAATTTGAAAATTTGAAGATTTGGAAATTTGGAAATACAGATGTTTTGAATCCATCTGTTATGCAGCCAAATTGAGCGCGCTATCATTCCAGCACCGGATCACCAGTACCGGGGGCGGGCAGTTTTTCCCATTCCCAGAAATCATTTTTTGCTTTACCGTCAGGCCGTTCCTTCGAACTTCGTATAGTGTATACCGTTATCGCTTCCATTTTATCCTCAGGCATTTCAAAACCCAGGATTTCCCGGTACCGCTCCGGCGAGAGTTCTTCATTCAAAAATTCCATGGACAATTCCAGGGGAAGAAATAAAGGCATTCTCCCCCGGTTGTCTCCATCATTATGTATTTTTCTCATCAGATCATTCCCATCCCGGGTAATAAGGCTGAACGTATAACGCTTGATCATCTCGCCGGTTTCCTGGTCGGGCAGGTCGCTGACAGAATACAGACCGGGCAGGAAAAACAAAGGCTGATCAATGAGTCTGATGAAATACGGCACTTTTTTCTTCCAGCCCTTTATTGCCCGGTGTTCATAAATTCCTGTCACAGGAATCAGGCAGCGGCGGTTACGGATTTTAAACCAGTAACTTTTTTCATCCCCTAATATGCGTTCACTCCGGGTATTAAGCATGGACGCCCGCTGACGCAAAAAAGTCTTTTCATCCTTAACATAAAATGGGATAACCCCCCACTCCATCGGGCGAACCGTTAATTTATCCCTTTCCCTGTTTCGGTAAAGAATGGGATGTTCATTAAAACTATGCCCCATGATATGTGTTCCTTCAAACTCGAGTTCCAGTTGAATATCTGTTTCAAGATCCGGAAAATAAGCAGGCAGCTCTTTGAGTTTTACAGTAAATGAAATATCGTAGCACATGGATTCGCTGATTTAATGCAAAGTTAAGGAGGAGAGCGGGCAACTGTGGAAGTGTGGAAGTGTGGAAGTATGGGAGTGGACTTTAGTCGCCGCCGCTAAAGCATCAGCGGGCAAGGAGTTTAGGCTTTAAATTTCATTATTCAATGTCTTCGAACTTAATCCGGATGTGCTGGCTCCCGTGTTTAAGAATGATGTACAATTCTCCAAAACTCAGCTGGATGGTTGGTTTCACGATAGCGTCACGGGAGATCCGCCAATTAGTTTGTTTATCCACGTATTGCTTCAGTTTGTCTTTGTATTTCTTATTGACCAGGTTTTCCAGCTCTTTTGCACTGCGTACGACAGCAAAATAAATCCGGTATCGGGAGCCGGCCATTAACATCTCCTGGATTTTTGTCAGGTGCGCCGGATTTTTTAAATCAATGATAGCAGCATAAGGATCTTTTTTTACTGCGTTCACATGAAGCTTTGCTTCTCCCAGTTCGACATAGTCTGAGAATAACAGATTAATCCGCATATCTGCCGGATCCCGATTTTCTTCCTGCACCCGACGATAAGTTTGTGAAACGAGCCAGCGCCTGTCCAGCTTTAGCAGGCGGGAAATATAGGTGGGTTTGAAATCTTCGAATGGTTGGAGCATATTTTTCAGAGTATGGAAGTATGGAAGTATGGGAGTATGGCAAACAATTTTAAAACAAATAATTTAATGCTGAATTTATCTGTAACCATTATCACTGTAATTCCGTCCACCACTCCCATACTTCCACACTTCCATACTCCCATACTTTCCCCCTTGCCTCAAATTTGGATTTTCAAAATATCACTCATCCTCGTCGTGTAACGCGGTGAGAGGTGTTCGGCTTTCAGCCGGTAACTACGCTCAAAGCCCTGTACGGCAGACCGGACAATTTCCTTACCCAGTGATTTGTTAATCCGGTCAACGGTTTGCATGACAAGCCTGCTTTTCAGATGATCGGCCCCGTCAAAACAACTGGCCTGAACGGAAGATTCCGGCACCAGGTCAATAGCCGTAACCCCGCACTTCATATACCGGTAACCGGGTTTAAATATGATGTCGAGTCCCCGCAGAGCCGCCTTAATGATTTCACCACTGTGATTGGAGGCCCGATCCAGGTCAATATTGATGGAGCGCAGGTATTGGGATTCCTCTGTTTTGTGGGGATTGGTCTGAATAAATACCTGCAGGCTGCGACAACAGGTTTTGTCGGTCCTCAATTTGGCGGCACAGGCAGCTGCATAGTTCGCCATGGCTTCCGCAATACTTGTTTTCTCTGCGAGGCGGCTACCAAAAGAACGGGAGGTGCAGATATTTTGGCGGGCTGGTTTTGTTTCCTCCCAGGGAATTGACGGAACGCCGCGGAGTTCATACAGAAGGCGGAGACCTACCACCGAAAAATTCTTTCTCACCCAGTCTTCCGGCGCATGTACAAAATCCGCCGCTGTTTTAAAACCTGACCGCGATAAATGCAAAGCATGCTGATTCCCGATCCCCCAGATTTCCCCCACAGGGGTTGCTGATAACATTTCATCCGTTAACACGGAATTTGCCGCCCAGAAAACCGCTGCCTCCCGGTAATTTTTCTTGGCATAACGGTTAGCCATTTTCGCCAGGGTTTTTGTTGCGCCTATGCCGATCGAAACCGGAATCCCGATATTTTTCCCGATGGTTTTCCGTATGCTGAAACCTAATCGCAGTAAATCGCTGTGCCCCATTTCCTGAAGGTCAAGAAAGGCCTCGTCGATCGAATACAATTCAATTTTTGGAACAAAACTGTATAAGGTTTCCATGATTCGACTGCTCATATCTCCGTATAATGTGTAATTAGAACTAAATACCGCAACATCATGCTTTTCAATTAAATCTCTCATCATGAACGCGGGTGCAGCCATCGCAATCCCCAGGGATTTGGCTTCCTCGCTTCTGGATATGGCGCAGCCGTCGTTGTTGGAGAGTACGATCACCGGCCTTTTCGCCAGCGCGGGTTTAAACACCCGCTCGCAGGAGCAATAAAAGTTATTACAGTCTACAATGGCAAACATTTTTCAAACCCGATTTTGCCCGGCAAATTTTTGCTCCGGCGAATTCTACTTTGCGTTCAAACACCCCTCCTCCTATCGCATGCATTTCCTCAGATCCTCTGTGTCTGTGATAATATGGGTTACCACACCCCACACCTGCATGTCCATCTCCGCGCTGATTTTAATTTCAGGATACTTGCTGTTGGCCGGTACAAGCCAGCAGGTATGATCATTTTTCCGGATAAACTTTACTGTAAATTCTCCGTTCAGTACCGCCACCACGATATTTCCATTCACCGGATTAAGGGACCGGTCAACCAGCAGCCGCGCTTTTGGCGGGATGAAAGCACCCATCATGGAGTCGCCGGTACATTCTACGATAAAAGTGGATAGCGGGTGCCGGATCAGTTCGCGGCTGAGGTCGATCCTTTCTTCCAAATAGTCCAGGGCCGGTGAAGGAAACCCCGCCGCTACCGGTGTTTCATAATATAGTAACTCCATAAAGGCATTTTTTTTGTCTGTCGGTTTCCCGGTGAAATTACTAAATTTTTTAGTAATACAGAACTAAAAAGTAATCTTTTCCGGCATCGTCTTTTCACAGTGCGATACCAACCTGGGAGAAATATTTTTTTGAGTTCCTTCAGGATTCCTCCGCCATTTGGAGATCCGCTCTTCGGGATTTCTTCGGGAATTCTCTAATATTCCTCCCAGATTTCTTCGGGAATCCTTCGGGAGTTACCGAAGGATTCAGCCTGATTTCCCGAAGAACTCCCGAAGAACCCGCGAAAAAAGCAGGATTGAAACACGAATAAATACCAGCGTAACCCCGAAAAAGACAAAATGAAGATTTCCCGGACGTAAAAAAAACTCAAATAAATCTTTCCCAGGTTGGTATCCCACTGTGAAAAAGACTTTCCGGATCCATGCATATTTGTGGTGTGAATGGAAATTAAACGGGTACAAAAATCCGCCTGCACAGTGGCTCCCGAAAGATTAATTTTACATTTTGATCTGAACCTTAAAATATTGGAAATGAAATACCGTATAATGATGCTGGTGGCCATGATCTTTCTCGTGAGTTTTAGCCCCAATTCTGCATTACCGGGGATGCGCGTTGAATGTATGCCGGTAATGGAAATAAAAAAGACCGGATCCGAGCCATGGACGACAAAACAATTAATGGCACCCGCAGACCTGGCGGAACTGATCAATAATCCGGCAGCCAAAAAGCCGGTAATTATTTGCGTAGGTCCCGGCGCCTTAATTAAAGGATCCATCGATACCGGTCCTGCTAAAGAAAAAGAAAACCTGGAAAAGTTAAAAAAAGAACTGACCGGCCTGTCAAAAGATGCAGAAATCGTGATCTATTGCGGATGCTGTCCATTTGATCATTGCCCAAACATCCGGCCGGCATTTAGTTTATTGAACGAAATGAAATTTACCAATACACATCTGTTGAATATTGAACACAATCTGCGAACTGACTGGGTGAATAAAGGATATCCTCAGGAGAAAGCATAGAGCAGATCAAAAGATCCTGTTGCGGAAATTAAATCCGCATAGGGCCGCCATTTCACCACGTCGTTAATCCAGAATTTATTGAAGCTTCTGTATCAGGGAATCATAATAATTTTTGGTGAAAATCACATCCGGCAGGTTATGATACCAGTTGGACTCGTGTTCAATGGAGAGCATCCCTTTGAAATCCTGCGCTTTTAATTCCGTGAGAACAGCGGGGAAATTAATCACACCCTTGCTGACGACAGTATCATTTGCTTTGGGATTATCAAACTGAACGATATCCTTCAGATGGACACCGATGATATGACCCTGTAATTTCTTGAGGCAGTCTACAGGATTCAAACCATTTCTTGCCCAATGTCCCACATCTGCACAAGATCCCAAATGCGGATGACCCTGAATGGCCGCCAAAACTGAGTCAGGACTCCAGTATGCATTCGGTTTTGGATGATCATGGATAGCTACCGGTATACCATATGCGCCTGCCAGGCTATCCACCATATTCCACTGGGATTTTATAGGCTCCGAAGTAATATAACTCAGTCCCAGGTCTTTGGCCAATTGAAAAGTTTTAATCCACTCTTCCTTGTTTTTTGGGACGATCACGCCCATTGCCACGATTTGTATGCCTTTTTTCTGCAACAGGTTTTTCAGTTTATCCCGGGTTTCTTTCGACATGTTGAGATCATAATTTCCTGCCATTCCACCACCCAGTTTCTGGCCCACAAATGCCTCAATATTTTTAATCCCGGAACTGTCTACCTTATCCAGTGCATCAGCGAAGGAAAATTCTTTAAAAGTCCACATTTGTACTCCCAGTTTAAATCCGGCGGTGGAGCCGGCAGTTGATGTATTTGCCGTGGTACTATCCGCATTCACTGTGCTGTCGGCTGCAGAAGATGGAGTCTGGGAACCGTTACATCCAACTGTCAGAAATAAAACACCCAGGGAGAAAAAAAGGAAAGCAAACCGTTTCATTCGTTATTTTTTTATGAAGAATTAAAATATTGAGCCAGTCGGGGCCTAAGGTAATGCGAAACCAAATAATCGTATGAATAAAAAACCGGGAAAAGAATTCCACACTTTAAAAAATTCCACAGTTGATTAGACAAACAGATTCCCTAAATCATTATCTTGACGCACATTTTAAACAGTTTTTAAACAAGAAACGACTTTCATATGAAAAAAACAGTTCTTATTAGAATGATCGCGTTAGTATGCATGGGTGTATTATTTTCCGGTCATGGCTGGGCACAACAAGAAGATAAAAGTAAAAGACCAAGTCCGCCGGCAACTGCCAAAGGGAAAATTAAAGATGCCACAATTACAGTTGATTACAGCGCGCCTTCAGTAAAAGGAAGAAAAATCTGGGGTGGCCTGGTTCCTTACAATGAGTTATGGAGAGCCGGAGCCAATGAAGCCACTATTTTTTCAACGGATAAGGATATTGAAGTAGAGGGCAAGAAACTCCCGGCCGGGAAATATAGCCTGTTCATGCTTCCTACTGAAAAGGAATGGACAGTTTATTTCAATTCTGAAACGGGCCAATGGGGAGATAACCGCGATGGTAAAGCGAATATGGATCCTAAAAAAGTAGTGCTGGAAGTGAAAGTCAAACCCCACGAAGAATTAAGGGTTCAGGAAAAAATGGTTTTTGAAATTGCAGATAAGCCTTTGGATAAAGGTCTCGAACTCAGATGGGATAAACTCAGGTTATTTGTTTCCATTAAATAGCTGATCGTTCATGATAGGAAATGACCTATTCTCATTTCCAGCGTCTCATACAACAAAAAAAGCCCGGACCAGGTCCGGGCTTTTTTTATGACGGCAACTGGCCTTCAAATTCTCCAAACTCCTGTTTGAGTTTTTTAAAGCCGGTTTTATAAGCTGAAAGCCGTTTTATTAAGGGAGAATGGTTTTCCTTATTATATAGTTTAAAATCAAATGGTTTTGCCTCTCTGCCAAAAGCTCCAAGTTTCATTTTACCCAATTGCATTTCATGACGGATTTCATCGATTTCAGTTCTAAGCCCCAGGAACTGTTTCTCGAAATAATCGCTTTTTGTTTTTACTTCCGCTTCCTTGCGTTTTGTTCTCAGTTCCGTTAGATAGTCGCCGTATATGCGCAGTACAATTATGTCAAAATTAAGTTCGGCAATCAGCAATCTGTACTTAAGATGAAGACTCATCACTGAGGGTTTGGCAGGCATACATTCGTTTTATTCACACAATTTAGATAAAATTCCCACAAAGGGACCGACGCGATTTATATTAATCCTTACGCACCCTAACCTTCCCCGGTATCCCGGAATCGAGCTATTTCCCTTCATGGGTTGATATTCCCGATCCGGCATGATCCTGTTTCGTTTAGGCATAGCATTTGATATTTCTTTAACTGCTGGTCAATAGACAATATGGACCAGTCGAACCTAAATTGCTGAACCGTATCCCACAGACAGAATACTTGAAGGACAGCCAGCCCGAGCGATACCGGTCAACTTTTAAGAAGAAATTTCAGTGTAAGCTATTATTGGGGAACTGAGAGGATAAGTTGTAGTTGTTGTACCAGTGACTGGAAGCCTGTGATATCAGAAGGTTTAACAAAATAAGCTACAGCTCCTTTCGCCATGCAAAGGCTTTCAAAATGAGGTGAATTCGAAGTACTCCAGATGATCTTTGGAACATTCCGGTATTTTTTATCTTCTGAAAGGGCGATCAGGATTTCATAACCGCTCACGGAAGGAAGATTATAATCAAGAATAATAAGGCGGGGTAAACGATTCCCCGGAAGACTTTCAAAAAAAGAAATGACTTTATCACCCTTGTTAATGACTAATATTTCAGGTGATTCGGGTACCTCGCGCAGAAACGACTTCAGCAGGGTCACATCATCCTCATCGTCTTCGGCGAGCAGAATGTATTCTCCGGTTATACCATCGAGTTCAGTCCCATTTCCATTCATGCCGGCAGATTGGTTAATACAATTTTCAACATTTATATTTGACAGGGTTTTCCACCTGATTAAAATAACAATTTAATCCATTAAATCTATGAATTATAAAAAAAAGGGTCCAGGTATTTTGGAAGCTCCGTCAGATAAGACGGATATTCAGGAAAAACCGGTAGCCAAGAATGGAAAAAAATCCGCGGCAAAGCCGCAGCTTTCTACAGGTCCCCTTGGAAAACAAAATGGTAACGGGATCAAAGAAAACGGAAACGGTGAAAAATCTTTTCTAAACAGCCGTGAATTTCTTCGCTTTCTCTCTGAAATGCGGAATGGAAATTTCAGTGTCCGTCTGCCTGTTGAACATATGGGTCTCGATGGAAAGATCTGTGATACGATGAACGAAATTATTTCGCTCAATGAAGCGCTGATGCTTGAACTGACTAAGGCGGGTAACATTATCGGGAGACAGGGGAACCTGACTCACCGGATCATGCTGCCCAGGATTGCCGGTGGCCAATGGAGTGACGGGGTGGATTCCATCAACGAATTAATTTCAAACCTGGTTCACCCTACAATTGAAATCGCCCATGTAATCAGCTCTGTCGCGAAGGGAAACCTTTCTGAAGAAATGCCGTTGCAAATTGGTAATCACAAATTGCAGGGGGAATTCCTGCGTATCGCCCGTGAAGTAAACGACATGGTAAAGCAGCTTAACCTGTTTTCCATGGAAGTTACGAGGGTTGCCCTGGAAGTCGGCTCGGAAGGTAAACTCGGTGGTCAGGCACGGGTGAAAGGTGTTGCCGGTGTATGGAAGGACCTCACTGATTCGGTAAATCAGATGGGGAGCAACCTCACCGCACAGGTGAGAAATATTGCAGAAGTGACCACCGCCGTGGCAAAAGGAGATCTATCTAAAAAAATTACAGTTGATGTACAGGGTGAGATCCTGGAACTCAAGAATACCATCAATACCATGGTGGATCAGTTGAATTCTTTTTCATCTGAAGTTACCCGTGTTGCCAGGGAAGTGGGTACCGAAGGAAAGCTTGGTGGCCAGGCCGAAGTAAAAGGTGTGGCCGGTACCTGGAAGGATCTTACGGATTCGGTAAACCAGATGGCTTCCAATCTCACCGGGCAGGTAAGAAATATTGCAGAAGTAACCACGGCGGTTGCCCGCGGTGACCTTTCCAGAAAAATTACCGTGGATGTAAAGGGGGAAATTCTGGAACTTAAAAATACCATCAACACCATGGTGGACCAGCTGAATTCATTCTCCGCGGAAGTAACCCGTGTAGCAAGAGAAGTGGGCTCAGAAGGAAAATTGGGTGGCCAGGCAACAGTAAAAGGTGTCGGAGGGGTATGGAAGGATCTGACTGATTCTGTAAACCAGATGGCTTCGAACCTGACGGGTCAGGTAAGAAATATTGCCGAAGTAACAACCGCTGTTGCCAACGGTGACCTGTCAAAAAAAATTACGGTGGATGTAGAAGGCGAAATCCTCGAATTAAAAAATACCATCAATACGATGGTGGACCAGTTGAATTCATTTGCATCAGAAGTAACCCGTGTGGCACTGGAAGTTGGTACCGAGGGAAAACTGGGCGGCCAGGCTAAAGTGCAGGGTGTGGGTGGAACCTGGAAAGATCTCACCGACTCCGTGAATCAGATGGGATCCAATCTGACTGCACAGGTAAGAAATATCGCCGAAGTAACTACAGCTGTGGCAAATGGTGACCTGTCAAAAAAAATCACAGTGGACGTGGCTGGAGAAATCCTGGAATTGAAAAAGACGATCAACACCATGGTGGACCAGCTGAATTCCTTTGCATCAGAAGTTACCCGCGTGGCACTTGAAGTGGGAACCGAAGGAAAACTTGGCGGACAGGCTAAAGTACAAGGTGTGGGTGGTACCTGGAAGGATCTGACAGATTCAGTAAACCAGATGGGATCAAATCTTACCGGTCAGGTGAGAAATATTGCTGAAGTGACAACAGCGGTTGCCCGTGGTGATCTTTCCCGAAAAATCACGGTGGATGTGAAAGGAGAAATTCTTGAACTCAAGGACACGATCAATACCATGGTGGATCAGCTGAATTCATTTGGTTCGGAAGTATTTCGTGTTGCGAGGGAAGTGGGTTCAGAAGGAAAACTCGGCGGACAGGCCGATGTTCCCGGTGTGGAAGGACTCTGGAAAGATCTTACCGATTCAGTAAATAAAATGGCTTCCAACCTGACCTCACAGGTAAGAAATATTGCTGAAGTAACCACGGCAGTTGCAAACGGAGACCTCTCGCGGAAAATCGAAGTAGATGTAAAAGGCGAAATCCTGGAATTAAAAAATACCATCAATACCATGGTGGAACAACTGCGTGGTTTTGCATCGGAAGTTACCCGTGTGGCCCGCGAAGTGGGTACAGAAGGTAAACTGGGAGGGCAGGCGAATGTACCTGGTGTTGCCGGAACCTGGAAGGATCTTACCGACTCGGTAAATCAAATGGCCGGAAACCTGACGGCACAGGTTAGGAATATTGCCGATGTTGCCATCGCCGTGGCTAACGGTGATATGTCAAGAAAAATCACGGTGGATGTAAGAGGTGAAATACTTCAGTTAAAAGAAACCCTCAATACCATGGTGGACCAGTTGCGTGCCTTCGCTTCTGAGGTAACCCGCGTGGCCCGTGAAGTAGGAACGGACGGAAAGCTCGGCGGACAGGCGTTTGTACCGGGCGTGGCCGGCACATGGAAAGACCTGACAGATTCTGTAAACCAGATGACGGGTAATCTGACTTCACAGGTAAGAAATATTGCTGAAGTAACCAAGGCTGTTGCCTCTGGTGACTTATCCAAGAAAGTTACCATTGACGTTAAGGGAGAAATCCTGGATTTAAAAAATACCATCAACACGATGGTTGACCAGTTGAATTCATTTGCCTATGAAGTAACGCGTGTGGCGCGTGAAGTGGGTACGGAAGGTAAACTTGGCGGCCAGGCGCAGGTGCAGGGTGTGGGCGGAACCTGGAAAGATTTAACTGACTCCGTGAACATGATGGGTTCCAACCTCACCAACCAGGTGAGAGGCATCGCTAAAGTGGTTACTGCTGTTGCCACCGGTAATCTGAAACAGAAATTATCCATTGTATCCCGTGGCGAAGTAGCGCAACTAACGGATACCATAAACGAAATGATTGATACCCTTGCCGTATTTGCAGACCAGGTAACCACGGTAGCCCGTGAAGTGGGTGTGGATGGAAGACTCGGGGGCCAGGCCAGTGTACCGGGTGCCTCAGGTACCTGGAAGGATCTGACGGAAAATGTAAATCAGCTGGCAGAAAATTTAACCACCCAGGTGCGTGCGATTTCTGAAGTGGCGTCGGCCGTAACCAAGGGGGATCTGACCCAGATGATCCGCGTAGAAGCAAAAGGAGAAGTGGAAGAATTGAAAGACACCATCAATCAGATGATTGCCAATCTCAAGGAAACCACACTGCGCAACCAGGAACAGGACTGGCTGAAATCGAATCTGGCCAAATTCACCCAAATGCTGCAGGGTCAGAAAGATCTGAATACTGTTACACGCAGAATTCTTTCCGAACTCGCCCAGGTTGTGAATGCGCAGCAGGGTATGTTCTATATACTTGAACAGGATGAAAATATGCAGAACCAGCGATTGAAACTATTCGCTGCATATGCCTATGAAAAGGAAATGAATTTGCAGAAAGAAATTTCCCTGGGAGAAGGACTCGTCGGGCAATGTGCCATAGAGAAAGAAAGAATCCTGCTTTCCAATGTTCCGGAAAACTATATTAAAATTCAATCCGGCCTGGGCAATTCATCCCCTGTAAACGTAATTGTATTACCTGTTTTATTTGAAACGGAAATCAAGGCGGTGATCGAACTGGCCTCATTCGAACCATTCAACGAAACGCATCTTGATTTTCTCAGTCAGCTGACAGAAAGTATCGGAATCGTATTGAATACCATTGAAACGAATTCAAGAACGGAAGAACTGCTGGAACAATCCCAGTCACTGACAGATGAGCTGAGAAGAACCAATGAAGAATTGCAGGATAAGGCGCATCTGCT
>Ga0068871_100002710_pt1 | contig 12089 bp, 12 predicted proteins | sample KBSMisM72_FD_72750 | JGI IMG/M metagenome (GOLD analysis project Ga0068871, IMG submission 72750) | Miscanthus rhizosphere microbial communities from Kellogg Biological Station, Michigan, USA - KBS Miscanthus M7-2 | ecosystem: Host-associated > Plants > Roots > Rhizosphere > Soil ... | reverse complement strand
GATACCGGAAGGCCGGCTTTGATCATTTATGATGATCTTTCAAAACAGGCGGTTGCTTACCGAGAAGTATCATTGTTATTACGTCGTCCGCCAGGCCGTGAGGCTTACCCGGGTGATGTGTTCTACCTGCATAGCCGCTTACTGGAAAGAGCTGCAAAGGTTATTTCTAATGACCAAATGGCGCAACAAATGAATGATCTGCCGGCTTCTATTAAACACCTCGTAAAGGGTGGTGGTTCCTTAACAGCTTTACCTGTTATTGAAACACAGGCAGGTGATGTTTCCGCATATATTCCTACCAACGTAATTTCTATCACAGACGGGCAGATATTCCTGGAAGGTAATTTGTTCAATGCTGGTATCCGCCCTGCTATCAACGTAGGTATTTCGGTTAGCCGTGTGGGTGGTAATGCTCAAATCAAGTCAATGAAAAAAGTGGCCGGTACACTGAAACTGGACCAGGCTCTTTATCGTGAGCTGGAAGCCTTCTCAAAGTTTGGTGGCGACCTGGACGCTGCCACTAAAAACGTAATCGATAAGGGTGCAAGAAATGTGGAGATTTTAAAACAACCACAGTATTCGCCATTTACGGTTGAAAAGCAAGTAGCTATTATTTACCTGGGTACACAAGGTTTACTAAGAGATGTGGCTGTTAAAAATGTAAAAGCTTTTGAAGAACATTTCTTACTAGAAATGGAAAATAAACATCCCGAAATTTTAGCTGAATTTAAGAAAGGCGCTTTACCTGAGGATGGACTGGCTAAAATGACAGAACTGGCAAAAGGATTGATTCCACAATACAAATAAAAAGTAGCACAATATTTTTTGAAAGAGGGTTGCTGAATTTGGTAACCCTCTCTTTTTATTTTTACACTTTCTCATTTCCAGTTTTTTTATTTACCCAGTATACTCCCAATAAAATGATCAGGAGGCATACGATTTGCTTCCAGCTTATACTTTCGCTGTAATAAATACCCCATCCGATAGCAATAAATGGAATAGCGTAAGTAACCATGCTGGCAAAAATGCCACCGGCTCTTTTTACCAGCATGTAAAAAAGTATAGTAGCAATCGCTGTACCCATTACTCCCAAACAGATAGCTGCTGCGGTTCCTTTTAAAATATGAAGATCACCAAGTGGTAATTTAAAAAACCCGGTAAAAATTAATACTGTTAATGCAACAATAGCATTGGACGAAAGTGCTACGGCTGTAATATGCAGGGATGAAATATGCAGTAGGTTCCTGGAAACCATATTCACATTAAAGCCATATAAAATGGTCGCCATTACAACAAGTACCGAATAAGAAAGCTCTTTATTTTGCATTGTACCCTTACTGAATAAAAGCAAAATACATCCTGTAAATGCTATTACAATGCCGGTGATTTTGTTGGGAGCTGCCTTAGTATTAAAAAATAATGCACCGGTACCGATAACAAAAATGGGGGTAAGAGAATTGAGAGTTCCGGCCAGCGCACTGTCGATGGATTCTTCTGCTGTACAAAAAAGAAAGGCGGGTATTAAACTTCCTAAGGTTCCGGATAAAAAAACCAGCCAGCGTTTTCGCCAGGGAATTTTTTTTATCGCATTAACTGCAATAGGGGATAATACAATTCCTGCTGAAACAATTCTTATAGCTGCAATATGATATGCACTCAGCTGGTTATCCAGGCCGATTTTCATTAAAATGAAACTGCTGCCCCAAATTAACGAAAGTGTAATAAAAATAAGCCAGTCACCAAGAGTTTTATTCACCCTGCAAAAATGAAGCTATTATCACTAATAACCCTAAACAGGAATGCATTTCATAAGGTGCTTGTAGAATTTATGCTACGACTTTAAAATAAATCAGGGAATCTGATCTGTTGAAAATATTAATTATTACATTTAAATAATTAAAACTTGTTTTTCACACATAAACAAAATATTTATGGGACTTCTTAAAGAATTTAAAGACTTTGCATTAAAAGGAAACGTAGTTGACCTTGCCGTGGCTGTGATCATTGGTGCTGCTTTCGGCGCAATTGTAACTTCTTTGGTAGAAGATGTGATCACGCCCCTTTTGCTAACCCCTTTATTGCACGCAGCAAATATTGATGATGTAGATAAGCTAATGTGGGGTGCCGTCAAGATTGGTAAATTCATTGCAGCAATCATTAAATTTATACTGGTTGCTTTTGTTCTTTTTGCATTAATTAAGGCTGCAAACAGCGTAAAAAAGAAAGAGGAAGCTGCGCCTGTAGGGCCATCTTCAACAGATATACTGCTTATGGAGATACGTGATGCTTTAAAAAAATAGAAAATATATATTTTTTACAACGGCTTCCATAGTAAAAATGGAAGCCATTTTTTATAACTCAACACCAAACTGATGAAAAGAATACTTAGTCTTATAGCTGCTGTGTTATTATATTCTCAAATAAACGCCCAGGATGCTACCGTAAAGGAACTGCAAAAGGCGGCAAACAAAGAAGTGAAAGCTCCTGATTCTCTCGATGGTTGGAAACATCTTGGTTCATTTATCATGACCTTAAACCAGGGGAGCCTAAGCAATTGGTCGGCAGGCGGAGAAGAAAATACCCTGGGGGTAAATGGGCTTTTAAATTTGGCATTGAACTACCGCCATGGAAAAAACAATTGGGATAATTATTTCGATATCGGCCTTGGGTTTCAAAATGCAACCAGTTATGGAAAATTCAGAAAATCAGACGATCATATTGATATTACAACCAAATACGGATACCAGGTATCAAAATCGTGGTATGCAACTTTCCTTACAAATTTTAACAGCCAGGCATTGGCCGGGTACAACTATACAAAAGGAACAAAGATTTCTAATTTCATGACACCTGGGAAGCTGATTTTTTCATTAGGTATGGACTACAAGCCCAACGAAAATTTATCAGTATTTATATCCCCGGCTTCCACACGATGGTTATTTAAATTAGACGATGATTTTTATAATACGGATGCCTTCGGTGTGCCTGCCCAGAGCAAAAGTTATAAAGAATTCGGAGCTTATTTTACTGCAAAATACAATAAGGCTGTTACAACCTGGGCCACCTACACAGGCAGGCTTGATTTATACAGCAATTACAAAAGGGACCCTCAAAATGTGGATGTGATCTTTAACAACATGCTGGTGATGAAGTTTAATAAATGGCTCGGTACATCAATAAGTGTTGATATGATATATGATGACAATGTGATTGCAAAGACCCAGTTGAAAGAAACATTGGGTATTGGTCTCACGCTAAAGCTATAGAGAATTTTGTTTTGGGTAAAGTATCCTGATTAAAATATGCAGTATTTTTGATGCGGCTTCCACCATATGGGAGCCGCTTTTTTATTAATTAATACCAAACTGATGAAAAGAATGATAAGTGTTGTATATGGGTGCTTATTTTACTGCCACTTAATTGCTCAGGATACCACTATCAGGGAAATTCAAAGTTCAGCTTCAAAAGAAATTAAAAATGATACTGCGCAAAAAACTGGTAAACATGGTTGGATAAAGGGCGGCCTGGTTGGTTTTAGTCTTACACAGGTTGGAAATAGTAACTGGATGACTGCTGGTGGTGACGATTTTTCATTATCTGTTGCCGGATCATTAAATGCTTTTGCTAATAAAACATGGAACAGGAATACATGGGAGAATGTTTTAGATATTAATTATGCACTGGTTAACACCACCACATTGGGGGCACGAAAACTAAATGACAGGCTTGATTTTTTGACCAAATATGGGTATAAGCCAAAGCAATGGAACAAGATCAATCTTTCTTTGTTGGGCCAATTGCGTTCGCAACTTACCAGTGGCTATCAATATGACTATATGGGCACCACAGAAAAAAGAAGGAACTCAGGTTTTTTTGCGCCTGCTTACATCATCATTTCTCCGGGTGTTGACTGGAAACCCAACAGCTGGTTTTCATTATTTACTTCGCCCTTGTCGCTGCGATGGATCATTGTCACAAATGAGCCATACAGTTATGCCGCCCAGGGCGGTATTTTTAATGGCCAGCAGGAAACACCCCTGGCAACTTTATACGGGGTAGATCCAGCAAAAGAACATAAAGGGGAGTTCGGCGCTTTTGCAACTGCAATTGTTAAGAAAGAACTGGTTAAAAATGTGTCTTACTACAGTAAATTAGACCTGTATGCCAATTACCTGTACAACATATCCAATGTAGATGTTTTCTGGACCAACCAATTTAAAGTCAGGTTGTACAAATGGTTTAACATAAGTTATACCCTTGATATGCTGTACGATGATGATGTGAGAAATCCAGAACATCCAACCAGTGCACTGGGTTTGCAGGTATTATCCACATTTGGGATAGGCTTTGCTGCTAAGCTCTGATAGTCTGTTTACTTATTAATACATTTGCTCTTTCCGCTGAGTTCCGGGAAAAAGTTTTTATCATTAAATTTTTATAGCATTGAATACAGCTACTTATCAAATAAAGCTTGACCAGTTTGAAGGCCCTTTTGACCTGTTATTGTTCTTTATCGAACGGGATGAGTTGGATATTTATAATATTCCCATTACGAAGATCACAAACGATTTTTTAGACTTTATCCATCAAACTGAAAAATTGAATATAGAGCTGAGTAGTGAGTTCATTTTGTTTATCAGCACTTTAATGCGGATTAAAGCGAAAATGCTGATTCCGCGTAAAGAACTGGATGAACAGGGGAATGAAATTGATCCAAGGCTGGAATTGGTTAATAAGATACTGGAATATAAAAAATTCAAAGAGGCTTCAGCGAAATTAGCTGAAATGGAAGAACAGCGTTTCCTGATGTTTAAGAGAGGCAACCTGCAGAAGGAACTGGCACAAATTGGTGAGGAGGCAGGCGAAGGTACAGAGATACAGGCCGTGACCTTGTTTAAATTGATGAAGGCGTTTGAAAAGGTGGTGCAAAAACTTCACGAGAGAAATAACAAACCCGTGCACACGGTAATACAGTATAATTACACCATGGAAGAAAGCCGTGATTATATGCTGGATCACTGCCGTATTCAAAAAACAACCTCTTTTGAAAAAATATTTGAAGTTTGCCAGGATAGGATACATGCACTGTTTCTTTTTCTCAGCCTACTGGAATTATCACAACAAAAATATTTATCGATCATTACAGGGGAAGGCAGGAACAATTTTATTGTAGAGTATAATGAGAATAGGGAGGAGGATGAATCTTCTACATTGGACTATAATGCGATGACGAGTTTTAACTAATAATAAATAAATAGCTCCGATAGGGGTATTTCTATATAGCAGGGTATAAAAAGCCAACCTGATGAATGGCGAAACAAAAGTAATATTATAAATCCCGTTTTAATAATGGCCTGTCCTGCAGGTTGTTTTTTTGTCTTTGCCTGCGCAGGGACCTTATTAATAGTTGCCTAAAATTTGCTTCAGCTTTAAACATGCGGTTCATCCTGTCTGGTCCCAATACTTTTGTAAACTGGTCCCTGTAACTTTTTCTTATATTCAATACTTTTTCTTCTGTTTCAATTACATCTTGTTTATCACCTATTGCTGCCTTTACTTCTTTTGAATATTGATTGTAAACGGGCCAGAATTTCTGTGCCTCATCCGGGGTCAGCTCTAATTCTTTGGTGATAAAGGCAACTTTAAGCGCTTCAATGTCCTGTAGTTTTTTCTCAGAAATTTGCGGCTGTTCTTCCTGGGCTTTTGCAAATAAACCAAGCAGTAGAAAAGATAATATAGTGTATAGTTTTTTCATTTTGATTAATTAGCCTTTGTATCTATTTCCTTTAAAAAATTGTCCAGCGTTTGATTATCTAATAAATAATCTTCCTGGCTTGGCAAATTCTTTTCTTCTACATCAGAACTTAATATTGCAATATCTGTTTCGCTGTTATTTTTTTGAAGATAATTTACGATCTCCTCTTCTGACAAACTATTCAAAGTCTCATTAAATTTTTGTTCATCCATTGCTTTGCCTTTTTCAATGCTTGGATCCAGTTGAACAGTTGAAGAAGGGTCAATGGTAACGGGGAAAGACTTATTACTGTATTTATAAATTCCTAATGCCAGTGCCCCGGTGATCATTGCGGCTGCAGCATATTTGACTACAGGGAAACGCCTTGCCAAAGAAACTACTTTTGCACCCGTATCCTGCTTAACCTTTTCCAGGATTTGTGCTGGCAGATCTTCGAAATAATGTGCAGGCGTTACAAAAGATGGTATACTTTTTAAGTCTTGCAGAACAGTCGGCAAACTTTCTTCCTCACCTTTCATTTTAATCCTGTTCATTATTGAATCAGCCAGGGTCTCAAAATAATTACCCGGAACCGAAAAAGGATGATTCCTTTGAAGGGTTGATAAAATTTCGGGTAATTCATTTGTTTCATTTGATTGCACCGTTGTACCTACATGGTTTTTTATTTTATTAAGAATGTTACCGGGAAGATTATCAAAATAACCTTTCGGCACATCCTGGCTTTCGATAAATGAAGTATCAATAGAAAAATCTTCACTAATGCCCAGCATAACGGTATTGCTGATGGAATCGAAGTAACCATCCGGTACAGTGAATACATTCACCTTTTCCATCCCTGCCAGTAATGGACTGATGTTTTGTAATTCATTTAATATGTCCCTGTTCTTTTCCATTTTTTTCTAACTATACAGACTCGAATTAGTTTAAGCAGTTTAACTGTTTAATAAATAGTTTTCAATTTTTTTTACTGCATGATGATAACTTGCTTTTAAGGCGCCTTCACTGGTTTCCAGCACCCTGCTCATTTCTTCATAAGGCATCTCATCGTAATAGCGCAGGTTAAAAACCACCCTTTGTTTTTCAGGTAATTGCTGCATGGCTAACTGGAGCTTCCATTCTATCTTTTTACTATCAAAGTCTTTCTCTGCTTTTAATTTATTAGCCAGCATTCCATCACTATCACTTAATGATACGGAAGACCGTTTCTTTTGCTGTTCTAAAAAGGTAAGGCTCTCGTTGGTAGCGATCCTGTATAGCCAGGTATAAAGTTGGCTGTCTTCCCGAAAATTATCTAAGCCGTTCCACACTTTGATGAACATATTCTGTAATACATCATTGGCATCGTCATGATCCACTACCATCCTGCGAACATGCCAATATAATTTTTCCTGGTATTTTTTTATGATACCAGTAAAAGCCCTTTCTTTAAGAGCGGGTTCTTTGAACTGTAATAACAGTTCCTTATCATCTAAATGTTGATTTGGCATAAGTGGTTTACCTGCATAAAAGTATAAATACCTGCAGTAAGACAGGTTTTAAAGTATAAGGTTTAATTGACAGGTTTTGAAATGGTAGCTAAACTGCTTATTAAATAAAATGTAATTAAAAAAATAACCAGAGATGATGCTGCCATCCCCGGAAAGGATCACCTTTATTAGGAATATCTACAAAAGTTAAGCATTCTTTCTACCCAGTACCTTTTCTGCCGCTTCTACAATGTTAGGAGCGTCAAGGCCATATTTGGTAAGCAGTTCTGCCGGCTTTCCGCTTTCGCCAAATGTATCATTGGTACCTATGTATTCAATTGGGATGGGTAAATGCCTCGCTGCTACCTGGGCTATACTATCCCCAAGACCTCCTAAAACATTGTGCTCTTCGCAGGTGACAGCACATTTAGTTTTGGTGATAGATGCAATAATAGCTTCCGTATCCAATGGTTTGATCGTATGTATATTTATTACTTCCACACTAATACCTTTTTCCTCTAAAATTCTTCCAGCTTCAATGGCTTTCCATACCAGGTGACCGCAGGCGAAAATGCTGACATCCTTACCATCAGCTATTTTTTGAGCTTTGCCAATAATAAAATCACTTTCGTTGGTAAATATTGGCCATACCGGACGGCCAAAACGCAGGTATACCGGCCCGGTATAATCAGCAATTGCTTTGGTTGCAGCCTTGGTTTGATTATAATCTGCAGGAACAATCACGGTCATGCCAGGAAGCATTTTCATTAACCCGATATCTTCTAATATCTGGTGAGTTGCCCCGTCTTCTCCCAGTGTAAGGCCAGCATGGCTGGCACAAATTTTTACATTTTTGCCGCTGTAGGCTACAGACTGCCTGATCTGGTCGTATACCCTGCCGGTACTAAAATTTGCGAACGTGGTAGTGTAAGGTATCTTTCCTCCGATAGTCAATCCTGCTGCCACGCTGATCATGTTGGCTTCTGCTATACCGCATTGAATAAAACGTTCAGGAAATTCTTTTATAAAAGCATTTAACTTTAATGAACCCAATAAATCGGCCGTTAATGCAACGATTTTTTCATTTGTTCTGGCAGCTTCAAGGATGCCATCTCCAAAACCACTCCGTGTATCTTTATTGCCAGTTACCTGTATATCTTTTAGCATGAGCAAGTGTAAATTTTAGGGGCACAAGATAAGCACAACCAATAAATAAAAAAGAGTTATTTATCCAATTAATGAAGGATCGTTTTTGAGCTTTAACTCCCATTTCCAGGCGGTATCCATCATTTCTTCTATGCCATATTTTGTAAACCAACCTAGTTCCGTTTTTGCTTTACTATTGTTGGCATAAATAGCTACCACATCCCCGGGTCTGCGGGGGCCAATGGTATAATTTAATTTTACGCCGGTTACTTTTTCAAATGCTTTGATCACCTCCAGTACCGTATATCCATCACCGCTGCCGAGATTAAAAATTTCTGTTTTCTTATTGGTTTTTTTATCTACCAGGAAATTCAATGCCAGCGTATGTGCATGGGCAATGTCACTTACATGAATAAAGTCCCTAACACAGCTCCCGTCTCTAGTGGGGTAGTCATTACCGTAAACTTCCATTGTTGGTAGTTTTCCTATCGCGGTCTGTGTAATAGCTGGAACTAAATTAGCAGGTCGTCCCAAAGGTATTTCACCCAATAGTATGGACGGGTGTGCTCCTACAGGATTAAAATAGCGAAGTAAAATTGACTGTATCTTGCTGCTTTTTGTAACATCCGTTACAATCGTTTCACCCATTTGTTTGGTAGCGCCATAGGGCGATTCAGCAGGCTTTTGGGGAGTAGCTTCCGTAACTGGTATCACATCAGGACTTCCATATACCGTACAGGAAGAAGAAAATACAAAATAGGGGACTTTAAATTCTTCTGCACATTTTAAAATGTTGGTTAATGAGGACAGGTTATTATCATAATACATCAAGGGCTTCTCCACTGATTCCCCTACCGCCTTGTAAGCGGCGAAATGTATAATTCCGAGGATATCATTATGTTCTTTAAAAATATTCCTGGTATCTTCCAGGTTACAAAGATCGGCCGTATAATTCTTTATCTTTTTTCCTGTGATTGTTGCAGCATTCTCTAAGATGTTACCATGACTTCTCGAATTATTATCTACAGAAATTACATCGTAGCCGTTTTGTATTAAATCAACTATTGTATGAACACCTATATAACCACAACCGCCAGTAACCAGAATTTTTTTCATCAGTTTTTAATTAGTGAGTAAAATGAATGAGGAAGAACAAATTTACAGATTGTTATTTGTAGCAATAAAAAAAAGTCACCCTTTTAAGGGTGACTAAAAAACGCCATTCTTTTATTATTATTTTATAAATAAAGAAACAATTAAATACACGATACCAGCTAATATAGCACTTACAGGTATTGTAAGTATCCATGCCCATAATAAATTCACCGTCACACCCCAGCGCACTGCACTTAGTCTTTTAGTAGCGCCCACCCCAATGATTGACCCTGTGATGGTATGCGTGGTACTTACGGGTATGCCCATTTGTTCAGTCATAAAAAGTGTAATAGCTCCCGAGGTCTCTGCGCAAACTCCCTCCAGTGGGGTAACCTTGGTTATTTTAGTACCCATTGTTTTTACGATTTTCCATCCGCCGCTCATCGTACCTAAGCCCATAGCAGTATAACAAGCTAATGGTACCCAGCTTAGATCTTTTAATGCAGTCCCTACATCAGGATATCTTGCTGCATTAAAAGTTACAAATGCTGCACCAATAATACCCATTACCTTTTGAGCATCATTACCACCATGGCCAATACTAAACAAAGCGGAAGAAAGTAACTGCAGCTTTTTAAACATTTTTGCCATTCTGTATGCATTGGGCGATCTTACTTTTTCAGTATAAATGTATGCACAGATAAAAATAAAAATCATGATAAAAATAGCATACACAATAATGGAATTGTCTGCTTTTGCCAAAGCTTTAGACAGGGCGGCGGTATCTACTTTTGCATCAACTTCCGTTTTTACTTTTTCTGCTATCCCTGTTGCGCCAATTGATTTATATTCTACTAAGAATGGTTTTATAGATTGCGTTTTAGCAACTGCTGCTTCATAAGCAATTTTCTTTTCTTCACCGGTGCCCGCATCTTTTTTTAGATTATCTATTTTGTAATACTTGCTTACATTCTCCTCTAATTTATTCTGTTCAAAATGGTCAAATAAGAACCAGGTGAATACAGCTGCCAGCAATATCACCCCTACTTTAGCCCAGGTGTTATGCATGATGGTAACCACGGTAGTAAATATGGAAATGGTCATACCAATGATGGGAGCAAGAAAAATAAACAGGATGATCTGCGTTATCTTTTTTATTTCAATGATAGTGCCGAGTGGCGTAATCCCGTTCGTGAGAAAAGCATGTGCAATAGCAGCCCCTGCAAATCCTCCGATCAATGTATGAGAAGAAGAAGAGGGTATTCCATACCACCAGGTAAGCAGGTTCCAGAATATAGCAGCAATTAATCCGCTAAAGATTACAGGTAAGGTTATATACTGGCTAAAAACTGTTTTACCAATGGTATTGGCAACGGCATGATCTTTAAAAATAAAATAGGCAACAAAGTTGAAGAAAGCTGCCCAAATTACCGCCTGGAAGGGAGTAAGCACTTTGGTAGAAACAATGGTGGCGATTGAGTTGGCTGCGTCATGAAAGCCGTTGATGTAATCAAAAATCAGGGCTAATACAATAATAACTACCAGCAGCGTCATAAAAATAATTTGAAGATTCTATAATTTGATATTTCGCTGATGATTTTTATTTACCACTATCTTAAAAACAATAAGCCGGTAAGGAATTTTCTAATTTACAAGCACATCAGCGTATTGCCTAAGCGTATTTAACAATGATGGATTCAATTACGTTTGCAGCATCTTCACACTTGTCCGTAACAATTTCCATCACCTGGTATATTTCCCTTTTTTTGATTACTTCTTTTGCATCTGGTTCAGTTGCAAACAGGCGTTCAATACTCATGTCAAAAATATCATCCGCCTGGTTTTCCACGCTGTTAATGGCTACCAGTGCATCTGTAATATTACGCATGTTCTTCATATTGCGGAGCTCAGTAACGGCCTTGTGTACCTGCACACATCCATTGGCGATTAAATCAGCCATTTTTACAATTCCAATATCATTAGGATTAACCCGGTAAAAATTAATTTTTTTAGCTGAGGCATAAATATAATCAGCAATATCATCTAGGGCTGAAGCAAGGTAATGAATGTCTTCCCTGTCAAATGGAGTAATAAAATTTTTGCCCAGTTCGGTAAAAATATTATGCGTGTATTCATCATTCACATGTTCCATATCCTCTATTTCCTGGATCAGGCTGGCTCTTTTATCAAAGTCAGTTTCATTTACGACTTCTTTTAATTTCTCACCCATTTTTACTAATTCCTGTGCCACATTTTCAAATAACTGGAAGAATATTCTGTCTTTGGGTAAAAAAATCTTTAAGATGGAGTTGAAGCCCATGGATATATAGTTTTAAAATTTTCGCAAAAGTAAATTGATAGAATGGCAATTCGATGCTTCACAAAATGGTAATAATTACTTAACATTAAAAATTTATCGTTATCAAATGATTAATAATAGATCAACCACATTGTGATACATTGCATTTTGTGTCATAGTACAATACCCTTCAACACATATTTAATAGATCACCCTCTACCAACAAAGATTCTATTTCAAGCTCCTGTATTGAGGTACTTTGTCCAATACTAGCCATCATAGTGGAAAATGCAAGTTTACCTAATTTATAATCGCTGGTCTCAATATA
>Ga0068871_100002709_pt1 | contig 12090 bp, 7 predicted proteins | sample KBSMisM72_FD_72750 | JGI IMG/M metagenome (GOLD analysis project Ga0068871, IMG submission 72750) | Miscanthus rhizosphere microbial communities from Kellogg Biological Station, Michigan, USA - KBS Miscanthus M7-2 | ecosystem: Host-associated > Plants > Roots > Rhizosphere > Soil ... | reverse complement strand
CCTGTTCTGCGTCGTCTGTTTCCAGGTGACCACGTTCATGCGGCCGACGCTGTGGCGCGAGCCGGATGCCGCGATCCTGGCGCACGGGAAGCTGTTCTTTCTCGATCACTTCAAGCAGGCCCTTCGATAACCTCCCGGAGATTCGCGCGATCACCTGTTCCCGGGGTACCCTGCTACCCGCGGAGGCACCCCTTATGCGATCGCTTGTGACCGGATTGCTGGCCGTCGCGCTGCTCGCGATGGATCTCGCTGCTCAAACCCTGCCGCCGCCGTTTCCCCGGCCGGGTGCGAAGCAGCTGCTCGACAACGACCGCGTCACCGTCTGGGACGTCGTCTGGCCGAAGGGACAGCCGACGGCGCGGCACCGGCATCCCTACGCGCTGGCCGGGGTGTATCTCGAGCCGGGCGACCGGGTCATCACGGACGCCGACGGCTCGAAGCGCAACGTGACGAACGCCGCCGGCGGCGTTACCTTTCAACTGAAGGGGCTCACGCACATCGAAGAAGGCACGAGCGACGCGCCGCTGCACGCGATCATGATCGAGATGAAGCAGGACGGGCCGGCCGGCGACGATCCGTCGTCCGATCTGCCGCCGGCGTTTCCGCGCGAAGGCGCTAAGAAGCTGCTCGACAACGAGCGCGTCGTCATCTGGGACTACGCGTTCACGAAAGGACGCGTCGGCCCGGTCCATCGCCACGTGCGCGACGCCGTCGCCGTCTGGATGGCGGACGGCAAGCTGCGCTCGACGCCGCGGGACGGCGCACCCACCGTCACGACGCTGACGAAGTTCACCGCGACGTACTCGCGCCGCGGCAATGTCCACACGGAAGAGGCCATCGAAGGCGCGCCGCGCGCCTACGTCTTCGAGCTGAAGTAGCGGTTCATTCCTGCCTGGCGCGAGCCTTCCAGTGCATGAACGCCTCCCCCATGGCCCGGGCCACTGCCGAACCGGTGACCGGGCTTGATGCCTGTTTCGTTCCGGTGAACTGTCCCCCGGGACTCCACGGCATCGGCACGGTGACGGTTCCAATCCCCGCTCCAGTGCAGCTTTCGTCGGTCGACGTATAGGTCCCGTTCATCGCGGTTGGGGTCGCTGCGCTATTCAACTGACCGGAAAACGCAATCGAGAGCTGACATGACACGGTTACGCCGCCTCCGGTCAATGAGAGCTTGTCGGTATCGGTGAAGCTGATCGCGGTGCCCGTCACCGATCCCGCAATCACGCTCGACAGCTCGGTGATCGTAAACCCCGGGATCGGGGGAATCTCCCCGACGACTTCCGAGCCGCTCAAGCTGCTGTTCGTCTGCACCAGCGATATCTGGTTCGGATAGTTGCCTGACGCATGGATCAGAGTCACCGTCCACGTACCGGTCACGTTCCCGGTTACCGGGATCGTGGTCGTCGTCGTGGTGGTCGCAGGAGTCCCGGATGCCGGGACGTTGTTCATCGAGAACGAAAGAGGCGACGTGCCGCCGCAGTCGTTGACCTGACCGCCGGCGGCCCAATTCAACGACGAAGCGGTCAGGCTGCCCGAATAGGTGCGGACGGCCTGACATCCGCCCGCCAACAAAGCCGACAACGTCCCGGTGAACGTGCCGCTGAAGGTGGCGGTGGTCGTATCGGGGGTAAATGTTCCAGCGACCGTGCCCCGCACTGTGCCGGCGGTGAACCCGCCGGAGACCGAGTAGACGGTGGCCGACGAATGCACCCTCGCGATCTGGATGGAACCTGCAGGCACGGCGAAGAACAGCGAGACGTCCAGGGCGGGCTGGTTCCCGCTGGCGCCCGACACATAGCGGACGCCCGACGTGGTGGGAGGCGCGGCCTGGGTGGATTGAGTGCCGCCCGGCTGCGTCACGGCGCTGCCGCCCGATCCGCCGCAGGCGGTCAACGTGACGGCGCAAACCATCACGCCGAGACCCATGTGCCGAATGCGTGCCGGCAGGTGGCAGCCGGCCGCGCGTGGATCAGGATTTCGCCTCAAGTTCGTTCTCATCGGCAGTTGCCCCGCAGGATGAGACGGACCAGAGCCGGAAATTCTCAGCTCTCAACGGCGCGGGAGCCTGGAGTGAAGCTACAGGCGCCGGACGAGCGCCAGCGTCAGGTCATCGTCCAGCGGCCGCCCGCCGGTGAAGCGCGCGAGCTCCTGACGCAGCATCGCGAGCAGATCCGTGCGTCCCGCTTCGGCGGCAGTCGTCGCCCCGGCGAGTTGCGGCGCGAGCGCGAGCAGCCGCTCGAACCCGAACTCCTCGCCGTCGCCGTTCTGCGCCTCGGTCAGACCATCCGTATAGAGCAACAGCTGGTCGCCCGTCTCCATGCGTACGGCGCGCTGTTCGCAATACCACCTGGGTATCACCGGATGGATCATGGGCGCCGATGGTTCCAGCGGTACGACCGACCCGCCGCGGCCGATCAGCAGTCCCGGCGGATGCCCGGCGTTTGCATATTCGAGCACCGAGGACCCCGGGCTGAAGCGGACGGCGGTGGCCGTGACGTACTTGCCGTCCGGAAAGAGCCGGCTCGCGGCGGCGATCCGCTCCATGACGGCAGTGGGCGCAAAATCCTCCTGCATGGCCGCGTGAAACGCCTGCTTGACCATCCCGGTGATCATCGCCGAGGGAGCGCCATGGCCGGAGACGTCCGAGACGAGAATGGCGCCCGGCGCGTTGTCCCGGAGAACGTAGTCGCAGAAATCTCCGCCGAGCTCGTCGCAGGGTTCGTACAGAAACGAGACCTCGAACCCGTTCGACGAAGCGTTCCGCTCCGGCAGCAGGCTTTGCTGAAAGACCTGCGCCGCCTGCAACTCACACTCGAGCCGGGCCACGTGCGCGCGGTTCTCACGGCTCAGGCGTCGAGCTTCGAGACAGCGCTGCACCAGGGTCAGCAGCACTTCCCGATCGAACGGCTTCGTCAGAAAGAAGAACGCTTTCTCCCGGATCGCCCGAATCAGCCGCGCGTCCCGTTCGTCGGTGCTGCCCGTCATCATGATCACGTCGAGATCGGGCTGCCGTTCGCCGAGCCGCGCCATGAGCGCGAACCCGTCCATCTCCGGCATGCGGACGTCGAGGATCGCCACGTCGAAGCTGCTCACGTCCGCGGCGCCGAGCGCCTCACTGGGAAGCCGGACGGCGCGCACGTCGTATCGGCTGGAGAGGATGCGTTCGATCGTCCTCAGCATGCCGGGCTCGTCGTCGACCACGAGGATTCGCGGGCGGGCCATCAGTCGCCCGCCGCATCTTCCGGGACCGCCGACAGGCGCGCGGTGACGCGAGTACCTGCGCCGACGCGGCTCTCGATGGTGAGGGTGCCGCCGGCCTCGGCGGCAATCGAGCGGCAGGTCGAGAGACCAAGTCCGGTTCCGTGTTCCTTGGTGGTGAAGAAGGGCGACTCGATCTGCGCCAACGTCTCAGCCGTCATCCCGACGCCGTCGTCGGACACCGTGATCTCGACGTAGGGGTCGGCCATGCGCGCGGTGACGATGAGCGTGCCGCCGTTTGGAAGGGCGTCGCGGCCGTTGCTCATCAGGTTGAACAGCAGTCGTTCGAGGTCGCTCTGGCCGCACTGCACGGCGGTCAGCTGATCCGGCAGCTCGGCGCGCACGCCGATCTCGAGGCGGCTGAGGCTCTCCTGCAGCACGTCGCGGACGGCGGCGAACGCACTCGGGACGTCGCTCGGGCCCGGGTTTCGCGCCGAGCCGCGGGCGAAGCGCAGCATGCGGCCGAAAATTCCGCGAGTGACCTGGAGCGAGAGCTCGACGCGATGGAGATCCTCGGCGAGCACCTCGGGGATGAGGGTGCCACTCTGCAAATCGGCCTGGATCTGCTGCACCAGCGGAATGACCTCTCCCAGGGCATTGTTGATGTCGTGCGCGACTCCGCGGGCCAGGTGCGCGAGCGCGTTCTGCCGCTCGATTTTCAGCATGCGGGCCTGGAGATCTTCGAGGGTCTGCGCTCGCGTGAGCGCGACGGACGCGAGCGATGTGAACCGCTCGACGACGGCGAGCTCGTGCTCGCCGAAGGTCCCGGGTGCGCAGCCTGACAGCTTCAGGATGCCCAGCGGGCCGTCGCGGCCACCCACCGACGCGCACAGCATCGCGTGCTCCCGGGGCCGCGCCGAGGATTCGGCATCGAGGTCCAGAAAGCCGGCCAGCGCCGAGACGCCACGTGGCGTCCATTCGGTCCAGCCCTCAGGCGACCGATCGAGTCCGTACACCGTTCCCGCCTGGAGCAGAGCCTGGAGCTCCACCGGGAGCTGCACGGTCCGCCCGATGATGGGACTCTTCATTTTCTTCCAGGCGATCTGCTCGGCGACGAGCTCGAGGGATCCCGGCGCCGACCAGATCCACAGCGCGGCGGAGTGGTCGTATCGGGTCAGCTGATGAAGGCCGTCGAGAATCTGGTAGTAGAGATCCTTGGGCGGCAGCTCGCGCAGGATCATGTCGTCGATGCGGCTCCGGACCTCGGACAGCCGTTCGAGGTCCAGCCGCTCGATGTGCTCGGTCAGCGCACGGGCGATGTGGGCGAGCCCGCGGGGCGAGCCGTCGGGAAAGCGGTGATCGTTTCGCTCGAGCACCATCATTCCCCATCCGCGTCCCCGGCGGGTGATGCGCGCGCAGAGCGTGCCGGCTGGAATCCGGCATTGCTTGCCGTGAAGCAGGTCCGTGACCAGCGCGAGATCGACAGCGGCGTCCGACGGCTGCGAGAAGATGCAGCGGGCCGCTTCGTCACCCACGCCGAGCGCCGCGACGTAGCCGCGATCGGCCTGCATGAAATCGGCGGCGGCGCGGAGGTAGTGCCTCAGCACCTTCTCGGGATCGCCCGCATTCCGGAGCTGGGAGGACGTCTCGAAGATAAAACGGTGAATGTCCCGGCCGGCGCGCGGGCCCTGCTGCTCGTTCGTCACGACGCTGTTCCCAGGACCTAGACGATCTGATATTCAGGCGTGCTCATGATCAGGTGCACGGTCATCCGCAGCGGGTCTTCCATGTACGTCCTGGCGCGGTCGACGTTGTCCGTCCCCAACTCCCTGGTCAGGAACGCGACGAACGCGTCGCGCGTAGCCGGCGCCGTCGGCACTCGAAGCATCCGCCCCATCAGATAGTCGACCGCCTCGCCGGTCGTCTTCGAGCCGCTCTCCAACACCATCCGGGTGAGGTCGAACTGCGCCGCATTGCGCGGCGTGGGAATGAGCTTGCGCGCGGCCTGCTCCCAGCCGATGTAGCCGGAGATTCGGGTGTTGAACTGCTCGTCGCGCTCCAGCGCGACCATGTCGAACGTGCTCATCTTCGCCGGATCGTTGACCGCCGTGGCCGCGCCGACGTCGTAGCCGTCGCGCAGGCGGCGGCCGAGGATGTCGTCGGTGCCGGCGGAAAAGTTCCAGTCCCTGAATCCGGTCATGTCGGGGATCAGGACATCGCGGGCGACGTTGCCGCGCGCGATGAGCAGCCCCGGCGTGATCCACGCCTTGCCGCCCGCCCAGCCCGCCACCGACGGCGGGTTCAACAGATGCTGGCCCATCGCGATCGTCGACTGGTTGAAGTCGGGCACGCCCGGCAGGGCGTCCACGCCAAGCTGTTTCATGATCACCACGAAGTGCTCGACCGGTCCCTTGACGTGCGCCCCGTAGCTGGCCTGGCTGTAGAAATCCCTGGACGAAAAGATCGCGGTCAGCAGCGGCTTGACCTGATAGTCGCTGTCGCGCAGGACCGCGCCCAGCTTCTTTCTCAGATCCGGCGACAACTCGTCCCGCACGAGGAAGCGATAGATCCTCCCGGCCAGGTACTCCGCGGTCACCGGCTGCTCGAAGATGATCTTGAGCGCGTCCACGCCATCGAGGTTGCCGGTTCTGCCGAGGAACGTTTTCACGCCATCGTCATGCTTGGCCGGATCCACCTTGAACGTGAGATCGTCGAAGTACCATCCCGTGAAGGCGCGCGCGCCTTCGCGCACGTCCTTCTCCGAGTAGTTCCCCACGCCCATGGTGAACAGTTCCATCACCTCGCGGGCGAAGTTCTCGTTCGCCGCCCCTTTGACGTTGTACTGGGCGTCGAGAAAGTACAGCATCGCCGGGTTCTGGGCGACCTGGATGGCCAGATCGCGAATGTTGCCTGTCGCGTTCTTTTCGAACAGGTCGATCTGCTGCATCATCTTGCGGTAATCGCGGACCTTGTTCTCGTGGGTCGCGAAGTGGCCGTGCCAGAGCAGGGCCATCTTCTCTTCCAGCGGATGCGTCGTCTGCAGCATCCGGTTCGCCCACCAGTAGCCGAGCCGCCGCGTTTCGAGCATGGTGGCGCGCAGCCAGTAGAAGAAGCGGTCCGACGAAGGCTGGACCGGACGGCTGCCGGCGGGCTTGTTCGCGACGCCCATCGAAACGCCATGCTTGAGGGCCCGATCGGTGGCGTCGGGCCGGCTCTCGGGGAACGGGTTCAGCGTCGGATCCCACAATCCCGACTCGACGAACGGCTGCATCCTGGGATTCGGGATGCTCTCGTAGTGCACGAGCGAGCGGACCGCGCGCTCGAGTCCGGCGTCGGCCAGTTTCTCGATCTCCGCCGGCGTGCCGCCGAACCCCGCGTGCGCCAGCAGGTGCGCGGCGCGGTCGTAGTTCCAGTCCGCCGCGCCGATCGGCGCGAGGTCGTCCTTCCAGCCTGCCGGTCCCGGAGACCAACGCATGAGAGCGGCCATTATTTGCCTCCGCTACGCGCGGAACAACCCGAGCGCCTTGAACTTCTGGCCGAGCACCTTCGCGGAATCGGCGCCCATCCACTCTTCGATCAGGCTGGCGTACACCTGGCGGAAGTCGGTGGTGTTTTCGAGGTTGCCGTCGAGCACGAGGTCGGTGAGGCTCGGCGGCGTGCCGTACATGCCGCCCTTCACCGCGTTGCCGATGACGAAGTTCACCTGTGCGGTGCCGTGATCGGTGCCCAGACTGGTGTTCTCGGGCACGCGCCGGCCGAACTCGCTGTGGACGTACAGCACCACGTCATCGGCCCGGCCGATCCGCGTCATCTCGCGGAAGAACCCGGCAATCGCATCCGAGCAGTACTCGAGCTGGCGATCGTGCGGCGCCGCCTGGTTCACGTGCGTATCGAACAGGCTGTTGCGCAGCGGCACGTAGTACAGCTTGGTCGGGAAGTCCGCCTCGATCAACGCCACGACCTTGTCCAGGTCCAGCAGGCGCAGATCCGGATTGTCCTTCCCTTTGTAGTTGCTCCACGCGGTCCGCACCACTTCCGACGCTTGCGCCGCGCTCCTGGTGACCTCCAGCACGTACTTGTGCGCCTCGCCCACCGGTGCGGTCTGCGCGCCCAGCGCGTCCAGCGCGGCGTGCTCCTGCGCGAACGTCCCGCGCTGGAACTTCGCCGGGTCGATGAACACGAGCGGCACGTGCTTCTCCGCCTTCACCGCCAGCGACTGGCTGTCGGCGATGTTCACGATCATGTTCGCGCGCGAACCGGCTGGATCGAGAGCCGACGCCGTCCGCCCGACCCACCCGTACTCGTTGCCGCTGTTGGGCGCCGCGGTGTGCCAGAACGACATCGACGTGAAGTGCGAGAACGACGGCTGGCCGTAGCCCACGCCCTGCACGATTGCGACCTTGCCTTCGTCGTACAGGTTCTTCATGCCGCGCATCGACTTCTGCCAGCCGAAGTGGGCATCGATCTTCAGCACGTCCTTCTCTTTGATGCCGATGGTGGGGCGATGCTTGTAGTACATCGCATCGCCGTAGGGCACGATCGTGTTCAGCCCGTCGTTGCCGCCGAACCATTCGAAGATCACGAGGATCTTGTTCGACGCGGCCTGCGCGACCACCTCGCTCGCCCGGCTGAACACGTAGGGCACCGGGCCGATGCCGCCGAACAGGCCGAACCCGAGGCCGCTGGCGCCGATGCGCAGCATGTCGCGGCGTGAGACGCCGCTGGCGGACAATCGGCTTTTCGTCGTCATGTGCTCGCCTCCGATGTTCTTCGTTCGGGCGCCCAAGGATAGCGCCGTTCGACAATCTTGCTACTGAAATCTGGGCTGACGTAAAGGTTTTCGTTGCGACTCCGCGGACCACCGCCGCTACCGTAAGCGGATCGCCCTGGAGGCTCCGGTGCTACCATTCGCGGCACACGGAGGCGAGAGCATGCGCAGGCACGTCACACAGTGGGCTGTTCTGGAAGTGGCGCTGGCGGTCATCGTCAGCGCGTGCGCGGGCTCTTCGCCGACACCGCCGCCCGCCGCGGATTCGCTCGACGGACCCGAGCTGGTCTCGGCTCTCGAGAGCATCCATGGCAGCCAGATCAAGCAGCACATGAGCGTGCTGGCCGACGATCGGCTCGAGGGGAGAGGCCTCGGCAGCGCCGGGTACGACGAGGCGCTCGCCTACGTCGAGACGACGCTGAAGTCGTACGGCCTCCAGCCCGCGGGCGAACAAGGCGGCTTCCATCAGCGCGTGCCGCTGCGAAACAGCATCGTCACCGAAGGCACCAGTTCCTTGACAGTGCGCTCCGGCGCGAAGACCAGGACGTTGACCTACGGCAAGGACTACCTGCTTGGCGCGGACCTTCTGCGTCCCGAGGTGAGTATCGCCGACGCCCCGGTGGTCTTCGTCGGCTACGGCGTCAGCGCTCCAACGCTCGGCTACGACGACTACGCCGCCGGCGTCGACGTGAAGGGCAAGGTCGTCGCGTACTTGAGCGGCGCACCGGCGATGCTCCCCAGCAATGAACGCGCCTACTATTCGTCCGGTGCGGTGAAGGAGGCGGATGCGGCGAAGCGCGGCGCAATCGGCACGATCAGCTTCACCTCGCCGGAGGATCCGCGCTTCCGCTGGGATGTCAGCGTCGCCACCGGCAAGCAAGGCAGTTTCGCCTGGGTCGACGCGCAGGGGAACCCCAATCGCGGCGATGCGTCACTGCGCGGGTCGGCTTCCCTCAATCACTCCGGCGTCGAGGCGCTGTTTGCCGGCGCGCCGCAGCCACCGGCGGCGGTCTTCGCGGCCGCCGCCAGGAACACGCCGCAGGCGTTCGACCTCGCGACCCGCGTCTCGCTCGTGACGCACTCGACCCATCGCGGCGTCGAGAGCGCGAACCTCGTCGCCCGGCTCGAGGGCAGCGACCCGGTGCTCAAGGACGAGCACGTCGTCTACATCGCCCACGTCGATCACTTCGGGCGGGGCGTCGCGATGAACGGCGACGAGATCTACAACGGCGCGCACGACAACGCCTCAGGTGTCGCGATCGTGCTCGAAGTCGCGCACGCCTACTCGACGTTGAAGACGCGGCCGCGGCGCTCGGCGCTGTTCCTGTTCGTGACCGCCGAAGAGCGGGGACTTCTCGGCTCCGACTACTTCGCGCGCAATCCCACCGTTCCTCGCAGCGGTATCGTCGCCGACCTCGCGCTCGACATGCCGTTCCTCTACCATCCGCTGCGCGACATCGTTCCGTACGGGGCGCAGCATTCCACGCTCGCCGCCCCGGTCACCCGCGCGGCGAAGCATCTGGGCATCGCGATTGGCGCGGACCCCATCCCCGAACAGGTGCTGTTCATCCGGAGCGATCACTTCAGCTTCGTGCGCCAGGGCGTGCCGTCGTTGTTCATCAAGAGCGGGTTCCAGACCGGGGATCCGGCTCTGGATGGAGCGAAGATCAACGCCGCCTACCGCCGCGACGTCTATCACAAGCCGAACGACGACATGTCGCAGGCGTTCGATTTCGACGCCGGCGCGCAACACGCGCGCCTCAACTTCCTGACCGGGTGGCTGGTCGCAGAGACGCCGGCGCGGCCGGAGTGGAACGCCGGCGACTTCTTCGGCGGATTGTTCGGCCGGCCGCCGAAGGACATCAAGGCGACTCACTGAGGGCGGGGACAACAGTCAGGGAATCTGTCTCAGCACGTCCGCCGGGTCGATCAGAGAGGCATGCCGGGCGGGCAGCCAACCGGCGAGCGCCCCGACTGCCGCCAGGACCACTGCCGACCCGGCCAACGTTGCCGGATCGCGTGGTTCCAGACCGTAAAGCAGCGACGCCAGGAACGTCGATGCCCACAGGCTGATGCCCGCGCCGGCGAGCACGCCGACGCCAACCAGCAGCGTCACGCGTGATAGCACCATCCTGACGATGTCGGCCGGTGCCGCACCAATGGCCATGCGGATCCCGATCTCGACCCGGCGGCGCGCGACGGCGTACGCGGTCACACCGTACAGCCCAAGGCCCGCGAGCAACAGCGCCACGGCGCCGAACGATCCCGACAGCATCGCGAGCACGCGATCCGCGGCGAGAGACTCATCAACCTGTTGCGCAAGCGGTTCGAAAGCGAGCGTCAAGTCGCCGTTGACACCTCGGAGCGCCGCCCCCACGCCGCGCGCCACAAGCGCGGGAGAGGCCATCGATGACCGCACGCCGATATAGAAGGTGTACTGAAGGAGGGGCGAATCCCACTGCGACAGCGGCAGGTAGATCGCCGGCCGCACCGGCTCCCTGATTGAACGAGAGACGGTGTCGCCGACCACGCCGACGATGGTCCTTGGGCCCAGGGGGTAGTCGGCGGATGGAGGCGCTCGATAGGCGAGCGCGAGCGTCGTCCCGACGAGGTCGCGTCCAGGCGCGAAGTGGCGGGCGAACGCGTCGTTCACGAGCATGACCCGAGGCGCGGCCAGGGTGTCGCGTTCATCGAAGTCCCGGCCGGCTCGGATGCTGGTGCCATACGCCGCCATCCATCCCGGCGTGATGTTATCCGCCTGCGAAATCCGTTCGGCATCGGGAGGAGCTGAAGTGCCCGGCGCACTGACGACGAAGTCGCCTCGAAGCTCACCGACGATAGGCGGATTCATCGAGCCGCCGGCGGCGACCACTCCGGGGACCGTCGCGGCGGCCTGGACGAGCCGGCCAAACAACCGGCTGCGCTCGGTCGCGGGCACCGTCGGCGCATTCACTGAGGCGACGACCACGCCGTCGCGATCGAATCCGAGCGAGACGCGCGCGAGCCGCTCGAAAGTCTGCACCAGAAGTCCCGCCGCCACGACGAGTACCAGCGAAAGAACCACCTGGGCCACGATGAGCCCGTTGGACAGCGTGGCATGTCCGTCGCCGGCAACGCTGCGGCCCTGCGCGTTCAACGCTTCGACCGGTGCGACGCGCGTCGCTCGAAACGCAGGCGCGACGCCGAAGAGCATGGCGGTCAATGCCGTCGTGGCGATCGTGAACCCCAGCACGCGCCAGTCGACCGCGAGGTCGAGCGCGATCGGGGCCCGCGACGTGGACAGGAGCGCCACCAAGAGACGGCTCGCGGACGGCGCCAGGGCGAGCCCCAGGATCGCGCCGATCGTGGACAACAGCACGCTCTCGGCGAGCAGTTGACGTACGAGGCGCCAGCGTGAGGCTCCGAGCGCGACGCGAATGCTCAGTTCGGGCCGGCGCGCGACACCACGCGCGAGCAGCAGGTTGCCGATGTTCGCGCAGGCGATCAAGAGGACGAGGGCAACGACCGCGAAGATGACCAGAAGCGGGCGTTCGAACCGCTGACGCAGCATCGAGGCACCAGACCCGGCGGGCTGGAGCGTCAGCGGATCCGGCAGGAATTCACGGTCCGGCCCCTTTGCCGGCATGGCCCCCGCGCGAATCTGCGGTTGCACGGCACGAAGGGCCGCACCCCCCGTCCGAACGGTCAGGCCCGGCTTCAGCCGGACGATGATGTTCAACCATGCCGTGTCGTCGTCGAACGGCGTGCTGGTGAACTGAGACGCCAGCCGATAAGGCATCGCGACGTCCAGTACCCGTCCCACCTCGACGCCAAAGAATGCGGGCGGCATCACGCCAACCACGGTGACCGGCATCCGGTTGATGGAAAGCCGTGAGCCGACCGCGTCTTCGCGCGCTCCGAGGCTCCCGCGCCACAGCCGGTAGCTCACCACCGCAACCGGGCCCGCCGGGGTCACCGCCTCGTCATCGGCGGGCGTCAGCATTCGTCCTCGAAACGCCCGGATCCCGAGCGTCGTGAAGAAGTCGCCGCTCACAAACTGCCGGTCGGCCGGATGGTTCTCGCCGTCCACGTTGAGGATCGCGGTGCCGCAGCAGTCGGTGTAGGCGAGGGCCCCGTCGAACAGG
>Ga0068871_100002707_pt1 | contig 12093 bp, 5 predicted proteins | sample KBSMisM72_FD_72750 | JGI IMG/M metagenome (GOLD analysis project Ga0068871, IMG submission 72750) | Miscanthus rhizosphere microbial communities from Kellogg Biological Station, Michigan, USA - KBS Miscanthus M7-2 | ecosystem: Host-associated > Plants > Roots > Rhizosphere > Soil ... | reverse complement strand
GCGAGCGCGCGGCGCCCTCGAGCATGGCGACGTCCTCGGCGCGCGCGCCGAAAGCGAGCAGGCTGAACCCGTCGCGCGCGAGCTCCTCGTAGACGTTGCGGCCGCTGGAGAGCATCTGCGGCGCGAGGTGATGCCCCGCGCGCGCCTTGAAGGCGTGCTCGCCGTGCGCGCTCGTAACGCCCCCCGGCCGTCCCGCCACGACCGGGGAGCCTTCATAGTGCGGCTCATAGTTCTGCACGTGCGTGCCGACCTCGTTCTCGCGGCCCTGCCACGCCCGCTCGAAGTCCTCGCGGTCGCGCTCCGGATTGAAGCGCGCGAAGAATTCCGCGTCCTTGCGGATGCGCGCGGCGATGAAGTCCTCGCCCACCGACTGGAAGACCGGACGGCGCTCCGCCTCGTAGGAGTCGAGCAGCGCCTCGCCGCCCCAACCCCGCAGCCGCGCCTGCAGCTTCCACCCGAGATTCACCGCGTCCTCCAGGCCGTTGTTGAGGCCGTAGCCGCCGTAGGGCGGGTGGCTGTGGGCGGCGTCGCCGGCGATGAACACCGGGCCCGCGCGGTAGCGCTCGGCGATCGCGACGCGCAGGTCCCAGAAGCCGATGTGATCCACTTCCCAACCGAACCTGAACCCGGCCGCGCGCTGCGCGAGCGCATGGAAATCGAAGCTTTCGCGGCTGGCGCCGGGCGGCACCGGCGCATGGAAGAACCAGCCCTCGCCCACATCGATGCGCCCGAAGAACCACCAGTAGCCGTTCAGGTCCGGCCGCATCACGCGGTAAGTGGACCGCTCGGGGAAGCGCTTCAGCCCTTCGTGCAGGTCGCGCGAGCGGAACACCATCAGCGCCATCGGCTGGCGGAAGTCGGTGCCGCTGCGATCGATCCCGGCCTCGCGCCGCACGAAGGACCCGGCGCCGTCGCAGCCGACCACATAGTCGGCTTCCAGCACCTCGCGGCCCGGCCCGCCTTCCTGCGAGATCGCCACGCGCAGCGGTCCGCGGCGGTCGATCTCGTATGCCGACCAGCCGAAGCGCGTCTTGACGTTGCGCAGCGTCGCCAGCTTCTCGCGCAGCACCGCTTCCATGCAGTACTGCGGCAAGCGCTCGTTGTCCTGGAAATAGAACGGGCGGACCAGCTCGCGCCCGGCCGGCGCGTGCCAATAAGGGCTCATCAGATCGCCGTACGCGGTGATCTCGCCGATCGGAAAGCCGCGCGGCATGACGCGCGCCGCGCGCAGCTCGGCTTCAATCCCCCAGAAATAGAAGTGCTCGAGCGTGCGCTGCGTGAGGTTCTGGCCTTTCGGGATGCGGTGCAGCGCCGCGCGGCTTTCGATGAGCGCGCAGTCGACGCCGCGCATGCCGAGATCCAGAGCGAGCGCGGCACCGACCGGACCCGCGCCGACGACGACGACCTGGTGGCGCGCGATCTTAGGGCGCGGAGGAATCGCCGGGCCCCAAAGGTCTTTGCATGATCACGCTGTCCACCCAGCGGCCGAACTTGAAGCCGACCGAGCGCAGCGTCCCCACGCGCAGGAAACCCAGGCTCGCATGCAGGCCGATGGATGCCGCGTGCGCGCTGTCGCCGATCACAGCGACCAACTGGCGATAGCCAAGCCCCTCGCAGCGCCGGATGAGCTCGGCGAGGAGTGCGGAGCCGACGCCGCGGCCATGCATGTCATGGCGCACGTACACCGAGTCCTCGAGGGAGTAACGGTAGGCGGAACGCGACCGGTAGAGCGCGCAGTAGCCGTACCCGGCGATCTCCTTGCCGAGCTCGGCCACGATGTACGGCAAGCCCTGCCCCGTGACTTCGCGATGGCGGCGCAGCAGCTCGTCGGTCGAAGGCGGCACCTCCTCGAACGAGGCAAGACCCTTGAGCACGTGGTGCTCGTAGATACCGTGGATCGCGGCAATGTCGCCGGCAACCGCCGGCCGGAGGCGCACAGCTTCACTCATCAATTTGATTTTCGGAGATTTTCATCGGCTTGGGCGGACAAAGTGATATCCCGTCGCAATCTTCAATGGCCTAGTGCGCTTTTCCAATAGCGGTGCAATACTTTTATCGAGGAGGAGCGTATCAGGTCGGGAAGGCCGGGTACGCCACGAGATCATCGCCGGCGCATAGCATGGATCAGGGATTGCGCGCCGGACGCTGACGGCGAATCATCGACACGCCCCCGCGCCTGCGGGGACAAAGGGGGAGCACATGCGCGAGATGACCTTCCTGGTCAACGACCAGGCCACGGGCAGCGGTCCGGTTCCGTCAGTCGCTGTCACCATCACCGAAAATGCGAATGGCACGCTCAACATCTCGCTCGCCCTAGTCGGCGGCGCGATCGGCGACCTGCGAGGCTTCTTCTTCGACATCGCCAACGAGAGCCGCATCGGCACCCTGTCGGTCACGCCGACCTCGCCGGGATTCACCGAGTTCCGCCAGGGCAACGACAACGTCAAGGACCTCGGCAACGGCGCCAACATGCAGGGACTGCTGGGCAGCGACGGCGGCTATGACGCCGGCGTGGAAATCGGCACGCCCGGAATCGGCAAGGACGATTACCACAGCTTCAGCTTCACGCTGACGAGTTCCGCCGGGCCGCTCACGCTCGAGGACTTCGCCAACGTCGACATCGGCGTGCGCCTCACGTCGGTGGGTACCGATGGCACCGGCAGCCGCGAGGGCGACGGCAAGATCCTCGAACACATCGTAGGTGCTTACGACGCAAACGACGACGCCCGCTCGATCGCCGAAGACGCGGCGCCCAATCAGCTGACCGGCAACGTCTTCGGCAACGACGTCAACGTCGCCCCGACGCACCTGGTCACTGCCGTGAACGGCGACGCTTCAAACATCGATTCGGACATCCAGGGGACCTACGGCACCCTGCGGGTCGCCCTGGACGGCAGCTACACCTATACCCTCGACAACACGCGCGCCGCCGTGCAAGCGCTGGCGCAGGGCGAACAGGCGGTCGAGACGTTCAGCTACGCAGCAAAGAGCTCGGACGAGGCAACGTCATCGAGCAGCGACTCGGCCTCGATCCTGATCACCATCACCGGCACGAACGACGCGCCGAACATCACGGCGGCCGTAGCCGCTGGCGCCGTCGACGAGCTGCCGAACGGCTCGCCCGATGAAAATACCGCCACGCTTTCGGCGACCGGCAGCATGGACTTCAGCGACGTCGACCTGAGCGACACGCACAGCGTGTCGGTCTCACCGGGGGCTGACGATTACCTCGGCACGCTGACGGCAGCGGTCGGCGATCCCTCGACCGGCGACGGCAGCGGCCAGATCGAGTGGGTATTCGAAGTATCCGATGCAGCGCTCGATCACCTCGGCGCCGGCGAAATCGTGAAGCAGACGTATTCGGTCAGCGTCGACGACGGCCACGGCGGCGTCGCGTCGCAAGATGTCACGATCACGATCACCGGAGCGAGCGACAACACGCCGCCGATCGCGGTCGCCGATACGAACGACGGCGACCCGGTGGTGGAGTTTGGAGTGGGTGCCCCTCCGTTCCTCTTTCGAGGAGATTCGTTCGCCAGCGGAAACGTCCTTGCGAACGATATCGATCCTGACCCCAATCCAGGTTTGCACGTCACCAGCGTCAATGGAAATCCCGGCGACGTAGGAAACTTCATTCACGGCGCCCATGGCGATGTCCAGATCCAGGCCGATGGGTCGTGGAGTTATTTCCTGAACGGCGCCGATCCCGACATCGACGCGTTGGCGCTGGACGAGCGGGCATTTGACCAGTTCATGTACACCGCCACGGATGCCGAAGGAGCGAGCTCAACGACGACGCTGACGATCGCCATCGACGGGTCGAACGACATTCCGATTTTTACGCCGGGCGGCGACACGGGCGACGTAACCGAAGATGTCCAAGGGACGGCGAGCGGGCGCGTGGTCGCGGTTGATCCCGACCATGGCGCCGTGCTGCGCTACCTGGTCAATGGCGCGACCAGCTTCGCGGCCGACTATCACTTCGCCATCGACCAGTTCACCATCACCCGCCAGCGCCCGGGCGATGCCGCGCCGATCCAGATCCTGAACGACACCTTCAGCGACAACAACCCTCCGCCCAGCTCTCCGCCCTTCTCCAACGGCGTTGCGGTGGGCTATGGACTGCGCGGCGCCTTCTCCGAGAGCGGCGGCTTCGCATTCATGGACGGTGCGCTGGCGCAGACCACGTTCAACTTCGGCGCCCCCAACGTCATGGTGACGAACAGCGCCCTCGCACTCACCAACGTCAGCAACGACTTCACCCAAGGGCTACGTATCACTCACACGTTCGACGCGACGGGCCGCTTCGACGCCATTCTTCCCGGCCGCGTGGGCGAAGGCTACGGCATCGCCCTCAGCGACCAGAACATCAACGTTGCCGGCGACGACACCATCCAGCTGATGGTGCGGCGCGACGACGACGGACTGGTGCGCGTCGAGCTGCGCGAGGCCGACCAGAGCATCAATGCGGTCACGCCCATCGACAGCATCGCCCTCGCTCCGATCCATGACGGCGAGCAGATCGTGCTGCACCTCGCCCACAATCCGGCGTCGCCCGGCCGGGTGACCGGGTCTTTCGAAGTGATGGACGGCGCTTCGGTCGTCCAGTCGCACACCTTCGCGGGACAAGGCCAGATCTACGGTACCGAAACGCCCGCGTTCACCGGCGACGACGAGAACTTCACTCGCGCGCAGTTCTTCGCCGTGGGACCGGCCGCCACCTCCCTTCGCACGGGGACCTACGGCACGCTCTCCCTCGACAGCAACACCGGCGACTGGCACTACGCTCTCGATAACAGCGACCCGGATACCCAGGCTCTGGGACAGGGTGCCATTGCCGTGGACTCGTTCCAGGATGTTGTATTGGACCAGTTCAACATCGGGACCCCCGCCACGATCAACGTTACGGTGCACGGCACGAACGACGCGCCCGTCGCGGTAAACGACTCGGCCAGCACCAACGAGGACGCGGCCACGAACATTGCCGTTTTGGCGAACGATCATGACCCCGACACCGGCGACACGCTGCATGTCGCAGGCTTGGGTAGCGTCGCCGGCGGCGCAGGCTTTTCGACGTTCGGTGCCAAGCTGACCTTGAACCCTGATGGCACGGTGCAATACGACCCGACCAGCGCCGCGGCACTGCAGGCGCTGGACGCCGGCCAAACGCTGAACGATACGTTCACGTATTCGGCCCTCGACCAGAACGGCGCCGCGGGCGCCGCGACCGTCACCGTCGCCGTGCAGGGGGCGGCAGAGCCATCAGTCTTCGAAGACGGCTCGCGCACGGCGAGCGGCGACCTCCATCTGGCCGCGGGCGCCAGCGTGATGTCGGTGACCGGCTCCGGCCCGAATACGCTGGTTGCAGACTATCGCTTCCTGGCCGACAGCCTCACGATCAGGAACGGCGCCGCCACGTTCATCGTCGACGACTTCAATAACGGAAATCCGCCGCCCGCGTTTCCGACGGTAGGTCAGGGGCAGACCCCGCCGCCCGGAACGCCGAATCCCGGCTACTTCACGGCCGGTACGTTCACGGAGGCCGGCGGACGCGCCATCATGGACAGCAGCCTCGGCGTCCTCGGCCCGTTGACGCCGCCGGGAACGCCCGGGGTGATCGTCCATTCTGCGACGCTCAACACTGACACCGGGCCCGATTCCACGCAGGGATTGCACCGCGCCGCCAACTTTACGGTCGAAGCGCGCTACGACCTTGTCATCCCCGATACGCCCCTGGAGAACTTCGGCGTACGCCTGACCGACAACTCGAACGACATCATCGACGTGAACCTGCGCCGCATGGAGGATGGCTCGCTTGCCGTCGTGCTGCGCGAGTCCGACTCGTCGTTGGCCCTTCCGACCGTCCTCGACTCGTTCGCGCTCGCGCCTGCGCCGGGCGACAACCAGATCGTCCTCAGGCTGTCGCATCTTGCGAACACGGACTTCGTCACCGGCTCGTTCGACGTGCTGAACGGCGCGACGATCACCCAATCGCACACGTTCGCGCCGGCGGTCGCTCCCGATATCTTCAGCGGAGAAGCCTGGACGCGGGCTCAGCTCCTGTGCGCTTCGGTCGCCGAGCCCCAAAACGGCAAATACGGCACGCTTGGCGTGGACCCGAACGGCGAATGGCATTACCTGCTGAACAACAGCTCGCCTGTCGTCCAGCAGCTTGCGCAAGGCGAGCACGCCACGGATACGTTCAACGTGTCGGTGAGCGATGGCCATGGCGGGTTCGGCACGAAGACCGTCTCGGTCGACGTCGTCGGCACTGACGACGCGCCCATCATCACCAGCGCCCAACCCTCCGCGTTCAATGGGGCTTACGTAGTGGAAGATGGCCGCCAGCAGACAGCGAGCGGCCAGTTCTTCGCGTCCGACACGGATCACGGCGCCCTCCTGCACTGGTCGGTGAGCCGCAATCCGTTCTCGACCAACTATCTGGTCAAGCTGGACGACCTGAGCATCACGAAGAACACCGCCACTTTCTTCCACGACGACTTCCTCAATCCTCCCGCCCCGCCCGCGTCGCCCGATCCCAATTTCTCTTATCTGGCCGGCGGCACGTTCAGCGAGGCGGACGGGCGTGCCGTCATGGACGGGCAGCTCGCGGCGGCGCAGAGAGGGGTCGGGACGAGCGACCTGCTGGTTGGCCACAATCTCACGCTAGCCTCGAACCTCGACCCGAACGACCTGACGCGAGGCCTGAAGAGCGACGATGACTTCACGGTCGCAGCGCGCTTCGACCTCTCCCTTCCGGCCGAGAATGGCCAGGGCTACGGCGTATCGCTCTCCGATGGGACGAGCGGTGGGCTGCCGGCGGACCAGCTCGGAGATGACCTGGTCACCCTCGAGCTGCTGCGCGACCTGTCCGGCAACACTCGTGTGCGTTTCGTCGACCGGGACCTCCCTGCCGACACCACCACCGAGCTCGGCACCGTGCCGTTTGCCGCGCTGCCGGGCGAGGATCAGATCGTGCTGCAGCTCGCGCACGCCGCGTCCGATCCGGGCGCGCTCCACGCGTCGTTCGACGTGTTCAACCATGGCGCGTTCAGCCGTCACGTGGATCTCGCGGGCACCGGGCACATCTTCGGGACGGGGACCCCGGACTACGCGGGCGACGACGAGGACTGGACCCGCGTCCAGGTCCTCGCTTTCGGCCGCGATGCGCAGCCCTCGCTGGTGCACGGCACCTTCGGCGACCTGAGCATCGATCCGGCGACGGGCGCTTGGAGCTATGCCCTGAACAACGGCGGGGCGGCGACGCAGGCGCTGCCCCCCGGAACCCTGGTCCCGGACGCCTTCAACGTGCGCGTGACCGACGAATACGGGGTGACCACGAATCGCGCGTTCACCATTGGAGTGGTCGGAACCGGCGATCCGGATGCGCCGGGACCTTTCAACTTCCTCGGAGGCTCGGGTAGCGACCTTGGGGTGGGATCGTCCGGCGCGGACACCTTCGCGGGCGGCGGCGCGAGCGATCTGCTGATCGGCCGCGATGGCGCCGACACGTTCGACTACAACAGCCTGGCCGATGGCGTCGACACGATCAGCGACTTCACTCCCGGCTCAGGAGGCGACCGTCTCGACCTGCATGACCTGCTGATGCCCTTCTACATGCCGGGCATTTCCAATCCGGGCGAGTTCGTGTTGTTCGTGCCCACTACGGCGCAGGGACTCACGCCGGGCACGGACGTCCTGGTCGATCCCGACGGCGTCAATGCGGGTCAGGCTCCGACGCTGATCGCGCACCTGCAAGGCACCACCGGCGTGCAGCTGAACGACATGCTGGCTAACGGAAACCTGATCCTGTAGCCGCCTAGCGCGAATACTCCGGCTCCTCGCGATCGAGGAGCCGCTTCAGCGCCTCGAAGTGCGCACCGGCGTACTTCGGGGTGTCGGCGGCGATCAGGCGGTACGTCTCGCGCACGACTTCCGGGCGAACCTTCCGGAAGGGCAGGCCGGTCGCGCGTGCCAGCACCTGCAGGCGACACGCGCGCTCGAGGTAGTACAGCGAGTCGAACGCCTCGGCGACCGACGGCCCGACGACGATCACGCCGTGGTTGGCGAGGAAGAGCACGCGCTTCGCGCCCAGGACACGAGCGAGGCGATCGCCTTCGGCGTTGTCCACGACCAGGCCGTTGTACGTGTCGTCGTAGGCGATATCGTCGTCAAAGCGCAGCGCGTTCTGCTCGACCATCTCCAGCCGGCCGCCCTCCAGCAGGGTGAGCGCGGTCGCATACGGCATGTGCGTGTGCAGGACGCAGGCCGCCTTCGGGTTGGCGAGATGGATGCGTGAGTGGATGTAAAAAGCGGTCTTTTCGAATTCGCCCTCGCCTTGCAGGATGCGGCCGGTCGCGTCGAGCGCGAGCAGGTTGGAGGCGGTGACTTCGCTCCAGTGCAGGCCGTAGCGATTGAGGAGGAAGCGCTGCCCGTCGGGCAGCATCAGGGTGAAGTGGTTGCAGACCCCTTCGTGCAGGTCCATGCGCACGGCGAGGCGGAACGCCGCCGCGAGGTCGACGCGCGCAGCCTGCTCGGCGCCGGCCGAGACTCCGATCTTCTCGACTCTCCCCATGCGCCGATTATAGGTATAAAGAACAAGGGCGCCCGAGGCGCCCTTGGCGGTGCTGGAACTGCGTATTACTTGTGGTTCTGGTCGTACTTGTCGCCGACGTGATTGCCAACCGCGCCGCCCAGCACCGCGCCGCCCACCGTGCCGGCAGTGCTGCCGCCGGTCGCCGCCGAGCCAATCGCCCCGCCAGCGGCCGCGCCGCCGACCGTGCCTACGGTTTCGCCTTTGCCCCAGCTGCTGCAGCCTGTGACGGCCGCCGCACACAGGGCGATCGATACCAACAGAGCTTTACTCATTTCATTGCCTCCTAGTTAAAAAGATGCCCTTTAGGTGCAGCCGCGCAGCAGGAAGATGACGAACAGCACAGGGATGGGCACGCCAAGCGCCCAGAGAAGGATGTAGCCCATCTTCCCTTCCTGCTTCCGGCGCCACTGCTGAATCCGCTCCATACGTCCTCCAAGTCGAGATGGAGGGATATGGAGCAACGGGCGTGCCCAGCCGTGTAGGGAAAAAACGGGCAAGAAAAGGCCAGGGGCAAAAAAAAGGGCCGCCCGCAGGCGGCCCTTTCATGCAGCGAACTTCGTTCAGCTTCCGCCGGCCGTGGCCTCCGCCTGCGGCGCAGGCGTCTCCGGCGCCGCCATTGGCAGCTCCGCGAGCGCCGGCTCGGCCGCCTGGGCCTTGCGGATGTTGTGGTACGCGAGGCCCGTTCCGGCAGGGATCAGCCGGCCGACGATGACGTTCTCTTTCAGGCCGCGCAGACCGTCGCGCTTGCCCATGATCGCCGCTTCGGTCAGCACGCGCGTGGTCTCCTGGAAGGAGGCCGCGGAGATGAACGAGTCGGTCGACAGCGACGCCTTGGTGATGCCGAGCAGCATGTTGGCGAACACCGCGGGCTTCTTGCCTTCCTTCTGCGCCTTCTCGTTCTCCTCGAACACCTCGGCGCGCTCGGCCTGCTCGCCCGTGATGAACCCGGTCTCGCCCGGCTCGGTGATTTCCACGCGCCGCAGCATCTGGCGCACGATCACTTCGATGTGCTTGTCGTTGATCTTCACGCCCTGCAGGCGGTACACGTCCTGCACCTCGTCGATCACGTAGCGCGCCAGCTCCTCGATGCCGAGCAGGCGCAGCAGGTCGTGCGGGTCCACCGGGCCGTCGACGATCATCTCGCCCTTGTTGACGACCTGGCCGTCGTGCACCAGCAGGTGCTTGTCCTTGGCGATCAGGTACTCGTGCTCCTGCTTCTCGAGGTCGGTGATCACCAGGCGCTGCTTGCCCTTGGTGTCCTTGCCGAAGCTGACCGTGCCGGTGACTTCCGCCAGCATGCCCGCGTCCTTCGGCGAGCGCGCTTCGAAGAGCTCCGCCACCCGCGGCAGGCCGCCGGTGATGTCGCGCGTCTTCGAGACTTCCTGCGGAATGCGGGCCAGCACCTCGCCGACCTGCACCTGCTGGCCGTCGCGTACCGCGATGACCGCGCCGACCGGGAAGCTGATGTTCACGGCATGGTCGGTGCCGGCGATGCGCACCTCGTCCCCCGCCTCGTTGATCAGCTTCACCGAGGGACGCTGGCCCTTGGCGGCGGCCGTGGTGCGCCGCTTCGCGTCGATTACCACGAGGGTGGAGAGGCCCGTGACGTCGTCGATCTGCTTGGCGACGGTGGTGCCTTCCTCGACGTGCTCGAACTTGATCGTGCCGGCGTACTCCGTGATGATCGGCCGGTGGTGCGGGTCCCAGTTCGCCAGCATCTTGCCCGCGCGGATCGTGTCGCCGTCGGCTGCGAGCAGCAGCGCGCCGTACGGCACCTTGTGGCGCTCGCGCTCCCGTCCGTTGTCGTCGGTAATGATGATCTCGCCCGAGCGGGAGATGACGACCTTGTCGCCCTTGGCGTTGGACACGTAGCGCATGGTGGGCGTGAAGCGCACCGTGCCGGCCGACTTGGCGTCGACCTGGCTCTGCACCGCGGTACGCGAGGCGGCGCCGCCGATGTGGAAGGTCCGCATCGTGAGCTGCGTGCCGGGCTCGCCGATCGACTGCGCGGCGATGACGCCGATCGCTTCGCCGACGTTCACCAGCGAGCCGCGGCCGAGGTCGCGCCCGTAGCACTTGGCGCAGACGCCCCAGCGGGTATCGCAGGAAAGCGGCGTGCGCACCTTCACCTCGTCGATGCCGAGGCCGTCGATGGCGTCGACGCCGTCTTCGTCGATCAGGGTCCCGGCGGCAAACAGCACGTCCTGCGTCTCCGGATGCGACACGTCGATGGCCAGCACGCGGCCGAGGATGCGCTCGCGCAGCGCCTCGACCACTTCGCCGCCCTCGACCAGGGCCTTCATGGACACGCCGTTCTGCGTGCCGCAGTCATCCTCGGTCACCACCAGGTCCTGCGTCACGTCGACCAGCCTGCGCGTGAGGTAGCCCGAGTTCGCCGTCTTCAGCGCCGTGTCCGCGAGGCCCTTGCGGGCGCCGTGGGTGGAGATGAAGTACTGCAGCACGTTCAGGCCCTCGCGGAAGTTGGCCGTGATCGGCGTCTCGATGATCGAGCCGTCGGGCTTGGCCATCAGCCCGCGCATGCCGGCGAGCTGCCTGATCTGCGCCGCCGAGCCCCGCGCTCCTGAGTCGGCCATCATGTAGATGGAGTTGAACGCCTCCTGCTTCACCGTCTTGCCGTGGCGGTTCTCCACCGTCTCGGAGCCGAGCTGCTCCATCATCACCTTGCCGACCTGCTCGCCGCAGCGCGACCAGATGTCGACCACCTTGTTATAGCGTTCGCCGGCGGTCACCAGGCCCGAGGTGTACTGGTTCTCGATCTCCTTCACCTCCGCCTCCGACGCCTTGATCAGCTCCTGCTTCTGCGTCGGGATGGTCATGTCGTGCACGCCGAACGAGATGCCGGCGCGCGTGGCGATGGTGAATCCCGCCTGCATCAGCTTGTCGGCGAAGATCACCGTCTCGCGCAGGCCGCAGCGGCGGAAGCCGATGTTGATCAGCTTCGAGATTTCCTTCTTCTTCAGCGCCTTGTTCAGCAGCTCGAACGACAGCCCGGCGGGCAGGATCTCGGACAGCATGGCGCGGCCGATGGTGGTCTCGTAGCGCTTGATGCGCTCGCTGATCTCGCCGGCCTCGTTGATGTCCTTTTCCTTGATGCGTACCCAGACGCGCGCGTTGATGTCCACCTGGCGCGAGTCGTAGGCGCGGTGCACTTCGGCCAGGTCGGCGAAGCTCATGCCCTCGCCCTTGGCGTTGATGCGCTCGCGCGTGGCGTAGTACAGGCCGAGCACGATGTCCTGCGACGGCACGATGATCGGCTCGCCGTTCGCGGGCGAAAGCACGTTGTTGGAGGCGAGCATCAGCGTGCGCGCTTCCATCTGCGCTTCCAGCGAGAGCGGCACGTGGACCGCCATCTGGTCGCCGTCGAAGTCGGCGTTGAACGCGGCGCACACCAGCGGATGCAGCTGGATCGCCTTGCCCTCGATCAGCACCGGCTCGAAGGCCTGGATGCCCAGGCGGTGCAGGGTCGGCGCGCGGTT
>Ga0068871_100002706_pt1 | contig 12097 bp, 8 predicted proteins | sample KBSMisM72_FD_72750 | JGI IMG/M metagenome (GOLD analysis project Ga0068871, IMG submission 72750) | Miscanthus rhizosphere microbial communities from Kellogg Biological Station, Michigan, USA - KBS Miscanthus M7-2 | ecosystem: Host-associated > Plants > Roots > Rhizosphere > Soil ... | reverse complement strand
CCTGAAGAATATGCTACTTACTTCCGTGTACTGGAAACAGAAGATGAATATTTTCCCTATCATAAAAAATACCATGCCTTCTGGAAAATGTATGGTATTGGCCTACCAGATTCAATCCTGAAAAAAGTGTATTACAAAAATGCACTACAGGTTATTCCGGGACTAGATAAAACGCAATTCCCCGATTAACGACCCCCGCAATTTTATTTTTCATTCGATGGAAGTTCATTATTATCCTGTTTTTTTTCAGGCAGTTCTTTAATATAAATATCTTGTTGAGGAAATGGTATCTCTATTCCTTGTTGTTTAAATATTTCTTCTATTCTAAGCATCATCTCGCTTTTCAGGTCTATCCATATGGCAACATCTGTCCAGAACAATATTCTGAAATCGATGGAACTTGTACCAAACAGGTGAACCAAAACAGAAGGCTTTGGGTGGTTATCAATTACTTTATTCTCTTTTAAAATAGATTCCAGTATTTCTTTAGCCTGCTTAAGATTACTGCCATATCTTACCCCTACTATAATCTCAACCCTCCTTTTGTGACTATTTTTTGTCCAGTTAATCAGGTGCTGATTCAACATATCCCCATTTGGTATTACCACTTCTGATCCATCATAAGTAGAAAGTGTACTGCTTCGTATGCCTATTTCTTTCACTACACCAACTTTTCCACCCACTTCAATATGATCACCAATATTTACCGGCTTTTCAAAAGCGATGATAACTCCGCTTACCAAATTATTGATAATATTTTGCAGACCAAAACCAATACCCACACTTAATGAACCAATGATGATAGTGATGCGGTCCATTGGTATACCGGCAGCTGCAAATGCTAATAAAAGACCAATAGATATTAACGCAATCCGGATCAGTAAAATACTGCTTCCGAGGCTGGTTGTAGTGGATTTATAGGAAGTATCGTCCTTTGTATTACTGATAAAAGTAACCAACCGGCTCAGGAGTGTGGCGATATAAATAACCACGAAGAAAATTAATATGCTGCCAATAGTGAATTCAAAGTTACCAATGGTCCTTTTCGCCTTCAGGAATTCTTCTACATATTCACTGATGGGTACAAAGAGGTAAAGGTTTTTTGTGACCATAATCAGCCATCCAAAAAATGCAAGTACATTCAAAATAGGCTTGGCATTTTTTTGAATCCTTATCCAGTTAATATAACCAGAAAGCCTGGCGCTGTTTTGCTGGCTTTCGCTTAAGACAAAAATATATTGAATGATCAGTTGTACAGCCCAAAATAAACAAATAGCCACCAGCAGGTTAAAATACCCCCCGGTCATCATTATTTTCCCCAAAGTATACGCCCCAAATATATTAGCAGGAACAGACAATGCTTCCTGTGCAAGAAACAACCAGAAAAAACCAACCATGCCAGGTAGTGCGACCTCTATTTTTTTTACGTCTTTTAAACCTTTAATACCAGCGGCCGTACCAGCCAGCCCAAGCACAATAATCACCCAACGCTCGGCCCTGTTGGCCTGCAAAATCATATTATCCAGTGAAGCAAATAAAAAAAGCACTACAAATACAAACCAAAGTTTTCTCCATTCAACAGACATTTTTTTCCAATTGAGTATGGTACCGAATACAGCCATTGCAGTCCACATCATTTGTAAAAAAACAAGAGGCATACTGATGAATAAAAATTGGGAGATCACAATTGTCAAAAAAAGAACAGCAGTGAACGGATGTGTAATTAAAAAATTGACGGAAACCAGTTTCCCGGCATTTCCTGCCTTTACAATTGATCTTACATTCCATTGTAAGAATAACCAAGATGATATCCAGAGGATGATAAAATAAATGACAATTTGAAAATTATTGATCAAATAATATTTTAATCCCAGGAAAGATTTTCTAAATGAAAAATTAATAATGTCCGGTAAAGTGCGGTCAAATGTAGCAGGCAACCACATTGCAGGAAATTCATCATTAAGTAAGCCGTGAGTATTTTCCTGTATATAAAATTTTATATCATCAATATTCTCCTCAATCTCCAGCCTGTTTTTCACCACCCTGTTTTGCAAAAGAGATAAATCAATCAAAGCCTTGTTAAGTAGGGTATCTATTGGCCCGGCACTTGCTGATACCTGCCGTAAACGTTCCAGGTACTGGTTTCTGAGTGTTGAGTTGGCTGGTATTTTGTACAGCAGGCTGTCTGATCTAACTGAATCAACATCAATTTTAAAGTTAACTGCGCTGCGGATATACCCTTCCAGTTTTTTATGCCAGTCGTCCAGTTGTTCTTCTAATTCAACAAACAGAACAAGAGAGGTATTCATATTCCGAAGATTCTGCTGCGTACCCTTATTGATGAATATCCCATCCCTGGCAAGTAAGATCTTTGCTTCAATTTCAGGTAATTCCCTCAAAATACGGGATGTATCAAAGCCCCTTCTCAACCAGCCATTCATAATATTTACTTTATCTGCAGCTGACTCCAGTGCTTTTAACAGCAGCACAAATGCTGTATCATTATTCCGAACCGGCTTTTTGAGTGAATCCGCGTAAGTTAGTTTCGAAGAATCTTGACCAGGGCCTGTACTGTCCTGTGCAAACAAAACAGAACCTGTGGTACAAATGAAAAACAATAGTATTCTTATCAAGCTGGTTAAAAGACTTTTTTTAAAAATATTCATTTGTTATTGCCGAGAGTTTTAGAATATAGGCGTTAGTCAGAAAAGTTTTATCCCCTATAAAAATAAAGTTTTCCTGAAAGCAGTCAACAAAAACAAACAAAAATCATATTAAAAAATAAGATAAGCCTGTTTTAAAATAAATGAACACAATCCGGGCAGAAAAATAAAATCGTTTAACAAACGCTCGTTTTGACAATTATTCATTCCTTGAGAATCTTTTTTTTATCATTTTATTTTTTGTTAATTCGTTATAAGATCATTTAACTTATCATAAGTTTTGCAGCATTCTGCTAACCAATGCTATAGAAATTATTGAGTCCCGCTTCAATTCATCGCATTAGGGAGGTGTTAATACCTCTGTGTTAGATTACTGATTTAAATTGCCCGGTAAAAAAACTATTATCAAATCGATTCAGTCTTTTTGCCTATATTGAGCGTATAATGTTGAGTATAATGAAGAAATTCCTTCATTATCTTAAGTCCTCATTTAAAATCCAATGGCTTTTTTAGACGATGTATTGCAGCCTCCTTCGTACGGCTGGAAAGACGATTTAGGAAATTTTTATAAACCAACTTCCAGCAGGATTCTCAAAGAATTTTTTTCAAGGCTAAATATTTTTAAGAATAAAAAAAACTGGTTATCTTTTTTTAGCTGGTTAAAAGTGCTGACGCTTTTCCCATTCTTTATATTATTTGTTACAAAATATTTCAGCCTGGGTTTACTGGCTGCCGGCTTTGTATATGGTATGATTTTAATGGGCACACATGGTACTATCTGGTATCATCGTTATTGTACACATGGCGCCTATACTTTTCGCAATAGCTGGTGGAAATTCTTTACAAAAAACCTGGTGCTGAGTATCATTCCTGAGGAGATCTATGTAGTATCTCATCATGTTCATCATGCCAAGAGTGATGAACCAGGTGATCCATATTTTGCTGAAGGAGGTTTTTTATATTGCTTCCTGGCAGATGTAAATCATCAGCCCATTGCAAAGGACATGACAGAAAAAAATTACAACCATATTTTAAACCTGATGAAACACGCCGGGCTAAATGGAAATAATTTTTTGCAATACCAGAAATGGGGTTCCTATGCAAACCCGGCTGCCAGTATTATGAACTGGATATTAAACTGGGGCTTCTGGATTAGTGTATTTTATTTATCCGGTGGTATGGGCCTTGTGTGTGCTTTACTGGGCGGTGCATTTATTTGGGCAGTAGGTGTGCGTACTTTTAATTATGAGGGACATGGCAAAGGAAAGGATTTGCGCCAGGAAGGAATAGATCATAACAGGAATGATAAGTCTATTAATCAAATATGGCCGGGATATGTAGCCGGTGAATGGCACAATAACCATCACCTGTACCCCAGAAGTGCCAGGAGTGGTTTTTTACCTTATCAACTGGATCTTGCATGGTGTTACGTAAAACTAATGCATATTTTCGGTGCAGTGACCAGTTACCGGGACAGTCGCAAACAGTTTTACGAAGAATATCATACTCCTTTCTTAAATAGTGAGAAGGCCAACCAAATCCCTGCAAAAAAAAACCATGAAAAAGCAATGGCAGAATCAAAATAAAGTTTCCTTTGTCCAAATAGAGTTTTTGAGATTGGCAAAAATAGAGTTTGTGAATAAATAACAAGCTTGAAATACCGGCCCAGGAAATTGCATATTATAGGGGGCTTTATGATCAGCTCTATTCCGGTACTTCCCTAATAACCAGCAAGAAAAAATAGCCGTTAAACTTTTTGTTCACTTTTAATAAAATAAAAGGCGGAAAATATTGTTATAAAATACGAACTACCAGCTGATAATCATATATTACCTGTTGCATATCTTTATTGCTAAGAGTTTAAGTGGACCCCCATATCATTTTAATGAAAACATTTTTTACCTCATTATTTTTTATTATTCTCACAATGCCTGCCTTTTGTCAGCAAGTGGATAAAACTACCGATACCTTTAAATTAGCGAAACAAAAAGAACAACCGGGGAAACAACCAAAAAAAATGTCAGAAGATGGACTGGCCCCGCCAGAAAAAACAAACCCTTTTCTTATTTATACCGGCAAAACTATCCGAACCATAAGAATAAAAAACCTTGGATTTAAAAGTGATATCAAGGATACCAGTATATTAAAAACAGGGCTGAGTGTGGCACTGGGAGAAGCATTTCATAAAAACACCAAATTAAACATTTTAGAGAATAATTTATTTTTCAAAGAAGGCGACAGGATCAATCCCTACCTGATGGCGGACAATGAACGCTTTTTGAGAGACCTGGTCTATTTGACGGATGCTGTGATCATTATTAAAAAAGTGCCCAATGCAGTTGATTCCGTAGACGTGCTGGTGCTGGTGAAAGATGTATTTTCCTTTGGGCCTGGCATGGGTGTGGGCGGAACAAAAAAGTATAAACTGGAACTAAAGGAAGAAAACCTTGGAGGTACTGGAACAAGGGTGGCAGTAAGTACCCTGTTTGACGATAAGCGTGACCCAAAGTTTGGCTGGGGTGCCGAATTCTTACAGCGCAATGTGAGGGGAAGTTTTATCAACTGGGGTATGGGATTTAAAAATTACAACAACGCTTTCAACAGCAATAGGAATGAAGAAAGCATTTACTATCTTAATGTTGAAAAGCCATTTGTATCTCAATACCTGAAATGGATGGGGGCGCTTGATCTTTCTTTTAACAAAACCAATAATGCTTATCTCGGCGATTCACTGTACAACAGTGATTTCAAATATAGCTACTATAATATCGATGGATGGTTTGCTTATATTTTTGGTTCCAGGAAATTAATGTACACCAATTTAAAAAGTACCACTAGGAAATTTATTGCCTTGAGAGCTTTTCACCAGCAGTTTAATGATGTTCCCAATAAGACCATCACGAATTTTGATGGAACTTATTCTGATTTTTCAGGGCTATTGGCAAGCTTTAGCCTGTTTAACCAAAACTATTACAGGGCTACTTATATTTATGGCTTTGGAAGAAATGAGGATGTCCCGGTAGGATTCAGTGCTTCCGTAATTGGAGGTTATACTTTGCGTAAAGACAGTCTTTATGATAAATATCGCACAAGACCCTATTACGGTATTGAAGCACAAAGAGGAAAATACAATAAGAAAGGATTTTACAGTTCTTATTTGTTCAGGTTTGGTGGCTTTCATTATAATGGAAAATGGGAAGATGTGGACCTGTTGATGAACGTAGATCATTTTACCCGGCTAAGACAGATCAACAGCAAATGGTATAAACGTTTTTTTGTTAGTGCCGGGTTCGCCAAGCAATTTGTCCCGGTGCTGGAGCAGTCGCTTATATTAAGAAGTCCTTATGGTTTGCCTTATTTTGAATTTGGCTATATATCTGCTGACCTGAGGGCTGTGATTAAATCAGAAGTGGTATTTTATCATACCAAAAGATTTTTGGGATTTGGCTTTGCTCCATTTGCATTTGGCGATATGGCACTGTTAAAACCCACCAGGCAACCGTTTGACAAAAGCGACCTGTATTCAGCGATCGGCACAGGTTTCCGTATCCGGAATGAGAACCTGATCTTTGGTACCATTGAGGCAAGGTTTTCTTACTTCCCCCGCATACTGCCTAACATGAATCATTTTAAAATAAAATTCAACACTAACCTACGTTATAAATACAACAGCAGTTTTATCAGGAAACCTGATTTCGTTGCTCCTAATTCTTTGTTTTAAAGTAATACTTCGCTTATTCTATTTAAAGTACCCATTTTACTTTTTGTAAAACTCATTCCATACTATGGTCTTACCTGTTGCAGCAGATTGTTTTGCCGCTGCCAGTATTTTCATTACGATTTCATTGGTAGCAGGTGCTGAAAGATCAAATGGCTGCATCACAATATTACCCTGTATTACATTTTTGAAATAAATAAAAGGATCATTGCGGTCTGCAGGCAACGCCGCTGCAATGATTGGTTTCACATCCGTTTTATCATTTTCTTTGACCAGCATATTGGTTCCATCTTTACAAAAAACAAAACCTTTCACTCCGTATACTTCCATATCCTTCCTGCCATATGGCCAGTTCCAGGATGCCTGTATAATTACCTGTGCTTTTTTATAAGCCAGGATGATCGTCGCTTCATCTTCCACCTTTGGATACAATTGTGGTTTTATCTGTTGTGTAACAGCGGTAACTGTTTCAGGATGTTCTCCATTCATCAGCCAGGTAGTAAGGTCGGCACCATAACAACCAAAATCCGTCAACGCTCCTCCCCCATTTAGAACAGGATCTGTGAGCCAATCTAAAAATTCTTTGTTGCAGCCAATTTCCACCGGGCCCTGGTGTCCTGTATGAAAAACAATTTTGCGAATATCGCCGGTTAATTGTTCTTCCTTTACCAGTTGGTAAGCCTTTGCATTACTGCCATACCAAGTTGTTTCATAATTGGTGAGTAAATTAATATGGTATTTTTTTGCTAATGTCAGCATTTTGTTGGCATGATCCATATTAACTGCCAATGGCTTCTCTACCATTACGTGTATGCCTTTTGGTGCACAGTATTCCACTACTTTCAAATGATCAAAAATAGTATTGAAAGCAAGCACCGCATCCGGCTTTGTTTTTGAGATCATTTCCTCCATGGAGGCATAAACAATATCCATACTGTATCCATGCTGTTTAGAGTACGCCTCCGCCAGTTGCCGGTTAGGTTCTGCAATTCCAACAATCTCGATATCGCCTTTTTTTTCTCTTCCAAGTATCCAGTGTACATGGGCGTGTACAAGCCCTACAATACCCACTCTTAATGGCCTTTTAGATGATGTATCTTTTTGTGCATTCATTTGAACAGTGGCGCTAAAGAACAATACAATCAATAGTATCTTAGGTAACATATGGCAGTTTTAAACAAATATAATTATCAAATGCGGTGTTGCATAACAAAGCGATTAAATACAATAAATAATATTTACTCCCGGGGAGATTTAATAACTTTAGCCATTACATGTTAATTTATAACGAACCTGCAGGCTTACCAGCTTATCGTTCTGATTGCAAAATAATTTTTATGAAAAACAGCTTTTTCTTATTACCTGTTGTAACACTCCTTGTTATTACTCACGTGAATGCACAGGAGAGTAATAAAAAAAATGCAGCATCCATTATTTATAAAAATGCGAAGATATGGACAGGAGACAGGGATAATCCTTACGCAAGTGCTATTGCTATATTGGGCCATAACATTGTTTATGTAGGCGATAATGCTGCTGCTTTTACTGGCAACGAAACAACAGTAGTGGATGCAGGCGGTAAAATGATGGTACCAGGCTTTATTGATAATCATACACATTTTTTAACTGGTGGTTACCAACTGACAGCAGTAAACCTTAGGTATGCCAATACTAAAAACGCATTCATCACTACTTTAAAAACTTATGTTTCCTCGCTAGCAGATAACCGCTGGATACAGGGCGGCGACTGGGATCATGAAGCAATGGGTGGAGAGCTTCCCACTAAAGACTGGATCGACAGTGTAACAGGTGAACATCCCATTTTTGTAAACCGGTATGATGGACACATGGCATTAGCCAATTCCATCACCTTAAAACTGGCGGGCATTGATAAAAATACAGTAAGCCCTGCAGGAGGGGAAATAGTAAAAGATCCCGTAACAAATGAACCCACAGGTGTATTAAAAGACGAGGCAATGGGGCTGGTATACAAAGTGATCCCCACTCCTTCTGAAAAAGAACTGGAAGAAATGCTGCAACGGGCATCTGTACACGCATTGCAAAACGGGGTAACACAGGTGAATGATGTAAATAGTTATGGTGGATGGATAGACCTGGACACCTATACTAAAGCTCATAAAAAAGATCAGCTTACCATCCGTATTTATTCTTTTGTTGCATTGGCTACCTGGAAGCGTTTGGCTGAATATGTAAAACAACATGGCCGTGGCGATGATATGCTTCGCTGGGGTGGATTGAAAGGATTTGTAGATGGATCGCTGGGCTCCACTACGGCCTGGTTTTATCAACCTTATTTGGATGATAAACAATCAACCGGCCTAATCGTTACCGATACCAATGACCTGCGCAGGGATATTTTAGCAGCGGATGCCGCAGGCTTACAGGTAACAGTACACGCCATTGGCGACAGGGCCAATGACTGGCTACTAAATGTATATGAGGAAGCAGAAAAAATAAAGGGGAACACTAACAGCCGTTTCAGGATAGAGCATGCTCAGCACTTAAGTGCCAATGCCATTAATCGGTTTGCTGCATTGAATGTGATTCCCTCTATGCAACCCTACCATGCTATCGATGATGGGAAATGGGCATTCAAAAGATTAGATGATGACAGGCTGAAAAGAACCTATGCTTTCAAATCCTTACTGAATGCAAAAGCTAAACTTACTTTCGGTTCAGACTGGACGGTAGCTCCATTGATTCCCATTGAAGGTATTTATGCTGCTGTAACAAGAAGAACATTGGACGATAAAAATCCCAATGGCTGGTACCCGGAACAAAAAATAACCGTGGAAGATGCCCTGCGTTGTTACACAGTTAACAATGCTTATGCAGGTTTTCACGAAAACAAAACCGGGATGCTAAAAGCTGGTATGCTGGCAGATTTCGTAATACTTTCTGATGATTTGTTTAGCATCCCCGCTGAGAAGATAAAAGACGTAAAAGTGCTTAAAACTATTTTGAATGGCAAGCTGGTATATGATGCCGGAAAGAATTAATAAACCAATAATTCTTTCCCGGTCTATATTCCCTTATCAACATTTGGTTTCGGTTCAGACAATTTACCTCTCTTATAAATGATCAGCCCATTTAGAAAATTGCGCAGCAGCTGATCCCCGGCTTCTACATATCCCGGGTGATCTTCATTTCTGAAAATATCACCCAGGGCTCCTTTGCTGATTTCAAAATCAACAAGTTTTAATATTTCAATAATATCATCATTTCTTAACGAAAGTGCTACCCTTAATTTTTTGAGTATATCATTATTGCTAAGCATATTTTTTGTATTAGTATTCCATTGAGTAAATAAAAGTAAGTTTACTTACCTGTAGAAAATGAATAAGGGAAATCTTTTTCCCCGGTACCACGAACTGTATTGGGTTTGCTACCCATTGTTGACTCAAACACACCTCCCTTTAAAATATCTTCATAACTGATCCAGTTTCTAGTATATTGCTTTCCATTAAGGCTAGTTGACTGCACATAACGGTTATCCGCACTATTTGCCGATGCATTGATCACGAATGTTTTCCCATTTTCCAACTGCAACGTAATTTTTTTAAACAACGGTGCTCCTAACACATATTGATTGGTTCCGGGGCAAACGGGATAAAAACCCATTGAAGAAAATACATACCACGCAGAAGTCTGCCCGTTATCTTCATCTCCACAATAACCATCAGGTGTAGGTGTATACAAGCGGTTCATTGCTTCCCTTACCCAATATTGTGTTTTCCAGGGCTGTCCTGCATAATTATACAAATAGATCATGTGCTGGATGGGTTGATTGCCATGTGCATAGTTGCCCATATTCATCAGCTGCATTTCCCTTATCTCATGTATCACCGTACCATAATAAGATGCATCGAACACCGGCGGTAAGATAAAAACAGAGTCGAGCATTTGTACAAATTCCTTTTTGCCGCCCATTAAATTCACCAGGCCCTGTATGTCGTGAAATACTGACCAGGTATAATGCCAGCTGTTTCCTTCGGTAAATGCATCACCCCATTTAAAAGGATTAAAGGGACTCTGAAAAGTTCCGTCTTCGTTTTTACCACGCATTAATTTATGAGAAGGGTCAAATAATTTTTTATAATTGTAAGAACGTTCTCTAAATATTTTTAATTCTTCCTCAGGCCGGTTCAGGGCTTTACCCAATTGGTAAATACAAAAATCGTCATACGCGTATTCTAACGTACGGGCGGCATTTTCATTAATACCAACATTATACGGCACATAGCCCAACCTGTTATAATAATCAGCACCAGCACGGCCAACAGAGCTGAGCGGACCAGCGCTGTCTGCATTTTTCAACAAGGCTTCATACAGTGTCTTTATATCATATCCTTTTCCTCCCTTTAAATAAGCGTCTGCAATAATAGAAGCTGAGTTAGAACCGATCATACAATCTCTGTGACCAGGACTTTGCCATTCGGGTAACCAGCCGCTTTCTTTGTAGGCATTCATCAATCCTTCCTGTATATGTGCGTTAAGCGAAGGATGCAATAAATTGAACAAGGGAAATACTGCCCGGAAAGTGTCCCAAAAACCGTTATCAGTAAACATATATCCTGGCAACACCTGGCCATTGTAAGGACTGTAATGCATTATTTTCCCCGCTGCATCAATTTCATAAAAACTCCGTGGAAAGAGCATTGCACGATAAAGGCAGGAATAAAAGGTTTTTATTTGATCCGTAGTACCACCTTCTACTTTAGTCCTGGCTAACTCTTTATTCCAGGTTGATTTTGCCTTTTGTTTTATTGTTTCAAAATCATTGCGGCCAATTTCCTTCAGGTTAATTTCAGCCTGTTCAAAACTTATAAATGAAGAAGCGATCTTAGCAGTTACTTTCTCGCCTTTATTTGTTTTAAAACCAATAACAGCCCCTACATGATTGTCTTTTAGCTCCAGCTCATTTACAAAGTCCTTATCTTTCCAAACCTTGTTAAATTCAAAAGCCTTATCGAAATACATTACAAAATAATTTTTAAAATTATCCGGAACACCGCCACTGTTTTTGGTGGTGTAACCGATGATCTTCTTTTCTGCAGGAATGATTTTTATATATGAACCTTTGTCCATTGCATCAATCACCACAAATGAACTGTCTGTTTTTGGAAAAGTAAAACGGAAAATTGCTGCTCTTTCTGTTGGTGCTATTTCTGTAGTAACATCATGATCCGCCAAATAAACACTGTAATAATAAGGCTTCGCTACTTCAGCTTTGTGAGAAAACCAACTGGCTCTTTCATCCTGGTCCATTACTAATTTATTGGTCACCGGCATGATGGCAAACTGGCCGTAGTCATTGATCCAGGGGCTCGGCTGATGTGTTTGCTTAAACCCCCGTATTTTGTCAGCGGCATATGTGTACGCCCAGCCGTCACCCATCTTGCCTGTTTGCGGCATCCAGCAATTCATCCCCCAAGGCAGTGAAATAGATGGGTAAGTATTACCTGTTGACAATTCTATTTTAGATGCTGTTCCCATCAGCGGGTTAATATAATCTACGGGGCTGTTTTCAGTTTGAGCATTTACAGCAAAGGACAACGACAACAAGCAAAGCGTAACAAAAAATTTCATGTGATTAATAAAGGTTTTAGAGATGCAGTGAATAAATAAGATATTATTTAGATAAAAGATTATGTAATGTGATAGCTGTGCAAATGTACTATGTTTAACAGTTACG
>Ga0068871_100002702_pt1 | contig 12100 bp, 8 predicted proteins | sample KBSMisM72_FD_72750 | JGI IMG/M metagenome (GOLD analysis project Ga0068871, IMG submission 72750) | Miscanthus rhizosphere microbial communities from Kellogg Biological Station, Michigan, USA - KBS Miscanthus M7-2 | ecosystem: Host-associated > Plants > Roots > Rhizosphere > Soil ... | reverse complement strand
TCCACGCGGCCGTTCGATCTCGGTGGTGGGAATACAGGAGAACGGACTGAGCTGGAACCCGGGATCCAGCACCCAGTTCGACGTGCGCACGAACGCCTCGGTGAGGTACACCGGGTCCTTCACGACGGTTACCAGCGTCAGGTAGTCGCCGTGGCGGATGAAGTACTCCACGAGCGTGGCCTTGTCGCTGCGCGGCACGCCGTTACGCCGGACCCAGCCTTCCTTCAGGTGCGTGGTCGTCACCTTGAGCATGTCGCCTTCCCACTCGCCCGTCGAGAAACCCTGCCAGCTGTGCTGCGCGTTCGGCGACGGATGCGCCCGGCCGTCCATGTAGAGCGTCCGGCGCGGCAGCATCCACATCAACGTGGTGTGCCACGACGTCACGTCCTGCGAGACGGGATCGATCGTGCTCGATATCCGCATGCTGGCGGGACCTCGAGGCGCGTAGTCCGCCGGGTGGGGTTCACACTGCCGCTCGGGCATCGTCCACTTGGCCGCGTCCCACGAATCGGCGCGCAGCCGCGCCGCGTCGTTGATGGGAAGCCCCAGGTAGTCGCCAATATCAGGACCGGCGCCGCGTTCGGGAAGATCCTCGTGAAATCGCTGGCCCCACGAGCCGGCGAGATCCATCTGCGCCGACAGCGCGATGGTCGCCGACACGACGACCGCGATGACCGCCACGCCGAACCTCACGGGCGACATCACCTACTTCGCCAGCGGATCCGGCCGCATCTGAAACTTGACGACGGCGCTGCGCGTGCCCAGACCGCCTTCGACGTGCCAGACGGCGTTCGGTCCGTAGTCCGCGTACAAGGCACGTCCCTTCCAACCGCCATTCGGATCGTCGATGCGGCCGTCCATCCCGCGCGAGAAGAACCCGAGGGGATACGGCACGCGCAGCACGATCCAGCTGCCGTCGGGCTGCAGGGCGAGGATCGAATCAGAGCTCGTGCCGTTCGCCAGCGGGAGATTCGCGCCCAGGCCGAGCGTGTTGAAGCGGTCGACGAAGTTGTAGTACTGGAAGTCGGCGGCCACGTCACCACGGACGCCCTTGAAACGGGGACCCGGCACCGGATACAGCGTCCAGCCTTCGCGGCAGTGCTGGCCGTCCATCGCGGCCGGACCCGAAAGGATCCTGCACTTGCGCCGGTCGAAGCTCGCGAGCTGCCCGCTGCCGGCAAGCGCCGTCCAGATCACGCCGTTCGAATCGACGTCGATGCCGCGCGGCGTGTAGCCGACGACGCCTGCGGCCGGATCGAACGGCGGCTCGTACGCTTCGCTCACGCACGTCTTCGGCTCGATGCGAACGATCTTCCCCGGCACCGGTCCGGGCACCGCGCCCCAGACGCTGCCGTCCGGGTGTGGAATGACGCTGTAGAACAGCCCCACCTTGATCTCGCGATCGACGGCGCGATCGATCTTCCCGTCGCCGTTGACGTCGAACCAGGGGCGGCACCAGCCTTGAGCCGCACCGGCATCCCCGGTCGCCTCGAGCTTCCGTGTGTTCACCCAGCCGATCGCCCCGCTGAAGGGACCGTTGCCGTAGATTGTCTCGTCGGCGTCGGAGGCAAACTGCACGTGATGCACGTCAAAGCAGATGTCGACCTGCTTGAACTGCTGCGTCTTCGGGTCGTAGTACTGAATCTGCCTGAAGCTCGTCGGCATCGGAGCCAGCGCGGCGGAGGGATGGTCCTTGCAAAAAGACGGCTGGTTCTCGGGCACGCGGAACCGAGCCGACATCCAGACGCGCCCCTTGCTGTCCATGGCCGCGTGGTTCGAGATGGCCGGGTCGAACCAGTACAGCTTGGTGCCCCAGTAGGGTGACGGCACCGGCATCGACTGCGGCTTGCCGGGCGGCGTTTTCGGATCGAGTACCGGAATTCTCGTCTCTTTGGCGGTGTGCTCCAGCGTATCGAGCGTGAGGAAGCCGTCGTTGCCCCAGTCGACGCCGTAGATCGGGCCGTAGGCGTTCGCCGTCGGATTCCGCTTGTCGGTGGCCAGCTCATCGTGGGCAAATGTCGCCGGGCCGCCCCAGTCCCACATCGTGAGGACGAGGTTCCGCTCGAGACCCTTTGGGCGCGGCGGCGCAGGCGGGACCTCCCCCGCGGCGATGCGATCCGTCCAGTTGGCGAACATCTCGAGGCCGCGCGCGCGTCCGAGCACGGTCACCGCCGAGCTCATTCCGGCGCCGTCCTGCCCGACCTGCACGCGTCGATCCCAGGCCGCCACGCTCGACGCAAAGGTCCCGAGCGCCGGCGGAAACTCACGCGTCGCTTTGTTGCCCAGCTGGTGGCAGACGTTGCAGTTTGCTTTGATCTGGTTAATCCAGTGGTGTTGCGTGGCCATGTCGGGACTGATGCCGTTGCCGGACGGCCCGGTGCCCGGAAAGTCCTTCTCCGGCGGAATGTTGATCAGCGAGTACCAGTAGTTCGCCGGGTAGATCTGCGCGGCCACTCGGGGATCGGCCGCCGGCACCGCGGTGAGCGCGAGACGCCGCCCCGGTGTCGCGCGGACCGGCGTGGAATCGACGAGGCCATAGCCTCGCACCCAGATCTTGTACGTGGCCCGTCGTCCCGGGAGATCGGGCAACAGGTACCGGCCCTGGTCGTCGGTCACCACGATCTTCCGGAACTTGGTCGGTGTGTCGGCGGTCTCCGCGATCACCCACACGCCGGCCTCCGGGCCGCGAGCGCTCCTGACCACCCCGGCGATGTCATCGGCATCGATCGGAATCTGGCTGCTGTCGTTTTCGCGCGTCGGCGTCTGAGCGCCGAGCCAGAGCGACGCACTGCCGGCCAGAACAAGCGCGAGTAGCGTGATCGAAACAGGCCGACCCGTCATGGCTGGCATCTCCTTGCGAGATCGGCACGGCGAAGCGAGGAGTCTAGCGCACGTCCGCCTTGCGTGCGCTGTCGATCGACGTCAACAAACCGTTCACGATCGACGACTCCGCGCATCCCGGTTTCAGTCGGGACGACAGCACCTCGAACGTGTACTTCCCGTACGAGGCATCGTCTGGAATGTAGCCGGATCGCGCCGACCCGTTCGTCAGCGTCGCCATCATCGTGGCCTTGAACGGCGACTCGCGCTTCAGCCGCTGCGCAATGGGACTGAAGACCTCGGCATTCACGGCGCCGATCATGACGTCGCCCACCTGCAGCAGCCCCAGCCGGATCTCGACGGGCCCCGCTTCCTTGTACGTGCCCTCGGATCCGGCGCGGCCCTCATTTGTCCGCTCGCGGCCGGGACACTGAATCGTCTTCTGGCTGCCGGACACCCGGACCTCCGTATCAGTCCGTTCGATGTTCCGCATGACGTACAGCACCTCTTCCCCGAGAAACTGCCCCATCGACGACACCATCTGCCGCTGCTGGTTCATCAGGCGTGCAACGGCGGCGTTGTTCCGGTCGAGGCCCTGTCCGCCGGGCGGCATCGCGTTGCTGATGTCGCTGCCACGCGTCGCGTAGTCCTTGATGCGGATCTCCCGCAGGTCGTACGTCTGCTGGAAGTAGATCGGATTCTGGTCACCCGAGGCGCCTGTCGACCAGACGGCGACGACGCTGCCGCCGGAGGCGTCCTCGATGTAGCGCGAGCTCGCGCCGGGAATGTCGCCGCTGATCTGATCGAGCTGGCCGGCAATCACCCCGTGCACCGCGTAGTTGTAGTACACCGCAAGCGGCTCTCCGCTCAGGCTCTCGAACTTCAGCACCGCCACGGTCTTATCCGACGGCCCTTCGCGGTTGGGGCCTTCCCACCACTTTCCTGTTTTGGGATCGGTAATCTGCCGGTTGACGTTGATGTAGGACTCCCCGGTCCCGTAGCCCACGCGCGCCGGCACCAGCTTCTGTTGGGCGAGCCTCGCGGCCTCCACGATCTTCCCTGCATAGCCGGCGGCTGGCGGTCCCGGCACGCTGTGCGTGTGGGTCGCCGTCAGCAGAACGTTGACAGACGGGATGCGGAGTTCCGCCTCGATCTGCCGCGTGACCGCCTGCCAAATATCGTCGGAGATGATGCCAGCGTCGACCGTGATCAGCGCGGCCCGGGCGGTGCCGCTTTCCAGCACGATGGCTCTCGCGTAGACGCGGTCGAGCACGCCGAGGTAATTCCTGGGGAGTTCAGACCCGGTCGGCGTGACGTCCACTCTCGCGGCGCCCACGCGCAGTGACGACGCCGCGCGCGTATCCTGCGCGGCGCCCGCGTGCGGGACCGCGAACGCCAGGACCGCAACAAGCATCGAACGGGCTCTCATCGCGATCTCCTGTGCCGTCTCCGAACGTGGCGCACGCGAGGCGGATCTGTATCAACGGCCGGACCAGTTGTCAATGCGGCTGGTCGCTCGAACGGCTGAACCTGTATTATCAGGTTCGTGGCTTCGAAACCCGCACAGTCCAAACACGCACGGATCCGCCAGACCCTGACAGACCAGATTGCGAGCGGCAGGTACGACGCCGGTCAGCGACTGCCCAGCGAGTCCGCACTCGTCAAAACGTTCAGCGTGTCGCGGCCGACCGTGAACCGCGTGCTGCGCGAGCTTCAGCTCGCCGGCCTCATCGACCGGCGCGCCGGATCGGGCAGCTACGTGCGCGCCGACGCGGCGGCGCAGGGGTACGTCTTCGGCCTGCTGATCCCCGAACTGGGGCGCACCGAAATCTTCGAGCCGATTTGCCGCGGCATGGCCGACGCGCAGCACGGCAGCCGGCACGTGCTGCTCTGGGGCGCATCGCTCACCGAAGGCGCGAATCTCGAGGAACAGGCAGCGCAGGCCTGCCGTCAGCTGGTGGCCAGAAATGTCTCGGGAGTCTTCTTCGCCCCTCTCGAGCTGACGCCAGAGAAGGACGCCATCAATCGCCGTATCGCGAATGTCTTGGACCGGGCCGCCATTCCTGTCGTCCTCCTCGATCGCGATCTCGTGCCGTATCCCGCGCGCAGCCATTACGACCTCGTCGGCATCGACAACCGTCGCGCCGGCTACGTGCTCGCGGCGCATCTGCTCCAGCACGGCTGTCGCCGCGTGGCCTTCGTGGGACGTCCGGGCTCGGCGCCGACGGTCGACGCACGCATCAACGGGTACAAAGAGGCGTTGAACGACGCCGGATTCGCCCCGCATGTCTGCCGCATCGACCCGGCCGATCGCGCCCAGGTGAAAGCCGTGCTGCGCAAGCCGCGTCCGGACGGCTTCGTGTGCGCCAACGACTTCACCGCGGCGCAGTTCCTCAGAACCCTCGAGGGCCTCAAGGTAACGGTCCCGCGCGATGTCCGGCTCGTGGGCGTGGACGACGTGAAGTACGCGAGCCTGCTGCCGGTCCCGCTGACCACCATCCATCAGCCGTGCGCGCACCTCGGAACGATGGCGATTGCCGCCATGCTCGAGCGGCTGGGCCATCCGAAGATGCCGCCGCGCGACGTGCTGGTCGACTTCCGTCTCGTGGTGCGGGCGTCCTGCGGATCGGACAACCATTGACAGCCGAACGGCGGGACTGCTACCGTCCCGCGCGATTCGATTGGAACACATCGCCTCGAAGAATCTGTCTGTACAGGATGCGCCGGCGCGGCACGTCGCCGGCACCCACGCGCTGATCGTCGGCGAAGTCCTGTGGGACGTGTTTCCCGACGCCACGCGGCTTGGCGGCGCGGCGCTGAACTTCGCCGTTCACCTCAAACGGCTGGGCCACGTCCCGCGGATCGTGAGCGCCGTGGGGAGGGATGCATTGGGCGACGCCGCCAGCGCCGAGATCACATTGCGCGGACTGGATACGACGTTCCTGCAGCGGACCGACCGGTTCAACACCGGCACGGCGTCGGTCCAGCTCGGTCCTGGCGACCGCACGTCGTTCGTGATCGAACGCCCGGCCGCCTACGACGCCGTGGAGATCTCGGACGCCATCCTCACGCAGATTGTGCAGTGGAGGCCGTCGTGGTGCTACTACGGAACACTCTTCGCGTCCCGCCTGCACGGCCGGCAGGTGCTGCAGCGGTTGCTCGAGGCGCTGCCAGGCACCCGCCGTTTCTATGACGTCAACCTGCGGCCCGGCTTCGAGTCGCGCGAACTCGCGTGCGACTTGCTGCACCTCGCCGGCGTCGTAAAAGTGAACGAACGCGAACTAACACTCGTGCGTGACTGGCTGGGATTGCCGGCGGATCCCGAGCGATTCTGCCGCGACGGCGCCGCCCGCTTTGGCTGGCAGGCGGCGTGTGTGACGCTCGGCGCGCGCGGCTGCGCGGTGCTCGTGGGCGACGACTACGTCGAGGCGGCCGGTGTTCCTGTCGCCGTGGCCGACACCGTCGGCGCCGGCGACGCGTTCGCCGCCGCATTCGTGCACGGGCTCATCATGGGCTGGCCGGCGCCGGACGTGGCCGGGTTCTCGAATCGTGCCGGCGCGATGGTGGCCCGCGTGTCGGGCGCGATCCCGGATTGATGAAGAATCAGACCCAGCTCATCGCGTACGTCGATCGGCTGCCCGGCGGCACGTTCGACGATCTTCAGCGCCTGCTCGACGGGCCGCTGGCGGGCGCGTTCGGCGGCGTCCACGTGCTGCCGTTCTTCCATCCAATCGACGGCGCCGATGCCGGCTTCGACCCCATCGATCACACCCAGGTGGATCCGCGGCTGGGAACGTGGGACGACGTCGCGACCCTTGCCGAACAGGTGGACGTCATGGCGGACGTGATCGTCAATCACATTTCCCGTCATTCCCCGCAATTCGTCGACTGGGACCGCGGAGGCGCCGACTCTCCATACGCGGGCATGTTCCTGACGTACTCGCGCGTGTTTCCCCGCGGAGCCTGCGAATCCGACCTGCTCGCCTTGAGCGGCCCGCGCCCGGCGCTCCCGTTCACGAAGCACACGAACGCGCGCGGCGAGCCGATCCTCCTCTGGACGACGTTCACCAGCGATCAGGTCGACATCGACGTCCGCGATCCCGAGGCACGTCGATACCTGACCGGCATCCTCACGCGACTCCAGGCCGCAAAAGTCCGGGCGATCCGGCTCGACGCGATCGGATACGCGATCAAGCAGCCCGGCACCAGTTGCTTCATGATTCCAGAGACGCGCGCGCTCATCGACGACATCACGGCGCAGGCCCACGGGCTGGAGATGGACGTGCTGGTGGAAGTGCACGGGCATCACCGGACACAAATCGACGTGGCACGGCAAGTCGACTGGGTGTACGACTTCGCGCTGCCGGCGCTCGTCCTGCACGCGCTCTACACGCGCGACGCCACGCCGTTGCGACGATGGCTGGAGATACGTCCGCACAACGCGATCACGGTGCTCGACACGCACGACGGCATTGGCGTCGCCGACGTCGGCCCGGACCGGGACAGCCACACGCCGGGACTGCTGGCGCAGGAGGCGATTGACGCGCTGATCGAAACGATCCACGCGCGAAGCCGCGACGAAAGCCGGCTCGCGAGCGGCGGCGCCGCCCGCAACGTCGACGCGTTTCAGATCAACTGCACGTTCTACGACGCGCTCGGCCGCCGCGATACCGAGTACCTCGTCGCGCGGGCCGTTCAGTGTTTCGTGCCGGGGATCCCGCAGATCTACTACGTCGGGCTCCTGGCCGGCACCAACGACCTCGACTTGCTGCACCGTACGGGCGAAGGACGGGACATCAACCGGCATTACTACACGCCGGGCGAACTGCAGCGGGCGCTGGCGCAGCCGGTCGTCCAGTCGCTCGTCTCGCTGCTGCGAATCCGCAACACGCACGCCGCGTTTCAGGGCCGGTTTCATCTGGAAACGGCAGACGCTGTGCGACTCGTGCTCGTCTGGAAGAACGGCGCGGCCTTCGCGCGGCTGGAGGTCGATCTGGTGGAGTTGGAGGCAGCCGTCACCTGCTCGGTTGACGGCGCGGGCGCCACGGCGCTCGTCTGGTCCTCGAGGAACGGAGCGACACGGGGAGAGGATCGATGAGAACGATTGCGTTTGTCATCTCGCTGCTGCTGGCGAGCGCCGCATCTGCCGGCCCCGTCAGGGTTGACGGTGGCCTGCTCGAAGGCACCTCCGAGGACGGACTGACGGTCTATCGCGGCGTCCCCTTCGCCGCTCCGCCCGTCGGCAATCTGCGCTGGCGCCCGCCGCAGCCCGCCGCCAAGTGGGACGGCGTGCGGAAGGCCGACGCCTTCGGTCGTGCGTGCCTGCAGATCAACCAGGCGATCGCCAAACTCCCGACGCCCAGCGAAGACTGCCTCTATCTGAATGTGTGGACGCCGGCCACGCGCGCCGACGAGCGGCGCCCCGTCATGGTGTGGATCCACGGCGGTGGGTTCACGGCCGGCACGCCGCCGGAGCGGCTGTATCACGGCGAAGCCATTGCCAGGAAGGGCGTCGTCGTGGTGTCGCTCGCCTATCGGCTCGGGGTCTTCGGTTTCCTTGCGCATCCCGCATTGAGCGCCGAGAGCGACATGCGCGTGTCGGGCAACTACGGCCTGCTGGACATGATTGCCGGCCTGCAGTGGGTGAAGAAGAACATCGCGGCATTCGGCGGCGACCCAGGCCGCGTGACGATCTTCGGCGAGTCGGCCGGCGGCATCGCCGTCAGCCAGTTGTGTGCATCGCCGTTCGCAAAGGGACTCTTCCAGGCGGCGATCTCGCAAAGCGGCGGCTCGTTCGGCCCGGTGCGCGAAGGCGGCGGGCCTGGCGAGAACATGCAGCCGCTCGCGGTGGCCGAGAAAGCCGGCGCCGCCTGGTCGTCGAAGGCGGGCGCCACGAGCCTCGCCGACCTGCGCAAGATCCCGGGCGAAACGCTGCTCGAGTCCGCGCGCGGCCAGCGCGGCATCGCGTGGCCGATCACCGATGGCCGGGTCATCCCCGACGATCAGTTCAAGCTGTACGCCGCAGGACACTACAACGACGTGCCGGTGCTCGCCGGCTACAACTCGGACGAGGGCGCCTCGTTCGGCAATCTCACCTCACGCGACGCCTACGTGACGACCGTCCGGCAACGTTACGAGCGGTTTGCCGACAGGCTGCTCGCGGCGTATCCGTGGGGTGAGGGCGCCGCGAGAAAGACCGCGCGCGACCTGACACGCGACACCACCTTCGGGTGGCACACATGGACGTGGGCGCGATTGCAGGAGAAGACGGGAAAGTCGAAAGCCTATCTCTACTACTTCGACCAGCACGTCGAGTACCCCGCCGATTCACCGCGGTTCGGATTCGGCTCCCCCCATGCCGCCGAGATGGCGTACGTGTTCGACCACTTCCTGAATCGGCAGCCGACGCCTGAGGATCTGACGCTCTCGGACACGATGATCACGTATTGGACCAACTTCGCAAAGAACCATGACCCCAATGGTGCGGGATTGCCGGCGTGGCCCGCGTACCACGACGCCGCGCCGCAGATGATGTATCTGGCCGGCTCGCCGAGGCCCGGCCCGCTCATGAGCGCAGAGGGATTGAAACTGCTCGACGAGTACTTCGCCTGGCGCCGCCAGTGAGGCAGCGCAACCTCGCCGTCGTCAAGACGCTGACCTACGCGATGTTCGCGATGTTCGCGATGACGACCGACTCGGTTGGCATCATCATCCCGGAAGTCGTCCGGACGTTCCGCCTCTCGTTGACGGCGGCGGGGAGTTTCCAGTACGCGACGATGGGCGGCATTGCGGTGGCCGCGCTGCTGCTGGGGCAGCTTGCCGATCGGGTCGGCCGGCGAAGGACGATCATTGCCGGCCTGACGCTGTTCGCGGGCGCCTGCTTCTTCATCACCGCCGGCCACGCGTTCCTGTTTTTTGCCGCGATGCTGGGGCTGTCGGGGATCGCGATTGGCGTCTTCAAGACCGGCGCGCTCGCGCTCATCGGCGATCTGTCATCGTCGACGACCGAGCACACGTCGATCATGAATATGCTCGAAGGATTCTTCGGCGTCGGCGCGATCATCGGGCCCGTTGTCCTCGCGCAGCTGCTCGGGGCGGGACTGCCGTGGACGCGGCTCTACCTGCTGGCCGGTGCCGTCTGCGCGATCCTGATCGTCGTCGCGTCGCTGGTGCAGTATCCGGAAACCGTGCGGCCGGCGGCCGCAGGCGGCGGCACCGTCGCAGCCGTGAAGAACCCCTACGTCCTCGCATTTTCGGCGGCCGCGTTTCTCTATGTCGGCGTCGAAGCGGCCGTCTACGTCTGGATGCCGACGCTGCTGGCCGGATATTCGGGTAACGCCGCGGTCCTGGCGGCATACGCCGTCTCCGTTTTCTTTCTGCTGCGGGCGGCGGGACGGTTCGTCGGTGCGTGGCTCCTGACCCGGTATCGATGGCAGGCGGTGCTCGCCATCTTCAGCGGCAGCATTCTGTTCTGCTTCGTGCTGGCGGTGACCGGAGGCGTGCAGTGGGCCGTCTACGCGCTGCCGCTGTCGGGCCTGTTCATGTCGATCATCTATCCGACAATCAACTCGAAAGGAATCAGCTGCCTGCCGAAAGCCGAGCACGGCGCCGGCGCCGGCGTGATTCTGTTCTTCACGTGTGTCTCTGCCGTGCTGGCGCCGCTGGCCATCGGCGCCGTCGGCGACGCGTTCGGGCAGATCGCGTACGGCTTCTGGCTGGCCACGGGATTCGCCGCGCTGCTATTCGCCGGTCTGCTGTTCAACTGGGTGTTGAACCCCACGCGCGCCGTGCTGGAGCAGCTGGACCTGACCGAATATCAGCGGGCGCCGCGTCACATCTAGATCCGAAGGTCAGCCTTTACGGCGGGCGAGGTTGACGCTTGTACAGGCGTCCAGCGCGCCGACAAATTTCTGGTACGCCGTCGTCCCGACGACGAACGGATTGCGGTCGCCCGCCTTTCTGGTCCCCAGTTCATCGAGCTTCGCCTGGATCGGCACCATCAGCATATGGTTCTGGAGCAGCGTGTCAACGCCCGCCGCAGACGTCTGCGCGCGGAATCTCGCGACCGACGCCGCGAATGTCGTCAATGCCTGGTCGCTCAGGATGTTCGGCGTCAGCCATGCCCCGCCGAAGAGCGCCGCCGTGTGCGCCGCGCCGCGATCTTTGACCGGGAAGATGAATGCCATCGAGCCGGGGGTGTGTCCCGGCACCGCGAGGGGCGTGACGGTGAGATCGCCCAGCGTGATCTTCTGGCCATCGACGATGTCCGCGTCATGCTTCGGAATCGCCGCCGGCGGACCCGCCGGCCCTCGTCCGCCGCGCGCCGGAGGCGGATTCTCCATCACCATCCAGTCGGCGGCCGACACGTACACCTTCGCTCCGAACTTCTCCTGAAAGTACGCCGCTCCGCCGAAGTGATCGGCGTGGCCGTGCGTCACGAGCACGATCTTCACCTGCGCTGGATCGAGTCCCAGCGCGCGGAACCCCGGAAGCAGCTGCGTGTCCACCTGATCCGCGAAGAGCGCGTCGAACATCAGCAGGCCGGCCGTCGTCCGCACGACGTACACCGTCGTCCCGCTGTTACCGATCGCGTACACGTTGTCGAGGATTCTCGTGGGCGTGATGGGAGGATCGTCGAGCCGATTCGCGCGAGGCGCCTCGCACCAGAAATGCACGGCCTCTGCGAACTCCGGCGCGGCCGCCTTTCGCGCGGCTTCGATCATCGCCGTGACCGCCGGAGTGTCTGGCGCGGGCGGCGCCGGCGGCGACTGCTGCGCGGACAGCCCGACACCGAGCAGCAGGACGGACAGCGCGGTCCGCTTAACGTCGATTGAGACTCGCATACACGGCCTCCACGAACCGATCGGTCGTCCACGTCCCCGACGTCGAGCCGTACCGCGTGTCATAGTCAGCGGTCGGCCTCGCCGCTGTGACCTGGTCGAGGGTCGCACCTTTCCGGATCATCGCCTGCACACGGTCGCGAACGATCACCACCATGTCGCGATATTCCACAACCTCGTGCTCGTCCGAGACATATCCGTGCCCGGGGACCACGATGGTGCCGCCCTCACCCTCATGCTGGTAGACCGTGCGAGCCAGAATGTCGTTGAGCGCGTTGATTTCTCCCTGCACGCTGCCGCCGTTCGGCACGTCAATCGGGGGATATTGCGTGGTGGTGAAGACGTCGCCCGTGACGATCACGTCCGCGCGGCGGAAGTGGACGATGCTGTCGCCGTCGGTCACGGCGCGCGGCTGCCAGAACATCTCAATCGCATCGCCG
>Ga0068871_100002700_pt1 | contig 12106 bp, 10 predicted proteins | sample KBSMisM72_FD_72750 | JGI IMG/M metagenome (GOLD analysis project Ga0068871, IMG submission 72750) | Miscanthus rhizosphere microbial communities from Kellogg Biological Station, Michigan, USA - KBS Miscanthus M7-2 | ecosystem: Host-associated > Plants > Roots > Rhizosphere > Soil ... | reverse complement strand
AAAGCTGACAATTCGCTGTTCGCGGCTGATCTTACGAACGTGGACATCTCGCGGGGTGGCGAAGTGGTTGTCCCCCGAGGCACGCTGCACGTGCTGCGGACGAAATTTCTGTGGCATGGCGCCTGTTACGAGCAGTTCCAGGTGGTCAACTATGGGCCCGTCCCCGTCGATCTTCCTTTTCGCCTACGCTTTGCCGCCGACTTCGCCGACATCTTCGAGGTCCGCGGCATCACTCGCGAAAAAAGAGGGTTGCGACTCGACGATCTGGTGGACGACGACTCCGTGATCCTGTCTTATCAGGGTCTGGATGACGTCGTTCGCTGTACACGACTCTCCTGCTCGCCCCTTCCAAGAAAAATCTCTGCCTCAGAAATTCAGTTTGACGCATGTCTGGAACCGCGAACCCAGGTCACATTTGAGCTGACCATTTCCTGCGAAATCTTGCCGAACACGAATGGAGTCCCCAGGTCATACGGCAGCGCATGGAACGCCGCCAAAAATGAGATTGCCGAGAGCAGACGCGAGCCCAGCAAGATCCATTCTTCAAGCGACGAGTTCAACCGGTGGGTCGCGCGTTCGCAATCCGACGTGGAAATGATGATCGTCGGCAACCCTGAACCAAACTATCCCTATGCCGGAGTGCCCTGGTTCAGCACTGTGTTTGGTCGCGACGGCATTATCACAGCCCTGGAATGTCTTTGGTTGAATCCGGCCATCGCGCGTGGGGTTCTGGACTTCCTGGCTTCCGCCCAGGCCCGCGAAGTGGATCTCGTCACCGAAGCACAGCCGGGAAAGATTCTGCACGAAATGCGCCGCGGAGAAATGGCGGCACTGGGCGAAGTGCCTTTCGGTTGGTACTACGGCACGGTGGACGCAACTCCTCTCTTTGTGATGTTGGCCAAAGCGTACTTCGCGCGCACCGGCGATCTCGCCTTCATCGAAAAAATTTGGTCTCACATCGACCGCGCCTTACATTGGATTAACGCCTACGGAGATTGCGATGGCGACGGATTTGTGGAATATTCCCGCCAGTCCAAGGATGGACTCGTCCAGCAAGGCTGGAAGGATTCCAACGATTCCGTATTTCACGCAGACGGCTCCCTGGCCACAGGCCCGATCGCGCTTTGTGAAGTGCAAGGCTACGTCTATGCCGCGAAGCGCGGCGCTGCAGATCTGGCGGCACTGCTGGGAAAACGGGAGCAGGCCACCGCGCTGGAATCCGAGGCTGCGAAATTATGCACCCAGTTCAACGCGGCATTCTGGTGCGAGGATATCGGCACCTACGCGATTGCACTCGATGGACGAAAGCAGCCGTGCCGCGTTCGTAGTTCAAATGCCGGACATTGTCTCTACACCGGAATAGCCGACGCAGATCACGCTTACGAAGTGGCCCATTCTCTGCTCAGCCAGGATTTCTACTCGGGCTGGGGAATTCGCACGGTGGCCAGCGGAGAAGCCCGATACAATCCCATTTCATATCACAATGGTTCCATATGGCCGCACGATAACGCGTTGATCGCCGCCGGCCTCGCCCGCTACGGATTCAAGGATATGGCTGGCGAAATTCTTTCGGCACTGCTGGCAGTCAGCACATTTGTTGATCTACATCGCCTGCCAGAACTTTTTTGCGGCCTGGAAAGGCGCAGCCGCGAAGGTCCGACACTTTATCCCGTGGCGTGCGCTCCTCAAGCCTGGGCAGCAGGCGCTGTGTTTCTGTTATTGCAATCCTGCCTGGGTCTCTCTTTGGATGCAGAGAGAAAACAGGTTCGCCTCGATGGCCCTTACCTCCCTGAATCGGTTCCCGAACTCTGGATCAGGGATCTGAGAGTGGGAAACGCTTGTGTCGATCTGTTTCTGGAGCGGCGAGCTGATCTGGTACGTCTGCAGATCCTGGACAAGCGAGGCGAAGTCGAAGTCATCACCACCTAGCCCGCCAAATATGTGCAAGGCACACAACGACTTGGATGGGGATTACATCCAAGACTGGCCGTGGCCAAGCCTGTCAAACTTCCGGTCAGTTCGTCGCTGCCGCCGAAGTTCCCGCTAAAGCAGGAGAAGATGTTTCGGGAAACACTGATGGTCTTGAATCGCTGTCGCGTCCCGTATGTCGTCTCCGGTGCTTTCGCCCTTCAGGTCCACACCGGCATCTGGCGCGCGACCAAGGACCTCGACTTGTTCCTGACCCCCGAGGATGTTCCGGCTGCCACGCGCTGTCTCAAGAAGAACGGTTTTCGCTGCCAAGTAAAAGATGCAGTCTGGCTGCACAAAGCGCATCGTCACGGATTTTTTATCGATCTGATTACCGGCATGAGCAACGCCGTGTTCCGCGTTGACCGTTCATGGATCGAGAGTGCGCGTCCCACCATGATTCTGGATGTTCGGGCCCGCGTGCTGGCTGCGGAAGAGCTGTTGGTGTCGAAACTTTTTGTCGTACGGCGCGAACGTTTCGACGGCGCCGATATCGCCCACATTATTTACGGCAGCCAGGGAAAACTAGACTGGGACCGGGTGCTGGCGCTGGTGAACGAGCACTGGGAAATTCTGCTCTTTGCCCTGGTCCTCTATCGGTATGTTTATCCCGCCTACAGCCACTACGTGCCTTCGTGGGTATGGCAGCGGCTGCTGGTTCGTTTCTCGAATGAGCTCACGAATCCTGATCCCTTTGCTGAGTTTCGCGGCAGCCTGGTGGATGACAAGATGTTTGCCATCGACGTGGCCGAATGGGGAATGGCGGACGCGCTTCGAGTGCACCGATCCGAGGCAAGAGTTCCCGCGAGCAAGGCTACGGTTCTTCGCGTGCCCGCAGAAAGCAAACGCAGGAAACGAGCATGAGAATTGGCGCCACCGCCGATCTGCACTACTTCGCTCCGAAGTTCGGAGTGATCCAGGAGCAGCTCGCCCAGGTGCGGGACCAGGCTGACTTGCTGGTCGTCGCCGGCGACCTCACCAATTACGGCAAGCCGCCGGAGATGGAACAGCTGTTGAATTCCCTGGTCCGTCTTCGCTTGCCCATCGTGGCTGTTCTGGGGAATCACGACTACGAGAGTGGGTTGCAATCCGAACTGATACGCATGATGACGGACGCGGGCATCAAGCTGCTGGATGGCACGGCGTACGAACGCGATGGCGTCGGCTTCGCCGGCACTAAAGGTTTTCCCGGAGGCTTTGGACGAGGCGCGCTGACTGCTTTCGGCGAGCCTGAGGTCAAGGCATTTGTGCAGGCCGCGATCGATGAAGCCTTGAAGCTGGAGCGCGCCATGTCCCAACTGCGCACTCCCAAACGAGTCGTGGTCCTTCACTATGCGCCGATCGGCGACACCATTCGCGGAGAAGCGCCGGAAATTTATCCTTACCTCGGTAGTTCGCGTTTGGCAGAAGTCATCGACCGTCATGGCGCGGACATCGTGTTCCATGGCCATGCTCATCATGGCTCACCCGACGGCAAGACTACCGCTGGGGTCCCGGTTCACAACGTCGCCTTGGCCATCCTGCAAAGTCAGCAGCCGCCCGCGGTATTCCGAGTCTTCGACATATAAGCTGGCCAACCCCCTTCGCTACTTCGGTTCTCTAACGGATGCACGGCCGTACCGTGCATCAGTGCGGAGTCCGGAGGCCTGCGGTGAGAAACCTATTTTTAGCTTTGGCATTTGGACTCGCGTTTATCGTTTCGCCGATGGCGCAAACGACGCCCGAAAATCCGACCCATTCCATGCAGCAGGACTCTCAACCTGCCTCGTTGGCCAGCTCAGTCAATCAGGGCGAAAAGAAAATCTCAGGGTGTCTCCGGCAGGAAAAGGAAAAATTCGCGCTGGAGAACGGGCATCACAAGAAAATCTGGCTGTCGGGTCCCGAAGACTTCGCGTCGCACGCCGGCCACACAGTGACCCTCTACGGAAATTTCTTGACCACGTCAGCCCCGTCAAAAAGGTCCGCACCTCGCTCGAATCAAGGAACTGACTTTCAGGTGACGAGAATGGAAACGATGTCGCCCACCTGCGAGACAGAGAAATCCAAGGTTTCCAAGAGTCAAAACCAGCATTAAATGCCTGATTTCTAAGGTTTCTTCCTCATGCGGATACAGCATGTAGCGGATCGAAACTATGTCCTCAGCAAGCTAGTCTCATTAGGTTGCGTAAGATTCTTCGTTCGAAGGAGCGTCAAATGAAATCGAACATCTTGAAAGCAGTAGCGCTTGTACCAGTCTTACTGATAGGTCTGGCCTGCTCAAGCCAGCGCGCATCGCAGACCTCACCGGCGATGGACGACAATTCCTACAAGGACAGTGTCAAACAGGCCCTGCAGCAGGCAGAACTTCAGGACGTCACCGTCGATGAAGATCGAGATAAGAACACCATCACTCTAGGCGGCAAGGTCCACTCCGAGAATGCGCGGATGCAGGCCGGACAAGTTGCGCAGGCGGCCGCTGCGAACCGGACGATTGCCAACGAGATCAGCGTCCAGCCGGTAGGCGCCGAGTCGCAATCGAAAGATATCGCTTCTGACCTCGACAGCGCCATTGAAAAGAACTACAAAGCCGCACTCACCGCCAAGGGCCTCGACTCAGAGCATATCCGCTTCGACGCTAAAAACGGTGTTCTCACGCTCAAAGGCCGCGTGAAGACTCCTTTGAAGCGCAATGAGGCCGAACAGCTCGCTCAGGCGACGCCGAACGTTCGCCAGGTCCTGAACCAGATTGACGTGAACAGGTAACCAGAACGGGTTCGTCGCGAAGTGAAAAGTGGTCGGAGCCGGACGGTTTCGTTGCCGTCCGGTTTATTTTTTCATTTCGCTGCAAAGGGTTATTTAGCCGTGAAAAGCTATGCAATTCGAGACATCTTGATCGGCTCCGACCGCCGCTCTCGGGTCACCTTATGTCCGGTAGAGTACAGCATGTTGTGTATTGTGCAATCCTCCCCGGCGCGTAGGCTGGCATCTGGAGACGGTCGATGACAGCCAGAATTCTTGTCGTAGACGACATGCAGGTCATCCGCCGTTCATTGCGGCTGTACCTGGAGCAGGACGCAGACTTAGTGGTTTGCGGCGAAGCTGAAAACGGGAAGGCAGCCGTCGAGCGAGTCGAGGAACTTCACCCTGACGTGGTGCTGCTGGATCTATCCATGCCGGTGATGAATGGCCTGGATGCCGCTCGCGCTATCAAAGCCATTGCCCCCCACACTCACATCCTGATGTTCACCCTGCACACGTATCCTCAATTGTTGGACGAGGCGCGGAAGGTGGGGATTACGGATGTACTCTCGAAGGGCAACGCAGCCGGCTCTGAAGTCTTGACTGCGGTTCGTTCTTTAATTGCTGCTTGACGTTTTTTTAACTTCTTGCAGCAGATTTGCAGTTTCGCCTACCGAGGATTTGCCAGACTTTGCAGTTGAATGCCGTTTGGATCCACCGAATCCTGGCGCATCTCCTCGTGTTCAATCGAAAAGGATTCCAGCCCACTGATCTTTTCGGTGACCGCCGCGGAGTTACGGCCTTCGACCAGGTTGATGGCGAGATTGTGGTGATAGCCATCCCACGCCAGGAAGCGGAAGGCTCCCCAGTCCAAAGTAAGCCGCAGGCCTAGCTTTTCGTAGAAAGCCTGAGAGCGATTTAGATCGCCAACCGTCAGGTGCATGTGTCCGAGGCGCGAACCAGGGGGAAAACCTTGCCATTCCGGCCCCGACGATCGCGCCATTTCGCTCAAATCCAGCGGCAACGTCGCCATACTGATGCGCCCGTCATTCCATTGCCACGAGTCTGCCGGGCGATCGGCGTAGACTTCAATTCCATTTTCTTCGGGATCGGAGAAGTACAACGATTCGCTGACCAGATGATCGGCTGCGCCGACGAATTGCCACGGCTTGGCTTGCGCGTAGCGCAGAAATGAGCCCAGAGCAGGCCGGTCGGGCAGCAGCAACGCGAAATGAAACAGCCCAGCAGTGCGGGGTGGACGATGCTCACCATTGATCAACAGCTTCAATCGGAGACGCGCGTCGCCGGCCGCGAAAGTTGCGTGCCGGTCGGAGCGATCCAGGAGTTGTAGTCCGAACTCCTGATAGAACTCAGACTGCAGGGGAAGATTCAGCACCTTGAGCGTGACGTCCCGCAAAGGCCAAGGCACGTGGGTCATGTCGCACCGCCGGCAAGAAGTGTGGAAGCCAGTGTAGATCAGCATGGCCGCCGCGCGGAGGTGCAAGTGATAAACTGAGGCGGAAAAATCAAAAGGAGAAATCAGCCCATGGCGGATGCCAAAGTTCTATCGAATCAGAAGACTATTCTGTCCAACCAGAGCACCATCGTAAAGAACCAGAAAGCGATTCTCGCCAATCAACTTTCGATCGTGAAGAACCAGAAGACGATCTTGTCCAACCAGGGCGTCATCAAGAAGAACCAGGCTTCACTGGCGGAAATCCTGAAAAACCAGAAGCTGATACTGGCTGCCGTATCCAAGTAGAGGACGGCCTGGTCAAGATGAGAGGCGTTCCCCATTGCCTGTGAACGTTGCGGGGCGTTAGCATGGGCGACCATGAACAAGCCTCTTGCATGGTTCCAGCTTTTCCTTCTGTTGGCAGTGCCGGCAACGTTCGTTACTGAACAAAACTCAGGTCCTTCCTCCGTCCCGAATGCCAATGTGTATCCCATCCGTGAAGGCTACGTGGATGCCAACGGCCTGATGATCTATTACAAGATTTTTGGCCATGGCAAACCGTTAATGGTCCTGCACGGAGGGCCGGGCGCCTCGCACGATTATTTTCTGCCGTATCTGACGCCGCTGGCGCGCCACTACCAGCTCATCTTTATCGACGAGCGCGGCTCGGGACGATCGCAGACCCTGGAGGATGCGTCCGGCTACACCGTCGAGAACATGGCGGAGGATGTCGAAGGTGTGCGCCAGGCGCTCCACCTCAATCAGATCAGTCTGCTGGGACATTCCTACGGCGGGGTGCTGGCGGAGGCCTATGCGCTGAAGTATCAGAAGAATCTCTCGTATCTCATCCTGGCCAGCACGTTCTCCAGCACCAAGGCGATCAACGAAGTATTCGTGCGCATGAAAGAGAAGATGCCGGCAGACGCGCGCGAACGTATCAACAAGATGGAAGCAGAAGGCCTATACGGCCACGGCAAGGACTACGAAAAGAATCGCTACACTACCGAATATATGACCGCAGCCTGGGGCGATGGATACTTCCCTTACATCTATCAGAACCATCCCGACGCGAACTACGACCCCATCGACAACGGAAAAATGTCGTGGGACCTCTACCGCGAGATGTGGGGATCGCACGGAGAGTTCGTGATTGACGGCAACCTCAAGTCGGTGGAGTACACCGACCAGCTATCGACCATTAAAGTTCCCACACTAATTGTCGTCGGCGATCACGACGAGTCGGATCCGTCCATGTCACAGACCATGCACGAAAAGATCGCCGGATCGAAACTGGTGATTCTGCCGAAATCAGGCCACATGACTTTCGTTGATCAACCGGGAATGTTCGAGAAGTCGGTAGAAGAGTTTCTCGGCAATTAATTTAGGCGTCATTCATCCGGCGGGCATCCGACTGGACAAAACGCCTGATTGCTATTGCTTCGCAGCAGCAGGTGCGATTTCGCCTGCATTCATCGACTCAGGCGGCAGCAGTTCGATATTGCACTTTGAGTTACTGCAGGAAAGCCGGCCCCTCCGGATAAGTTTCACGGAAGACACATCCGGAAATTTCACCGGGTAATCCTTCTGCTGCAACTGGACGCCGACCGCGTTCAGAGCGGCATCGCCGTCGAGAAAATCGGCCCGCTCGGGCTTGGTGGCGCTGTCAAAAACGAGGGCGAAATTGGCCGAGACCGCACCCGGCACCAGCGCCGGCAAGGCAACGGTGCGGGCAGAATGCAGTTCGTTGGCGGATTGCTCAATTTCCTTATCGGCAGCGGCCGGAGTTGCAGCCAGCCTGCCGACCGCCTGGCGGGATGCATCCGCTTCGGCGCCGCCTGCGGCAAACGCCAACGCATATGTATGGCGGGCCCTGTCACGCTGGCCTTCTTTCTCTAAAAGGCGGGCCAGGCGATTGCCCACCGTCCCCGATTGACTCAGTATCCATGACGAATTCAGAAACTGCATGGCCTCCAGAGTTTCGCCCTGCAGAAACTTGGCCCAGCCCAGGCGGGCCCAGGCCAGCGCCACCAGATTCATGGCTGAAAAAGCAGAAGGACCGAGCCGATCGAACTCACCGGAGTCGAACTGGTCTCCAATGTTATTGAGTGTCTGCCGGGCATCACGCTCAGTTTGTCTCGGGTCGATGTCGTCACGCAATGAGGCCGCGTAAAGGTCAGGCCCCGAAGTCAGACTCGCCGCACCAGTAACACTCTTCATTAGTGCCTCACCTTTGGCTATGTTTCCATTCTTCGCGTACAGGCGAGACAACGCGATTTTCACTTCAGGATCGTCAGGCGGAAGAGACGCAGCAGTTTCCAACTCGGTCAAAGCTTCGTCTTCGTGATGCGTCTGAAGCAGAAGCAAGCCAAGATTCTTGTGAGCAGATTTGTCATCAGGTGTAATTTCCACCTGCTTCCGATAGCTTGCAACGGCTTCGTCGAATTTCGATTGCTGCTGCAACTCCGCGGCGAGATCGCCATGGGCACGTGCGTGGAAGGCGTCGGCTTCGATCTGTTTGCGGAATGCAGCAATGGCTTCGTCGTGCCTGCGGAGGGCGGCGTAGGCGAGTCCCAGGTCCTCCCATGCTTTTTTTTGGCTTGCGTCCTGGTCGAGGGAGCGCTTTAGCAGGTCGGCGGCGGTAGCGAAGTCCTTCCGCTCCAGCGCGGCCATGCCAGCCTTGCGCAATTCTTCAGCGCTGCCGGTTAACTTGGAGGCGGACACCACGGCTACTGCTGATGCCGGAGCGATGTTGCAGTTCAGAAACTGCTGCACATCTCTGCTGCTGAGATTGCGGAATGATTCGTAATCCGCGCGCCGGGCCGGGAGCAACTCGTTGACTTTGAGGACGAGGTGGCGCTCGGCATCCAGAACATTCTTGTTCAGAGTGTAAGACGAAGAGTATTCGCCGTAATCCCGCACCATCCGAACCGAATCCGGTGCAGTCACGTTGTAAGTTGCAGGAAACTGAATGTGGGCCCGAAAAGTTTGCTCAATCGACGGGCCGACATCTAGCGGCCTCGGGCCTTTGCGCGGATTCGCCGGGGACAGACCGGAGATTTGGATGGGAGGAAGAACCCGGAAATTCGCTCCTGAGCTCGGAACTCTAAAGAAGTTGTCTTTATGAAAATGATACGTCAGGTGAAGTGGTTTGCTGATGTTCTCCAGAGGGTCAACGTGGACTTCCGAAATATCACCGTCGGGATAACCCCACACCGCAGAGAAAAGCTCCAGCACTTGCTGCCAGGCTGCAGGAGGAGCGCGGCGTAAAGCGATCCGGATGGGCAAATCGCTATCACCCTGAGCGGTCAGTTCGAAATTTGCGTCCAGAACGCCGGTCAGAGAATTTGCCGTCGATCTTGATAGCAACAAGATTTTTAACAGGAGCGTCAGCCGTGGTCTTGCGCAACCCCGCGTAGGAGTCGTTGGAGGCCAGCAGTGCCTGCTTGTTGCGGAGCTGGTACATAATCAAACCGTAGGGAGCGACCTCGGCGGTGGCATCCAGCCAGGTAAAGTCTTCGTCTTTGCCCACCCGAGCTGCGGTGATCTCATGATCAAACTGGGCCGGGGACGGGATGTCAGGATCAAGTTTGCGGTAGCTGCTGATCAAGACGGGATAGCTCTGAATGTCGGCAGCCCGCAGCAATGCCTCGAGCAGAGTGTGCTTGTCCTTGCAATCACCAAAGCCGTTTTGTAGAACTTCCGACGCTGCATGTGGTTGCAGGCGCCCCACGCCGAAAGAAAGGCTCACGTAACGCACATTGCCGGCGACGTAAGCGTAAAGACGGCGCGTTTTTTCCAGCGGAGTGACAGCCCCGCGAGTCAACTCGACCGCTTTTTGGCGGATGCGATCATCGACTACCACACGTTCGCCTTGCAGTTTGGCATACCAGTGCGCCACCTGAACCCAGTCGGCGAAGGTCGAAATCTGCACATCCGACTCCTGGTCACTCGGGTCGAACTCGTCGTCATCGCGGTCGCGTTTGCGATCGGGAGCGACATCGCGAACCACCCAGGTGTAGACGCGGCGGTCGCCGGCTTCTTGGACGTCGTATTTCCGGTCTGGACTCTTCAGCTTTACCTCACGCGATTTGGGAAGATCAATCTCCAACCGGTCTTCGCCAATGGCAACGTTTTTCGGGAAAGTGTGCTCGTACCAGAACTCATTGGGAGCGAGCGCAGTTGTGACATGGACGACCGTGTGATACTCGAGCACATCTCCCGGATGCAGGTCGACGATTGAGACGTGCCGTTGCCGGTAATCGCTGTACATGGGTGCGTCGCGCAGAATCTCGGGCGCAAAATCCTGGGCGTTGGCGACCGGCGTGGGCACCACCTGTCCATCAGGTTTGCGGACACGCACATAATCCAGGTCCAGTCGCTCGGTGGCGGAGGAGTATCCAAAGATCAATTGTCCGAACTGCTGCATGCCCGCCTGATTCTGGATGCGGACTACAGCCGTGGTATCGCGAAAGCCTGTACCATCGTTTTCAAAGCGCACCCGTTCCGCGATACGCTCGAAGACGTAGGCCTCGCCGGTTGTGTCTTTTTTAGGCGGAGAAGGTGGGGGAGTCTGACTCACAACGAAGTTCGTCAGAAAGCAGCACAGGAGAAGTTTGCCGAGACGACTTGGCATGGAGGGGTTTTAATATGGACCGCCCCGAAAAGCAATTTCTAACCGTCAAAGGCTACCGAAAGCACCTTAGGAATCAACAATTTCATGCCCTTGCGGCGGCGTGAGGGTCTCTTTGCTTCCGTTTGGAAGATGGAGTTAGTGTCCATGCCACTTTTGGGAACCGTCAGGCGCAAACCGACCTTCCGTGCAACGAGGAATCAATTGGCGATGATAGAGTTACCGCCAGTCGGCACGGGAGATTTTCGCGGATCCGACCGGGTAATCCGCACTTGCCATCTAAGGCACTATGACTCTGAAACTCGCGGGATCGTTGTTTCTGGTTCTTGCTCTGCTGGGATCTTCCCCGGCGCAGCAGGGCGCGGCCACTGGCGAGCCCCTCATGTTTCAGACCGATCCTCTTCCTAAAGGATTTCTGCGTAGGCCGTATCACTTCAAGCTGGAGGCGCAAGGCGGCATCACACCTCTCAACTGGGAGGTGACATCGGGAACGCCGCCTCCGGGGGTCGAACTGGCTCCTGACGGGACGCTGAGTGGCGCGCCCACTGAAGTGGACAGTTTTCACTTTGTAGTGACCATCACCGATAGTGGCAAGCCTACCGCTCAGAAGAAGAAGGAATACACCCTGGACGTGGTGGCTCCTCTGGTCGTCGAGTGGAGCAAGAAGCCCAAGATCACGGGCCACCGTCTGGAGGCGGCCATCCGGGTCTCAAACCAGACCGGAGATGATTTCGATTTCACGGTTGTGGCTCTTGCGGTCGATGAGACTGGGCGCGCGACCGCTGTCGGCTATCAGCGATTCACTTTGAAGAAGAACACCGATGAGTTTGAAATTCCCTTCGCGGAAAACCTGCCACAGGGTAACTATGACCTGAATGTGGACGCGGTCGGAGAAGTCGAAGCTACGAACGCCATCTATCGGGCGCGACTGGCTCCTGGAGCGAAGCTGCAAGTTGTGCAGGGGCCGTGAATACTGCGGGTGGGCGGAAACGGCGCGCAAAAAAATAAGAGCCCTGAGGTGGTGTTACGCCCATTCGTCTCGGCCAGTAGCTCGCTTTAGACCCTTACCGACCTGCACTCGCAGCTACCCTTGCGGGTTGCTCCGCGCGATCATGCTTGGGCTCCGGGCTTACCGCCAACCGGACAAACCTGCCTAACGCCTCAGGACTCTATCCTGCCTTCAACATATCTTCTTGTTCGCCTCGACCAGCGCTTTGCTATAGACCCTTACCCGCCTTCCCTCCGTCATCTTGCGATGCAGAGAGTGACTTGGCTTGAGCCCCGGACGCCGCACCAACCGGGAAAACTTCAGAAGCTGTCAAAGAACGAGGTTG
>Ga0068871_100002698_pt1 | contig 12109 bp, 8 predicted proteins | sample KBSMisM72_FD_72750 | JGI IMG/M metagenome (GOLD analysis project Ga0068871, IMG submission 72750) | Miscanthus rhizosphere microbial communities from Kellogg Biological Station, Michigan, USA - KBS Miscanthus M7-2 | ecosystem: Host-associated > Plants > Roots > Rhizosphere > Soil ... | reverse complement strand
GTTACAACCTATAATATTTTCAGGTCCGAAAAACTGCCTTTCTCTGCCCACCCTTATGGCGAAGAGCATAATCACGGCAACTACCGCGAAGATCACCGCGATTTGTTTGAGAACAATACCGAGGTGATGCTGAAATACAATTCAGAGATTGGTAACAGCGGAATTACGATCGGCGGATTTGTAGGAGGAAATATCCGCAGCTTTAAATACAATTCCAACTTCACCACCACCAATCAGTTGATTGTTCCGGAGGTATACACATTTACCAATACACTTAACCCGCTCAAGTCATACAATTTCGGGTCGAACATGATTGTGTATAGTGGTTATTACTCATTGGATGTGGGCATTGGAAAATGGTTGATTCTTGGAACAACCGGCAGGGTGGATAAATCATCTGCTTTGCCGTTGACAAATGATACTTATTTCTATCCTTCTTTTTCAGCTGCATCCGTTATTTCAGATTATGTGCAGCTGCCAAAGTCTATCACCTTCCTGAAAGTGAGAGCTAACTATTCAAATGTAAAGGATGGAGGCACCTCGCCGTATATCAGTACGACACCTTTGCAAACCTATCCGATTGGTTACGGTGGCGATTACCTGTCTACATATTCAGGTCCGATCTACAATTTGACCAGACCCTATTCCACTTCGCCTACTTACAACAACCAAACAGGTGCCTACGCACCCACCAGTTCGGTCGATCCAAATATCAAACCTGTTTCAAGGACCAATTTTGAAGCAGGTCTGGATGTGCGCTTTCTCAACAATCGCCTCGGTTTGAGTGCAACCTATTTTCAATATAAGAATGGCCCACAACAGTACAACAAGCCGTTGTCTGAAACCAGTGGTCTGGTAGGATATACGCTGAATGGATTCGAGACCAAACGCAGCGGGGGTGAAATTTCATTGCAGGGAACGCCCATTGCAAACACAGCCTCGGGCGGACTTCGCTGGGATGTGGTGGTGAACTGGTCAACTTATAAAGAAGTGTATACGGCCTTCGCACCCGGTCAAACAGTGTACAACCAGTTTTTCCATATCGGCGACAGGGTGGATAACCTATACGGAAACGTAGAAGCTAAAACGGAAGATGGAAGGGTAATTGTAGATCCTTCTGGTAAAGTATTGTATTACCCGGTTGCTCAGTTCGTGGGTCACGGAGATCCGGATTGGAGTTGGGCTGTGATCAACAAATTCAATTACAAATCCTTTACGCTCTCTTTCCAATTTGACGGAATGGTGGGTGGAAAGATTCAGGATTACGTGAAGCGCAAATTGTTTGAAGGCGGTCGCGGTGAAGAAACCGTTGAAGGTAAGATCGGTGAAGCAAGGCAATACGAATTCGATCATTTTGGCGATGCTGGTTATAAGGGTGCCGTTGATGCAAGTGGTAATCCCATTCTTGGCGCCGACCAGGTGCAGGTTACCTCAGGCACCATCACTTATGATCCCGTAACCGGTTTGATCAATAATTATAAGGAACTGCAGTTTGGACCAAACAAGACCGCTACCAAATGGGTACAGGACTACGTGAGCAGTTTCTATAACGATCCCGAACACACGATGGTAAATAAGACCTACGCCAAATTGAGGGAATTGGTGATCACTTACAATTTCCCGCAGAACATGCTAAAGAAAACCTTCATCACGAAGGCGGAGATTTCGTTGATTGGCAGGAACCTGTTGTATTTTTTCCCCAAGGCATTTCATGATATAGATGTTGATCAATATCCTGGAAGGGATATTTATAACAATGCCAACAGGGAGTACAACCTGCAAACTCCTACCACGCGTAGTTATGGCGTGAATCTTAACATCACATTCTAAACAAATCCTGTTCAGGACTTAAAATAATCAGATATGAAACTTCGAAACATCCTCTTCTTCTTTGTCGCCGCCGGGTTTTTGGCGGGTTGCAAAAAATTTGATGATTACAAGGAGAACAACAATCAACCTGTGAATGTTCCCCCTTCACTGATCCTTCGGGGAATAGAGAATGACATGTCTTATCATCCCTTTGACCAGGTTGAAAGAAACAACCAATTCACCTGTTCCAATTATATTTACTATGACGATAACACGTATTGGAGCGGTAGCGCGAGCCTTAGCTACACCACTTTGAACAATGTTGTTTCCATGGAAGATGCGGCCACCAAGGCTGCGGGTTCCACCAACAATCCATACAATGCGTTAGGCAAATTCTTCAGGGCCTATTTCTTCTATGACATGACGATGAAAGTGGGTGATCTTCCAATGAATGAAGCCTTGCAAAGATTGAACAACCAAACGCCGAAGTATGACGAGCAGAAAGTGATTTTCCAACAGATTTTTTCATGGCTGGATTCCTCCAACAGCCAGCTGACGGACATGATTGAGAATGGTTTCCTGGAGTTCAGCGGAGATTTTTATTTCAAGGAAAGGATCAATGGCGGTCTTTCGCCCCGCGATGCGTTGATCGCCTGGCAAAAAGTTGTCAATACCTTCAGGCTTCGGGTACTCATTGAGTTGAGTAAGCATTCGGGAGAGGCAGATTTGAATGTGCCAGGTCAGTTCAAGGACATCATCAGCAATTCCACCAAATATCCCATTTTGACCGGCATGGACGATAACCTGCAGTATGTGTATAATAGCACCTACAATTATTATCCGAACAATACGCTGAATTTTGGTAATGATGCCACCCGTTACAATATGGCTGCGACTTATCTCAATACGCTCGCGTCATTAAAAGACTTGAGGGCAATGAAGGTTGCTGAACCAGCAAGAGGACTCGGATTTCCGGACATTGATTTCCGGTCATTCGTTGGTGCGCCAACGGGGCAGGACTTGAGTAATATGGCCAGCGATATCCAGAGAGGATTGATTTCATTAATTGGCCGTCATCGTTATTATGAAACATTGACCGGCGAAAACACGTTCCTGGTGAGCTATCCCGAAATGTGTTTCAATATCGCTGAGGCTGCCAATCGCGGCTGGATCACGGGTGTGAGTAGTGAAGAGTGGTACAACAATGGCATCAAGGCCATGTTTTCCTTCTTTGGCGTAAATGATGGTGCCAACACCGTGACTTTCCAAAAGGCAGGCGGACTGTTGGGTGACGATGTGACCTACAATGTGACCTTCAACTATGCCGAATATTTTGCGCAGCCGGCTGTAAAGTATGCCGGAGACAATGCCACAGGGCTGAACCAGATTTTAACTCAAAAATATTTGGCGTATGCGCGCAATTCGGGACTTCAGGCCTATTACCAATATCGCAGAACGGGTGTTCCCGTATTCAGCCAGGGCCCTGGTGTAGGGAACAGCGGAATCATTCCTGACAGGTATCAATACCCGGTCAACGAAAGAAGCGCGAACGAGCAGAATTATAATGAAGCTCTTACACGTCAGTTTGGCGCCGCTGGCGACGACATCTTTCAACCGCTTTGGATAGTAAAATAAGGTAGTAGAGTTCTAAAATTTTCTTAAGCAGTGGCAAATTTTTGATTTGCACCGGCGAAGCTTATCTAAGTTTCGCCCTTTCTTTAAATTACATAACAATACGTTTCATGAAAACATGGCTTTGTTTTGGTTTCATGGTTTTGAGCAATCTTTTGCAGGCGCAGCAGAAAACGAAAAACGTCATCGTTGTCACGCTTGATGGCATGCGTTGGGAAGAAGTATTTAAGGGAGCTGACCCTGTATTGATCAATGACAGCACATTCACGCCCGATAGAAAGGATTTAAGGGCGAAATTTTGGGCCGATACTGAGGCCGAAAGACGAAGAAAATTATTTCCTTTTTTTTGGTCCACGATCGCCACCCAGGGTCAGTTGTACGGCAACCGCGCATTCGACAATAAGGTGAATAATGCCAATCCATACTGGTTTTCATATCCCGGATACAACGAAATTTTTACGGGTTATCCGGACACGGCCATGAACACAAATGATAAGGTACCCAATCCCAATGAAAATGTTTTTGAATTCCTGATAAAAAGACCTGAATTCAAGGACAGGGCAGCCGTATTCAGTTCATGGGATGTGTTCAGTGCCATTTTCAATGAACCCCGCAGCAAGGTTCCGGTGAGTGCGGGCTTTCAGCAGGTCGAGAATGTATCCCCCGGCATGCAATTATTGAACGACATGCAAATGCACGCCGCCAAAACAGTTGGCGACGATGTTAGACCGGATATGCTTACTTATTACATTGCCCGGGAGTACATGAAGGCCAAAAAGCCGAGGCTCCTTTATATTGCCTTTGACGAAACGGATGATTATGCGCACGCGGGCAAATACGATTTCTACCTGAATACTGCAAGAATTGAAGACGAATGGATTGGCGAGCTCTGGAAATATGTTCAATCCACACCAGAATACAAGGACCAGACGACGATGATTATTCTCACAGATCATGGACGGGGCGACAAGGTGAAATCGAATTGGCAGCATCATGGGCAGAAGATCGAAGACGCCTGCCAAATCTGGATGGCGGTAATCGGACCCGACACAAATCCGCTGGGTGAAGTGAAAACACCCATGCAACTCTATCAAAAGCAAGTAGCCGCCACGGTGGCAAAGCTGTTAGGTTATGATTTTAAACCCAATCATCCCGTTGGGGATCCTGTTTCATCCATTTATTCAAAGTAGTTATTATGGAAAACGAACAAGCTAATCTGATTGCAGATGAAATTATCACCCTTTACCAGCAGCATGGTGGTGAAGAATATGCGGGTGAAAGAGTTTCCCAGCTGGAGCATATGGTGCAATCGGCGCAGATAGCCGCGCATAACGGGTTTGACGACGATGTGGTATTGGCAGCGTTCCTGCACGATATAGGTCACATCTGTGTGTCGGCCTTTCCTTCCAACAGTATGGATGGATTTGGAATCGTAGATCATGAAAAGATTGGTGCAGAGTACCTGCGCAAGAAGGGATTTTCCCAAAAGGTTGCGAAGCTCGTAGAGTCGCATGTAGCTGCCAAGCGTTATCTTACTTTCAAAGATCCCGAGTATTTCGAAGGGCTATCTGATGCCAGCAAGAAAACCTTGGAATACCAGGGTGGAAGGATGAGTGCAGCAGAAGCCGATATTTTTGAAAGAGATCCGCTGTTCGAACTCATCGTTGCCATGCGCAAAATTGATGAACAGGCAAAGGTGCAGGACCTGCCCTTGCCACAGTGGACGGATTATAAGAACCTCATTGTTCAACATCTTTCTAAAAACTAATTTATGAAAACGAAGCTGGTTGTTTTTGATATCGCGGGTACAACTGTGAAAGACGATGGAAATGTGCGGGACACATTTGTTTATGCGATGAAGCAAAAGGGCTTCGATATTCCACGTGATGAAGTGCACCGGGTGATGGGGTATAAAAAAATTTATGCGATTAAGATGTTGTTGGATGAATTCTATCCTGATCATGGGCAGGATGACCAGAAGTTGATTGATGAAATCCATCGGCTCTTTGTGGACCGCATGGTCAATCATTATAAGACAACGCCAACTTTACAGCCTCAGCCCCAGGCCGAGGAAATCTTTTCATGGCTCAGGCAGAAAGGTGTGAAGGTGGCGCTCAATACAGGATTCACGAAAGAAATCACCGATACGATATTAGACCGGCTGGACTGGGAGGGTCATGTTGACAGTGTCATTTCAAGTGACGAGGTGGAGGCTGGAAGGCCGCAGCCTTATATGATCCGGGAACTCATGAACAGGCTTTCCGTCGGTGATGCCAGTAAGGTCGTGAAGGTGGGTGACACAGAGGTGGACGTGGAGGAAGGAAGGAATGCGGGGTGCGGGAAAGTGGTCAGTATAACAACGGGCGCGTATAGCCGAAAAGAGCTGGAGCAATATCATCCGGATTTTATCATTGATAGCCTCGGTACCCTTAAAACAATAATTGACTGATTTTGCAACAAGCGCTCACCACCAAGAAAACAGAAGTTGCCGCGCAGCCCGTGACCACCGCAATTTATGCTGCCGTGGTAGCATTTCTTACGTATGCCGCAGTCTATGCCTACCGGAAACCCTTTACCATCGCGACCTTCGACGGACTGAAGTTTTGGGGAATTCCTTATCAAACGCTGCTCATCATCAGCCAGGTGATTGGTTACATGCTGAGCAAATTTTACGGAATCAAGTTCATTGCAGAACTCAGAAAGTTAGCGAGATGGAAATCAATCGCCATCCTGGTGGGTATTGCGTGGCTGGCTCTTCTGGCGTTTGCGATTACGCCCGCGCCATGGGGTATGATTTTTTTATTGTTGAATGGATTTCCACTTGGATTGATCTGGGGAATTGTGTTCAGCTACATTGAGGGAAGGAGAACGACTGACTTTATTGGATCGGCTCTGGCGGTGAGTTTCATTTTTTCATCCGGTTTTGTAAAATCTGTCGCAAAGTGGCTGATGCTTCACACAAGTATTACCGAACAATGGATGCCCTTTGCTACCGGAGCCGTTTTTGTGTTGCCGATGATCCTGTTTGTGTATTTGCTTGAGAAAACGCCTCCACCGACGCATGAGGATATTGTATCACGGTCTGTCAGATTACCGATGAACAAGGAGGACAGGCTGCGATTTTTTCACAAGTTTACGCTTGGACTTTGTGTGATCATCGTCACCTATCTATTTCTAACAGTGATTCGCGATATCCGCGACAACTTTATGGCAAATATCTGGAACGACCTCGGGTATGGAAAAGCTTCTGCCATTTTCACTACAACTGAAATTCCGACTACCCTTGCAGTGCTCTTACTGATGAGCCTGTTGGTATTGGTGAGGAAAAATATTTTCGCGTTTAAGCTGATCCATGTGATCATTCTCCTCGGGTTCTTACTTGCGGGAATCAGTTCATGGTTGTTTCTGCAGCAACGCCTGGATCCGGTATATTGGATGACATTGGTGGGACTCGGTTTGTATACCGCTTATATTCCGTTCAACAGTATTTTCTTTGAGAGGATGATCGCCAGTTTCAAAGTGGCTGGCAATGTCGGATTTCTGATTTACCTGGCTGATTCATTCGGTTATTTGGGAAGTGTGGGAGTAATGCTGAGCAAGGAAATCTTTCAGATCAAACTCGGCTGGGCGCAACTCTATCCGAAGGCGGTGGTCTTGTTTTCAATCATAGGAATTTCGGGCACACTGATTTCCTATTTCTATTTCTCCAAAAAATACAATCAATTTAAATCTTCATGAGCCAGTCATCGGCTATTGTGATAGGTGCGGGCATTGCCGGACTTGCCACCGCGCGGGCGCTTGCACTCAAAGGATATTCGGTAACGGTTTTTGAAAGGTCGCAGCAGGCCGTAGGTGCAAGCATCCGGAATTTCGGGATGATCTGGCCCATCGGCCAGCCCATGGGAAAATTGTATGAGCGTGCGATGCGCAGCCGGTCAATCTGGCAACAAGTTGGAGATAGCGGCGCGTTTGGATATGAACTGGCTGGTAGTCTGCACCTGGCTTATCACCAGGATGAGAAGGAGGTGCTGGAAGAATTTTACGGACTTGAAAGAAGATCCCGCGACATAGAATATTTGGACCCGGTGGAAATATTGCAACGATCTGGTGCGGTGGTGGGTACTGGTTTGATGGGTGGATTGTACAGTGCGGATGAATTGATTGTAGATCCAAGAGAAGCGATCTCTTCGTTGCCGGCTTATTTGAGCGAGAAATACAATGTGGCGTTTCAATGGGGCAAATGCGTGAGTTATGTTGCCGATCAAACGGTCTATATCGGCAATGATGAAGAATTTGAAGTTGATTTAGTGGTGGTTTGCAGCGGATCCGATTTTGAAACACTCTTTCCCGAAGCCTTTGCTTCTTACCCGCTCACCAAGTGCAAATTGCAGATGATGCGCCTGGCAGCGCAACCCGATGGATGGCGGATTGGTCCGGCACTTTGTGGGGGACTTTCATTAATTCACTATAAGAGTTTCAAAGCTGCGTCCACACTCGCAAAGCTCAACGCGAGGTATGCGAAGGAAATGCCCGATTACCTCGACTGGGGCATTCACGTGATGGTGTCACAAAATGAAAGCGGCGAACTCACCATCGGTGATTCACACGAATATGGAATGACGCATGATCCCTTCGACAAAGAATTCATCAACAGGATGGTGCTCGATTATCTCAAAAAATTCGCTGACTTACGGAATTGGAATTTGATTCAAAGCTGGAACGGCATTTATTCAAAACTCACCAATGGCGATACCGATCTCTTCTTTTCTCCTGAACCTGGCGTATATATTTTGAATGGCCTTGGCGGTGCGGGCATGACGCTGGCGTTTGGGTTTGCTGAGGAGAAGATAGCAGAGATTTGAGTTTAGTCTTTATCCACAATCAACAATCTACAATCCCAAATCCAAAAAATAACCCCCGGTAGAAACCGGGGGCGGTGATTTGAACGATTGCTTAAACCATTTAATCAACATGAGAAATTAACTGTAAGAAAATTTCAATCCCACTGCAAAGGAATGCCAGTCATATTAAGGGAATGTTACCTGGAGTTTATGAAATCGTGAGCAATTAGTCCTTCCGGGCATCGAGCGTGAAACCGAAAGTGGTCCCGATATCGGGCTTGCTGCGCACGTGGATGCTTTGCCCGTGTGCTTCAATGATATGTTTGCAAATCGCGAGGCCAAGGCCGCTGCCGCCTTCTTTACGGCTCCTGGCAGTATCTGTGCGGTAAAATCGCTCGAAAATCCTCTTCAAGTGCTCCTCGGCAATGCCAATGCCGTCGTCGCTGATTTCAATTAACACGTGCTTGCCGTCTGTATTGTATGCACTCGCAACGATATTACCATTCGTCTTTCCGTATTTCAAACCGTTGTCGACAAGATTGATCAGCACCTGCCTGATTCTTTCTTTGTCGGCGTGAACGTTCAACGGAGATTCACAGCCTTTCTTAATGGAGAGGCGAATATCTCTTTCTCCGGCTTTGAAAGAAAGCGATTCGAATACTTCCCTGATAAGATCCTGGATCACGAAATTCTCTTTGAACAGCATTTGTTCTCCGCTTTCCAGTTTGGAAATCGCATCGAGATCGCCTAAAAGATTGACGAGGCGATGAATATTTTTTGCGGTACTCGTCAGGAATTTTTTGTTTACATCGGGATTGTCCAGCGCGCCATTGAGCAAGGTATCCACATATCCCTGGATGGCAAACACCGGCGTTTTTAATTCGTGAGACAGGTTCTGCAGAAATTCTTTCCTGTAGGCTTCATTTCTCTTCAGCATTTCGATCTCTTCTTTTCGTTGCGAAGCCCATGTTTCCACGTCCGCACTCACTTCCTCGATGCTTTTCCTGGGGAGAATATTCTTATAAAAAAATTCTTCGCGTTTGCTGGCTTTGGTCTGGGAAATGAATTTGTAGATGAGTTTAATCTTGCGATAAATGAAACGTTGAAGTGTTGCGAGTACCAGCAAATAACTTCCGCCAAAAACAACGCCAAAGGCCAACAGGCCTGCCCACCAGGTGGGGTGCAATAAGTAGATCCCCAGCGCCACCGGCAAGGAAATGATCAGCGCTGTAAACGCCGACAGTTGTTGAGGAGAAATGTTTTTGGTGGAGAACATGATGGTGCAAGATAGTACCGGATTGTGGATTGTGGATTGTGGAATGTGGATTGTAGATAAAGATTTGGGCTCTTGGCAATTAGATTTTGGATTATTCTAAGATCAAAAATCTACGATCAAAAAACCTTATCTACAATCTACAATCTACAATCTCAGACCTCAAATTTATAACCAACACCCTTGACCGTCGTAATACAATCGATCCCCAGTTTCTGGCGGATCTTTCGGATGTGAACATCGATGGTGCGGTCACCAACAATGACTTCCGTGCCCCAAACCTGGCTAAGAATTTCATTTCTGAGAAATACACGACCCGGCTTGGTTGCGAGCAAATGCAGCAATTCAAATTCTTTCTTTGCGAGAATCACTTCCTTGTCGCCCACACTAACAACAAATTTCACCGGATCAATTTTGATATTTCCCACTTCAATTGTCTTCTCTTCCGGCTTGTTCAATCTCCTGAATAATGCATTTACGCGGCTCACCAGCACTTTCGGACTAATGGGCTTGCTCACATAATCATCGGCGCCATATTCGAGTCCCTTAATCTGTGAGATTTCGTCGTTGAGCGCAGTAAGAAAAATAATGAGCGTATTTTGAAAACTGGGTTGGCTGCGAAGGATCTTACAAACTTCCATTCCATTCTTGTGCGGCATCATCACATCGAGGATGATGAGGTCGGGCCGGAATAATTTCGCTTTGTGCAGGGCATCGTCTCCATCTTTCGACTGAATCGTCTCATAACCTTCGTTCTTGAGATTATAGCTGATGATCTCGAGGATATCGGGCTCGTCATCTGCTATCAAAACCTTCATTCCCTTGGATTCCATTTAACGAAAAATTTACGCAAAAATAACCGGATGCCCCTCTAACCCCAAATGCGAGGGATTATGAAATTGTTAAGCAGAAGGCATAAAATAAACTGTAATTTAAGCGTTTATGTAAAAGTATAAGGGTCTGCGAGTCAACTAAATTGCCCTAATTTTGTATAAGTAACTATGAAGAGAGCTTTACTTCTGGCTTTAATGTGCTGCTGCTTTCATTTCCTGATGGCAAATACCGACACCAGCCGGTATCGCATTCCCATCAATCGACAGCTTTACCACGACAATATAGATAAAGAGCAAAAAAAATACCTGCTTCAAAAGCCCGGAGAAGAAGCACTGATCCCGGTTTCGCCCAACGAGGAAATCAATGTCCAGGTCACCGATGCCATCATCCGGCAAGTGAATGATATCCAGGATTCCATCGAAATGAATGATGCCCTGGATCACAGGAGGAAAGTAAAATACCTGCGCGGACTCGAAAACCTGGTTAAAGAATTCAACCAGGGCTGGAAGTCCAAATCTCTGAATCCCTGCCACGCTCCTGAGCTGGTGGAAAATTACCGGGAATTGATGGACGCCGATTTTCAGGGAAAAAACATCGTTCCCATCGTTGAAAAAAATTCCTACGAAGCGGGAAACGTAAACGTGAATTCCTCCAACAGCGTGCTTTTTGACAATCCTGGGTATGCCACCTCAAAAACGATACTGTTTAAAAAATTCTGCAACCTGCATCCCGACCAAATCCTGCCCAGGCTGGAATACTACCCGGCTGTACCTTTTGCCGATAGCCTGATCACGGTGGCAGGCCACCTTTATCCGGACCAACTATACGACTACGCTGCGGCTACTCGTACCCGTGTAGGCCAGATGATCCGCCGAAACAACGATCCCCTGGTAAGGGCCATTGCAGATATGGCAGGAAGCAAGAGTGGAAGGTTGTACTATCCTTTCCTCGATGAGGTGATTCACAATAGGATCACCATCGATGAAATTTCAAAGGTGATGCACGACAGTATCCTGTACTACAAGTTGCTGGTGAAAACGCAGATCAGTTTTACAGACAGGTTGCTAAGGAGAGACACGCCCATGGGAGCGGGCGAGATGGTGAAAATGCTGGAGAGAAAGGCAGCAGATCCTTTTATCAATACCATCAACGCCTTGCACGATGCACAGGATCCGATTCGATTCAGAATCCTGGAACAACTCTCGCCACAGGAGTTATACTATTTGATCGTGCTCGGCGAAGAAATCATTTATACATCCAGCTACAAAGGCACCTTCAACCGGATGATGCAGCGAATGAAAGCGCCGGCAGGCGATAGTTTGTTGATGAGCGTTCGATTCGACCGATTTAAGAAGTTCATCAAGATGGCTGCCGGCTATAATAAGCTGGATGAGTTCCTGAAAACCATGCCCGATACCAGCGCGCAACGATTAATGCAGGCCTTTGTGAGAGGACTCGAGAAGACAGGCAACCTGGAGGAAGCCGTTGATGTGGCTGACTCTTATGGAAGTATCACGAATCCATCCGTAAAAAAACTAATTGATACCGAAATAGATCAGAACCTGGAAATCAGTCAGAAAAACGGTGACAAGCGAAGCATTACGATTTACCAAATCCTTCAGACCATCTTCCAATCCTCACAGGATAGCACAATCGATATATCACAGAAATTAGGGATTCCACCTGTTTATCGCGTGGATTACTCAACACTCTCGGACGA
>Ga0068871_100002697_pt1 | contig 12110 bp, 12 predicted proteins | sample KBSMisM72_FD_72750 | JGI IMG/M metagenome (GOLD analysis project Ga0068871, IMG submission 72750) | Miscanthus rhizosphere microbial communities from Kellogg Biological Station, Michigan, USA - KBS Miscanthus M7-2 | ecosystem: Host-associated > Plants > Roots > Rhizosphere > Soil ... | reverse complement strand
CAAGTTCCCGGTTAGCTGTGAAACTACTTAGAGAACAAAGCAACATTGCGATAGAGAGGATACGAGTCATGCACTGCGAAATCACGAGCTCCGGAATTACGATTCCAACCAGGAGCGCAGCGTCACAAGGTGACTACCCACGCAGAAAACCAGGGCCAGGCCCGATCCTCTACGGCCTTCCCTGCGCGAATTGCAGGCTCTACTACACGGCCGAACTTGCGGTGTGTCCGATCTGCAGTTGCGGCGATCGTATTTCACCAGTAACCGGAATCGTCCATCCCGCGGCGAAGCTATAGAGGTTTGTCCCCACACGTCCGAGTCCCTGGACCAACATTTCAATCACTTCTCTGGGCATAAGTAGTGGTAGATTTCTTCGACTCCTAACGGTTGTCCTAGTGGAATACCAACAGGGCTGCACGGTTCCTCTAAAGACTTTGCCCGAGATCTTGGTTATGAGCGACGAAGAATCAATTCGGCGCGTAATGTTGCCGGATTCTTGCCCGCCTATACGCTTACAAGCTGATTCAGTTGCATGACGGAGTCCTGAAGTGTCAACGTCGCTCGTCCACTTGGAATTTGTACGCTAAGCCCACAATTTCTCTGACGGGGGAACCACTAACTGCCGACCTCACCCACGCAACAGCGTCCGCCACCTGGGCGGCTTCGTTCTGACGGACCATCCTGAAGTCATCGGCCAGACGCATACATTCATGCTTACGTCGAATCGTCGAACTGGAACTGACGACGGCACAAGAAGCGCGGATCTCACCCGGGTAGGCCAATGCGGTGCACAAGATTTTGGAAACGGGGATCGGAGCGCAGAGGGTCGAAGGCCGGCCGCAGGAGGATCGAGGGGTTAAAGTGCTCCTCATAAGCTTTTCCCAGCCACTTCATTGCCTGATCCTTCTCGCCCAAACCGACATACATCAAGGCAATCTCGGCAGCATTGCGAGTGGATCGAGTCTTCAGATCATTCAGTATTTTTACCGCTTCGTTTCTTTTGTTCGATACTGCGTAGGCGTAAGCCAGATTCGATGTGCAGGGGATGCTGCCTCTAGATAACTCGATGGCTTTTTGAAATTCGGCGATCGCTTCGTTGTAACTATGCTTTTCCACGAACGCCTGGCCTAGTTCATAGTGGGCAATGGCGAAGTTAGGATCCATGTCTACGGTCTTGCGGCTTTGCGCTATGGCTTCGTCATTTAAGTGCGCCACCAGAAGAATCTCAGCCACGTCTGCGCTGATGATCAAAGAGAGCGGATCCAAGTTTTCCGCTTTTCTCATCTCGGCGATGGCTTCACTATTCCGCCCCATCTCGCTCAAATGCCAAGCATACCAATGGTGAGCGGTTGCATAGCCGGCATTCAGTTCAATGGCTCGTCTGAATTCCTTCTCTGCAGACTCCCAATCCCAGTCGAAGACGTCCAAGGAAAATGCCAATGAAGAGTGAGCTTCGCCGAGGGCATTGTCCAGCTCCAGAGCTTTGATTGCCGCTGCCTTGGCTTTCGGGTACGCCTCGCTAGGTGCTAGGACCCCGTACTCCCAATCTCCTAATAAGGCATAAGAATCGGCCAGGCCAGCGTAACCTTGGGCGTAGTTCGGGTCCTTTTCGATCGCCTGGTCGAAATAATCAACGGCCCTTTTCAAGCCATCTGCGGTTCGCTTGTTCCAAAAATATCGTCCCTTGAGATAGGCTTCGTAGGCTTCCGGATTTACCACCTTCGCGTTCTTCAGCACATCCTGTTCCTTGGGAGTCAATTCGATCCGGATGTGCTCGGCAATGGCACTGGCCACTTTTTTCTGAAGTGCTAACGTATCGTGCAGATCGCCTTCATAGCTCTCGGCCCACAAGTGCCTGTCAGCTGGCGTCTGGATCAGCTGAGCCGTGATTCGAACCTGCTCGCCGGACCGTAGCACCGTGCCCTCCACCACTGCGTCTACATTCAACTCCCGCGCGATCTCAGGAAGAGGCCTGCGCGCTCCTTTGTACACCATCACGGAGGTGCGGGAGATCACCCGTAAAGCGCTGATCTGTGCCATATCCGTAATCAGCTCGTCGGTCATACCATCCGCGAAATAATCCTGCGAAGCATCGCCCGAGAGGTTGTCTAGCGGAAGCACCGCCAGGGAATGGATGCCCGCGGGCGGACGGCCACGCGAACGAAATAGCCAGATCGCGAGAATCGGCAAACTCAGGACCAGGGCCAGAACGACGGTGATCGGACGCGTCGGCCACTGCCGGTGTTTGGGCGCAACGGTCAACCCGGCGGTTTGGAGCTCATGCCTTTGGGCGTCTGCATCGACCACCGACACGTCCGCAATGAAGCGATAGCCACGTTTTGGAAGAGTCTCGATATATCGCGGATTCTCAGCCGAGTCGCCTAACGCACTCCGGAGCTTCGCGATTGCGATGTTGACAGCTTGATCGAAGTCACCAAAACTTTCGTCGGCCCAGACTCGGCCGCGGAGTTCCTCCCTTGTGATGACTTCCCCGGGACGCTCTAGCAGTATCTCCAGCAGTTTCATCGGTTGCTGCTGCACTCTGATTTTCACACCCGCTTTGCGCACTTCGCCCGATTGGAGAGAAACCTCATAAGTGCCGAATCGCACGACCGACGTGTGCCGCAGTGGTTCCATATCGCACTTGGGTCTTGCTCGGAAGTCTAGCACCTCGCACAAATCCTAGTCACCGACCCGAGCCAGGATATGTGCAGGACAAACTCTTTATTGATCAATTACTTACCGGGCAGCCAGCCGGTTATGGAGAGAAGAGCCTCAGTAAATTGACGCCTCACCAGTTGGCGCGTGAGATTGGGCAAAGATCACAAGATCAAGCAGATTGTCATGGCAAAGGTGATTGAGTTTTACGTACCGAAGAACTTCCGGAAATCGTTGAAGTGGGCTTCCCAGCTGCAATGCGGAAGGATCATCGAGTTTTGCTCGCAGGCAAAAAAATCGGCCTAGTTACGACCGGGTTTCGAACTGATTCGGGAGAAGGCGAATGATGCGTATTAGATTTGGCCCACAAGAGATGTTCCGATTCGGGATTTCATCATCACAGGACCATAAATCTTTGGCAGGGTTCGAAGAGTTGGCCATGCCCCTGTTCGATTCCCTCTACAACTTCGCGCGCTGGCTGACGCACAATTCGAACGACGCCGAGGATCTGGTACAAGAGACTTATTTAAAGGCTCTGCGCGGTTTCGCCTCGTTTAAGGGTGGTACTAACTTTCGGGCATGGATATTTCAAATCCTGAGGAACACCTTTCTAAATTCGTGCTCAAAACTGGAGCGTCGCATGACCGTTGCAATGGACTCGGAGGAGGATTCTCCGGTGTTGTGCGCAACTTCCGTTACTCCTGAGTCGCTGCTGATCGAGCGTTCCGGCAACGATGCAGTTCGGTGCGCAATCGAGCACCTGCCAGTCATCTTTCGCGAAGTCATTTTGCTGTGTGATGTTGAAGATGCGTCTTACCGGGAGATCGCGGAAATATTGTCGATCCCGATAGGAACGGTTATGTCACGCCTGGCCAGAGCCCGGAAGGGGATTCGCGAGTCACTCTGTAGGATTTCCGCTGCACCACTATCGAGAGACCTGTCTGATCATATCGAAACGCACGAGATGGGTACTGGAGCTGCGGAAGCCGCGCAAAGAGCACCGGCAATGAGAGAGGTGCGCTGCAGAAAAAGACAAGCTTCATCTTCTCAGTCGTAGGGGTACTTGTCTCATCCCTCTCCTGCTGGTCGTACGCTGATGTATTTTCGGTTTAATGCAGCAACGGGTTATCCAGGTGCTGCGCCAGCGCGGGTTCAGCGGCGGATCACTGTATTTAAACCCAACCGAACCATTCAATTTCTATTTGGACGTTGGCTTGGGCCGTTTTCATTGTCTTGCATTCTCATCCTTGCGCCAGACAATTTGCGGCCTTTCCATTTGTGTTCTATCAAGTGTGCTTGTTCATCGCTGCGGGTGTTCGGACGCTGGTTATTTGGGCATCGTTTATCTGCTGTGGAGAAAATTTGGTGGCACCAGCCTTCATTACGTATTCCAATGCGATCTCCACTATTGTGGGGCGCCCACCTGTTTGACGAATGCTTGGAAGCGCTTATCAGTGCGCAATGCCGCAAAATGAGGGTTCTGCCCGACCGCGATTAAGTCCCCCACATCCGCCTCGCTGGCCTTTCCGAGCCAGGATAGTGCCTGGTCCTTTTGGCCCAGACCGGAATAGACCACGGCCAGGTCTAGTGCGGCATGCGCATGTCCCGGCCAAAGCACCTTTAGTTGACGAATCATTTTTCCCGTGTTTCCAGTATCTCCTGTAGCGGCATAAACATATCCGAGAAGCCCACGTATTTCTCCGGGTGCTCCCCCTAGCTGCAACCCGGTCTTGTATTCCCTGATCGCATCTGCATACATCTTTTTGTCCTCATACACGATGCCGAGTACGACATGCGTGACTGCGGACTTGGGTTCGAGCTCCAATGTTTTCTTCGCTTGGTCGATTGCCTTGTCGTACTGGCCGTTCTCCTGCAGAATTTTCGCCAGGTTTGCGCCTACTACCGGCGATAAGGGATCAATTTCGTCGGCTTTCTGGGCTTCCGCAAGAGCCTGTTGTCTACGCCCGACGAACGCAAGGTACATGGAATACCAATGGTGCGCGGGCGCATAGTTAGGATTGAGCTCGATGGCTCGCTTAAACTCCCTCTCGGCGCCGAGCCAGTCCCGATCGAACCGGTACAACAACTCAGCCAAAGAGTTGTGTGCCTCAGCGAGTTCATTATCTAGACCAAGCGCCTTTTGCACCGACTGCCGAGCAAGGTGGGGGTTGTCGGATAACTGATAGATGTCCGCGAGGCCGGTGTAGGGGGAAGGATAGTTTGGATCCTTCTCGATCGCTCGTTGGAAATACTCTTGTGCTTTTTCGCCACTATTTCTCTTGTTAAAGAAAAAGCGCCCTTTCAGGTAGTCCTCATAGGCTTCCGGATCAACGGTCTTTGCATTTTTCAGTACAGCCCGTTCGTGGGGGGTTAATTCAGTCCGGATCTGATCGGCGATGGCGCTGGCAACCTGTTTTTGCAGCGAGAGCGTATTGCGCAAATCTCCTTGATAGCTCTGGGCCCATAGATGCTTGTCGACGGATGCCTGTATCAGCTGTGCGGTAATCCGAACCTGGTTACCTGAACGCAACACTGTACCTTCCACAATGGCATCTACGTTCAACTCTCTCGCAACCAGAGGCAAGGACTTGCGTGCACCTTTGTAGGGCATCACCGACGTGCGGGAGATCACTCGCAGAGCGCCGATCTGGGCCAGATCCGTGATTAGTTCGTCCGTCATGCCATCGGCGAAATAATCCTCCGCATCGCCAGATAGATTTTCCAGCGGAAGCACCGCCAGAGACATAATAGGGCTGGTGGGCGAAGCATTCGCGGGTGAATGCTTCTGCCAACGGATGACAGCGACCACGACGATAGTTAACAGAACTACCGAGAGACCAATGATTTTCCAAGAAAGCGGTCCTGGCAGGCGCGTAAACATTGCTTGTTCAGCCACGGCGGGAGCCGAATCATGGGTACCTGCAGTCGCGGGTGTTTCCTGCGCTAATTTAGCTCGTCCGGAATCCCGCTGGACAACAGCAACTTCGCCAACGAAACGGTAGCCGCGGCGGGGTATGGTTTCGATGAAGCGTGGGTTGTCGGCGGAATCGCCTAAAGCACCCCGGAGCTTCGCGATTGCAACATTAACCGCCTGATCGAAATCGCCAAAACTCTCATCCGGCCATATGCGTGCACGCAAATCTTCCCTGGTAACGACCTCACCTGGGTGTTTCAGCAATATTTCCAGGAGTTTAAGTGGCTGCTGTTGGACCCTGATTCTAATGCCACTCTTGCGAAGTTCTCCCGAGTCGGGATCGACTTCATAGGTCCCAAAGCGAAAGACCGAGGTGTGTTGCTGCAGTCTCTCCATCAGAGCCTCGCGTCCGCACGAAGTCTAGCATGATTCGAGCAATCTAATCCGAGGATATGTTTGGTTCTAATCTTCTCGGAATCAATGGCTTAGCTGGAAACATGAAGACTATCAGAAGAGCAGCCTGGGTGAATTGACCCCTCGCCTCCAGTCGCGTCTCATGAGCGCAGATTGGGCGAGAACAAATCGGCGCCGGATCGGCTGAGAGAGATGGAGTCGGTATGAATCAACAGTTCGAAGGGCGGACACACTCCCATTTGGCACTTCGACAATTCATCACTAGGAGACGGCATGCCCGTCGAACTCGAACTGATTTTCCTGCTCACCCGAAGCAGAAAGAAAGCGTTTCTGGTCGTGCTCAAGTTTGGCGAGGGCTGGAAGTGGGGTTGTGCAGTCTTGTGAGTTAGCCGTCAGCGCGAATCAAGCGGATAGCCCTCCCGATCGTGATCAGCAATGACAAAACACAATGTCGAACACTCCTAGAACGACACGGTATTCGTCTTTGTCACTGAAAGACGTGGTCTGTCTCTGCGCCGGACCTGGTGACGATGAAGCATGGCAGGAGTTCGTCTCCCGGGTCGGAAGGCCCATCAGCCTCACTATAATGCGTACGGCCTCTCGCTGGGGCGAGCCTTCTCGCTCGCTGGTGGAGGATCTGGTCCAGGTAACCTACCTCAAACTGTGGGAAGGCGGCTGCCGTCTGCTACGCGACTTTGCTATCCAGCGCCCCGAAGCGATTTTGGGATATTTGAAGAAGACAGCCGCTAACGCCACTCACGACTATTTCAAGCATGGCCACAGCCAATCATCTGGCGGTGACGAACCGCATGTTTCCACCAGCGATATCGAGCCCGAAGCGGGGAACGAGGCTCATGGCAGCAAAGAAAGAATCGCCCTTGGAGTGTTATTGACTGAAATCGAGGAACACCTGAAGCATTCCTTGACCGGGCCCGACCGGGAGCGCGACCGTATGATTTTTTGGCTCTACTTTCGGCAAGGAATGAGCACCAAAGAAATCGCCTCCCTGCCCACCATCAGACTGGGCACTAAAGGGGTGGGAAGCGTCATTGAACGACTGAAGCATGGCATTCGGGAGCAGATCCTTGGGATTCGTTCGGCTTCCGAGGATGGCGAGGGGGTAAAGTCAAAAGCAAATTCCCACGCGAACTCGTATTAGTGGTGTGGGGAGTGTCGGAATTTGGGACGTCCATTGAACAAACATATTGATAACAAAGAGCTGAATGCTCTCGTGCCCTCGTTTTCGGAGAGCGGACAGGAGATGCCTGGGCTTTCTCCGGACTCCATTGGCGAGGCCGAGCGTCACGTGCGCTCATGCGTCGATTGCAGCCGGAGCGTATCGAAATACCGGCAACTCGTGAATAGGTTATCGACGGCAGTCTCAGAAGCCGTATCGCCGGGCGCTGACTGTCCCAAAGATGAAGATGTCGACTGGTATGAAGTGGCTGCCGGACTGTGGCCGGAGTTGAAGGCAAGGCAGTTGATGCTACATGCATCTCTTTGCGACCACTGCGGACCCCTGCTTCGCGCCGCCACGTCCCTGGACAACGAGCCGGCTCCTAATGAAGAAAACCTCCTGACGCAACTCAAGAGGCCGTCGCGGCCCAAATCTGTCCGTCGGAGTGTGCTGTCTCTGCCAGCCCCTTGGCAGTTCATGCGGTGGTTGGTTCCAGCGGTGGTGCTCATGGTAATTGTTGGAGTTTTCGTTACGAGACCGCGGTCATCGCCAACGCCATTGTCTGGGCCAAAGTTAGCCGAATTCGCTGTCAGTACTTACAAGCAGCACGCCCGTGGTAGTCTTGCGCTCGACGTTCGTTCGGAGTCGCAGCAGGCGCTTAATGAATGGTTCAAAATCAAGTCCCCTTTTTCCTTGGCTTTGCCGGCGTCTCCCGCGGCGCCTGGCGAGGAGCGACCGTACAGCCTGGAAGGTGCGCGACTGGTCGAACTCGGCGGCAAGACTGCGGCCTACATCGCCTACCGGATGCAGACGGGCGCTGTGGGCCTGATGGTGACGCCCGATTCGGTGGCGGTCGCTTCAGGAGGAGTCGAAGTCGATTTTAAGAAGGTGAGTTTCCACTACGGAATGGTCGAGGGATACAAGGTTGTTAGCTGGTCGATTCACGGGCTGACATACGCTCTGGTTTCGCAGGAAGGAAACAGCACGCAGCAATCCTGCATGGTTTGCCATTCCGCCATGAGAGATCGCGAGTTAAGTCACACCCCGACTCCGTTGGGTGCTGGGAAGAATATTGTTGAGCTCTTCTCTAATTAAGTAATGCCGCCGCGTGAAAAATTCCTGCGCGCCGGGCGGTCAAGAAGAAGCCGCGTGCCGGCCCTCGACTGGTGTGAGCGCGGAATCGTACTGAATTGGACGTCCTGAGCTAGATGACAGTGGAGTGACTCGGTGAGATCTCTAAATCCTTTTGTGATTTTGCTAGTGGTCTTGACTTTTGCATTGTGGGCAGTAGGTCAAGGCAATAATCCCGACGCCGAGTTGGGAAGTTTTGTCACACTCAAACCGGGCAGGGGAGGAGAATTTCGAGCCTTCGTCGCTGGCCCCCCAAATGCTAAGGCTGCGGTCTTATTCGTTCATGATTACTTCGGCATCTCCGATGCCACTCAACAGCCCGTGAAACATCTCGGCACACTCGGATACCGCTCGCTTGCCGTAGACCTTTATGCAGGCAAATCCGCGACCAACCGTGAGGAGGCCGTGAAGCTGATGCAGTCGTTAGACCGGAAGGCAACTGACAAGATTTTGCAGGGCGGACTCGACTATCTAAAGCAGCCTGGCAGACGGATTCAGCATAGGTGCGCAGGAATCGCTCATTGCAAATTTGAACGACCCGGAAGCAATGAGCGCGACCGTGATGCTTTACGGGTTCGGCTTTGACAAAATCGATACCAAACGTCTTGAGAGACTCAAGAGTCCCGTTCTGGTGATCGCCGGCGGCGAAGATACTGGCACAACGCAGGCAGCTATCAATTTTCTCTCCAGTACGAAAGAGGCAAAACGACTGTGCGAGATGCTCATTTATCCGGGTGCGGACCACGGTTATGCGCAACCACTTTTCAATGAGGAAAGAATTACAACCCCGAGGCCGTCCGCACTACATGGGTGCTCGTGGAAGATTTTCTTAGCAACGCACTATCGCGAGGCGCGCAGCCAAGCAAAGCTCTAGTCGAGATCATTGATAAGGTCGATCATCAACCGCTTGCTTTTCTCGTCTAGCAGCGAAAACAACAACGCTTGCCAGCGTAGCATATTAGCAACCCGCGAATCCGATCCACGGCTGATGATGTCTCAGAAACCATCCACGCCGCGATAGCTGCGAGGGTGAGATCAGAGAAGTCGTCTGTTTTGTCGCTGTCCTAACGGAAACAATAGATGCCCTGCGTCTGCATTCGCTGTGCACAATCCCGAAAGACGTCGTTCACGCCACAACTAGATTTGTGTCCGAGAAAAAAGCAAACTCGATCGAGATCTCGTTATATCTATTGAGGCCGATTACGCCTTCCGAATAATCTTTAAAGAAGAGACACCACAAGTTGTCCACCTGAAAGGCGCTTTGGATTCGCATGCAGTATTGCGACGAGCAGCCTTCGAGCTACTCGTGTGTCTTAAACCGCAACCTTACTAACACAGAGAAATGGAGAACGAAAGAGCTGAAGGCTGGAGGCTGGAGGCGACAAGATTGGGTCGAAACTCGAAGGATTAATCCTCGAGACCAAATATTAGGAGAACTTGTAATGAATAGAAATCTGTATCAAGCAAAAGAGAAGAGTAGTTTGTCGCGAATATTGCGCCTCGGGAAGTTGCAGCGCATCTGTGCAGGCGTTGCTTTGGTGGTTTCAATTTCCGGTACTGCGATCGCCCAGTACCCTGGCGGCGGGGGCGGAACAGGTACCTACCCAGGGGGTACGCGTCCGAGCTACGGGTCAAAAGGCGCCGTAATCGGTGGAATCGTAGCTGGTGCAGCTGCTGGTGCCGGTTTGCTCTATTGGAAGCTTCACAATCGGGCCAAGCTGCGAGGCTGCGTAGCTGGTGAGGGAGACAAGCTCGTCAATGAAAAGACCAACCAGAGCTACAACCTAACGAACAAGCAAAACCAGTCGTTGAAACCCGGAGAGCGCGTGGAACTGGTGGGCAAAAAGGCCAAGGACGGCTCCGGCGAACCAACCTTCGAGGTCCACAACATGAGCAAGGACCTTGGCCAGTGCACGGCAACAACAGCAGAGCAGCGGTAATGCCGCAGCCGTTCATCGAGCTGCCGCTGAGCGAAGGCCGGATAAGCCGCCCTTCGGCAGGAAGTGGACAGTATGGTGCGTAAATTACCGATGCGCGACTTGGGTAACCAAACGGCGAGTTGAGCAAATAGCGGCAGATGACTTTGGAGCGGTTTACGCGGTTCGCAGCGCGGACGAAACCACCGTGTTTGAAGTGATCTGCGCAACGCTGCTTAAGCGGTTCCGGTTCCTAAACAAACTGCAGAAGTCAGGAAGGAGCGGTTCCATGGCGATTAAAGCCTCAGCGGTTCTCGAAGACTTCATACACAGGATTCCTATCGCGGAACTTATGTCGCGTGCGCCCTCGTTCGAATGGACAAGTCTGCAACCTCGCGGCGACTTCTCAACAAGGTATGGGCGCGTCCAGTTTGAGCCGGACAACTATCAGATCGCATTTGTGTCTTTTCACAGTAGTCAGGATCGCGCCGGCGGAAGTCAGCCGCGAGCTGACACGATGGGCCGTCATTTCCTTTTGCCATTGACTTGGACGGAATTTGTGACTCGAGTGCGCGGAGGCCTATCTCACTCGATTGCATCCGAGGAAAACAAGATCGTGCGGTTTGGCGGCATCAGCATCGATCCTTTATCGATGGAGGTGCGTCGATCTGACCTCCCAGTAAGCCTGACCGCAATGGAATTCAAGTTCCTTAGCTTCTTGGTTTCAAATCCCAACCGAGTGTTCTCGCGGGACCGGCTACTGAATGAGGTATGGGGGTATGACAACTATCCTTGCAGCCGGACTGTTGACAACCACGTTTTGAAACTTCGGCAGAAACTTGAGTTGGAACCCGCCGAACCAGTTCACTTCCGAACGGTCCATGGGATTGGCTACACATTCCCTGAATACAGCTGACGTTTGACCAAACATTGCGAGGTGTCTGTGGAACTGATGATGACTGAAAATGTGAAGTCCCCGACGGGGTGCACTTTCGACCAAGACCTGGCCCTGGTGCATGCCTGTAAGAGCGGAAATGCCGTCGCGTTCGAAGAACTTGTAAAGCGATATGACACCAAGCTTTTTCGAATCGCGCAGCACATCACCCATAATCGGGATGACGCGCAGGACGCAGTGCAAGAGGCCTTTCTGAAGGTTTTTCGAAAGCTGGCTCAATTCCAGGAGAATTCAAAATTCTCCACTTGGCTGACTCGGATCACGGTCAATGAATCTCTGATGATGCTGCGAAAGCAGCGCCACAACAAGGAATTCTCTATTGACAACAACTTCGAAAGCGAAGACCACAGTCTTACTTCCGAGTTAGCTGATTGGGCCCATAACCCCGAGGAACTCTACCAGGGATTTGAGTTACGAAACATTCTAAGAAGCGAACTGCAAGAGTTACAGCCTGGCTTAAGAGTGGTCTTCGTATTACGTGACATCGAGGGGCTTTCGACCGAAGAGACGGCGGAGGTGCTGGAGTCCACCCCCGTAGCAGTCAAGGCTCGGCTGTGGCGTGCTCGCCTCAAGTTGCGGGAACGGTTAAGTAAGTACTTCGGTATCTCTGTGACAGCTAATTGAACATTTCTTCTGCTGATGGAAGGTGCAGAAGAAGAAAATGCAGAAGGGAAGGCCCAGCGAGTGACGCCTCTCGCGCTCAAAATGACACTTCAGGTAAATCACCCTAGACAAAAACCAACAAGCCTAAAGGAGAAACAATGAAAAATACATCACTAGCAGTAATCATGGCTATCGCCTCCGGTTTGACCGGCATGGCACCGCGCGCGAATGCGGCGACGGGCGACAGCATTACCTTCAACTTGAAAGTGTCGGCCGGTGCTGCAACTTGCCTCGCCACCAATGCATCCGGTCGTGTAACTATCAGCGACTTGGGTCCAGTAC
>Ga0068871_100002694_pt1 | contig 12113 bp, 6 predicted proteins | sample KBSMisM72_FD_72750 | JGI IMG/M metagenome (GOLD analysis project Ga0068871, IMG submission 72750) | Miscanthus rhizosphere microbial communities from Kellogg Biological Station, Michigan, USA - KBS Miscanthus M7-2 | ecosystem: Host-associated > Plants > Roots > Rhizosphere > Soil ... | reverse complement strand
CCTCCTGTGCGGTGACTGACAGCAGAATGGGCTGCGTGTTGCGGATCTGCACGTCCTGCGTTTGCACGTCCAGACGCAGCGCCTGCTGGGGCTTGGCAGTGAGCTGCAAGGTGTCGATTTTCACGTCCGCCTGGAAATTTCGCGGCGTCCGCAACGCAACGTTGAAGCTAGCGCCGCCTTCAAGGAAACCGTCGAACGGCGGCATCGCGGCTTTCTCGGCGGCGGTGCTGCGCAGCACGATCAGATCGTGCAGCGTGGCCACCGTGAGTCGTGAAAACTTGAGAGTGCCGGAGCCTGGGAAATCGCCATCCAGGCGCCACTTGCCCTGCCCTTCGAGTGCGGTGTCGCGGACCTGCGCTTTCGCCTGCAGCGCCAACTCGTTTCCACTGGTCGCGGCGGTCAGCGTCACATCGCCGAGCTTTTGCTTATCGAGCGTCACGTTGCGCGCGGAGGCTTCGCCGCTCACCGCTCGCAGCAGCAGCGCGCCGCGGTCGATCCACAGATCAACCGTAGCTTTGCCGTCAAGCCGGGCTTCGGCGCCAGGTTCCAGTTGACGCAACGCCGCCACGCGCGAAGCGGTGATGGCTTGCGCGGTCACGTCCACGTGCAGATCGCCGTTATGGATGTCACCGACCTGCTGGTTATAGGCGCCGGCGAATAGTAGCTTGCCCGTGCCCAGATCCGCTTGACCACTGTTGAAGGTGATCGCCTGCGCGGTGTAACGCAGGTTCGCTCGCACTCGCTCGAACTTTTCACCGAGCGCCGTGGCCTGCGTCGCATCGAGCGCGATATCCGCTTGCGGGCTGCGGGCGGTGCCGGAGAGCTTAACGGTGGCGGAGGCTAACGCATCCGCATCGATGCTGGCCACCGTGGCGATGCCGAATTCGCGGGCGGTGGGGGCTACCGGCAGGCTCTTGACGCTCAGTTGCGCAGTGAGAGGGCCATCCAGAAAATTGCCGGCGGCGACGCCCACCGTTGTATCGCCCGTCACCTGGGTCTGCGCGCGCGTGAGCATCAAGCGGCGCAAGGCGATGGCTTGGGCCGAAGCCTGGACGTCGGCGCTGAAGCGATCGAAGGTATGGCCTTCCACGCTGGCATTGGTGACCGTCACTTGCCCTTGGAACTGCGGAGCGTCGAGACGTCCGCTCACTAACCCTATCGCCGCCGCCTCGCCCTGCCTGCCTGGATCGAGCTTGAGCGGCAAAGTGGCCGGCGCGCTGTCGCTGAACACCCCCAGGACCGGTAGCAAATCGTCAAGATTCGTGGAGCGCGCGCGAATGTCCAGATTCTGGCCCAGCGTGCCGGATAAGTTCAGGCTGGTAGCCGGCGTCGCGACGCGCGATTCGCCGAAGTTCACGGTACCGGCGCGCTGGTCGTAATGAATGTCGAGCTGACCGGCGATCTGGCCCTTAATCGTCGTCGTCGTGTCAACTACGGCTCTGCGCTCACCCAGCACCGCATCCACGTCCAGCATGCCGGAGAGCGATCCGCTCCAGGGAAGCGGCCGCGGAGTCAGGGTAGCCGCCGCCTCGCGCACGTCCAGACCGTCGAAGTTCCCATCGAAATGGAATTCCTTCCAATGTTCGAGGTTCGCCTGGCCGGTGACCTTCGCCCCGAGCGCGGTCCCTTGCATACCGCGCAGCGTGAGACGCTGCGAGTTCAGGTTCACGGCAGCGCTCAAGGTAGCGTTCTGGATGCGAACGCGGTCCTGCACATACCCCAATCCACGGGCATCGATTCGCCCGGTGAGCAGGTAGTCAAAAGAGTTGACGAAGGAAAATGCCAAGTCGCCATCGAAGTTGGCCGTGCCTGTCGAGGCCACCGGCAGCGAGAAGAGCGCTACCGCGTCGCGTACGGCAAGCGCGGCCTTGGCCTTGAACGCGCCGCGCGGCGCTTTCAGATTGGTCAGCTCCCCCGCGAGGTCGATGCGGGAATTGGCCAGCGCGATATTCACGGCGGACAGAGCCAGGCGCGTGCCATCCAGAGTAAAGGCGGCAGCGAAGTTGGCTTCCGCCGGCGCCATAATATTCGACGCGATGCGCAGACGCCGCGAGGTCACGTTGCCGCGATAACGGGCAGCCGTTAGGTCACGGGTCATCAGCACCCGCAAATCCTCGCCATTGAAACTGAGAGGCACTTGCCGGATATCGATGTCCGCCACGCCGTTTCTAACGGAGTAGCGGTGCACCTTGAGATTCACAAAGTCTTCAGCCCAGCTCCTGCCGCTCCTGGGCCCGGGCGGCGCCGGCAGGTTGTTCGACCCGTCGGGATAAATCACGATGCGCAGGCGGGGCTGGTCGACACTCACCGAGTCGAGATCGACCTTGCGCTCCAACATCGAAATCACGCGCAGGCCCACGCTCACGGATTCAACGCGCAGCAGCGGCGTCTCGGACTCCGGCTCGGTGCCGTGCAGGACCAGCGGCGAAATTCTCGCCGTCAGCGTCTCCCACTTGAACGAAAAGTTGCCCACTTCGACGTTCCCGCCGGTCGCGCGTTCGATTTCCGTGACAATGCGCGCGCGCACCAACTCGCGGAACCAGCCGCTGCGCACGATCAGCAGCCCAGCGACGGCGCAGATCACTACCAGGATCGCCGCGGCCGCCAGGATCTGGCCCGTCAAATGGCGTGCGCGGGTCACTTGAAAGCTCCCTCGCGATAAACGATCGCGATCTCGCTGCGCGCCATCTCCAGCCAGCGGTCCAGCGCCTGCATGGTCTGCTGATCGGTCAGCAGCTTCTCGATATCGCCGAGGCTGGCCTCGAAGGTCTGCGGCGGCTTCATCTTGTTGTAATAAGCCCGCAGCGTTTCCTCAGATAGCTGTACCTCGGGACGGAAACGGAGATCGGTGTAGCGCAGCATGCGCAGCCCGGCCAGAAGTTGCGCCGACAACTCCGCTTCGCCGACCTGAGCCTGGGCGAGTGCGGTGCGGTATTCCTGATCCGACGTATAACGAGCTTTGATGGGAGTCAGCAACCCGGCCACATCGGCGGCTGGGGGTGGAGGTACGCGCGTCTCCGTGGCATCTTCCAGAACCAGATACTGATCGACCAAGCGCTCCGCCGCTTTGCGTTTTTGGTCCGCGCTGAAATCCGGAGCCTTGCCGTCGATGAAAGCCGCAATCCGCAGGTCCTGCAGGATATCGTGTTGGGAGATCACATGCCGGCCCACTGTGACCGCAATGCGGTCGAGCGTCTCGGCGCCGCCGCTCATGGCTACGAGCAGCACCAGGATCGCAACTAGCCAGCGCCGCGTCATCAGAATGTCTGCCCCAGCGAAAAGTGGAATTGAAAAGGATTTATCCGCTGCGGCACGCCCACACAGAACGCCGGATTCGGCGGGATCCCCACGTCGGGTTTGCACTGCAGCAACTCATCGCGCGTCCCGCTGAAACCCACGAAGCGCGGGGAGTTGGGGCTGTAGCTGAGATCTACGCGAATCGGTCCGACGGGAGTTTTGTAACGAATGCCGAAGCCGACCGCATGCACCATATAGTTAAAATCCCGATTCGAGTTTTGATGGAAGCGAATGCTGATCTGGTCGATGCTCGAATAAACGTTGCCCATGTCGTGAAACAGCACACCCCCTACATTTTCGCCGAACAGCGGAAAGCGCAGTTCTGTCGAATGGAACAGGAAGGCATTGCCACCCAAGGGGAAGCCGGTGGCGGGGTCGCGCGGCCCCGCCTGGTTGTCCGGGAAAGCGCGTTGCGAAGAAGAGCCGCCCCCGAAGAAACGTTCACTCAGGGGAATCTCGGGCAAGCCGCCCAGAAGCTGGATGTAGCCAAATTGCAGAGTGCGCGCCAGCACCAGATCGCGCGTCAGCGGGTGATAAGTAGAGTTGCGGAACACCAGGCGGGTGTAGTCGGTCAGCGAGCCGAATTGCGGCAGCGAGATGCCGGCGTCGATGGTGTTATAGATGCCGCGGTGCGAATCGGTGGGGTTGTCGCGGCGGTCGTTGATGTAGGACATGGATAGCAAGCCTACTCGTACCGGTTGCGATAGCAAAGGAACCAACAACGGTTCGATCTCCAAATTACTCACATTGACCTTGCGATACGCAAAACGGTACTGCAAGCTATTGGCGCGCGACAGCCGCTGTATCAACTGGACCGCTCCCTCCAGGCGCTGCGCGGCAAAGGTACGCACATCGTGGGAGCGGTCGAACAGCCCGGAAAACGTTAGCGTGAGATTTTCGTTGCCCCTGAACTCCGGCATCTGATAGCTGAGCACGCCTCGCTGCACGAGCGTCGAAGCCAGCGTTTGCAAGCTGAGCGTGCGCGCCAGGCCCAGAAAATTCAGACGGCTGATTCCGGCGGAAACCCGCGGGCTGAAACCGGTGGCTCCGGCTGGGCTGTCAAAATTTTCGACGCCCCCGCCGATCCGCGCCAGCTGCGCGCCGACTCCGACGTTGAAGGAATATTTGGCGGCCTCGTCCAGTTGGAACAGCAGGTACTTGCTTTCCTCCTCGCCCTCCGGATCCTGCAGCGCCGTCTGCACCTTGGAAAAAATACCCAGGTTGTAGAGCCGCTGCTGCGTCTCTCCAATGCGCCCTTGCGAAATCGGATCGCCCGGCCGAATCAGGATGCGGCTCGAAACCACATTGGACCGCGTGGTCTCCAGGCCGCGCACCAAAACGTTGCGCACGAATTGCCGCTCGCCCGGTTTGATGTTGTAGTGCAGATTCGCCTGGTTCGGAATACCGGACGGCGTCTGCGACCAGTCAAATGTGGCATCCGGATAGCCGTTATCGAAAAAATAGCTCAGGATCGCGTCGCGATCCGCCGCAATATTCGCCTCGCTAAACGCCTGCCCGGCGGCCGATTGCAGGATCTCACGCAAATGCGCGGTGTCCTCGGGCGAAGCGCCTTCGATCTCAAGCTGGCTGACAGTCCACTGCACGCCCTCTTCGATTTCGTAGCGGACTCCCAGTTCGTCGGTGCGGCCGCGGTAATCGTCGAGCGTGGTCGCTGCTACCTGCACGTCGCGGAAGCCGTTGGAGCGATATAAGTCGAGAATGGCTTGCCGGTCGCTGTCGCGCAGCTTCGGCGAATAGCGGCCGTAGCGGTTGCGCAATTTCCCGGCCTCGCGCACCGCAAGCCGTTCGCGGACCGTAGTGGTGTCGAAAAACCGGTTGCCGGTGATCTCGACACCCACCAGTCTGTGGCGGGCGTTGCGGGTGACCGCATAAGTGATCCGCTGCACGCCCGGCGTCGGCAACTCCTCGTCGAATTCCACCATCGCCTCGAAATAGCCCTGCGACTGAAAATAATCTACCAGGTTTCGCGTGCCTTCGAGCAACAGGCCGCGATCCACCGCGCGCTCCTGAAACACCGGGATCAACTGGCGCAGCTTCCCCTCGGAGACCTTGGCGCCGCTGGTGCGGATTTCCACCAGTGGCCCGTCGTCGATCATGATCGTGGGCGTGACAGTATTGGTTTTATCGTGATAATCCAGGCGGTCCAGCGTGACCTTCACTTGCAAGCGGTTTTGATTCTGGAAATCCTTGCGCACGCGTTCAATGCCGGCCTGGACCCGGTCTTCGGTAGCGAGACTCCACCCGGGAAGCTGGATGAAAGCGATGCCGCGCCGGTAGCGAGTGGTACGGATAATCTTGTCCACGGGCCGATCGAAGGTGCCGGTAAGATTGACGCCGTCGAAGCGCGCGCGCGGTCCTGCATTCAACTGGAAACGAACGCCAACCTCCTCGGTAGATGAATTACGGTCCAAATCATAACGGATCATGGCCCGATGCAGCCCGTTGGCGCGCAGCCGTTCTTGCAGACTGTCGATGGATTGCTTCAGTTGTGATTCGTTGAACGGCGCGCCCAGTTCGAGTTTGGTGGCCGTGAGAAGCTGGTTGCGATTGGGAGGGTCGGCGACGCCATCAAAGGTAACGCCGCCCACGAAATAGTTCAGTTGCGTGAAAACGCGCAGGACCACGCCATCGCCTATGGGCTCCGCGTCAATGCTGACGTCGGCAAAGCGCCCGGTATCGAACAACTTCTGAAGAGATTGATGAACGTCTGTCTGGTGCAGCAGGTTGCCCACGCGCAGCGTCAGCAAGCGGTCCAGTTCGTCTCGCGGAAGCGGTTGCGTGGCCGGATCGAAGTCGATCCGCTGGATGGTGCGCCCCTCCAGAATCTGTGTATTCTGACCCGACGCCGCTACGGCGCCGAGCAGCAGCGGCAGGAACATCAACACCGGCGAACGCACGTTCCCCAATGATAACTTACGTTCCGAATATGCCGAACGGCTTGGCGGAGGGCGCCCGGATCCTGCTGCTACCATCAGTATGAGGCCCACAGAGCCTTCCAATTATTTGATGCGCCCCGCCGAATCCCGTTACTCACGCCAAATCCGCTTCGTTCCCCTGGGCGAAGCAGGGCAAACCAAGATCCGCGCCGCGAGCGTGGCTATCGTGGGCTGCGGAGCGTTGGGAACCGTACAGGCCGAGGCCTTGGCGCGCGCCGGAGTGGGTCGCCTGCGGATCATTGACCGGGATTTCGTCGAGTGGTCCAACTTGCAGCGCCAGTTTTTATTTGAGGAAGCGGACGCCGCCGAAGCTCTCCCTAAAGCCGTAGCCGCAGCGCGGCGCTTGGCGCGGGTCAACTCCGAAGTCGCGGTGGAACCAATGGTGGCCGATCTGACCGCCGCCAATGTCGAAGAACTGTTCGAGAACGTCGACCTGATCCTCGACGGCACCGACAACTTCGAGACCCGCTTTCTGATCAATGACGCAGCCGTCGATCGCGAAATCCCGTGGATCTACGGAGCGGCCGTGGGTAGCTATGGAATCAAGCTGGCCATTATCCCCGGCAAGACGTCGTGTTTCCGCTGCGTGTATCCCGAGCCTCCCCAAGGCGCGCAACCCACCTGCGAGACCGAGGGCGTGCTGGCGCCCGTGACCGCGACTATCGCATCGCTGCAAGTCGCCGATGCCTTGAAGATCCTAGCGGTCGGCAGCGACGCCGTAACCGCGCGCCTCACCACCGTCGACGTGTGGACTGGTACCATCCGCCAACTCGCGCCCCCCACTCGCGACCCCCAGTGCCCGTGCTGTGTCCGCAAGGAACTGGTGTATCTCGACGGCTCCCGGCGCGCCCCCATCAGCCTGTGCGGCCGCAATGCGGTGCAAATTCACGAGCGCTCGCGTCCCGTGGACCTCCCCGCGCTAGCCCAGCGGCTGGGTACCGTTGCGACAGTACGCTCCAACGAGTTCGCGTTGCGTGTGGCGCTTGATCCCTTTGAACTCACAGTGTTCCCCGATGGCCGCGCCATCATCAAAGGCACCACTGACGTCGGCGTCGCCCGTAGCCTATACGCCCGCTATATAGGGGCGTAAGTTTTATCGGACATCCCTTTTTCCGTATCCCGGATCGATAGATAGGTAGATGCGGTTACTAGGGTTGTTGTTGGCCGTCGCGCTAGGTTTGGCAGGCGAGTCCTCGGTTGCTCCTCTCTTCTTTATTCAAGACTCGCCGGACCGCTACCTGATCCGGGTACCCGGCATGACCGCAGCCTTCACTCCCCAGGGCGTCGAGTTCCACGCGGTTCGCACTACCTTCCTGGGCGCTAACGAGTCATCGGAAATGCACGCCCTGGATCCCATGGGAGGTGCTACTTTCGTGATTGGGCAAGACCCGAGCCATTGGCGAACCAGCTTGGCTACCTTCCAGAAGATTCACTACCCAAGTCTCTATCCAGGAATCGATCTAATTTATTCCGGCATAAACGGGCGCGTTAAATCCGAATTCAGAGTCGCGGCGGGCGCGCGTCCCCATGCTATTCGCGTCAGATATTCGGCCGACCTCTCGATCGACGCCCGCGGCCGCCTGCATGCCGCGGACTTGACTGAGGATGCCCCGGAAATCTACCAGGACACACCCTCTGGCCGCGTGAGCGTGGCGGGACGCTACGTCCTGCTCGACGCCCACACCATGGGATTCGAGGTAGAGGCGTACGATGCTTCGCTTCCGCTGGTGATCGACCCCGTCATCTCCTACGCAACCTATATGGGAGGCACGGGGATGGGAGCAGTTACTGGCGTAGCTCTCGACAGCGCCGGCAATCTCTACGCCGCCGGCTGGACCGAGGCGCTGAACTTTCCCATTGTCCTTGCCGTGCAAGCCGCCAACGCCGGCAGTGTGGACGCTTTTATAGTGAAGCTAAATCCAGCCGGCACTGCTCTGCTCTACGCGACCTATATCGGCGGCTCTGGCGACGATCGCGCTGCGGCAATCGCGGTGAATGGCAGCGGCCAAGCCTACGTCACGGGTTCGACAGCTTCCACCAACTTCCCCTTGCTGCTGCCACTGCGGACCACGTTGGGCGGCGCAAAAACAGCCTTTGTCCTGAAATTGAACGCGACGGGTAATCAGTTGCTGTATAGCACTTACCTGGGAGGAACCAATTACGACATCGGCACCGCGATTGCCGTCGACGCAGCCGGCAACGCCTACGTGGCGGGAGACACGCTATCGACAAACTTCCCGGTATTGGGTGGAGTCCAAACGGTCTCGGGCGGCGGCACAGACGCATTCGTGACCAAACTGACCACCGTGGGAGCGCTTTCCTACAGCACCTATCTCGGCGGCGCCGCGAATGAGCATGCCGGAGGAATCGCGGTGGATGCCAGCGGCGCCGCGTATGTCGCGGGTGGAACCACTTCCACCAACTTCCCGGTGGCCAGCGCGATCCAGGCCACCAACCGCGGCGCGCAGGACGCCTTCATCAGTAAGCTGAGCGCCAGCGGCGCCGCACTTTCCTACAGCACCTACCTCGGCGGTAGTGGTGCCATCGCGGCGGAACAGGCCAATGGGATCGCGGTCGACGCCAGCGGCAGTGCGTATGTCGCGGGCGTCACCAACTCGCTGGATTTTCCAGTCACCCTCGGCGTCGTGCAAACTCAGTTCAAGGGTGTCTCGGACGCCTTCGCCGCGAAACTCAATCCGGCCGGCAGCGCACTGGTTTATAGCACTTACCTGGGCGGCTCCGATCTGGACTGGGGTTCGGACATCGGCATCGACAGCAGCGGCAATGCGTATGTCGCGGGCTTTACCTCCTCGGGAGACTTTCCGCAAAGCAACCCCGTGCAGCCGGCGTTTGGAGGTTTGTATGACGCTTTCGTTGCGAAGCTGAATGCCACCGGCAACGCCCTGGGTTTCTCCACTTGGTTTGGAGGCGGTGGGTCGGATATAGCGAATGCCCTCGCCGTCGATGCCAATGGCAACATGTTCCTGGGCGGCCAGACCAATTCCGTGAACCTGCCGCTGGTAGGCGCGATCCAATCCGCGAACACCGGAGGCAGCGTCGGCTGGTTGACGCGCATTGGCGTGACCGCTCCGCCGCCGCAAATCCCCGCCGCGGTGTCGGTGACACCCGCATCCGGCAGTGGAAATAGCGTGGTGTTCTCAGCGCAATATACCGATACCGGCGGAGCAGCGGCGCTGACTACCGTTTCCCTGCTGGTCAGTAGCAGCGTGTCCACTTCAGTCGCCTGCTACGTCACCTATACGTCCTCGGGAGGCGTGCTCAGCCTGGCCAACGACAATCCCGCCAGCGGATCGCAGGTCGTGACTTTCGGCGGCGGCAGCCAGCAGAACAGCCAATGCATCGTCAACGGCGCGGGCAGTTCCGTCAGCCTCGCGGGAGGCACCTTGACCCTCAATCTCTCGTTGACCTTCCTGCCCGGATTTGCCGGCCCAAAGACCACGTATTTGTACGCGGCCGACGCTGGCGCGAACACCGGATGGGTCGCGCGCGGGGCCTGGACCGTCGTCATCCCGCCGCCGCAGCCCTCAGCCGATTCGGTCTCGCCCAATGGATCAAGCGGCGGCAGCCAGACCTTCACTTTCGTGTTTTCCGACAACCAGAGCGCCACGAACTTGATTGGTATGGCCATGCTCTTCAACACCACCAGCGCCAGCGTCGCCAACGCCTGCGACATCGTCTACGACCGCAATGCCGGCACCGTAGCGCTCACCTGGGATAACGGAGCCGGCTCCGATCCCAAGCCGCTCGCCTCCTCCGTGGTCTTGAAAAACAGCCAGTGCCAGGTAGGCGCCGTAACCGCGGCCGCTTCCGGGCTCTCCCAGATCCTCACCGTCTCCATCACCTTCACGGCAGCCTTCAGCGGGGCCAAAAACATTTACATGTTCGGCTCCAACGGTGGCTTGAACACCGGTTGGGTGCTGCGCGGCACCTACCTGGTCGCCGCCGGCGGACTGCCCGTGGCCAACTCGGTTGTTCCCACCAGCGGCTCGGGACCCGCGCAGCGCTTCAGCTTCACGGCCTCCGATCAAGGAGGGTCCGGCTTCATCACCGGCATGGCCATGCTGCTGTCGACTTCGCTCAGCACCACCAACGCTTGCAGCATGGTTTACGACCGCACCCGCAACGTGGTTTCGCTGGCCTTCGACAATCCCGCCAACGGTGCAGCCCCCGTAACTCCCGGGTCGCCCACCATCGTTTCTAACGCCCAGTGCAGCTTGAATGGAGCGAATACCACGGTCGTGATCGGCGTCACCTCCGTCGTAGTCACCGTGGACCTCACCTTCAACGCCAATTGGTTTGGCGCAAAAAACAGCTACCTGCTGGCGTCGGAAACCATCGTCAACTCGGGCTTCGTCACCGTGGGCGGCTGGACTGTCACCGGCGGCGCCCCCACAGCCGATTCCGTATCGCCCGCGTCGGGCACCGGCACCTCCCCCAACTTCACCTTCACCGTGAGCGATTCGACGTCGCAATTAAACATCACCGGCATGTCCATGCTGATCACGTCGGGCGCGCCCACCAACCTGGCCAATGCCTGCTATCTGGTCTACAACCGCGTCAACGCAACCATCGGACTGTATAACAATGCCGGCACAGTACTCAGCACCAAGCCGATCGGTTCCTCGGCGAACTTATTCAATACGCAGTGCGCGGTGGGATTCACCGTCATGGTCAATTCCGGCAATTCCGTCTCCTTCACCATCAACACCGTTTTCCTCACCTTTAGCGGACCCAAGAGCGTCTACCTGCAAGCCAACGAACCTAACACCAACTCGGGCTGGGTGCAGCGCGGCGCCTGGACGGTACCATGAAGACAAATGTCCGTCTACGAAGACCGCAAACAAGCTCTCGAAGAGTATGAGTTCCGCATGGGCCTGGAACGCGGCCGCCTGGCGGTAACGCTCGATCTGCTCACCGACGCGCTCGTACTGGTCGGCCAGCACGGAGTCTACTGCCAGAGCGCCCGCCAGCCCGGGAAACCCGCCATGGACGTGCAGATGATCAGCCAGTGCCTGACTGACGCCAAAGAGCTGGTCACCACCGTCATGAGCGAAATTCAACGCAAGAAATCACAGGCTTTGTAGAAACGGATTGCGCTCTTTTTCGCGCCCAATGGTAGTGTTCGCCCCGTGCCCCGGGACCACCACAGTTTCCTCCGGCAGCTTCAGCAGCTTGTCCTTAATAGAACGCAGGATCTGCCGCGGATTGCCGCCCGGCAGATCGGTGCGTCCAATGCTATCGCGAAACAGCGTATCGCCCGCGATCAGCTTGTTCTCCCCGGGAATCCACAGCGAAATGCTGCCCTGCGTGTGCCCGGGCGTATGCAGCACGCGGAATTCAGCCGGACCCAGCGTGAGCACATCGCCATCGCGCGCGGCACTGTCGATGGCAGTTCGCGCAGGCGGCTCCACGCCCAGCCAGGATGCTTGCACGTCCAGGTGATCGTAAAGCTCCTGGTCGTTCGAATTCATACGAACCGAAGCTCCAGTGGCAGCTTTGAGCTTCGCGGCGCCCCCAATGTGGTCGATGTGCGCGTGTGTAATCACAATCTCCTTCACCCGTAGCCCGTGCTTCTCCAGGATCGCCAGAACCTCGTCAATGTTGTCACCCGGATCGATCACAATAGCTTCGTGCGATTGCTCATCGCCGAAGATCGAGCAATTGCATTGCAGCATGCCCACCGGCAGAATTTCATGGATCATTTTTCGCCTCAGTATACAGTAGAAGTATGGACGGATTACGCGAAAGCGCTGCTTGGCTGGACCTTTCCGCGCGCGGCAAGATTCGCGTAACGGGTGAGGATCGCGCGCGCCTGCTCCACGCCATGACCACGCAGGA
>Ga0068871_100002693_pt1 | contig 12118 bp, 12 predicted proteins | sample KBSMisM72_FD_72750 | JGI IMG/M metagenome (GOLD analysis project Ga0068871, IMG submission 72750) | Miscanthus rhizosphere microbial communities from Kellogg Biological Station, Michigan, USA - KBS Miscanthus M7-2 | ecosystem: Host-associated > Plants > Roots > Rhizosphere > Soil ... | reverse complement strand
ATGCCGTTGGCGAGCTCGACCTTCGGCTGCGTGACGTAGTCGCTCCACGCGATGCAGTGCGTCCGGTTGGTCCGAAGGGCCGGCACCGACGGACGTTCACTATGGAACTGCGCGATCTGCTGCGAATAGAACGTCGCCAACGTCGCGGGCGTCCAGTCGGCGCAGTTCGTCGTCACATGGAGGGCGACCTCGAAGCCGTCGTTCACGAAGCCGAGCGACGCCGCGTCGTCCATGCCCGGCGTGCCGTTGTAGATGTACGAGGTGCTGCGGATGCACTGCCAATCGGCGACGCTGCATCCCGCCGCGCTGAGCGTCTTGTACTGATTGAACCGTCCGACGGTGCCGCCGTTGCCATGATCGTCCCCGGTCATCACGAGCGCCGCTCTTGCGCCGCGTGGCAAATACCAGAAGCGGGGCAATGGCTTGCGCGCGCGATTGAGGTGCAGCGCGAGGTTCGCCAGCAGGCGCTGCTGCTCGTCGGCCTGCGGGATCGCGACCTTGTTCAAGTCGACCCAGTCGGGCTGGGCGTCGCCGGCGGCTGCGCCGAAGAACAGATCGTCGGACCGGATCGGCGGAATGCCGTCGCGCTCCTGCCGCGACCAGGCAGGGTTTCCCTGGCGCGTGTAGACGATGGACCGCGCGAGGTCGAATGTGAACGCGGCTGCCTGACCACCTAGTGTGCCGACGGCCGCAATCGTGACCGCCGGACTTGCCGTCGCCGTCGTCGCATCGCTGAAAAGCGTGGCGATCGTGGACGCGCCGGCGACCACGTAGCGATCCGCGGTGCCGTGGAATTGCATCGTGTCGAACACGATGCCCGCGCCAGGAGCCGCCGCCGTGTTGATCTGCAGATAGGCGTTCGCCAACGTCGACGACTGATCGCTGAGCCCGAGCAAACCGGCGAGCTGTTTGTCCGGACGCATGGCGATCAGGCTGCCTCCGTTCGACACCCATGACGTGAGCATCGCAACTTGATCTGAAGTCAGCGGCATCTCGCCGAGAATCGCGACGTCGTACGACGCGAGGACCGCGGAAGTCACCAAGGAGATGTCGGTGGCGGTGAACTCGTTCAAGCCCTCGGCTCGGAGGATTTCAGCGTAGTAGCGGCCGAAGGGATTCGACGAGCTCGAGATGACCAGAATTGGCCCGCCTGGCCCCTCGTCTGGCGGCGCAGTGCCGGCGCCTGTCGTGAACGACCAGACAAAATCAGACGCGAGCGCGTTGCCCGCGAGATCTTTCACGCCGCCTGTGCCGCCGCTCAGCGTTGCGGAATACATGGTCTGTGCGAGGAGACCAGCGGTCGTGGACAGGATCGCCGTGCGGCTGCCGGCGTCATAGCTGATGGTCGCCGGGATCATTGCGCCACCTTGGTCACGCAGGACGAAGGTGGACGCGGTCAGACTCGCCGGATCGATCGCTTCGCTGAACGCCGCTCTGACGGTCGTCGCGAGCGGAACGCCCGTCGCGCTCGAGGCGGGCGTCACGTTGAGCACGACCGGTGGCGTCGTGTCGGGCCCGAGATCGGTTTGAAACACGACGTCGACCCAGTAGTTGTTCGAGCTTCCGGCCGAGGGGAAGCCGCTCGGGCCGTAGAGAAAGACGCCGTCGGCGCCGTCGACGCCAGCCTGCAGCGCATGCAGCGGCGGCGAGTCGACGCCCATGGCTGAGAAGAATCCCGTGTCGATGGCAAAGAACCCGGAGTCGGCGTGATAAGAGGCGATGTATGTCGTGTTCGCCGTGATCGCGACGGGCGGTGTGAGCGTGACCTCCTGCCAGCCCGATACGGATTCGTTGGTGAACGTCGCTTCCGCGAGCAGCACGCCGGTGGCTGACCAGAGATGGCCGACATGCGCGCCGGTGTTTGCAGCGCCTTTGAAGAAGCGCAGAGCCGTCACGAATCCGTTGATGTCCGATCGAAACTTCACACCGACTTCGATCGGCTGTCCGTCGGTGACCGCCGGATTCGCCGGCGTCGCTGCGGGCGGCCAGATGCTGCATGGACAGCCACTCGACTGCGCGGCGATGCGATCGGGGCGTGTTGCCGCGAGGATCAGAGAAAGTGCTGCCACGACGAACAACACACGGCGGACGTGATGGACCATGACTCGGGGACCTCGCTCAGTTTTGGGGAAGTCAGACGGTAACAGCCGGGCGATCGCCGCACAAGGAGGTGCGAGCCGAAAGCGTGCAAGGTTGCAGGAGTGATATAGATCGTTCGAGTGCTTCCGCAATGGCTCAGCTGACGCTGTTCGAATCGACGGACACAGTCTTGGTAGACGACGAGTGTGGACGCGTGACGTACACCGCGCGGTTCGTCGACGTGGAGATGGCGGGCCAGTGGTTTGCCCAGTTGCGAACGTCAGTGAACTGGCGATCCGAACGGCGAATGATGTACGAGCGAGAGGTCGACGTGCCGCGGTTGATGGCGAGCTTCCGACTCGACGAGCGACAGGACTCAGTGCCGGATTCGATTCGGGATGCCGCCCGCCGTGTGATCGAACGGCTCGACGTGCCGTTCAACAGCGTCGGCTTGAACCTCTATCGCGACGGCCGTGACAGCGTGGCGCCGCACAACGATCATCTCGACGAGATTCGACAGGGATTTCCGATCGGCCTTCTCTCCCTTGGGGCGACACGCCGGATGACCATCCGTGCGAAGGAATCGCCGAAACGTACGATGCACGTCGATCTCGAGCCGGGCAGTCTGTTGGTCATGGACTACGCGACGCAGCTTCACTACACGCACGCTGTGCCGAAGACCACCGAGCCGATCGGCGAGCGCATCAGCCTGGCGTTTCGCGTCAAGAGGACGCGCTCGACCTAATCTCCCTTCGTCTTCAACTTCGCGTCGTTGTCTCTGATGAACGCGCGGATGTCCTCGGCCATGTCGAGCAGCCGTGTCCACTGTTCCTTGTACAGCGTGACAGGAAAGCGACCGAGTCCGTACACCGACACGCCGCCCTTTTCGCTCACCTTCAGCGACACGCCCCGCGTCGTGCGATTCTTCAATCGCTCGTTCTCTTCGCGTAGACGTTCGAGTTCTGCTTTCAAGTCTTCGTCTGACATTCGTTCCTCAAACGGCTTCCGCATCGCCGGTGATCCACATGAAGCACCAGGAGGCCGCGCCTCAGCTTATAACGGACGCGGGAGCGCGCGCGGTGCGGCAGCATATCGGGCAACGACCGGAAGGAGGATTTCCAGCGCGAACGGTTTATGGAGAACCTCCACGTTCGAGAGCGTGCGAGCCGCATCACTCAAGTGGCCTGCCGCAGTCACCACAACGACTGGGATCAAGGCCAACGTCGGGTTCTCGAGCTGGGCCGCGCGAAATTCCCAACCCGACATTCCCGGCATCATCAGATCCAGCAGGATTAGAAACGGCGTCACCCCTCCCTTCAGCGCGGCCAGCGCCGCCCTCGCGTCTGCGAATGCCGCGACCTCATATCCTTCCGCGGTCATGATGTCGGCGAGGGCCTCTCGCAAGTCGTCGTCGTCGTCCACGATCATCAAGGGCAGGCGCGGGGAAGCGCTCATAGAGGCAGCTCCACGGTGAACGTTGAACCGTGCTCCGGCCGGCTGTCCACCTTGATGCGGCCGCCGTTGGCCTGCACGATCTGCTGCGCGATCCAGAGACCCAGCCCCAGTCCGGCGTGATGTGTGGCAGCGAGGACGGGTGCAAACGGACCGAAGATCTTGCTCTGTTCGTTCTCCGGGATCCCAATCCCATGGTCGCGAATAACGACGACGGCCTGCGCCGCCTCGACGCGGATCGAAACCTCGATGGGGCGCCCGGCCCCGTACTTGAGCGCGTTCGAGATCAGGTTCGTAATGACTTGATCGATGCGCGCGGCATCCCATAGCCCAGGCACCGGGTCCGGCGCGTTCAGCTTCAGCGTCACATGGCGCCGCTGGATCTCGAGATCGAACCGGCCGATTACCTCACGGACGACATCGCGCAAATCGACTGGACCGAGGCTCAGCTGGAGCCCGCCGCCGGTGATTTGCGAGACGTCCAGCATCTCGACAACCAGAGTCGTCAGCCGGTCAATCTGGCGCTTCAGCATCGCCAACTGCCGTTTCTGGATGACGACACCGCCGGGCTCGGTCGTGGAGTCGGGAGGCGCCATCGGGTGATCCACGAGCAACTTCAGCGTTGCTAGCGGCGTCCGCAACTCGTGCGCGGCGACCGCCAGAAACTGGTCGCGGGCTGCAACCGCCTGCCGTCGGTCCTCGAGCAGGCGCGCGCGTTCCTCCGCGACGAGCCGGAGCGCGGTCTCTGCCTCGGCACGCTGCCGGCTCGCGTAGCTCAAATCCTCGTACAGCACGAGCAGGCCAAGCAGCACCTGACTCATCTCGGGGTCACGCTCGGCAACGATGGCGTCGTCGGTAATCGTGCACCGACCGGCGCCAATCTCGGCGAGGTGCATCAAGATGCGATCGGTCGGGCTGCTACCTGCCCATAGCACGCCGGGCCTCCTCGATCGCCTCGGCGCGAGTCGCATGAGTACTCACGTTCGTCAGTCCCATGCCGTACGCAAAGAGCCGCGCCATCGCGCGCATTATCAGATTGTTCCCAACCACGACCGCGAGATGTGTGACGCGCGGGCTGATGCCAAGAGTGTGCGCCTTGAGCGCCACGCGCGTTTCCGGGTCGGGGCGCTTCGCCTCGGTTAGGTCGACGACGTAGGCAAATCGATCCCAATCTCGCGCGAGCGCCAGAAATCGGTCGAATATGAGCTGCACCGAAAACGGAGACTGAACCGACAGCTCGTGGATGAACAGGATCCGATCGTCCACGACCGAAACCCGGTCAGCAATCGCCTCGCGCTCTTCGCGAGTCGACTCCGGACCGTACGGACGCTGCTCCAGTTCAACCGTTGAACCAGCTCGGGCGTGCATATTTTGGTGGGATACAAGTTTCGATCCGGTAGCCTGCGATCGAGGAAAAGACCGCGGATGGGCCACTCGACTCACGATCGACCGTGATGCGGACCTTTCATCTTCGCAAGCAATTCGATCGGCCGTTTCAGCGCCTTACCCCGTCGTCGCATATCGCTCCACACATCGCCGATCTTTTGCACGCGCTCGAGCACGTTCCGTACCGTGAACGTGGCAGGCTCGACCTCGCCGCGCTCGATCTCCTTCCACGTGCATGGCGCCGACACGGGCGCGCCGCGCCGGGCTCGCACCGTGTAAGCCGCGGCAAACGTCGAGTGATATCCGTTTCTCCCGGTGTCGACGTAGATGCGCCCACGTCGATCGACCTTGTTGAACTCCTGCGTCAGCGCATCCGGCGCGAGGCTCACGAAGATCTTGCCGACCGCGTCGGCAAACCGCGCCACCTGACCCATCGCCGTCTTGCCGTCGAGCGGGACGACGATGTGAAAACCTTTCGAGCCCGTCGTCTTGATCCAGGACGGAAGCGTGAGCTTCTCCAGCAGATCGCGTAGCCCGATCGCCGCGGCGCGAACCGACTCGACGTCGTCGGTGGACGGATCGAGATCGAACACGCAGACGTCCGGATGCTTCAAATCCGGAACGCGCGATGACCAGACGTGATGCGTGATCGTGTTCTGGTTGGCGGTCCAGAGCAGCGATCGCAGGTCAGTGACGATCGGATGATGGACGACGCCGTCTTTCTTCGGCACCTCGACGCGCTCCAGCCAATCGGGAAATCCCTTCGAGACGTCCTTCTGCCAGAATCCCTGGCGTCCGATCCCCGCCGGATATCGCTCCATCGTCACCGGCCGGCCGCGCAGGTGCGGCAGCATCACGGGTGCGATGGCTTCGTAGTACGCCGCCAGCTCGCCCTTGGTGATTCCGTCGTCTGGAAACAGGACCTTATCAGGATGAGTGATCATCGTCCTGCCTCTCCTGCCTCTCCTGCCCGTCCTGCCTCGTATGGCCAGGTTGCTCCCGAACCACATCGCGCGGGTTCTTGTCGGTGCGGACGCCAAGCAGTCGTGGATGTCGGAGCTTTCCGTGCACCGTCCACTCGATAAACCCGACCTGCACGACGATCTCGGGGCGAACCCAGTGACCGTGACGGGGCAGTCCCTTGCCTTTGGTGAACGGCGGCTTGTCGATTGCGAGCGCGTCGAGACGTTGTCTCAAAGCCAGCAGAAGCTTCGTGTCGAAGCCGGTGCCGATTTTTCCGGCGAAGGCGAAGTCGTCGCCGTCCCGGTAGCCGACAAGCAGCGCGCCGAGGCCGACGCGGGCCCCCTGAGGATCGGTGAATCCGCCGACGACGAATTCCTGCGACGCTTCGATTTTCATCTTGAGCCAGTGCTTCGAGCGTCGATGTTCGTACGGCGAGCCGCGGCGCTTGGCGATGACGCCTTCCCAGCCTTCGCGTTTCGCGCGATCCCACGGCTCCGGATCTTCGATGAGGTCGACCCGCTGCATCGGCGCCTCGAAGGGCAGCGACATCAGCAGCGCGCGACGTTCTTCGATCGGCAGCGCTGTTACAGCGCGGCCGTTCATCCAGAGGATATCGAACACGTGATAGCCGCTGTTGCCGTCCCACGTCACTTCGCCGTCCAGTATCAGATCCTCAACTGGAAGCGCGCGAATCGCGCTGGCGACCGCCGGCAGATTCTGTGGAAGACGATTGCGGGAGTAAAGTCGGACGTCGTCGCCTTGTTTGTACGCGAGCAGCCGGATGCCGTCGAACTTGCGCTCGAAGATCCAGTCCGGTCCGGTGAAACGATCCTGTGTCAGCGTCGCGGCCATTGGCTCGAGCCAGTCTGGTATCGACATGCCGTCTAGACAGATCGAGTCCATGCGGCCACCGACAGCGCAATCGCGGCTGCGAGTATTCCGCAGCCGGCAAACAGACCTGGCGGCCGGAACGCCACGGTGTAGGTGCCTTGCGTGTCTGGCGCCACAGGTATCGAGAGATTCTGGTACTGCGGATCGGGCGACACGACCCCGAGTGTGCTATGCCAGCCCGGTGCGTAATTCTGATTGACCAGCAACCGTCCAGGCTGCGCGCCCGCGACGACTCTCACGTCGATGCTGTTCGGGGTGTAACGCGTGGCGGTAGCCAACACAGACCCATCGCCGAAAACGAGAGGCTTCGCGGGATCCGTCAGACGCTGGAGCTTCAACGGCTCGTAACAGTTGAACGCGGAGCGGTCGGCGGCAATCCCGCGCAGCATCGGCGCGTTGCCGCTATAGGGATCGATCGCGACATCCTGGACGGGGGCGGGACCACGCCGAAGGAATTCGAACGGACGCTGGAGGGGCGGGCCGTCGAACACGAATTCAAAGTGTCTGCTGTTCTGCCACATCACGTCGACGGTTGCGCCGACACAAAGCACGGTGAATCCCACGCCGTTTGGATTGGCGAAGATGCGCGCGCACATCAGCAGGCTGAGGACCGCGTACAGACCAGCTTTTCTCACTCGCCTAGAATAGCCGCCGTGCGGAACGCCAGCGGCGTTAGGCGCGCGGCGTTCGCCTTCTCGCGACCTTGTGGCCTCGGCGTGCCTGTGGCTTCGGCGTATCCCATGCGCCTGGCGGCAGGTAGTGGAATCGAATCAGATAAACACGCTCTCCCTTGCCGTGTTTGGCCACGCCGAGCAGATCGGCCACGCTCTGGAAGCCCGATTCACGAGCCAGATCGTACGTGATGTCCTCGAGAGAAATCTCCTCCATCGAGTCCACGACGACATGTCCGTCGTCGACGGGGTACTTCCCGCCGACCTTTACATGCGGACGCAGCCAGATACGCACGCTGCAACGAATTCTTCCGCGGCGAACGCCTTCTCGCAATCGCTTCGTGAAGACCATCGTTTCGGCGCGTAGCTACACGCCGGCGACGCGCTCGGCAAAATGCTGCATGGCGTCGGCGAGGTGTTTCGTCTGCGAGAGGTGCGGCGTGTGATCGGTGTCGAGCTCGACGACGACGTCGCACTTGTGTTCACGGATCATGCGGCGCTGAAGTGCTTCCGGAATCGCGCGATCGTGCGCGCAGAGGACGTAGAAGCGCGGAATACCGTCGATCGCGCCTTCGGGAATCGACACCGGCGTCCCCATAGGCGCGAGCGCCTGCGGCCGCTGCTTCGAGATGGCCCACGCCGCGACATCGTCTGTGCAGTCGCCGTAAAGCGCCATCCGCGACGCTTCGGCCGGCAGTGTGGCCACCGGCGGTTCGACGACGAGATGCGCCTGCACCTGATCCGTGGCGCCCTCGGGCAGCTTCGTCAGATCCAACAGGCTCTGGCCATTCTTCGGGATGAACGCCGCCACGTACACGAGCGCGACGACGCGGCCACGCGCCAGAGCGGCGCCCTGCGCGGCGATGACGCCGCCCATGCTGTTGCCCGCGACGATCGCAGGCTCCGGCTTCGAGTCGAGCACGTCGACAAGCCGTTGTGCGCAGCTTTCGAGCGTCACCTCCGCCGCCGGCGTGTGATCCTCTCCAAGCCCCGGTAGGTCGAACGTATCGACGGTGTGACCGGCGGCGCGTAGCTCATGCGCCAACGGCTCCCAGATCCAGGCACCCGAAAACGCGCCGTGCACGAGAACAAATCGCGCCATGTGATCCCCTCAGCGGCGTGAGTCTAACTTAGAATCCGCACATTCATCGAACGGACTTTCACTTGTCGGACATCAGCCGTCGCTCGTTTCTTGGCGCGATCGCACTCGCGGGCGCGACGCGCTATCGAGCCGCCGCTCAAGCCGGCGGCACAAGGCTCGTTCTCCTCGGGACAGGCGGTGGGCCGCGTCCGAGAAAGGCAAGCTCCGGCTCCGCGCAAGTCATCGTCAGCAACGGGGTTGCGTATGTGATCGATTGCGGCGACGGCGTCGCGCGGCAGCTCGCGTTTGCCGGCGTGCCGCTCGCGACGCTGCGTCACGTGTTCATCACGCACCACCATTCTGACCACAACGCAGATTATGGAAACCTTCTGTTGCTCGCGTGGACGGCCGGACTGAGCACGCGAGTCGACACGTGGGGTCCACCGCCACTCGAGCGGATGACGAAGCTATTCTTCCAGATGAGCGCCTCCGACATCGAGGCGCGGATCGCGAACGAGGGCCGCGTGCCGCTCGCACCGCTTGTCCACGTGCACGAGCTTCGCGCCGGCGGCGCCGTGGTCTCTGACGGCAACATGAAGGTCACGTCCGCCATCGTTCACCATCCGCCTCTCGTCCCGGCGTTCGCCTACCGGTTCGACGCCCGCGATCGTTCCATCGCGATCTCCGGCGACACTTCGCCTTCGCAGAATCTTGTGAAGCTCGCCGCCGGCGCCGACGTGCTGGTGCACTCGGTGATGTATCCGGCGGCCATCGACCGACTAGTCGCTCGAGTGCCCAACGCTGCGGCGCTGAAGGCGAGCATCCTCGCGCATCAAACGTCAGCGGAGGATGCCGGCCGTGTGGCACAGGAGGCTGGCGTCAAGACGCTGGTCCTGTCCCACTTCGTCCCGCCCGATGATCCGGACGTGACCGACGCGATGTGGCTCGAAGCCGCGAAACGGTACTTTCGAGGAGTCGTGATCCTGGGCAGAGACCTCCTCGAAGTCTGATCGATCAACTTCCCGCTTGTACTCCCTCGCGGTTTTGTGCACAATCGCGTACAGCGCATCCGCTGGCGCGCTCGCGCACAGCGGATTCCTCCAGACATATCGAGAGACGATTTATGACGCCTCGCAGCCGCACCGCGGTCGCTGGATGGAGCCACACGACCGCGTCCGCACCGCTGGCCAGTTGGTACACCGAAAGCCTCTGCGACGCCATCGGCGACCGCTTGTTCATGTTCGACAACAGCGGCACGCCGTCGCTCGAGCTGCTGCGTTTTCGACCAGAGCTGGGCAATGCCAACGGCTTCGAGGACGCGTTGCGGGAACGCGTCGACGCGCTCTACGCATTCAATCACCCGGCGTTCTCGCAGGTGCGTGCGGTCGAACGGCTGGACAGCGGCGATCTCGTCCTGGTCTCGACGGTCACGACGGGAAAGCGGGTCTCGGAGATTTTCCGAAGCGGGCACGCGCGTCCCGGGGTGCATCCCGCGTTCGCCGCGTGGTTCCTTCGAGAGTCCGTCGCCGCCGTCGCCGCGTTGCAGCGGCACGTCGACGACGTCGCGCATGCCGTTCTCACGCCCGACCGCGTGATCCTCGCGCCGAACGGCCGATTGGTGATCGTCGAGCACGTCCTCGGCGCTGCGCTCGATCGACTGGAACTCACGGTCAGGGAACTGCAGGATCTCGGGCTCGCTGCCCCCGGCGATGGAGTCAGCCGCGCGCGTCTCGACCAGCAAGGCGATGTTCTGCAGCTCGCATGGATGACGCTCTCGCTGCTGCTGGGCCGGCGGATCAGCCCGAGCGAGTATCCGTGGCGGGTCGACACGCTGCTCGACGACTTCGCCGTCGCAAGCCAGGGCTGCTCGCCGGCCCTGATTGCGGCGATGCGAAGTTGGCTGGAGCGGGCGCTCTTCGTCGGCGAAGGGGGATTCACGTCGGCGATCGACGCACACGCCGGGCTCGGCGATCTGCGGTCGCACGGTGGCCGTCACGCCATCGCCTTTGCCGCCAGCACGACAGCCCTCGAACAACTCGCGTTCGAGTGCCCGCAACAGCTTCCGCCACACGAGCCCACCCGTTCGGAATTGGAATCGGAATCGCCTGAGGTCAACATGCCGAGGCCATTTGAACTCGTTGCCCAGCTCGCCGCCGCCGACGCGCCGTCGCCGATGCCGGCTGCGACCGTCGCGAAGCCGCAGTCGAGACACTGGAACGCCGGGTGGATCGTCGCGGCGGTGTTCTGTCTCATCGCCGTCGGCGAAGCGATCTTGCTTGCGCGAACCGAGTTCTCGCGTCCGAGCCCCACGGTCGCGCCGGTCGCACCCGTACCCGTGACGATCGATTCACAGCAACCCGGCGATCAGGTCGTCGTCGACGGACGCGAGGTGGGCGTGACGCCGATGACGCTGGCGTTGAGATCCGACATGCGATCGATTCGCGTCCGTACACACCCAACTGCCGACGCCGCCGTCGTCGCGCCAGTCGTCGCCGCGCCTGTCGTCGATCGGCCTGCGGATGCGGCCGCGGCCGCACTGAGCGTAGCGGCGGCTCGCGAGCGTCGCGGCGGGTTGCGTCTGACGTCGCCAATCGAGCTTCAAGTGCTGGAAGGAGACCGCGTCCTGGGCTCGAGCAGCGATGGGCCGGTCGTGGCCTCCGCGGGAAGACACGAATTGGATTTCGTGAACACCGAGTTCGGCTACCAGTCGCGCCAGGTCGTCGAGATCAAGGCGGGCCAAATCGTCCCTATGAAGGTCTCGGTGCCCGACGGGCGCGTGAGCATCAACGCCTCGCCGTGGGCGTCGGTCTCGATCGACGGGAACTCAGCCGGCGAGACGCCGATTGGCAACGTCGCCCTCCCGGTCGGCGAACATCAGATCGTGTTCCGCCATCCGCAGCTCGGCGAACGTACGCAGAAGGTCGTCGTCAAAGCGAATGCGTCCACGCGTGTGAGCGTCGTGTTCGCCCGCTGACGTTGCACTACGTCAGGGGGTTTCAGCCTCGGACGACAGGGTCAACGCCATGAAGTCCTGCCGTGCGATCGGCACCAGCGACGATCCGGCAATCGGCGCGGAGTTCGAGGGAAGCGCGAACGGTCGCCCGGCGCGCAGCGCCTGAACGACAGGCCGCTCGTACAGAGTGACGTGCGCCAGTCGGTACACCTGGCCGAACTTCTCTCCTTGTCGCACGACACTCGCGCCGTCCTCGACGACGTACTCCAGTTGCGCGTGCCCGACGATCCCTTTGCTTGCCAGAAAGAAACAGACCCAATCTCCGGGCGAGCCGCGAGCACGTCCGTCTTCTGTGTCCGCCACGGCCAGCATGTGACGGTCTGCGATCACTGACGCCACCCAACGGTCAGGGGTGGCCGTCGCGTCGCCGCTGACGATGGCAACCCAGAACGCGGGCCGAGGCTCCTCGACATCCGATGGCGGCCGGACGTCTAGGTTGGCCTCGTACGCGGGGCCGGCGGCAGCCGGCCGGGTCATCAGATCGATCATGAAATCGAGCGCGGCACTCGTGCGCAGCAGTTCGGCGGCTTCGGCGTGGCTCATGCGATTCGCGGAAACATGCGCGGCGAGCGCCAAGAGTGA
>Ga0068871_100002692_pt1 | contig 12119 bp, 19 predicted proteins | sample KBSMisM72_FD_72750 | JGI IMG/M metagenome (GOLD analysis project Ga0068871, IMG submission 72750) | Miscanthus rhizosphere microbial communities from Kellogg Biological Station, Michigan, USA - KBS Miscanthus M7-2 | ecosystem: Host-associated > Plants > Roots > Rhizosphere > Soil ... | reverse complement strand
GTCGCCAGCGGTCGCCGTGCCTCGGGCGCCAGCGGTCGCCGTGCCCTCGTCGCCAGCGGTCGCCGTGCCTCGGGCGCCAGCGGTCGCCGTGCCTGCGTAGCCAGCGGTCGCCGTGCCTCCAATAACCGCTCTTCCTGGCCGCTGGATGAACTCAGTCGCGCTCAGTCGGGTCCCGCAATGCACGACGACACCTCGCGGGAACTTCACCTTCCCGTCGAGCTCGACGATCGCGCTCGCCTCGACTTCGACGACGAGCCACTTCGCACTCTCGTCCCAGCTCAGCAGATCACCATAGCCCTCGCCCCAGACGCAGCCATGAAGTCCGCCTCCACAGCGCGGGGCAGGATCCCAGTCCGGGCATTCCACGGGGCCAGACTCTGGCCACTTGAATCCACCGTGCGCGGACATGTCGGCCGCGCACGTGCGCAGCACGAGCACGGTCTCTGCAGACGCCTTCGACTTCGCAGTCTTCTTTGACGGCGTATTTCTGGACGTTTTCTTCTTTGCCATGGCTCAGTCATCTCCTGCTGGTTCGCGTTGCTGCTCCGCCGGCGGCGGCTCGGATGCTGGCGCCTTCTTCGCGCCCTTCAGGCTGAAGCGCCTACCCTCGGGCGTGCCATCGGGCGCGGCAGACGGTGACGGGGCCACTGCGGGGAACGCATCGTCGAGCGCCAGTTCGTTGCTCTTGATCGCCGTGTACATGCCAACGAGTTGCTCCAAGTGATCCAATGTGAAGTCCTCAGGTCCCTTGATGCCCAGCCGCGAGAACATCCGCTCGGGCGTTACACCGAGCTTGTGAAACCGCGCGAAAGCGTCATCGCGGCGCGCCACCAGCGTCTTGAGATCGCCAAGGGCGCACTCGCGAGCCTTGGTATATGCTGCGTCCACGTACGCCCGCGGGATGACACGAAAGATCGCGTTCCGCAGCGCCACGCTGATAGCAGCCATCCCGGTCACACGGATCATGTCGTCATCGTAGCGTCCGCGCTTCCCTACGATGCTGCGCTGAGCCTCGACTGTGACGCGCACATTGCGCTCCAAGTCCCAGGCTACCGCTTGGGCTATGACCTCTGTTGCTGTGGCATCGATTACGCGCGCCCCGACGTGGAGATTGCCCCAGGACGATGCGCACATCTCGGCCAGCCTCACGCTGGGCCCGGTGATCATCTTGCCACCGCGCGGCACCGAATACATGCACGACTCAGCCACCTCCACGCTGAACGTGGCCAATGTGATTGCGTCCTTCATGAACCTGCTCACGCTGCGCGGGTAGCGATGCGCGCTGTCGAGCTGCATTGCCACCTCGCTCCGGGTAATCGCCTCGAGCGCGCTCACCTCCGGCTTCACGAGGCTCGTTCCCTCGTCTTCAATCATCGCCTCGATCGCCTCTGAAGTTGTCAATGACATCTCTGGTTCCTTCTGCTCTTCTTGGCCTCTGCCCTGCGCGCTTCTTTTACACTCCCAGCCACAGTGTCGTCCGATCACGTCTGGGGCGTGTGTAGCGCGCAGGCAGGGGCCAAGAGGGCTACCCGTTACGTCTCACAACCAACGACCTGACGACTCCAGTCTGGATTGCGCCAGCCTCGGCCAGCTTAGCTGTCAGCTCTCGCTTTGCTCGGGCAGCGTTTCCCTTGCCCGCCTTCTTGCCCACGATCTCCTCTGCCTTGTGCAGCGAGATGTCGATAACCTCTGCCATCTCGGCGTCGTCCAGTTCCGCTTGCAGCACCGGGAATGCTGCCCACGCATCGAGCGACCGTGTCTCACGATCCTGCATCGTGAGGCGCTTCTCTTTCCCTAGCACGTCGCCGGCGCGTAGCACTTCCTCTTTCGCTGCTGCCTCTACGCGCTCTGCGATCTTCTTAACACTCCGTGCGCGCTCCAGCAGATCGACCAAGCCATCCGGGTCGCGCTCACGCATCGCGCGGATCGTGTCTGCGTCCTCCAGATGCCCAGGCAAGTCCTTGTCCAGGATGACCGCCATGTCGCGTCGAGCCAGTGCATTGGCGGCGCCGCATTCGTGGGAACGCGGGCAGTGCGAACAGTGCGCGCCAGGACGGAATTGGCCGTCCCAGTTCACGATCTCATCTTCAATGCGCTTGAGCCATACCAGCAACTGCGCACGATCCATCGAGTAGTGCTCGTAGTCGCCTTCTCGCAACCAGAGTACTCCAGCCTCCGCGCGCAGAGCGGCTCCGGCAGTGAGCAGTCCGAGCGCCATGTATCCACGCAGCTGCTCCGCATAGTCCGCGTCCAGCCTGCCAGTCTTGAAGTCTGCTACCCGCAGAGTACCCGAGTGCGCGTCGTACGCGATCACGTCGGCGCGTCCGGTGAGTCTCACGCCGCTGAGCTCATACTTGAGTCCCGCTTCGGAGCTCGCGTTCGGAAAGCTGGCGGCAACCTGCGCCCAGACCTTCTGACCCAGCGCGAGCAGCGCTCGGATCTCCTTCTCGTCGACGCCATGCTTCTTGGCGAGCTCTGGCACGCTGTCCCAGTCGATGCGACCGGTGCGCACGAGTCCGGCGAGGCCGTCGTGTGCGGCAGTGCCCGCGTCAGCGGCTGGGCTCGCCTCGTTGACAGGCACCGCAGCGCGCGTAGAGCCTGGGCAGCGGAAGGCGAGCGGCAGTGCGCTGCACCGGAGGTGAATCTTGTCGCTCACGGGCATACCCTCCAGCTGAACCTGCGCACAACGCGCGCCGCACTGAGCTTCCAGGCATGCCAAACGTTCACGTATGACTTGCCCGCAGCTTCCCAGTGGAAGTGCTTCACCACGACCGGTGGGTATTCCGTGATCGCGATGATCGGCGCTGTCTCGACCGATACTGATTCGCTCATGGCTCTAGCCCCCCTTCACACAACTCACGTGCCAAGCGAATGGATCCAGGCTCTAGCGCGTCGTAGAGAGCGTCCAGACCAGCAACAACTCTTGCCTTGGTTGTGTCACGCACCGGCCTGCCCTGCATTGTGTACTCCAGACATGAGGCGGAGACCCCTACCAAGCGCGAGGCTTTGGCCAGCCCGCACCCAGAGACTAGGGTGGCAATACGGGTGCGCTCGAAGTCAGCCAGCGGAGTCGTTCCGGGATCTGCACAACTAGACCGTGAGCGCCTAAGCTCACTCAAGAAGCTAACGTTCTCGTCTTCAGTTCGCGGCATCGGGGCCTCGCACATAGAAAGCGTCGGTCTCGGGGCGATAGATCGCTGCGCGCCATTCGTTCCCCTCCCGGTGGATCTCGCACTGCGTCCAACCGTAGAGGTCATGCTGCCAAGCCAGCATCTGGTGAATCGCTTCAGCGACCGTGTCACAGGTCAGGTTTCCTGCCTCTTGCATAGGGTCTAGGCCCTGCCGCCTCCACCAAGCGCCCAGCAGCTCGACGACTTGTGACTTCTCCAACACCTCGAAGTGCAACAGCTCTCTCATTGAAACAGCTCCTTGATTGCGATGCAGACCATCACGAACCAGACGCTCGCGATGAACGCCGTCAACCCCACGACCACAGCGACCGGAGTCCAGTCGGTGATCTTCAGTTCCTCCGGGCGCCCCTCTGCCGACTGCATCAGCCGCTCGTTCTTCCAGCGCGTCACATAGTAGTCCGATGACGTGAGTTTCATGTTGCAACCCGTTCGTTCTGCGGCCCCCACCACTTGTGAGTCCACCTGTCAGTGACCTTCCAGCCGCACTGGCGATCCAGCTCGGCCAACACTTGCTCCTCGAGCTCGGCCAGAGTCGTGACCGGGCGCCACTCTACCTCCCACGACTCGTCGTGCGACTCCTGCCAGTACCAGAGCGCTTCGTCTGGCGTGCGCCCGTGGCCAACGACCTTCTCCCGCGCGCTCGCGTCCTCTACCGGGTCCAGGCATCGACGGCACGATGCCTGCCAGCGCATGGGTAGAGCGAACGTGGGGAGCTCCTCCAACACTACGCGCAACCCGCACGCGCAGACCGTGGCAGTTTCTATTCTGGTCACCGCGCATCTCCGAAGTGGCGCACGTCGACATCCACAACCGTCGGCGCGGAGTTCTGCTCAGTGTATCGCTGAAGCTCGATACGCCCGTAGCTCTCGACCTCCAACTGCTCCTGGTAGTTGGCGAGCAACTTCTCCAGTGCTCCCAGAATCGGGCGCCCACTGCTGACGGATGTCAGTGTCTGGATCGCCACTGCTACGGACTTGAATTCTCGGTCAGTCAGCTTTTTCATTTCCGCGCGCTCCCTTCCTCAGTGTCGTCGGACAGCTGCAGAGCAGCGGCGAGCGCGTCACGCAGACACTCAGCCTCCCCGCGCGTCAGCGTGTACAGGAACGGCTTGTCGAGAGAGGCCCTGAGCCCGACCACTAGTTTGCCGCCTTGGTTCAGATACTCGTCAACGATGAGCTTCACGCTGCACCTCCGTTCGAGCGACGCATCTCCTCGGCCACCTCGATGAGCTCGCCAGCGCGAGCCAGAATGCCCTGCGCCACGGCTCGCAGCTGCGTCGCATGAGCGAGCAACTCTTCCGCGCTCTCTTTCACCACCAGCGGCGGCGGCCGGACCGTCTTCGTCTCTCGATTGCTCATGCTGCTCCTCCTTCCAGGTGATTGCGGTACGCCTCGGCAGCTCTGTTGGCCTCTGACGAGAGGTAGTAGCGGCCGTTGCGCGCGTAGTAGTCTGAGAGCCGCTCGAAGTGGCGCATGAGCCGCCACCACCAGCGCAGCTTGTTCGTGCCACGGCGATAGACGTAGCGGCTCATAGCTCCTCAAACTCCCAGGCCCGTCCCGATTCCTTGGACTTGAACTCGACCATCGCGAGCCGCGAGCCTTCTGGACCACCGATGTGCACAGCAGAACTCAGTTGGCCCCATTGCCACATCTTACGCGCCGCCTCTGCGCACTCGGCTCGCGAGTCCAGCGTCAGGATCTCCCCACACAGTTCAATGAACCGACCCATGACCTAAAGATAACTCCCTGGTTGTTATCTGTCAAACAAGACGACGTCAGACCGAGCTGTTTTCTCCTACACTGATTTGGCGCTCAGTGCCGAAAACAGGTCCCCCGTGCGGCGCTCGACAGATTGTAGGTTGGCAACGAGCTGCTTAAAATACGACGGCTTCAGCTCAGCCGCGAGCGCGCGTCGCCCCTCCTGGAGCGCCACATATGGCTCTGACCCGATGCCGCCGAATGGCGATGCCACCAGGTCACCTGGGTTGCTCCAGAGCCTCACGCAGCGCCGGATAACCTCGAGCTGCAAAGGACAGATGTGGCGCTCGTCCTTCTCGTCGCGCGCGCTCATGTATTGGAGCGTGTCGCTCGGGTTGATGTCGGTCCAGACCGGCGAGGCCCAGCGCTGCCATTGGTCCACCGGGAACTCAGCCTTGCTGTGCCCGACGGGCTCCGCGTTGACCCCTGGCTTCCGGAACGTGACCACGCGGTCAGGGAGGCCCATGCGCGACATGCAGCTGTCCTTTTGGATCTGCTTCCAGAGCAGCCCTAGCGCCTTCGTGCGCTGCATCGCGGTTACGGGGTCTTTCCAGATGACGACGTCGGAGTGATAGATCCAGCCCGCCTCCTCGTGCGCGCGGATGATGCGCCCCGGGAAATCTGTCAGGCCGATGACGCCGTCACGCACCTTGCTCGTTGGCATGATCATGCAATGCACGCTCGTCAGCCGCCCCGGCTTGGTGACGCGGATGAGCTCCTTCAGCAGGAACTGGTAGTGCGAGAAAAACTCGTCGTGGTCGCGACAGTTCCCCATGTCAGCGTCGCTGTCGCTGTAGGTGTACAGACTCGCGAAGGGCGGGCTGTACACGCTGAACCCGACCGAGTCGTCGGGAAGCGCGCCGAAGATCGGCACACAGTCCCCGTTGTAGGCGACCCAGTATCTGCCCTCTGCTTGTGCTGCTACTGACATCACGCGCTCCCTTCTTTGATCAGCGTTTCCCATGCGAGGCGCACCACTGCCGGAACCTGTCCGTTGCCAGTGGCTGTAACGCGGTCCACCCGATGACCCATCCCATCATCCACTCCCTCAAAGCGATGAAGGTCCCACCAAGCGCCTCCGGATACCCCCGCTCCGCTACTAGCGATCTCGTGAGCCTCGGACCACCATGCCCGTCCCTGTTGCGTCCCGAGCTTGATTGACCCTTGTGATCGCTCGCCAGGCACGTGGGTAGCATCGCTTTCAGACGCCTGTGACCAGCCCATTTCTGCATGCTGGGAGACATCTCGTTCCCTGACCCCGTGGGAGTCGGTAGCCACGATCCAGATTCTGTCGCGTCGATGCGGAGCGCCGACGTGGCGAGCCCCCAACACGTCCCATCGCGCATCGTACCCGAGCGCGGCCAGGTCACCGAGGACGACGTCGAGACCTCGAGAAGTGAGATCTGGGCTGTTCTCCACGAGCGCGTGTCTCGGTCGTACTTCGCCAATGATGCGAGCGAACTCAGTCCACAGCCCGCTGCGCGCGCCGGTGATACCAGCGCGAGTGCCGGCTGAGCTGATGTCCTGGCAGGGGAAGCCTCCGCTGATGACGTCGACGTGCCCTCGCCAGGGCTTTCCGTCGAAAGTGCGAACATCATCCCAGATCGGGAATCTGCCGAGCATCCCATCGCGTTGCCGAGCGAGCAACACGCTTCGGCAGTAGGAATCAAGCTCAACAGCGCAGACGGTGCGCCATCCGAGAAGGAGCCCTCCCAGGATGCCTCCTCCTGCCCCAGCAAAAAGTGCCAGCTCACGCACTCCTCAGCTCCCGCATGAATGAGGGCAGCTGCAACTCCGCCGTTCCACCAGTGATGCGCCTACGCTCGCCACCGCCACCAGTTACCGCGACGAGCGAGCGCACCATGGCCTCATGTTCAAGCCGCTTGCGCTCGAGGTTATGCGCGACGCGCCCGTCAGCGCTGGTGCGGAACAGGTGCACTTGCACAGGGTGCCGCTGGCCAAAGCGCCAGCACCGGCGCACCGCTTGGTGGAATCGCTCGTAGCTGTGGTCTGACCCCGCGAACGCGATCTGATGGGCGCACTGGAGGTTCAGCCCAAACCCAACGATGGAGCTCTTGCTGACCATCACGCGAGATTCCCCCGCGATGAATCCAAGGATGGCCCGCTCCTTGTCCTCCGCGGAATCGCTGCCCGTGACCTCGACGGCACCAGCGATGGCCTTCGCCAGAGCAGTGCTCTCGTCGTTGAGGTCGCAGAACACGAGCCACTGACCCGCTGTACCGTTCACGAGCTCGGAGGCCAGCGCTACTCGCTCTGCAAGCGTGTCGCGCTTCACCGCTCGCTGCTCGGTCAACGTGGATGCTTCGAATGCGAAGAGCAGCCCTGCTTGCCGCGCCATCCTAAAGTCCACATCGACGACGTGCTCGACCAGCTCGAGCGGAGGCAGCTCATATCCGTCATCGCTGTATCCCATGTCGCTCGGCTTGCTGACGCACATCGCCCAGGTGCGCACCCAGGCCCAGAAGTCCTTCTCTGCGTGCCCCTTGAGCCGCCAGACGCTGGTGTCTCCGCCGTCGTGGCAGAAGAACGTGGCCAGCATCTCGACGCGGCTCATGGCGCCCAGGAACTCGGCGTGGTTCCCGAGCTCTGTCACGTCATTCGGAGACGGAGTGGCGGTCAGCGCGAGCCTGAACGCGACATGTTGAAAGGCCTCGATGAGCTTGGTGCGCGTCTTCCCGTCGTAGGCCTTCAAGATGCTGCTCTCGTCGAGAACTACGCCACCGAGCAGGGGGAGCAGCTCGCTAAGCCTATCCAGACGCTCGTAGTTGCACACATATAGCGATGCGCTATCGCCTTCTACATCAGACTCTTCTCTGATCTGAATCGGACCATCGGGACCGCAGTCCTCATCCCAGAGCTTATTTGCCTCGGTCACCCACTGCCCAGTAACCGCGAGCGGGGTCATCACGAGCACAGGCTTTGCGGTATGCCGGATGACCCTGTGTGCCCACTCGAGGCCCTGCCACGTCTTCCCGAGTCCGCATTCCTCGAAGAGCGCAGAGCGGCCGCGCTGCAGAGCCCAGCGCGTGCAATGCGGCTGGTGCGCTTTCAGCATCGGATTGAGCGCGGGCGGATCGGGGATGCCTGTAGGAGCGTGCGCAACGCCCTTCGCTGCCAAGAACTCCTTGTAGTTCACGGTTCCTCCCCGGTGCGCAGCCAATGCGCAAACTCGCCTGACTTCAGGTGCCCGACTCCGAAGAACGGAAGGCCATTCGTCTCGCACCACTCGTGCTCGGCGACGCTGCCCTTGGACTGCATCCATCCAGGTATGAACAGCGCTGCGTCGCAGCGCGACAGCAGCTCGAGCGTGCCCTGGTACCAGAACTCGGCCGTGAGCAGGCCGTGGAAGTTCCCCGTGTTCGAGTGCGGAATGAGGGGCATGGCGCCGAAGCGCGCCACCTCGAGACCCCAGCGCTCCGCGGCGCGGATGTTCTCGGCGAGGCCCCATGACGTCGATGCCGTGAATGGGCCTGCAATGTAGACCACGTGGCTCATGATGCGTCTCCGATCTGAAGATGACTCGCATCCCAGAAGCCGAGCGCGCCTCGGCACTCCTGGAACGGGAGCGGAATGGGGCCCTTCAACACGAACCCGAATTGATCGGGGAAGTGCCAGGCGTGCTGGCGCTCGCCGAGTTCCTGTTGTTGTTCGGTGAGGGGGTGAACGACGGTCACGAGTTCGACGCTGCCGATGATGCCGCCGCGCTCGAGCTGCTCCGGCAGCGGCATGTCGTGAGCGAACTGGTAGCCGAGTGTCCGGCGCGCGAGCTGCTGCGCCGTCTCATAGTCGGATGGCTTCATCGCCTTCGCGGCGTGCACGAGGAACCGGCCGCGGAACTTCGTGTTCCACGTGCGATTCTCGACATCCTTGCCGCCGTGGACCACGAGCCATGCCCATGGCTGAGTCAGACTCAACGCCTTCATAGGTCCCCTTCCTGGCCGTACTCGGCCAACGATAAAACCTCGGCCACGATGTTCTGCGTCGTGAGCCTACCGGGTCGATTCAAGAGATCTGAGCCACGGTTCACGTAGAGCGCCGCCGCGTCACTCAGCGCCCGATCGCGCTCGGCGCGCGTGTCGGTTCCACTCCACAGCATCCACGCCGCAACGTATAGGCGCAGCTGGGCGTTGGTTGCGCTGCACACGATGCACTTATCCTCGTACTGGGCGAGCGCCGGATCGGCGTCGTTGCGCAGGTCCGCGCAAAGGTCCCGGTCAGGCATCCGTAAAGTAGCCATCGAACTCCTCCGCGTTTGATTGCTGGCTCGCAAAGGAGCCGGTGATTGAGTCCCACTGCAGGGCCAGCACGTGCCCAGTGGCGCCCGTCTTATTCTTCTTCAAGAACAGGCTCAGCTCGCCTTCCTCGCTCTTGCGGCCGATCAACACGACCTCTGCCGCGTGTTCCACATCTCGCGACTCGCGAATGTCTTCGCCGGTGAGCTGGCTCGCCAAGATGCCTGCGCATCCGCTAGTCTTGATGGCATCCGTCAGCGTGCGAGCGACGTGGTTGATCTCGGCGCGCCTGTCTTGCGTATCTCTCCGCGTCGAGATGCATTGCAGGTAATCCACGAGCACGAGTCGTGTTCCGTGCAACTTGGCACAGCGCTTGATGTCCTCCGCCAGGTCCTCCACTGCGCGCCCGCGGCCATCGAGCAGCACCGGCGCCGCGCCGCGCTTGCTGGCGTCGGACAGCGCCGCGACAGCTGCCGTCAACTCGGCGCTAGATGGCCTGGAGTCGCGTGCCGCGCTTCCGCGAATGCCAGCCCTGCGGCACAGCGTGCGCAGCGCGAGTAGCAATGGCTCATCCTCACATGTCACGAGCAGCACGCCAGAATCGTGAACCTCGAGATAGCGCTCCGACACGCCGAGCAGCCACGAGCTGTTGTGCGTGACGGTAAGGTCGCCGAGCAGAAACAGACCGTCGCCATCGAGTTGCCAGCCGGCGAATGGGCCTACGCCTGCGGGTTCGATTTCGAAGCCGACCCTATTCGGATTCTTGCAAGAAGCTCGCTGCGGGAATTGCTTTCTGCGCACCCGCGTCGGAACTACAGAAAGGTCTCCGCTGATGTGTAACCGCCAGTAGCGTCGGTCTTCATATCCCGGCACTCCGGTCTTCAGATAGATGTGAGCCTGCAGCCCCAGCGATCTGCACAGCAGACGCAGCTGCTTCGCCCATTCTTCATGCTGCGTTATAATCTCGCAGTAGCGGTCTCCTCTGCGATAACCGTCTGAGTCGATCCATCCGGCCAGGAATTCTAGCCTCACCCGCCTCGATCCATGCGTGTAGGCGCGCGGCAGAGATGAGCCTTCTCCGACAATGCATCTTGTCGCCCTCAGGAGCCTGTTACCGGCATGCGAGGCAGCTTCCTGCCTAGTGCAGGCTAGGCTATAGGTTGCCGCTAGGTTGCCCTCCTTGCGGTCCTCTCGCAGATGCAACTCCCATAGTTTGGCCTGCTCTAGTAAACCATCGACGACTTCCTGATCTGGGGTCGTGATGCTGAAGGTGACAAGGCCCTTAGTGCCATCTCCGTACCAGACACCTAGCAGCCAAGGATCAACCGCCCCGACATCGATGGGCGGGTATTCGACCCCTAGGTGGAACAGCTTCTGAGTCTTCCTCCAACTCGGTGGCTTGAGCAGAAACCGCGCAACACTGATCTCGGTAACCGCGCCCCCAAGCGCGCTATCCGCGACCACTAGGATGTGGTCCGCATTGCACGTCCACGATTCTCCACGCATTGGCACGACGCGAAACATCGGCGCTCTCCCGGCGGTAGTCCCGAGCACTCGGCGTGGGCGCGAGTCGGGGCCCATCAATTCGTCGCCCACACTGACCTCTTCAGCGCGAGCCGTAGTGCCGTCTGCGCGCAGTACGAGCACATCCGGGCCTAGACATTTCCCCCAGTTCGTTGGCGCGCCGAGTACCCACACGTGGCCCGCGCGCACTCCGCCAGTGGCGGCATCGAGCTCAGGCACTCCGGTGAACGACCCGGCTCCACGCGGAGCGCTGAGATGGTCCACCGCGAGCTTGAGCCGCTCGGCGTCTGACCAGGTACGCGCCTGACCGCTGGTCGAGGTCAGTGCCGATGCCTCGAGGATGGCGGCCCTGAGCGCTGCCGGATCGGTGGCGGCGTCGAGCCTCAACAGCGTTTCAACGAGACTCCTCCGCGTCGCGATCAGGCATCGGAGAGCGCGCCACTGCTCCAGCCCCCTCTCGGGCTGATTGTGACAGGCCACCGGGATCTTGGTGTGCGCGTGAGGCCACTTCTTGAGCGTGCCCTGAGCACTCATGGCGACAGGGATCAGCAGGTCCAGTTCCCGGTCTCGACCGGGATGCTCGCGAGCCACCCATCGGCAAGCGTCCGCCAGCGCGGCGCGCTCCTCGGTGCCGAACTCGCTCGGGTCCGGAGTCCACTTCTTGCGCAAAGAAGGGAACGTCAGCCACGAATTGATGAGCAACAGCTCCAAGCGCTCGCGCTCGCGGATGAACTCCTCCGGGGTCTGGACTTCGATTGCACTCATGGGATGTCCTGGACCTTTCGCGGACGGGCATCGGGTTGCCTTGGCGCTGCGCGCAGAGCGGTGGGCGCAAACTTGCGCGCGTTGCGGATCCATGTCCGTAGCGCTGCCTGCCAATCGAGCATCGCTTTGCCGTGCGCCAGGTGATGGTCACGGAACGCCTGCAGCTCCTGATGCAGATCCACGCCGTGCTTCCGAGCGAGCTCTATGGCCGTGGCGTTCGGAGCGAAGTCCGCCGGGAGCTGCCGCTTGCGCTTCGGAGCCACGTCCAATCTGACGGCGTCACACTTGACTACACCAGAGCCAGTTGCAACCGTTGTAGCCTTATACGCAACGGGCGCTGGCTGCCCCGTGGTTGCGGTTTCAGACCCCGTAGCCATCTCCGGTCGTCCGGAGCCGTGTGAGCCCCTAGGAGGTGCCTTGGCGTGGCACGGCAGAGCCTCTCCGTTCTCTGGTCCCCGTCGCGGCAGCGACGTCTGCTCCGAGTCTGGTTGGACGCCGTCAGGTTTGACCACTTCGCCGCATGGCGGCTGTGGGTTGGCCTCCGGTGCAGCCGGAGATGGCGCAGCCGTTCTTTCTTTACCCTCGAAGAGGGTTTCTTTCTCTTTATAGGTTTCGGTTTCGGTTTCGGT
>Ga0068871_100002684_pt1 | contig 12137 bp, 10 predicted proteins | sample KBSMisM72_FD_72750 | JGI IMG/M metagenome (GOLD analysis project Ga0068871, IMG submission 72750) | Miscanthus rhizosphere microbial communities from Kellogg Biological Station, Michigan, USA - KBS Miscanthus M7-2 | ecosystem: Host-associated > Plants > Roots > Rhizosphere > Soil ... | reverse complement strand
GTGTTTTCCACTACGTCCCCCTTCACTTATCACCCATGGGCATGTCCCTTGGAGGACGGGCGGGACAGTGTCCGGTAGCCGAAAGGGTCGGGCATTGCCTTGTACGCCTTCCGTTTTTCAATGAACTCTCCGAGATAGCACAGAGGGAAGTTGTGGAAGCGGTACGCAGGTTTAAATGCCAGGACAAGGCATCGGCAGCTAATCATCGGGAATCGCAATCTCCAATGAATGAGAGCTGCTACGTTTGAGTGAGCGGGTTGGCGTGTAGCTGTGCTGTGCTCTTATGCTTTCGGTCATTATCTGTACCCACAATCCCCGGCCGGACTACTTTGAGCGATGCCTTGGTGCGTTGAAAGCACAGACATTGCCGTGGAACCAATGGGAACTGATTGTCGTGGACAATCGAAGCGATAAGCCAGTGGCAACGCGAATAGATCTTTCATGGCATCGGAATTCCAGAATTGTTCGGGAGGAGAGACTTGGCTTAACTCCGGCCCGCCTGTGTGGCATTCAGAGTTCTAAAGCGGAGCTTCTAGTTTTTGTCGATGACGACAATGTGCTCGATCATGACTTCCTGGAGGAAGTACTCAGAGTAGCGGACGAAAAGCCGTTCTTAGGTGCCTGGAGCGGCCAATGTCGGCCATACTTCGAGGAGCCGCCACCGGAATGGAGTCGCCGGTATTTTGGGAACCTTGTTATCAGAGAATTTGAAATAGATGCATGGTCCAATATGCCACGACTACCGGAAACGATGCCGCTAGGCGCAGGTCTTTGCATTAGGCGTCAAGTGGCAGCTCGTTACCTCGACCTACACCAATCAGGAAAGCGTGACTTCCAATTTGATCGTAGCGGGCAGTCTCTCCTCTCCGCGGGAGACAATGACTTGGCAGCCTGTGCCTGTGACATAGGCCTGGGTGTTGGATTGATTGCTTCTCTCAAATTGACCCATTGCATTTACCCCGAGAGGTTAAAGATCGATTACCTTTCGCGGCTTGCTGAAGGTATTTATTTTTCAGCTGTGGTTCTTGCTCAGCTTCGTTCTTCGTCTGCGGAGTTGAAGAGATACAGGGTGAGATGGCATGAGCGAGTACGGGCATATTTTGCCCGTGGGCCACATAGGAGAATTCAGCTCGCCTGTCTTCGTGGAAGACAGCTTGGCCTTCAATATGTCAAATCCGATGAATGGACTGCAACTGCAACTTCTTCAGAGTGATGCCGACTTTGCGTAAGATCCTGCTTTTTCTCTTGAGCCATCGCGCCCTTGCAATAGTACGCTGGGACCTGCACCTTCTTCGACTTCGGATCAGAAACGCGATCACTCTTCAGAACAGACGTATCTGGAGCTATGTTGCTGCCCGTCCATCGCCTTTGTTTCTGAACCTTGGCTCTGGACCTCGGGGCATCGACGACGCACATTGGATCAATGTTGATGCATATTACGGCAAACACGTGCATTACTTGCTCGATTTTACCCGCAAGTTACCTTTCGCTGATCAATCATTCAATGGCGTATTCTGCGAACATGTGCTGGAGCATTTCTCATTCGATTGTGGAGAAAGCCTTGCGCGAGAGGTTTACCGCATTCTGCGCCCCGGGGGGTTTTTCCGCATCATCGTCCCTGACGGGGAACTTATTTTGCGTCGTTATTTTGAAGCTCCAAACGAGCTCATAGCATGGCGTGGAGACAGTTGCCTAACTGCGATGCAGGTGGTGAACTCTTATTTCCGTCAGCGTTACGAGCATGAGTTTCTTCACGATTTCGTTGCGCTCGAAAAATTGTTGCGGTGCGCTGGTTTTACGACAGTCTCACGCGCTGATTTTGGTCGGGGTGTGCGTTGTAATTCAATTGTGCTGGATGATCCTAAGTACCAGTGGGAGAGTCTCTACGTTGAGGCGCAGAAGCAGCTCCCCGCAAATATGACCAGAGATCCGGAAGCTTCTCGAGCTACCCTGCTGGCCGTCTGAGCCCGTCTGCCAATGGATGTAAGTCCCACGTCCCCGAAGCGAGTCCTGCACGTTGTCGAATCTCTCGATCGTGGAGCAGTGGAAAACTGGCTGCTTAGGATGTTGGCTTATGCCCGACGAAAGAGCATCGAGGTTGATTGGACATTCTACTGTGCAGTCGCGACCCCGGGCTCCATTGAAAATCAGGTGCGGGCTCTAAACGCCCACATCGTCCGGTCTCCCGTTCCGCTGAGGCTGAAAAGAAGCTTCATCCGGGCGCTGCGAAATGAGTTGCGCCAAGGGAAATACGCAGTTTTGCACTGTCATCATGATCTGCTTAGCGCCGCTTATCTCTTAGCAGCAGCGGGTCTGCCGATTAATCATCGCATCGTGCATGTGCATAATGCGGACGAAGGGGTGCCCACCCCCAGCCGATTCAAGCGGTATCTCTATCGCGAACCAATGCGCAGAGTGTGTCTTAGAATGGCCGATCGCATCGTTGGAATCTCTAATCATACTCTTGACTCGTTTCTTGCCGGGTGTTCCCGCAAACCAAAGCGAGATTCCGTCCATTATTACGGAATTGATGCAGCCTCATTTGAACGCACGGTCAGCGATCGTGACAGATTTCGTCAAACTTGCGAGCTCCCCAATGATGCGCTCGTTCTTCTTTTTGGAGGGCGCCTGGTTCCGGAGAAGAACCCCCTCTTCGCAGTAGATGTCTTGGCTAGTCTCCGACGTAGAGAGCCACGGGTCTTTGGTGTCTTTGCGGGAACTGGATCGCAGGAACAGCCAATTCTAGAAAGGGCCAGAGAACTCAACATCGAGAATTCGGTCCGCCTGGTCGGCTGGCGAAACGATCTGCCGGAGGTCATGAGTTGTAGTGACTGGTTTATTCTGCCACATCCGGAGCACCCAATGGAGGGATTCGGGCTGGCGGTTGTTGAAGCTCAGTTGGCTGGCCTCCGTATGCTTTTATCGCGCGGGATAGCTGATGATCCGCTGTTGCCAACGGCAGTTTTTCGTCGGCTCTCACTCAATGATGGCCCTGATGCTTGGGCGGATGGCGCGTTAGAACTTTTGCACGAGCCAGCGCCGTCGCGGGCTGCTGCCATCGAGGCACTCGCCAAGTCCCCCATGAATATGGATCACGCACTAAATGGTCTCCTGCAGCTCTACTCATGACAGCGCGTCCAATTCGGGTCCTTCAGGTAATCGACAGTCTTGGCATGGGCGGTGCCGAGACCTGGCTCATCGAGTTACTTCGCTTTTGGTCCAGAAACAAAACAATGCAGATGGATTTTTTGGCTACAGGCAACAAACCTGGAATCTTTGATGACGAGGCCCGCCAATTAGGAGCGCGGATTGAGTATCTGAGGTATTCGCGATCTCATCTTCCCCATTTCACAGCACAGTTCCGGAGCTTCCTGCGAACGCAGCAGTATGACGCAATTCATGATCATCAAGATTATGTAAGCGGGTGGCATTTCCTCATGGGCACAGGACAGCTCCCACCGGTTCGGATTACACATGTACACAATCCCTCCTATCAAATTAGCACCAACTATGGCGCAACCGTTAGTAGGAGGATGACTGCCAGGGTTGGAAAGAGCCTTGTCGGGCATTACTCTACTCATATTACCGCCACATCTCGCCAAGTAATTACAGAGTACGGCTTTGATAAGCCATCTTTTGCTCACATCCCGAGGCAGGCGGTTTATTGCGGATTTCGCACCGAAAGGTTTATCGGTGAGCGGAGCGCCATAAAGAGTTCGCTATGTGCCGAATTCAATTGGCCTGCAAATGCCATCGTAATTCTTTTCGTAGGCCGGACTGACTTGGCGGCCGAACTGGGGCACCCTCAGAATCACAAGAATTCAGGTTTCGCAGTATCCGTCGGAATTGAGGCCTCAAAATTGGACGCTCGTGTTCGAGTGCTTCTGGTCGGTGCATCGAGTCCAGTAACGCCAGTTTTGAAGAAGCGCGTCTCTGAAGCCGGTATGGCCTCTCGCATCCTCTTCCCCGGGATTCGATTAGATGTCGAACGGCTCATGCTCGGCAGTGATGTGCTGCTCTTTCCCTCTCGAGGAGAAGGGCTGGGAATGGTCGCGGTGGAAGCCCAAGCCGCGGGCCTGCCTGTCCTTGCCTCCGATGTCGTCCCTCGGGAGTGTGTCGTAATACCGGAACTGGTCCGCTTTCAGAGGCTGCAGGCGGGAGAAGCTGGGTGGGCTCTTGATCTACTAGAGCTCGCCAAACAGCCGCATGACAACGTTGAATCGAATCGCCGAGTGAAGGCATCTGCCTTCTCGATCGAGGCATCCGCGAGCACTCTTTTCCGGTTGTATACAGAAGGGAAACTCCCCTGCTGAGCTGACTCCGGACCGTTCATTTTCTCGAAGTGATCATTAATTACATAAGCAATGTTCCACTGGAGGAAATCTCCGGTGGATTCTCGGCGATGAATGCAGCGGCCTATGAAGCGCTCAGAGAGATTGCACAGATTCACTATGTCGGCCCCGTGAATCCTCCGGCAATGTGGTCTGAGTGGTGTGTGTCAAAAGCAAAGCGATCAGTCGGGGTTCCCGGCAAGTTTTTTTTCTTCTCAAAGACCCGCCTCGATACCATTGCGCACGAGGTGAAACGCCTTTGTCGCAGGGATGCCGATTGCGATTTTTATCACGGCTTTACACCATGGATTCACTGCACCTCGCCGCGACCCTTCATCGCCTGGAGCGACTGCTGCTTTTATGATTATGTGAATATCTATCATCTCCCAAAAGTGTTTGAGAACAAGGACGTTCAACGAATCTGCTCTACCGAGAGTGCATGGATGCAGAAAGCAGACGCGGTGCTGCTCTCGAGCGAATGGGCGCGCTTACGGACAAGAACACACTACGGCTTACAAGATAATCTGCTCGGGAATGTAAGCATCTTCGGAGCCAGCGAGATCCCCGATTCTGACCGCTTTACAGGAGCCCGCGATTTCCTGTTCATTTCCACGGATTATCGGCGCAAGAACGGCCCCATCTGCCGGCGCGCGATGCACCAGGTTTGGAAACGCTATCCAGATGCGCGGCTGAACATCATCGGGGCACCTCCGCCGTCCGAAGACCTAAACGACGATCGAGTTAAGTACTTGGGGTATCTAAAAAAGTCTGTTCCTGAGCAACTTGCGGTATTCACGGACTATCTGTCTCATGCTTTTGCTCTCCTGCTCCCAACCGGTGCAGATATAACTCCTATGGTTGTGATCGAAGCAGCATTTCATGGATGCCCTTCTATAACAGTAGACTCTTTTGCTCTGCCAGAAGTAACCGGGAACGGCGCATCTGCCATGTTGCTCAAGGCTCCCCCCGACGAAAGTAAATTGGCCGCAGGAATGATTCTCCTTCTGCAGGATTCGGCACTCTACTCCTCATTGAGAGTCAAGGCCAGGGAGTTCAGCACGAGCAGATTTTCACGTGGTGAGTTCAAGAAGCGCGTGCAAAACGCTGTCGTATCGTCTCTCGGTCTTAAAAGAAAACCTCTATTCGCGTAGCCTTGCGTGCGCAACCCAATATAGGGATCAGCGACAAATTGCAGCCAGCAATCTGGGTATGGCTGGCGCATCATTCACACTCAAACCGTGAAATTCTGCCTGATGAATAAAGCGGTGCGGCAGTGACCCGTTTGGTATACACCTTGCCATACTTTCAGTCGTAAGCCATCCAAAGGCTGAATGAAGATTCTCTATCTGGGGCAGCTTTATCCGGGCCAAACGGCCTTGATGCGTATGCGTGCTCTGCAGCGGCTTGGCCATGAACTATGTGGCATCAATACGAGTGAACCATGGAGCCGTGCAGGTTGGGCAACACGCCAAGTACAGAAGCGTGTTCGCGTGGGCTCAATTATCAGTGAGATAAATTCAAGAATCGTTGCGGCCGCACAAGCTTTTAGACCAGAAATAGTTTGGGCGGACAAACAGGAGTTCTTTCGAGCCGAGACCGCGGCGAGTTTGCATAGGCTAGGCGCACTGCTGGTCCATTTCACTCCTGATCCGTACTTCAACTTAGAGTGGAAACGGACTTCGATAATGGATGAGGCCATTCGTGAGTTCGACGCACTTATCTATTGCAAGAAATATGAGACGAAGAATTACGAGGCCCTCGACAAAGTAACTGTTTACATGCCTTTGGGATATTGCGATGAGGCCCATCGCCCCATATCAGATGATGCACAATGGGCCTGTGACGTTGGATTTCTAGGTGGTTGGGAGCCGCGCAGGGAACGGATGCTGCACTCCATCGCCCAGACAAACGTCCATCTGAAATTCAGGGGCGCATATTGGGACTTTCTCCAAGACGGAAGGTGGACTTTGAAACGATACTTGATACTCAATGAACTCGCGGCGGGAGAACCGGTCCACATTCATCAGGATCAGCTGCTAGCTTGTGCGCACGAAGGCAATGAGGTCTACGGCGACGACTATGCGCGTGCTCTCACCGGAGCGAAGATCGGCCTTGGGTTTTTACGAACAGTCTGTCCGGACCAACATACTACACGCACTTTTGAGATCCCTGCCTGCGGCAGCCTTCTCCTGGCAGACCGCACGGACGAACACCAGGATTTTTTTGCGGAAGGCCGGGAGGCTGAGTTCTTTTCTTCTTCCGAAGAGCTGCTAGAAAAGATCAAGTTTTATCAAGCAAATGAGTCGGCACGAAAGCGAGTTGCTGCTGGGGGGCGTAGCCGCTGTCTAGCAGGAGGATATGCCTACGTGCACCGCTTAAAAACCGCTCTTGATAGAGTCAGCGTTCTGACAAACCACTAAATGTCTGCCACTCTCGAATACCTTCTTATTTGCTACGCGCGATGGTTCCCCATCCGACGGGGCAAGATGCGGATCATCAATTCCTTGTGGCGAACGGCGACTGGTGGAGAGGATACGCAGCGGATTGCGACCCTCAAGCATTCGGCCTTTAAGGTTCCTTGCGACCTCAATGAAATGCTCCAAAGGCAATTCTATTTTTTTGGCACTTATTTTATCGAGGAAGACATCCTGAGCTGCTGGGCGAGTGCGGCCCGCGAGGCACAGATTATTTTTGACGTAGGAGCAAATGCTGGCATTTACAGTTTTGCGGCTCTCTCTAGTCAGCCAAATGCAATCGTCCACGCTTTTGAGCCTACGCCCGAAATTGCGGCCAGGTTGCGAGCGAGTGTACGGCTGAATAAGCTCAATCAGCTGCGTGTTCACCAACTCGGCGTCTTCAAGAGGAACGGTTATGGCACCCTAATGCGCTGTCGTGGAGAATCGGGGTGCAACGAAGGCATGAACTTCCTGTCGGCAGACGTTCACGAATCAAGGGGAGAACGCATTGAAACAGTTTCCCTTGACGACTTCTGCGAGCAGCATCGCATCGATTACGTGGACTTGTTAAAGGTCGATGTTCAGGGGCAGGAGTCTGCTGTATTACGAGGCGCCGAGCGGCTTATTACCAGCGGACGCATTCGGATGATTTTCATGGAACTGAATTGGGCAGCAGACAGAGACAAACCCTGCCCGGCGAGCGATTCAGTTAACTTCCTAGATCGCGCAGGTTACCGGTTCTCAAGGCCTGACAAGCACTTCAAATGGCACAAAGCCGGAAAGTGGTTGCGGGGCTTGGGAGACGTTGTAGCAACTTTGCATAGCTATAACCCGGCATGATGAGTATTTACATCGGCGCTTGTCTCGCGGCGTTCGTATCGCTCGTGTATTTGCTTCGCCGAAACGGCCTCTCTCTGGGGCTCCCCATCGCTTATCTGTACTCGTTGTTGTTGATCCACGTCCCTGGCGCGTTTGCTCACATCGTTGGGCGAGACTTCCTTTTGAATTCAGACCTCATTGAGCTTGCCATGTTCTTCACCGCAGTAGGATCGGTCTGCTTCGTCGTAGGAGTATGGTTGGCTCGTTCTTCACCAGTTCAGATACCAATCTCGCGGCATCAGAACCCTCCCCAGTTTTGGAAGTTCTGCTTGTTCGGGGGTTGGTTGCTAATTTATGCCCTCAGTCCTCTATTTCGATTCCCCAGCGTCGGTGCGGTGATAGAGGAAGGAGGTGGTATCTGGATGCTGGGTGTAATGTTGGCTCTAAGAGAAGCCTTCAAAAGCCGGGACTACAAATGGATACTCATGTGGGTTGCAGCACTGATGGTTTTCCCAATTCTCATGCTGTTGTTCGGCGGCTTTCTCAGTTATGGATCGGCGGCAATTATCATTGTCTGCGCAGTTCTTTCTATTTCCACGAAAAGTCGCTTGCGGGTGGCCATCGGCATTGCGCTCTTTACGTTCTTCAGTTTAAGTATTTTTGTCAACTACTTCCGGCACAGAGACGAGATCCGTCATCAGGTTTGGGGTGGTGCACCTCTGAGCGCCCGAGTTGAAAGTGTTGGCAAGACAGTGCAGGACTTTCAATGGTTCAACCCGGACAATCGAGAGCATCTCGTCGCGCTGGATCGCCGCCTTAATCAGAATTTCTTTGTTGGCCTCGCCGCAAGGCGCATTCAAGGTGGACGATCAACTTACCTTTATGGTGAATCACTTTGGGAGGGATTGCTCGCCTTAGTACCCCGAGCGTTGTGGCCGGACAAACCAGTGTTTGCGGGTAGCCCCAAAATAGTGTCGCAAATGACCGGACTATGGTTGTCTCCTAAGAGTTCTTTTGGCGTGGGCAACGTTATGGAATTTCAGATCAACTTCGGGCTGCCCGGCGTGGTGGTCGGTTTCTTGATACTCGGCTGGGCGATCGGAAGGCTAGACTTGAGGGCGGCCGTTTCGGAAGCTCAAGGCGATTTTGGAAAGTTGATGCTTTTCTTCCTCTGTTGTGTAGCGTTGATTAAACCAAACGGTTCACTCGTGGAGTTGTCGAGTGGTTCAGCGGCTGCCGCTGTAGCCGCTTTCGCTTGGAACCTAGTGTGGAAGCGCTTCAGGGCGAGACGTACAAATGGGTTTGTGTGCGCTGCCGATGGGGCGTTGGAACTGACGTGAACGTTTTGCTTACGTCGGCCAGCCTCCTGCCGAGCTACGGAGGCCCTGCTTTCTCCGTGTCTCGACTGGCCACGTCGCTTGCCGATGCCGGGGTATCCGTTGGTCTTTGGGCTGCTGATCAGTCGGCGCGTTCCACTCCGTTATTGGGCAAGGGCACGCCTGTCGAACGTATCGTCGGCACAGAATGGGACGCTCTGTGTTGCTTCGACCGAGTTGACGTTTTACATGACAATGGTATCTGGTTAGCGTACAACCACAGGCTGGCAATACTCGCGGAACGCAGGGGAATTCCTCGGATTGTCAGTACTCGCGGGATGCTCGAACCCTGGGCGCTTGCTCATAAGCGGCTTAAGAAGCGGCTCGCCTGGAGGCTGTATCAGCAACGCGATCTGGGGAGAGCTCGTTACCATCACACGACTGCTGAAACCGAGGCCCGAAACCTCTCTCTGCTCCGACTGGGTGTTCCTATCATTACGGTGCCAAACGGTGTGGATGTGCCAGACGAGACCGCTTCAGATGTGCATCAGCAGAGCGAGACACGCGCGGGCAGGCCAAAAATCGCATTTTTTCTCGGACGCGTATACCCCATTAAGGGGCTACTGACGTTGATTCAAGCTTGGGCGCGGGTGCGACCTAGGAATTGGTGCCTGCGCATTGCGGGACCAGACGAAGCCGGCCACCGGAAGGAAGTGGAACGCGCCGCGGCAGCAGCGGGTATTGCTGAATCCGTGTCCTTCATAGGTGAGGTCGCTCCCCAAATGAAGCAGTCTGAGTTTTCTAAGGCCGATCTCTTCGTCCTTCCAAGTTATTCTGAGAGTTTCGGCATGGCTGTCGCTGAGGCACTGGCTCACGGATTGCCGGTACTGACAACGACCGGTACCCCCTGGTCGACCTTGCAACAAAATGGCTGTGGATGGTGGGTTGAACCAACTACGGACGGTCTCGCGGCGGGCCTCCGCGCGGCAACCGCTTTAGAGAGAGATGCTCTTCGCGCTATGGGGGCAAAAGGCCGCCAGTTCGTGAGGGCGCAGTTCAGCTGGAGATATGCCGCCGAACGCCTGGTTGCCGCGTACCAGATCTTAACCGGCATTGGCGCCAACAACTTTTGCACCAGAACTGCTTCTTAACGCCTACTTCATCGTACTCACAAGAGTTGAATTGAAAATGTACATCCTTGGACTTAACGCATTTCATGGCGATTCATCCGTTGCGCTGTTGAACGATGGCGCTTTGGTCTCGGCGCTGGAAGAGGAACGATTGAATCGGGTCAAGCACTGGGCCGGACTGCCGGTGAAAGCCGCACAATCCTGCTTGGCAGGGGTTCAGCCTGACTATATTGCGGTATCACGCAATCCTAAAGTTCATTTGACGAGCAAATTGGCACGTGCCCTGGTCCGCCCGCACCGGTGGCTGCAGCTTGCTGCAAGAGCAGCAAATACGATGCAGATCGCGACCGTCCGTGATGCGCTCGCGGCCGCAGGAATTGCCTCGCCGAATGCCGTTCGTTTTGTTGAGCATCATAGAGCTCACCTTGCCAGTGCGTTTTTCCCGTCTCCCTTTGAGGAGGCCGCGGTCATTTCGATAGATGGCTTCGGTGATTTCAGCAGTGTGATGTGGGGGATAGGAAAGCAGAACCAAATAAAGGTTCTCGGGTCGGTCTCATTTCCGCATTCCTTGGGAATTTTTTATACCGCATTTACCCAATTTCTGGGCTTTCCCAAGTACGGAGATGAGTACAAGATGATGGGGCTTTCGGCCTATGGAGAGCCAAGGTTTGCACAGCAAGTAAGAGATCTGGTGCGAACCGAGGCAGGTCAATGCAGGCTCAATCTCAAGTACTTTACGCACCACAACAAAGGCGTCGAAATGAGCTGGAATGGCGGAGAACCCACGTTGGCACCCGTCTTTTCTCCGCTTATGGCAAGTGAGTTCGGAAGCCCGCGCCGGCCGAGGTCGGAAATCCAGCAGAGGGACAAGGACTTAGCGGCTTCGGTGCAGCTGGTACTCGAAGAGAACTATTTCGCGTTGTTGAATTTCGTACAGAAGCAAACCTCACAGACCGCCGTTTGTTTGGCGGGCGGTGTAGCCCTAAATTGTGTAGCCAACGGCGCGATTTTGGAGCGCACAAATTTCCGCGACGTATATATACAGCCAGCGGCCCATGATGCCGGCACATCGATTGGAGCCGCTCTCTACCTGCATCATCAAGAGTTAAAACAACCCAGGCACTTTCAGATGCGGCACGTGTACTATGGCCCCGAGTACTCGGATGCAGAGATCCTCAGAGAAATTGAGGAAGCGGGATGCAGCTACAAACGCGTGAGCGATGATCAGCTGGTTCAGGACACGGCAGAAGCGATTTGCGAAGGCCAAATTGTAGGTTGGTTTCAGGGTCGGATGGAGTTCGGGCCTCGCGCCCTAGGCAACCGAAGCATTCTCGCTGACCCTCGTCGTGGCGATATGAAAGACGTTCTTAATAGCCGCATAAAATATCGCGAACCGTTCCGCCCTTTCTGCCCATCGATTCTGGCGGAAAAAGTCGGCGAGTATTTTGAAACGGATTACCCTTCTCCGTTTATGGTGATGGCCTACAAGATCAAGCCCTCCAGGCGCACCCGGATACCGGCGGTGACGCACGGCGATGGAACTGGGCGCTTGCAGACGGTAGAACAACAAGCAAATCCACTTTATTGGAAGCTGATTGACAAATTCGAAAAGCTAACGGGCGTTCCGGTCTTACTCAATACATCCTTCAACGAAAACGAGCCCATCGTTCAAACTCCAGAACAGGCGATTAACTGCTTTCTGAGAACGCAAATGGATGTCCTATCAATCGGACACTATGTCTTGTACAAGTCAGAAAATCTGCGTCTCTCCGCAAATCGGACAGCGTTTGCAGAGCTTCAAATGAATTAGTTGCTTGCATCGCGCGAACTTGGCCATCTAACTCCCCGCCGACATAAGCAGCTGTTTGCTCCCATGCGCATTCTCGTTATCAATCAGTTCTTTTGGCCGGATACGGCAGCGACGGGACAATTGTTGTCCGATCTTGCGCGGGTGGTCGATCCCGAGAGTCATACCGTGACCGTGTTCTGCGGCACTACGCAATATGGGTCGATAGATTCGGGTTCGCCCCCGCCGGTTGAGATTGTCCGCTTTGGCGGAATCGGTTTTTCCAGAGCCCGGCTTCG
>Ga0068871_100002683_pt1 | contig 12141 bp, 10 predicted proteins | sample KBSMisM72_FD_72750 | JGI IMG/M metagenome (GOLD analysis project Ga0068871, IMG submission 72750) | Miscanthus rhizosphere microbial communities from Kellogg Biological Station, Michigan, USA - KBS Miscanthus M7-2 | ecosystem: Host-associated > Plants > Roots > Rhizosphere > Soil ... | reverse complement strand
CCTATCGAAGGGCCGCCGGCGTAGCTCACTTCGGTCCCTGGGCGAAGCCCTCCGGCATTCTTGAAGAAGGCGCGGTACCTCACATCACCGCGATTGAACAAGCCGGTCAACGAAAACAGTGTGGCGATCAGGAGTGCGGCTGCGATCAACACAAACAGGCCGACGAAAGCTTCTTCACGGCGTGTCGAGGAAGAGTTCATGGCAGCGAAGACCCGTAAAAATTCCACAAAAAGTGTGGGGAGTATAGCACGACGGAAATCAGAAACCCTTGCGCACCACCCGCGGATGATGGGCGAATCATTGGCGCGGCCTCGGGACTTCCCCAGTCAGCATTTGCAGGTAATCAATTTCCTGACTGAGTTCCGGTTCTGCCACGCGATCGAGAAATTGGCGGACGCGGGGATGGGTGCTGGCCTGTAGCTCCGCGGTAGTACCCACCGCGACGATGTGGCCTTTGTCGAGCAGCACCATGCGGTCGGCGATCAGAAACGCGCTGGCCAATTCGTGCGTGACCACGATGATGGTGATTCCAAACGCCTCTTTCAATTTGAGCAGCAACTGATCAATCCCGGCGGCGATGATGGGATCGAGGCCGGCCGAAGGCTCGTCAAAAAAAAGAATCTCCGGGTCCATGGCCATGGCGCGCGCGACGGCGGCGCGTTTCTTCATGCCGCCGCTCAACTGCGCAGGCATGTAGTCTTCGTAGCCGCTCAGCCCTACTTCGTTGAGTTTCAGCCGCACCATGATTTCGATGGTGGCGGGATCGAGCTGGGTATGTTCGAGCAGCGGCAGCGCGACGTTTTCACCCACGGTCATCGAACCGAACAGCGCACCGCTCTGAAACGATATGCCGATGTGCTGGCGCAGATCGCGCCATTCTCCTTCGGAGAGCTGCTGCAGATTCTTGCCGCGAAGAATCACTTCGCCGCTGGTCGGCGATTCGAGCCCGACCAGGGTACGGAGCAACGTGCTTTTGCCGGAGCCCGAGCCGCCAAGAATCACAACAGTTTCTCCGGCGAGCACGTCGAACGAAACGCCGTGCAGAATTTCGCGGTCGCCGTAGGCCACGTGCAGATTGCGAATGGAAAGCACCGGCGCTTGCGCCGAGCCATGAGCGTCAGTAGCGTTGAATTCGTCCATGGCCCGTCAGCCGATCCCTACGTAAAACATCGCCGTAAATACCAGGTCCACCATGATGACTAGAAAAATGGATTTCACAACCGCCCCGGTGGTCGAGCGGCCGACCTCTTCGGCGCCCAGCCCGGTGCGCAGACCCTCCTGACATCCGACGGTAGTGATGACCAGGCCGAACATCAAGCTCTTGATCAGGCCGGTCACGATGTCGCGCAACGCAAGCGCGTTGAGCGTGGCGATGATGTACGTCTTAAACGTGAAGCCGGCAGCGGCCATGCCAAAGACCGCGCCGCCGACCACGCCCATGAAGTCGGCCCAGATGGTGAGGCACGGCATCATCAGCAGCATGGAAAGAAGTTTCGGAGCGACCAGAAACCGCACCGGATCGAGCGCCATGGTTTCGAGCGCGTCAATTTCTTCGTTTACCTTCATGGTACCGAGTTCCGCCGCGAAGGAAGAACCGGAACGCCCGATGACCAGAATGGCGGTGATGAGCGGGCCTAGTTCGCGTGAAACAGAGATGGCGACGGCGTCTGCGACAAATTGCATCGCGCCGAATTTTCTCAGTTCATAGGCGGATTGCAGCGCGAGAATCGTGCCAATGAAAAACGTAATCAGCGAAAGAATCGGCAGGGAGCCGATACCGACGGCCATAGCCTGGTGCATGGCGCGGCCGTAGGCGAGACGGCGGCGCTCGAAAACATCCATCACCACCGCGCGCGCCGCGGAAGCGCCAAGTTTCGCCAACCCGCCAAGATAGGCGAGCCCATCTAGAGTTGCACCGCCGATGTTTTCAGTGAAGGCCATGTTTGGGTTTGCCGGGAGGCCCCGAGGGATTATGCACTTTCACTGGTGCCGTCGCCAGCCGAGCGGGCGAGCTTGTTGACGTCGGGAAGAGGCGCAGCGAGGGCTTCCCGTTCGTTGGCGTGAACCTCAAAGACGTGTAGCAGGTGTGTGAGTTCGAGGACCGTGGTTGCGGGTTTGGAGAGGCCGTAGAGCACGAAGCGGGAGCCGGAGTCACGGGCGATTTTGAGGCCTTCGACCAGCGAAGCGATGCCGGAGCTGTCCACGTACTTTACCGCGGTCATGTTCACGAAGAGCTGCGGAACCCGTTTGTCCCTTAAGAGCGCGAGCAGGGCCTTGCGAATTTCCGGTGAGTTGAAAAGCGTGATGTCGCCGACAAGGTCGAGGATGGCGACGTCGCCCAGCTGGCGAGTGGAAATCTGGATTGGAGGACCTGAGGGCACTGTGCTTTCTTTTGCCAGAGAATTGAGTTGGATGCAAGGGGGATCGGTTGCGCCACCGACCGAGATCGGAAAGACCAGCGAAAGCCAGAGGGCTCCCGGGAGCGCCGAGCTGAGCTCCTCTTCTTGCTTGAGCGTTGATTCTAAAGGAGTTAAGGGCGTGGCCGTTTTCTAGCTATTCATTCTAAAGGAGTTAGCTCGGCGACCTCTGGCCGCTCATCATGCTCTCCAGAACTTATTGAAATAAAAGCAAAGCAAGGCGCAGAAACGCAGAAAAGCGACCACACCGAATGAGCGGAAACGGTATCAAGAGAAAGGCTTAGGATGGGATGGTTAAGTGGACGAATCGCAGCCGCCTAGGTGGGCCGAGGCAACCCTAGGGCGCTGGTCGGCGCGAGCTCGTCCAGCTGCTGCTTCCTCACCGGCGACGGGAGAATATTATAAAGTAGTTTATAGATCTAACGTTACCGAATCGTTGACCGAGAACTCAGACCGAACCAAATGGGTTGGAAATCGTCTCTGTACATGGTGGATACCGCGGCGCACGGCTGTGCGGATCTGACCGGGCACGTGAGGGAACAGCGGAGAGTTTTGTCGGGGAGGGAACATGGTGAAAGGACCGAGTGGGTTGAGGTTGGTAGCGGGTGGTTGCGCGGTGATCGCAATGAGCTCGATGGCAGCCGGGGCGTGGGCGCAGAAGATCGACGCCCAGGCGGGCGTCAACGTAGAAGAGAGAATGGCGAGAATCGAGCAGGGGATCGAGCCGATCCAGGTTGGCAACGAAGCCCCGATCAAGCTGGACCTAGCGACACTCATGAAGTTGTACAACGACCCAGGATTGAGCGTGGCGGCGATTGATGGTTTCAAGATTGCGTGGGCCAAGGCCTACGGCACAACAGAGCTCGGAGGAAAAACGCCAGTTACGACCAAGACCCTGTTTCAGGCGGGATCGATCAGCAAACCGGTGGCGGCGACGGGGATGCTGGCCCTGGTGCAGGCGGGGAAGCTTTCCCTGGATGAAGACGTGAACGTCAGGCTGAAGACGTGGAAAGTTCCGGAGAACGAGTTCACGAAAGAGCAGAAGGTGACACTACGGCGACTGGCGAGCCATACGGCGGGACTGACGGTACACGGATTTCCGGGGTATGACGTAGACGAAAAAGTGCCAACGCTGGTGCAGATTTTTAATGGCCAGCAGCCGGCGAATACGCCTGCAATCCGCGTGGACATCGTGCCAGGCACGAAGGAACGTTACTCAGGCGGAGGAATCACGATCGAGCAGCAATTGATGATGGACGTAACAGGGGAGTTGTTTCCCGCGCTGATGAAAGGAATAGTGCTCAGCAAGATTGCAATGAGTGACAGCAGCTACGAGCAGCCTTTGCCCGCGGCATGGGCTGCCCGAACCGCGGTCGGGACGCAAGGCAGCGGGAAATCGATTCATGGGAAATGGCACGTGTATCCGGAAATGGCAGCCGCTGGATTGTGGACAACGCCGACGGACCTGGCGAAATTTGCCATTGAAATTGCGCTTTCAAAGCAGGGGAAATCGAACAAAGTGCTCTCGCAGAAAACCACGGACGAGATGTTGACGCCGGTCCTGGACGAGGCTGGACTGGGCTTTTTTGTTTCGAAAGTCCATCCGGGTCAATTCGGGCATAACGGGGCCGATGAAGGGTTTCAGGCCCTGCTGATAATGAATTGGGATACGGGGCAAGGCGTGGCGATCATGGCGAATTCAGACAACGGAATTTCGGTTGCTTCGGAAGTGGTGCGCAGCGTTGCAAAGGAATATGACTGGAAATATGAACGCGACTCGCGCGGAGAAATGGATCAGATGGTGTTGCTCGCAGAGCTGAAGGGGGCGGACGCCGTGCTCCAGGAATTCGATGAGCTTAAGAATTCCGGGGATGCGAAAAAGCGGCCGGCGGAGCAAGTTCTAAACATGATCGGGTACCGCGTATTCATGCAAGCCGACAAGCTGGACGACGCGGTCAAGGTGTTTCAGAAAAATGCGCGGGAATATCCGGATTCCTCGAACGTGTATGACAGCCTCGGAGAGGCGTACGCGGCGGCGGGGAAGAAGGAATTGGCGATCGAGAATTATGAGAAGTCGTTGAAGTTGGATTCGAAAAATGACAATGCGAAGGAACGGCTGAAGAAGCTGCGAGGCGAGCCGTAAAGCCAGGACATCGTTCTGCCAGGCCGCGTTGAGGTGGCTATTCGTGCCGCTGGAAAACGGTTTCGGAAAGGGACGCCGAGTCTTTCGGAATGGCGAAGCACTTCTCTGCAAGGGCGTGCGCCGATTTCACTTTTTCTGACAACTCGCGTTCACTTGGGCGCGATTAGCAACAGCTGGTAAAAACAACCATCCCGAAGTGTTTCATTCGCTTCAGGCACAACTGCGGTCCGGTTATTGGCTGAAGGCGACGCCGCTTGCCACGACGTTGCAGCACAGCAAGATCGCCAGCACCGCCAACCACGAATTTCGGACCTAAGCCTGTGACGAGCCTCTGCAGCTTCGGAGTGCCAAGTTCCGCCTCGCGGCAACTTACTATTCAAGACGCCGCGCACCTGCGGTTGGTTCACGGTGCTCGCAGGAATGACGGTGAACAAACAAGCTGAAAGTAAAAGAAACTATGGTCTCGGCACCGTTACTAGACCCGGGCGAAAGGCAAGAGCGTCGGCGTGCGGAGGGAAATATCCACTCACACATCCAGATAAGCAGCCTTGAGCCGGCGAGGTACAAAGTTTTATGTGGAGGGCACAAAAAAGGAAAAGAATCTTGGGGCTGTAACGTGAGGGACATCTTGCAGCAAAGGAGCGCTGATATCCCTGAGCCGTGGCGCGGCGCCGCGCGGGTCATCCTGGAAGACCTGACGTGAGGGACCTGGAGGTGTCGCAAGCTGCAATCTCTCGGTGGGGGCATTCATGTCTTATTTCAAGCATCTGCTTACTCTGGGCGCGTGTGCTGGCCTGGCTGCGTTTGGCAGCCCGACAAGCAACGCGCAGGAGGTCAAGAAGGTTTTCGTAATCGCGATGGAGAATCACAACTGGACGCAGCCGGCGAATCAGTTTACCGGAGGCATCCAGCAGATTTACCAGAACCCGGCGGCGCCGTTTATCAACAGCCTGGTGAACGGAACGGCGGTAGCGATTGTTGACGGGCAGGAAGTCAACATCAGCCAACAGGTGGCGTACGCTACGGCATATCACAACGTGCTGGCAACGCCGAGCGGAAACAATCCGGACATTCATCCTTCTGAACCGAACTACATCTGGCAGGAGGCGGGAACGAACTTTGGCGTGCTGAGCGACAGCGATCCGTACACGGGCGGTACCAACCAAGACACTTCGGCTCACCTTTCGGCGCTGTTGGCCAATGCCGGCAAGACGTGGAAGTCGTATCAGGAAGACATTGACCTGGTGAAGAATGCGCAGGGTCAATTGACGAACGTAGTGGCACCACAATCGGAGTGGGTTTCGCCGATCCACAGCATATCGGGACTTTTTGCCCCGGGAACGACCAACGAGTGGAACGGGTCAAGCCAATACAACTACGCGGTAAAACACAACCCAATGGAGTTTTTTACGGACACGAACGGTGGGAATGACTCGACGACGGCAAATCCGGCGCGTTTAGAGTACGCACCGCTGCAGCAACTGGCGATCGACCTGGCGACGGACAACGTGGCGGACTACAACTGGATCACGCCTGACCAGTTCAACGACATGCACACGACTCTGAGCGGCGGGTACAAGGGACTGACCGGTGACCCGGCGAAAATCCTGCAGGGTGACGATTTCCTGCGGAAGTTGATCCCCATGATCATGGCGTCGAACGCGTACAAGAACCACGGCGTGATCGTGATCTGGTTCGACGAGTCGGAAGATGATGGAGTGCAGGGTGACGAAGAAGATGATTTCAGCCATACCATTCCGGAAATCGTCATTTCGGAACGCGCGCACCAGAATGTAAACGGGCTGCCGTACGCGAGCCCGCTGAACTACTCGCACTCGTCGGATCTGCGGACGTGGCAGAACATTTTCCACGTAGGACCGTATTTGGGCGATGCGGCGAATGCGCTCGACCTTTCGGACCTGTTTAAGCCGGGGTCGTTGCCGAAGAAGCCGTAACGCGTGGTTGCCGGCTGCCGTTAGCGGTTTGCGGTAAGAAAGATGCGGGCGCGGATACCTTCTGCGCCCGCTTCATTAGCAAGTGACTGCCTATTTCGCCGCTGAACGGAAGCTATGGCGCCAAGGAATTGATTACAAAACTCAAAAAATGAACAGTAATAACTACCCGGGCTGGAGATGTTATTTTGCGGCTGGTTTTTTCGAAAGCCCGTCTAGCTTCCGGTTTTTGCGGAGATATTTTGCGCGACGGCCCAAGCCGCGGCTCCAAAGATCCAGGAGACGAAAAAGGCCGTGTAGTTGAAGCGCGTAGGTGCAGCCACCAAGGCCGGCGCCCAAACTAGGAGCGTGTAAAGCGCAATCTGCCCCGCCTCGGCAAACGCGGCGATTCGCGGAAGTACGTTGAACAGGACGCCTAAACCGCTCGCGATTTGTCCGGCTCCGGTCAGCACGGCCCAGCCGGCACGGCAGGGCAGCCAATGGGGAACATAGTTGGCGGTTGCCTGCATGTACACGATATGGGAAAGCCCGATGGGGACAATCGAGACCGCGAAGAGCACTCGGGCCATGCGGAGCCCGTGGTCACCCGCCAGAAATCCGAGAGGCGGTCCGATGCGAAGCTGACCGAGGCAAGCAAGGAGCGTCCAACCTCCGGAAAGCAGCAGAGTAAGTTCGCCGAGGCCCAGCCATGATGCTTCCTTTCCTGGTGCGGTGATGACGTCTGGGAGCTTCAGACACGCCCACAACAGCAGGTATGGGAAAAGAACGCGTACCGACCACGGCCGGCTTCGTCTAAACAAGAGCGCCGCCGCGAGAAGGAGCATGAGCACACCGGTGCTGTAGGCAAGGGCGGTACGCGCCGGAACCGATGGGGGAACGGGCTGCCAAACCAGAGCAAAGTCGCCATAGACCAAGGCCAAGATGCCAAGCCCAATCAGAGGGACAGCAAATAACAGCAAAGCCGGTTGTTGGTTCCTATGCATGGGAGTCGGATTCTAAACCTGCATCGAAGAATCTTCACGTTCTATGCCGCAAACCGCAGGCGAAGGTTGCATGGGCTCACGTTCGATAGGCCATTTTGAGGGCCTGAGGAATTTCCAGTGGGTCCGGTCATTTCGAGTTGGTCGCCGAAGCTTCGAAGACGACTTTGCCGCGGAGAAGCGTGATTTCGCAGTGTATGTCTTGGAGGGCGTCGGTCGGGACGGAGTAGGGGTCGCGGTCCCACACGGCGATGTCGGCGTCTTTGCCGGGTTCTAGTGAGCCGATGCGGTCTTCGAGAAAGAGCTGGTGCGCGGCCCAGATGGTGTAGGACTTGAGAGCGGTGTGAATGTCCACGGACTCGGCAATGCCGAAGGGCTGGTTGCCGCTGGCAGTTTGGCGAGCGATGGAAGACCACAGGCCATAGCGTGCGGGGAACGGCGTGACGAAATAGTCGGAGCCGCCTGCCCAAAGGATTCCTTTTTGCGTGTAGGTCTTGTACGGCATGAGCCGCTGTTCGCGCTTTGTACCAAACGAAGCGGCGTAGATATCGCCGATCCACCACATGAACGGAGCCTGCGTTTCCGGATAACCGGCGTCATAGTCGCGCTGGAGGCGGGCCATGGTGTCGATGGCGTGGTCAGTCGGAATGTTGCAGTGAATGATGCCGTGGCGGAGATGCTTGGTAGGAGTTTGTCTCAGGAGATCGGCATAAGTGTCCACCACCCAATCAATGGCACGGTCGCCGACGGCATGGGTGCTGACATGGATGCCTGCGTCATGGAACAGCTTGACCATCTGGCGATAAACCGCCGGATCGATATTGGGGTAACCGGTATTGCTACCGTCAAGTTCGGTGGCATTTTTGTACCAGGGCTCGTAAACCCAGGCGGTTCGACCGCCGCCGCTGCCGTCCATGTAGAGTTTGACGCCGCCGGAAAGAAGCATGCCATCACCGAACGACTGTGGCGGCTTCGGCTGTGCTTGCAGGCGAGCGAGTGTGACGCGAGCGGATTCCAGATCGCGGCCGCCGTAGAGCAAGGCGAAGATGCGGACGGTGGACTTGTTTTCTTTTAAAAGTTCCTGGTAGAGGTCCCAGCGAATACCCTCGGTGCCGGGATCCTTGGCGGCGGTCATGCCTTCGGCGTTGAAGTCCGCCATCATTTTGAGCAAGCCGTTGCGCTGCTGTTCCCTGGTGAATTCGGGGATGAGCTTGCGGACAGCGTTCATAGCGGTTTCTTTGAAGACGCCGGTGGGTGAACCATCCGCAGAGCGATCGATCGTCCCGGCGCTAGGGTCTTTCGAGTCGCGCGAGATATTGGCCAGTCGCAACGCGTAGGAGTTGGCGACTCCGTAGTGACCGGTAGTGTGCGTGAGCCAGACAGGATAGTCAGGCGCAACTTTGTCGAGATCGGCGGCGTTGATGTAGCGGTGGTCGGAAAGTTTGCCTTCGTCCCAGCCAGCGCCTTGGATCCATTCGCCGGGTTTAGCGGTGACGACCCTTTGGCGGACGAGTTCGACCGCTTCGGCGACGGATTTGATCTTGCTCAAATCGATCGCGTATAGAGCGTCGGTTTCATCGAAGTGGCAATGGGTGTCGATGAGGCCGGGAGTGGCGGTGCGGCCGTGCAGGTCAATGACTCGGGCGGACCTAGGGGCTCGCTTGCGCATCTCACCGTTCGTGCCCAGGGCGACAATTTTTCCGTTGTGGATGGCTATGGCTTGCGCGACGGAATCATAAGCGTCGACGGTGATGATTTTGCCGTTGATGAGGATGAGATCGGAAGAATCGGAGCCAGCGGCAGGAGCGCCTTGCGCGTAAATGCAAAGTGAGTACAGCAGACTAGCGGCGCACATCGCCACCGAGCGCGCAAAGCGTTTGACGAATAGAGTAATTCGTTGAGACTCCATTCAGGCTTCGCCACCTTCCTCTCCTTCCGCGAGCATGCAAGCGTGCCACTGCTCGTCCTCGGCATGAACATCGCAGAACCACTGATCGCATTTCACGCAATGCACAGTTGCCGGGAGGTTGCACGGTTCGTCTACCGGAGAGACTCCCCGACATATCCGGTCTAACCCGTTCTTCTCTTCGTTCAGTTCCATCGAGTCCAGCCGACTTTTCTTCGGGCGATTCTACACCCTCTTCCCATTGTTTCAGGACCTATACCATGAAATTTCTGCTGCTGACGCCCGCTCCTCGGCTGACGCATCTCGTGTGTCCGCGGCTTGAAGACAAAGCATCGGAACAGACGGCCGCTTCTATAGAGCGGAGACCATGTGAGCTACGGCGTCCGAGAAGTCGACGCGGCCGTCAAGGTAGGGTTGCCAGTATTGGGTGAGGACGCGCAGGTAGTTTTCCCAGCCGCGTCTGTAGAGGCCTTCACGGACGGCGTAGGGAACGTAGCCGGACGAGGAGACTGGTGGGGAGGAAGCCTCGGACGGATTGCTCGTCGAATTGGAGCTGGGTGAGGCGGCGGAAGATGCCGGATTGGTGGCCGCGACGGGGCGAACCACTTCGCCGGTGGTGTAGAAGAGCAGGGCGTGCCAAAGGTCGCGCGGGATGGGCTTTTCGCGCTGGCGGCATTCGCGAAAGATGGCGTCTTGTACGACATCGGCAATACCGTGCGAGGCCTCGTGGAAGAGAACTTCCAGGGCTTCGGCGCCCTGATTGCGAGCGTCGGTCGCAGAGACGGTGACACGAAGAGGGTCGAGGGTGGTGTAGGCACCGGTGGAGCTGGCGAACGAAGCGACGTCCACGCGAATGCGTTCCTTGGGCCAAGGGGTTTGGTAGATTTCGGCCAGCCGATGGGAAAGGTCGAGGCCGTTGCGGCGAACGAGCGGTGCGACGGCGGAGATCCAGCGGCGATTGGCGCGGTCGTGTTCGGCCCAAAGATGCGCGCGATAGACGGGAGCGGCGGCTTCGAGCGTCTGCGAGAGCTGGGCCGGTAAGCCGGCGTCGCAGGTTTTCTTTTTGGTGCCGGTAAGGTCTTCGCAGGTTTCAAAATCCCCAAGCTGATTCTTGATCAGGATCATTTCGAGGCCGACCGTCAGGTCTTTGTCGGCGTAGGTTTTTGCATAGAAGGACAGGGCGGAGTTCCAGGCACGTGCTTCTGCGGAAGTGAGGTTGTTCATACCGGCAGTTACGGTGACCGCATTGGCGCCGGCTGAGGAGGAACGCTGGAGGCGGGCCTGGCGGTAGAGAGTGTGATGGAGATTGAGCCAGAAGCCGCTGTGAAACTCAAAAACCGGCAGAGGAACGGGCTGGGTTTCGTCCTGCGCGCGCGCGTTTGGCGAAAGAAAGAAGAGGAACAGGGAAAGGCACGCGGCAACTCGAGTGGGCGGAGCGAATAGGCGCATGAGATGAAGAAAGATGGTAGCGCCAATGAAGGGGAGCGGCAAATGGTACGCCGTGAGCTGCGGCGATCAGGCGAGCCAGCGGTCGAGAACGGCGAGTTGGTCCGGCGAGATGCTTTCGTCAAAACGAACGCCCATGCCGAGGCGCGGGCTGACGTAAACGATGCGGGCGAGAAGATCGAGCTCTTCTTCATTGTGATTGAACTTGACACGAACGATGGTGCCGGTGGGAGTCGGGTTGAGAGTGTCGACATAGCAGCCGGTGCGGCTGACGTCACTCGTGCGGGCGGCAAGACGCGCGCCGGAGTCCACTTCGACAACTTCCACGGCAATGATCAAAGGCAAGCGTTGAGCGTCGCGGCGATCTTGCATAGTGCCTGGCATCTCCGAATCTCTCCATATTTCCGCCCGGCGAGATTCGAGGAAAAGTTCGTGGCGTGACCCGCGGCTGGAGAGACGACCTGAGAGGTATTTTCGAGAGGGAAAGGGAGAAAGACAAGAAGGATCGCGAGCATTGTTGCCAACTGCGAACCGGCAAGGGGAGGCGGCTTAGTTGACGACGGGATCGAGAGAGTGGCCGACGGAGCCTTGATGGTCGGCGGCGTGGTATTTGCCCTTGGCGTCGCGGAAAAAGGAGAGGCGGCCGGTTCTGCCGTAGAGCGCCGGAGTGGCGGAAAGTTCGTACTGAGCGGGAGCGCCGATATCATTGGCACCGACGATAACCATGCGGAAGCGGTAGCCGTTGCGCTGGCCGCCGACGAGTTCAGGATCGAGCAAGCCAGCGGAATCAGCGGAAGTTTTGGAGGCAAGTCCGAGCTTGGTCAGGGATTCGGGGAGCCGGGAGTAGGTGGTGCGATAGGTTTCAATGGCGGCGGCGATGGTCTTGAGGTCGGTGAGAGCTTGCTGCTCGTTGCCACCGATTGCCGACCGGTCCCATTCGACTTCGAGAGAAGGAAGATCGAGGAAGAGCATGCCGACAGAGAGAATTTTCCAGAAGGAATTTTCGCGGACTAGGCCCATGAGAACGTGATGAGGGTCGCCACCGATTGGGGCGTTGGGATCGGAAGCATCACGAATGTCGACCGGAAGTAAAGCCAGATTATCGCGGAGATCTACGCCGCCAAGCTGGATGTCCGCGGCACCTTCGGGGGTGCTGCAGCGGATAGAGGGGCGGCCGGAGTTGGCGGAGAAGGCGGGCTTGCCGGTGCCATCAAGAAGGACGAAGCGCTTCATGAGTTCAACGCGAGCGGCAGGGGTGAGGCGAGAGAAGGATTCGGCGTTTCGCGAAGTGAGGAAC
>Ga0068871_100002680_pt1 | contig 12150 bp, 9 predicted proteins | sample KBSMisM72_FD_72750 | JGI IMG/M metagenome (GOLD analysis project Ga0068871, IMG submission 72750) | Miscanthus rhizosphere microbial communities from Kellogg Biological Station, Michigan, USA - KBS Miscanthus M7-2 | ecosystem: Host-associated > Plants > Roots > Rhizosphere > Soil ... | reverse complement strand
ATTGTCATAGCCTTCCCAATGCCAGCTGTCCGACATGCCGATGGGGCCGGCGACATATTCCTTGAGCACATCGGGCAGCGGGCGTTTCCACAAATGGGTAAGCGCCAGCGCCAGTGCGTTGACCCGCACATCATTATATTTCCAGGCCTTGCCGACCGGCGGCGGGCCTTTGGCCAATTCGCTCCACGGCTTTCCGTCTTCCGGCCTATCCGCCCACCAGGGCTTGCCCCACATGGTGCCGATCCAGCCCGATTGCTGGCGCAGCATGTCGTTCCAAGTGATGGGTTGATTGTGCGGCAGCATGTAGTCCGGTGTCGGCCGCACATAATCGATGACGCGGTCGTTGATGTTCTTGATCATGCCCTTGTCGAAGGCGACGCCCGCGACCGAGGAGAGAAATGTCTTGGTGACCGAGAAGGTCATGTCCACGTCATGGGTTCTGCCCCATTCCGCCACGATATAGCCGTGACGGATGATGATGCCGTTGGCGGGCGCATGCGCCTTCAGCGGACCGATGGGGGAGGAGAAAGCTTCGCCGGTATATTTGAGCGGCACCGAAACCTTGAGGTCGCGGATGTCGACCACCTTGGCCAGGTCCGGGGGATAGGTCAGCTCGGCCGATATCGCATAATCGATCGCCGCCTTCAGCTTGGCGGGATCGAACTTTTCCTGATCCGGCGTGTGCTTGGCCCAGCCATCGCCCTTGGGTGGGAAATAATCGGCAGCGTGTACGGGTGAAAGACTGAGGAGCGCCGCTCCCAACAGCGCAATGGTGAGGTGACGCATGATTTCCCCCTTTTTTGCCAAGCTTCCTGCCGGGCCGCGACTTTGTCAATTTGCCGGCGCCGCGCCGTGGTTCAATCTGGCCTCAATTTGCTCTACAACCGCTCGATAACAAGAAGAGTTAGGGGATTGTCATGTCATTGTCCTTCGACCGTTCCGCAGCGCTGATCGCGGACGCCGCGCAATATGTCGCCGGCGGGGTCAACAGCAACTTCCGCACCGGTATGGCAGGCGGGCCGCTGGTCTTCACACGCGGCGAAGGACCTTATCTGTTCGATGCCGATGGCAACCGGTTGATCGACTATTATTGCGGCATGGGCGCGATGGTGTTGGGCCATTCCCCCAAAAGCGTGCAGCAGGCGGTGAAGGACCAGGTCGAGAAAGGCATTCTGTATGCCGGCCAGTCGGAAATCGAATTCGAAGCCGCCAAAATTCTTTGCGAGCGCATTCCGTCCGCCCAGCGCATTCGCTTTGGCTCATCCGGTTCGGAAGTGGCGCAGGCCGCTTTCCGCCTGGCGCGCGCCGCCACCGGCCGCCGTACCATCCTGAAGTTCGAAGGTCATTATCATGGCTGGTTCGACAATATCCTGTGGTCCACCGCGCCGGCCCAGAATGCGGCGGGGCCGGAAGAGGCACCGGTCCTGGTTCCGGGCAGTGTGGGTCAGGATGCGATGGATGCGACCGGCCTGGACGTGATCGGCTGGAACGATCTGGCGCGGCTGGAGGCGCGCCTGGCCAAGGGCGATATCGCGGGCGTGATCATGGAGCCTGCCATGTGCAACCAGGGCGCCATCGCGCCGGCGCCGGGTTATCTCCAAGGTGCGCTGGCCGCCTGCCGCAAGCATGGTGCCATCCTGATCTTCGACGAAGTGATCACCGGCTTCCGGTTGGGGCGCGCCGGCGCGCAGGCGCGTTTCGGCGTAACGCCCGATCTATCCATCTTCGCCAAGGCCATCGCCAATGGCTTTCCAGTGGCGGCGATTGTGGGCCGTGCCGAGCTGCTCGATCTCTTCGCCAAGGGCGGCGTGCTGCATGGCGGCACGTTCAATTCCCAACCCGTCACCATGGCGGCGATGGTGGCGACCCAGAAGGCATTGACGCCCCAGCATTATGAAACCTCGTCCCGCTATGGCGTGCGGCTGCGCGAAGGCATTGCCGCCATTCTGAATGACGCGGGCATCAAGGCCCAGGTTACCGGCTTTGAGCTGATGTTCCATGTCGGATTTGGCCTGGACGCGCCGGCGCGCAACTATCGCGACCTGCTGAAGTCCGACAAGGCGCTGTATGTGAAATTCGCCCATGCCTTGCTCCAACGCGGCGTGCGGGTGCTGGAGCGCGGCGCCTGGTTCGTGTCATCCGAGCATAACGACGCGGTTGTCGATGCCACCCTGGAAGCGGTGCGCGGCGCGGCTCAAGAAATTAAATAAGAATATCAGCTGACTTTTTCCGCCTTGTGCTTGAACCAAAGGAAGGTCAAGGCGTGAGTGGTTGACGATAGCGCAAGCGCCAGGGCGAAAGCCGTCCAAACCCCGGTCGTCTGCAACAGCAAATAGACCGCAAAGCAGAAGGCGGCCACCGAGGCCAGGCCGATGGTCATGCCTGCCACCGCTTCCTGCACCGCATGGCGGCCATATTGGACATGGGTGGAGATGGCGATGATCGATCCCATGATCGGAAAAGTGGTGAAAAGGCCGGACCAGCGCGTGCCCAGCATGGCGGCGAATTGCGTGATCACCACTGTCAGCGCCGCTCCCGCCAAGGCGCGCGCCGGCAAACCCCACCAGACATGTTCGCGCTCTTCGTCCGAAGGCTCGCCACGGGGATAAAGGCAAACGGCACCCGCCAGAATGGCGAAAGGCAGAATTTCCAGCCAGCGCGGACCGCCCTGCAGTGTTACCGCCGCAAACGCCAGCGCCGTCCAAACGGTAAAGCTTGCAATGGTGCAGCCCCACCAGCTCCAGAAGCGGCTGCACCAGGCATAGGTGGCGGTAAAGGCCAGCCAGGGAACTAGTCCGAAATAAGCGCCCAATGCCGCCGCACTGCCGAAAGCCGTTCCTTGTTCCAGGGTGACGAATACCAAAAGCGGGCCGCCCACGATGGGAAAACCCGCCAGCCAGCCCGCGATACGCGGGCCGTGCAAGCGCTCGACAATGCCGAAGATCAGCAGCGCCAGCGGTACAATGGTCAATTTCAAGATCAGCAAATCAGCCCCCGGATTGGGCATGGTGCCGGGAAAAGTATCTGCCGCCAATGGTGCAACGCGGCAGCGCTTGCAGGGACGGGAAAAACCGCCGAAAGTTTGTCGTCGGGGGAGTTGCGGGCATGACCAGGGTTTTCATCGCGGGTATTTTTCACGAAACCCATTCTTTTTCCGGTGATACCACCGGCTTGGAGGGGTTTGTCATTCATCGGGGCGCGGAAATTCTGGCGCGGCGGGGCGATGCTTCGCAGGTGGATGGCTTTCTTTCGGTGGCCGAACGCGAGGGCTGGGAGGTGGTGCCCGGCGTGATTTATACCGGCGGGGCCTCGGGCACCGTCGATCACGCGGTATTCGAGGCCTTCTGGAGCGAGGTTCAACCCCTGCTGGACAAGGCGCTGGGCGAAGGCCTGGACGCCATTCATTTGTCGCTGCATGGCGCCATGGTCACCAGCAAATGCGATGATCCCGAAGGCGAGTTGATGGCGCGTATCCGCACCAGGCGCGGCGCGGGGGCGCTGCCGGTCTATTGCGTCGGCGATTTGCACGGCACTTTGACGCCCAAGATGGGCGATCTCAGCGACTGCATGATCTTCTACCGCGAATGTCCGCACACCGACGCGTTCGACAGTGCGGTTTTGGCGTCCGAACTGCTGGCGCGTTGCCTCAAAACGGGCGTCAAGCCCAAGCATTTCGTGCTGGTCACGCCGATCGTGTGGCCGCCCACCGGAACCGGGACGCGCGACGGGCCGATGCGGGCACTGGAAGATGCCGCCCGGCGGATGGAGAAAACCATCCCCGGCGTGTTGGCGGTGAATGTGGTGGGCGGCTATGCCTTTTCCAATGTGCCCTATGCCGGCGTCGCGTTCAGCATCATCACCGAAGGCGATGAGGCGGCGGCGCAGGCGGGTTTGCGCGAGCTTGCCGCGATCGCTTGGGAGATGCGCGAAGGCGGTATTCCCAAACAGCATGATCTTGACCAGGTGGTGCGCGAATTTGCCGACAGCAACTACAAATTTGGCGGCAAAGGCCCGGTTCTGCTGGTGGAGCCGTCCGACAATATCGGCGGCGGCGCGCCGGGCGATGGCACCGATGTGATGCGGGCCCTGCTCAAATATGATGTCCAAGGCGCCGGCGTCGCCATCGCCGATGCCGAAAGTGTCGCGGCATTGGCCAGCGTGCCGATCGGCGGCAAAATCACCTTGCCGATCGGCGGCAAGGGCAGTCCGCTGGATCCAGGGCCCGTAACACTTGAGGTGGAATTGCTCTCACGCAGCGACGGCGTGTTCGAGCTGGAAGACAAGCATTCCCATCTGGTCGGCTCGCTGGGCAAGATCATCCATATGGGTCCGTCGGCAGTGGTGAAGCATGGTGGCCTCACGATTTTGCTCACCAGCAAGAAACTGCCGCCCTTCGATTTGGGGCAGTGGCGCAGCCAAGGGATCAATCCCGAAGACCTCAGCATGGTGGGGATCAAGGCAGCTGTCGGCCATCGTGTCGCCTGGGGCAAGATCGCGGCCGCCGAGTTCACGGTGAACACGTCGGGCCCCTGCACCTCCGACATCACCCGGCTGCCTTACACCAAACTGCGCCGTCCGGTGTTTCCGCTCGACCCGCTGGAGGGCTGAATGCTGAACCGCCGGGCCGCGCTGGGAGCGGCGGGCCTGCTCGCCTATCCGGCGCAGGCCTGGGCACTTTCCGGTAAGAGCCGCGTCATGAACGCCATGTTGACGGATGATCCGGCGCATCTGAACTATCCCTTGTACAACACGCGGATCATGCAGGAGATCTGCGGCAACATTAATGAATCCCTGCTGCTGTTCGACTGGCAATTCAAGCCGCATCCCAATCTGGCCCGCGCCTTTGAGATGTCGCCCGACGGGCTGACCTACACCTTTCATTTGCGCACCGATGTGCAGTGGCATGACGGGGTGAAGTTCACCGCCCGCGATGTGGTGTTCAGTTGCGGCGTGATGCTGCCTCAGCTCAATGCGCGCAGTCGCGCCGCCTTCAGCCATATCGCCAGCATCAAAGCGCCGGACGCCTATACCGTCGTGTTCACCCTGAAGGAGCCGTTCAACGCCTTCCTATTGTCGCTGATGGCATCGAATGCGCCCATGATGCCGGCCCATATCTATGAAGGCACCGACTTCCGCACCAATCCCTACAATTTCAAGCCGATCGGCACTGGGCCTTTCCAATTCGCGGAATGGCGGCGCGGCCAATACATCCATTTGGCGCGCAATCCGCATTATTGGCGGCCCGGCCAGCCCGGCATGGACGGCATCTATTACCGGGTCTGTCCCACCCCCGAGCAGCGCCTGGTGGCAATGGAAACCGGCGCGGTGGATATCGCCATGGCCGATGACATCGACACGGTGGTCACTTCGCGGCTGCTGGCCAATCCCAATATCGTGGCGCGCGACGATGCCTATAACGGCACCGGCGAGATCATGGTGATGGAGCTGAACATGCGGCGCTGGCCGTTCAGCGACCGCCGCTTCCGCGCCGCATTCCTGCATGCGATAGACCGCGAATTCCTGGTCAAAGCGATCAATTTCGGCCAGGGCAAGGTGGCGCATAGCCCGATCCCCTCCACCACGCCCTATTACGACGACAAGGTGCTGACCAAGTATCATTACGATCCGGCCCGCGCCCGCGCCCTGCTGGACGAGATGGGTTGCAAGCCCAAGCGGGGCGGCGTGCGCCATCGCTTCGGCCTCATGCTGACGCCGGACGGGGACGGCGCCTATACGCGCGGGGCCAAATATATAAAGCAGGCTTTGTCCGAAGTGGGATTGGACGTGTTCCTGGAGGCCACCGACTATCCGACCCAGAGCCGGCGCAGCGGAAATTGGGAATTCGACTGCGACAACAACAATTATGGCACCTATGGCGATCCCGCCATCGGCACGTCGCGCTTCTATCTGTCGTCGAATATCCGCAAGGGCGTACCGCTGACCAATTTGCAGGGCTATATCAATCCCGAAGTGGACCGCCTATTTGCCCAGGGTGCGGTGGCGATCAGCCGGGAAGAGGCGCAAGCCTGCTATAGCCGCTTGCAGCAGATCCTCACCCACGACGTCGCCATGCTGTGGTTGTATGAGCGCAAGCCCTTGTTCTACTACAACAAGCGATTGAAAAACGTCATCACCGGTCCCAATGGTCCGGGCGACGGTTTCGGGTCGGCGGCGCTGGCATGAAGCTTCGTTATATCGCCGCGCGCCTGGTTAAGACGGTTCTGGTCGCGATCGCCGTGGTGGTGTTGAGTTTTTTCCTAATCCGCCTCGCGCCCGGCGACGCCGCCACGGTAATGGCCGGGCAGTCGGGCTATGCCGACGAAGCCTTCATGAAAGATCTGCGCGCCGAATACGGCCTGGATCAGCCCTTGCCGGCGCAGTTCTGGAAATATGCCGTAACCGTGGCCCAGGGCGATCTGGGCACCTCTTATGTTCGCCGCCAGAAGGTGACGACGATCATCCTGGAACGGCTGCCCAACACCCTGTTGCTGGACGCGTTCGCGCTGCTGGTGGCAGCGGCAGGCGGTATCTGGCTGGGCAGCATGGCGGCGCGCCGCCCCGGCTCTGCCGGCGACAGCGCGGTGACGGTCCTGTCCATGCTGTTCTACGCCGTGCCGCAATTCTGGCTGGGCATGATGATGGTGCTGGTGTTTGCGGTTTGGCTGGCCTGGCTGCCGCCCTTCGGCATTGAGACGATGGGCTCCGACTACACCGGCCTGGCGCGGGTTGGGGATATCGCCCAGCACATCATCCTGCCGGGCACCACGCTGGCGCTGTATTTTTTGGCGAGTTACGCGCGTCTCACCCGCACCGCCATGATCGAAGTCGCCGACCAGGACTTCGTCAAGACGGCCCGGGCCAAGGGAATCAGCGAGCGGCAGGTGGCGCGCCGCCACATCCTGCGCAACGCCCTGATCCCGCTGGTGACCTATGCCGGCCTGCAAGCCTCGATCCTGGTGGGCGGCAGCGTGCTGGTCGAGAATGTCTTCAGTTGGCCGGGCATCGGCACCTTGGCCTATGAGGCGGTGACGTCGCGCGACAATCCCGTGCTGCTGGGCATCTTCATCGTCACCGCTTTGCTGGTCTGCCTGTTCAATCTGATCACCGATATCGCCTATTCCATCGCCGATCCCAGAGTCGAGTTGGGCAAATGAGCGTGGAGCTTGGGCAATGAATTTCGCGCGCCGCTTTTTTTCCCGCCCCGCCGCCATGTTCGGCTTTGCCGTGTTCGTGGCGATTGTGATGATCGCGCTGGCGGCGCCGCTGGTCTTCGCGCGCGGACCATTCAACATCGTGGGTATGCCGCTATTGCCGCCCGGCGCGCCGGGCCTTCTGGCCGGCAGCGATATTCTGGGCCGTGACATGGCGGTGGGACTGGCCTATGGCGCGCGCGTCTCGCTTCTGGTCGGCGTCACCTCGACACTCTGCGCGGTGGGGATCGGAATTCTGCTGGGCGCGACCGCCGGCTATTATGGCGGGCTGGTCGACGATCTGTTGATGCGGTTCACCGAATTTTTCCAGATCATTCCCAGTTTTGTGCTTTTGATGGTGCTGGTGGCTTTCATGCAGCCCAGCCTGGCTTCCACCGTAATCGGCATCGCGCTGATTTCCTGGCCGCAAGTGGCCCGCGTGGTGCGCGGCGAATTTCTCTCGCTGCGAAGCCGCGAATTCGTCGAGGCGGCGCGGGTGCTGGGGATGCGGGATGCAAGGATCATCTTCACCCAGATACTGCCCAATGCCCTGCCGCCGATCGTGGCGGTCAGCTCCATGATGGTGGGCAGCGCGATCCTCACCGAATCCGCCCTGGCCTTTCTGGGGCTGGGCGATCCCAATCTGCTCAGTTGGGGCAGCATGATCGGCGGGGCGCGCTCGGCCATGTGGGTGGCGTGGTGGACCCCGGTGCTGCCCGGCCTTTCGATCATGGTGACGGTACTGGCGCTGAACTTCATCGGCGACGGGCTGAATGATGCCCTCAATCCCAGGCGCAGGCACTGATGGCGGAGCCGCTGGTTTCCATTCGCAATCTGACGGTGTCGCTGCCACAAGGCGCCGACCGGCCGCTGGCGGTCGAAGATGTCGGACTGGATGTCGGCCGCAATGAGATCGTCTGTATTGTCGGGGAATCCGGTTCCGGAAAATCGGTCACGGCCCATGCCATCATGGGCCTGCTGCCACGCGGCGTGACGGCCACGGGCGGGCAGATTCTGTTCGGCGGGGTCGACCTGTTGCGGGAGGCGCCCGAGGCGCTGCGCAAGCGGCGCGGCCGCGACATAGCGATGATTTTCCAGGACCCGATGGCGGCGCTGAATCCGGTGGTTGCCATCGGCAGGCAGGTGACCGAGCAAATTCGCGCCCATCGCCCGGTTTCCGAACATCAGGCGTTGAACCAGGCCGGCGCGCTGCTCAGCCAGATGGGCCTTAAGGACGTTGCCAGCCTGCTTAAGGCCTATCCACATCAACTGTCCGGCGGCCAGCGCCAGCGGGTGATGATCGCCATGGCACTGTCGCTATCGCCGCAGCTTCTGATCGCCGACGAGCCGACCACCGCCTTGGATGTCACCACCCAGGCGCAGATCCTCAAACTCATCAAGCGCATCCAGGCCGAGCGGGAAATGAGTGTTCTGCTGATTACCCACGACTTTGGCGTGGTGGCCGACATGGCCGATCAGGTGGCGGTAATGCGCCACGGTCGTGTCCTGGAAAGCGGTGCCGCCCGCTCCGTCCTGGGCAATCCCAGCCATTCCTATACCCGCGCCCTGATAGCGGCGGTTCCCCATGGCGAAAGCCAGTTGCCGCCGCCCCCCGATGCAAGGCCCCTGATGCAGGTCACCGGCCTGACCAAACGCTTTCGCCGCGGCGGACTGTTTTCGCGCGCCTCGATAACCACCGCCGTGGATGATGTCTCGCTTACCTTGAGCAAGGGCGAGACGTTGGGGATCGTGGGTGAATCGGGCAGCGGCAAATCCACCCTGGCGCGCTGCGTGATCCGGCTGCTGGATCCCGATGCGGGCGAAGTATTGCTGGACGGCGCCGACATCGCCCATATGAAAGCGGGCCGCTTGCGTCCCTTGCGCCGCCGCATCCAGATGGTGTTTCAGGATCCGTATTCGTCGCTCAATCCCCGCCAGACGGTTGGCGATATCATCACGGCGGGGCCGCGCGCCTATGGCGAAGAGCTCAAACAGGCACGTGCCCGCGCCGCCGATATCCTGCAACTGGTGGGCCTCAATCCACAGGTGATGGACCGCTTGCCGCATGAATTTTCCGGCGGCCAGCGCCAACGCATCGGCCTTGCCCGCGCCTTGATGCTGAGGCCCGACGTGCTGATCGCCGACGAGCCGGTATCGGCGCTGGATGTGACGGTACAGGCCCAGGTGCTCAAACTGCTGGACGATGTGCGCAAGCAGATGAACCTGGCGATGCTGTTCATCACCCATGACATGCGGGTGGCGGCACAAGTTTGCCACCGGGTGATGGTGATGCGGCACGGCAGGATCGTGGAATGCGGCCCCACCCGCTCACTCTTCGCCGCGCCGTCCAACGACTACACCAAGGCCTTGCTGGCGGCGATTCCCGGTCGCCAATCGATATAAGAAGAAGGAGCGCGCCATGCGCATCGCCATCGCCGGTTTCATGCAAGAAACCAACAGTTTCGTGCCCTTCACCACCACGGTGAAGACTTTCGAGGAACAGTATTTTCATCGCGGCGACGAAATACTGACCGCCTTCGGTGCTGCGCGCCTGGAAATTCCCGCCGCCCTCGACGTGCTCAGGGAGGCGGGCGCCACACCGGTGCCGCTGCTTGCCACCATGGCGATGGCGTCGGGCACGGTGGAGCGCAAGAGCTTCGATATCATCATGGGCGAAATCGAAGAGCGGCTGAAAGCGGCCCAAGCCGACGCGCCGCTTGACGGCGTCTTCCTGGCACTGCACGGCGCGATGATCGTGGAGGATCAGCCCGACGCCGAATCCGAGATCGTGCGGCGGGTGCGCGCGCAGCTGAAGCCGGGCACGCCGATTGCCGTCTCGCTGGACCTGCATGGCCATATCACCGCGGCGATGATCCAGCCCGACGTGGCCTATATCGGCTATCGCGAATTTCCCCATATCGACATGTATGAGACCGGCACCCGCGCCGCCCGCCTGTTGATCGACTGGATCAACGGCAAGGTGAAACCGGTGATGGCGCTATCCAAGCGTCACATGGTGTTCAGCCCCGATTCCGCCCGCACCGGCGCACCCCCGCTGGCTGATATCGTGGGGTGCGGCCGCGCCATGGAAGCGCGGGGCGAGGTGCTGCATGTCTCGCTGTTTCCGGTTCAGCCCTGGATCGACACGCCCGATCTGGGTTTCGCGGCCTTGGTGTGCGCGGAGAGCAAAGAAGCGGCGCAGAAAGCCGCCGACACGTTGGCCAAGATGGCCTGGGACCGCCGTGCCGAGTTCGAGCCCGATGTCACGCCGTTGGACGAGATCATCCGTATCGGCCTCACCGCTCCCGGCCTTACCGTTGCCAGCGATGCCGGCGATTCGCCTTCGGGTGGCGGGGCCGGGGATTCCACCGCCGTCCTGGCGGCGCTGTTGCATGCCCGCGCCGACAAGGCGGACCGCATCACTATCTGCACCATTGTTGACGCCGAAGCTGCCACGGAAGCGGCCAAGGCCGGTGTCGGAAAGACCGTGACCCTCAAGGTGGGGCACAAGCGCTCCGGCCTGGGCGAACCGCTCAGCGTCACCGGCAAGGTGAAAGTCATCAGCGACGGCACCTATGTGCTGGAAGGACCGGGCGGCAATGGCATGGTAGGCGAGATGGGCCTGACCGTGGTTCTGGCCATAGGCTCCATCCGACTCAACCTGCGCTCCATTGCCCATTTCGAATGGGACCTGGGCATTCACAAATCCGTGGGCCTGGATCCGGCAAAAGCCGGGTTGGTGTTCGTGCGTTCGCCGGCGCATTTTCGCGCCTCCTATGCGCCGATTGCGGCGCGCATCTTCCTGGCCGATACGCCGGGCCCAACCTGCCTGAACATGCGGCGCATCCCCTATACCAAGGTGACGCGGCCCTTTTATCCCTTGGATCTGGTGAACGATTAGGCCGGGTGGGCCGCCATTCGGCGCGGGCGCAGTGCCGCTTGCGGCCTGCGGAAATCCTTGAGCAGTTGGCGCAGGCTGGGCTCGACCACCCGCGCCGCCGCCTTATCCAAGGGCAACCAGGCAAGCTCGCGGCTGTTCTTCTCCGGCCAGTCGTCCAACTGCTTGGTGACTTCGAGTGCGAAGACTTCCACGCTGCAGGGAATGCCGCCGCCGTCTTTTCTTTCTTTCAGATAGTGATAGCGGCCGATCGGTTTTGTGCCGATCTTGCCCATCACGCCGGCTTCCTCAAATGCTTCGCGGGCGGCATTTTCCGCCGGACCCAGTTCCGGCTCCGGCCAGCCCTTGGGCAGGATCCAGCGCTTGCTGTTGAGGGAGGTGATCAGCAGGACTTCAATGGCAGAGCCGTGTTTTTTGGAGGGGCGCCAGCAAAGTGCCGCGACCTGTTTGCCATGCTCGCGAAAAAGAGTTTCGCCCAAAGCCGCGCCGCCCGTATGATTCGCGCAAGCAGTCTACAATTCATCCGCCTACGGCCCAAATCGTAGCCGGCTTGCTGCCGCAAGGCTAGGCGTGGATGGTTAACATCCCCTCATCGCGCGGCGATTATGACAATTTGAAAGCGGTTGCGATCAGATAGAACAGCGCCGCGATCAGGCCCGCCGCCGGCATGGTCACGACCCAGGCGACGACAATGTCCTTGGCCACGTTCCAGCGCACCGAGGAAACCCGCCGCGCCGCGCCGACACCGATGATGGCCCCGGTGATGGTATGTGTGGTGGAGACGGGCACGCCCAGCCAAGTCGCGCCGAACAGGGTCAAGGCGCCGGCGGTCTCGGCGCAGCTGCCCTGCATCGGCGTCAGATGGGTGATGCGCGAGCCCATGGTGCGCACAATACGCCAGCCGCCGAACAAGGTGCCCAGCGCCATAGCCGCTTGGCAGGCCAGTACCACCCAGAAGGGAACGTGAAAGCTACTGCCTCCAATCCCGTGCGCGAACAGCAGGGCGGCGATGATGCCCATGGTCTTTTGCGCGTCATTGCCGCCATGGCCCAGGCTATAGGC
>Ga0068871_100002678_pt1 | contig 12159 bp, 10 predicted proteins | sample KBSMisM72_FD_72750 | JGI IMG/M metagenome (GOLD analysis project Ga0068871, IMG submission 72750) | Miscanthus rhizosphere microbial communities from Kellogg Biological Station, Michigan, USA - KBS Miscanthus M7-2 | ecosystem: Host-associated > Plants > Roots > Rhizosphere > Soil ... | reverse complement strand
ATCTATGACCAGACGGGCGCTGTCGCTGCTCAAGAGCCAGCCATTGCAGAAAACGCTTGATCACCCTCAAGAGGCTCAAAGTGTGACTGTCAATTCTACGAGTCGCGGAAGGGCAGACCAGTGGCTTAGGCCGTGCGCTTCTCTGATGCTAATAGGGCTTTCGGCCATCAAACTGTCGCGAGGGATCCGCTTTTGATTACTTCTTCACCAGCGCATCGGCGCCCGCCTGCGCGATCGCTTCATCAATTTCCGATTTTGCTCCGCTCGCAGAGATTCCGCCCAGCGTTTGCCCATCCACAATAATCGGCACGCCTCCCTGATTCGGGAAGAAATCCGGCAGCACGAGCACATCCATGTGCCCTTCTTTTACCGCGTCTTGGCCCTTCTTCGAAGGGCTGCGGTAGGCCGCGGCGTGCCGCGCTTTCCTCGTCGCAAACTCCACCGTGTTGAACGGCACCCCGTCCGCCTTCTCCAAAAAGAGCAAGTTCCCGCTGTCGTCCACCACGCACAGCGTCACTTCCACATTGCGTTTCTTCGCTTCGGCTTCCGCTGCCGCAACCATCGTTTTGATCGCAGCGAGGTTCAAAACTTTCTTGGATGGCAGCTCCACCTGAGTCGCCCCTGAAAAATGCAGAATTGCTGCAAGCAGTAAGATAATCATGCCCGCGATGCTATCAATTCTCCGCAGGCGCGTGCACCTGATAGTTTTGAACCCGTGACAATCAAGTCCGTGACGGGCTAAACCGTTCGGCTGTCACCAAATTGTCGCTAAAGCTGGAGCAATCGAACAAAAACAGGGCAAGTCAGGGAGATGGCGATACCGAGACCTGTTCGAAGATAATGTCCAAGCACTCAAAGCGTTGCGCGGCTGCTTTCGAGGAACATCCGGCGATATACTAAGACAGGTAATCCATAGCACTGACTGTTGCATTTTGGTGCCTTTTCTCGTACTCGTAGGGTACCGTCCCTTAAATACAAACGTTTGTGCTAGACTTCGCCCGAAGATCGTCCCCCCAATACTCTGGTTCCCAAGCGAGGCGTCATGAAATTCATCTCCCGGTCGTTGCTTTTCCTGCTCGCCCTCTATGGTTTGGTCTTTGCCTTTGGTGACTGGTATCTCGTCCGCTCGGGCGCCGACCTATGGCTCGCCATTGTCTTCGCCGTGGCATTCATCGGCCTCCAGTACCTGGTCGCGCCCTACATCATTCAATGGGTTTTGGACATCTCCTGGTGCGACCAAGGTGCCAAACTCCCGGATGCCAACCGCCAGTTCATTGAAAAGCTTTGCGCTGAGCGCGGACTCAAAGTCCCTCGCCTTGGGATCATCTACAGCGGCACACCCAACGCATTTTCCTTCGGCCGTACACGTGGCGATGCTCGCGTTGTAGTCACCAGCGGCTTGCTGGACGTTCTCACCCCCGAGGAATCCAATGCCGTCCTCGCTCACGAGCTCGGTCATGTCGAACATCGCGACTTTCTGGTCATGACCATCGCAACGCTCGCGCCGCTCTTGCTGTATCAGATCTATGTCGTCGCCAATCGAATCAACAACGCCCGTTTCGTCGCTTATGGCGCCTACATCTGCTATCTGGTCAGCCAGTACATCGTGCTCATGCTTAACCGCACGAGAGAATACTTTGCCGACCACTACGCTGCCGAAGTGACCCACGCTCCGTCCGCTTTATCCTCTGCTTTGGTGAAGATTGCTTATGGCATGGTTCGCGAAGAGGGCGAATACCAGCGCGTGATGGCCGAAGGCGACAAGGGTGAGAAGAAGCAGGCCCGCAAAATAAAGCAGCTCGCCGGCACCGTCGCTTTGATGGGAATTTCTAGCGTCAAAGCGGGCTCAGCACTTGTCTTGGGTCAGGCCAACCCCACCGAGGCAGCCGCCGTCATGAAATGGGATCTCGCCAATCCGTGGGCTCGCTTCTACGAGCTAAGCTCAACGCACCCGCTCACCGCTCTGCGCATAAAAGAGCTCAACCGCGACGCGGCGGCAATGCATCAGGCCATCGAATATCCTCTGCCGCAGGAACAGTCCCGCAACTGGGGGAAATTCTCCCTTGAATTTCTCGTTTGGGTTCTGCCTGTTCTGTGCGGAGCCGGCTTCATCCTCACAAGCTGGTTGCCGCATCTGTTTGCCTTGCTCCATATCGAGTTGCCTACAAACATTCAGCCGATGCTTCTCACGGCCCTCGGGGTCACTTGGTTCGCGCGAATTCTCTACCGCTACCGTGGCGAATTCCACGACTCCAAGGTAGGCACGTTGTTGCAGGACTTGGAAGTTTCCCAGATGCAGCCCCGCGGCGTGCGCATGAAAGGGAAGATCGTCGGCCGAGGCGAACCCGGCGCTTTCTGGAGTCCCGATCTCGTCTTCCGCGACGACACAGGAATCATGTTTCTCCTTTATCGCTCTTCCATCCCGTTTGCGCGCTTTATGTTCGGCACGGGCAAGGCCGAGGAATACGTCGGACGGGAAGTCGTAGTGGAAGGCTGGTACCGCCGCGGCCTCGCTCCCTATATCGAAATGTCCAAACTGACTGGCGAAGACGGAAGAAGCAGCCGTCTCTATTCACGCTGGATCCAGTCACTGGCTGCCGCTATCTGCGTTGCCATCGGCTGGCTCTGGCTCACCGGCGCTCTCTAGGTCTCCAGGAATCATTGGAGAAGGTCGCGACATTCAAGTGTGCGCGACTGATCAAACCGTTCGGCGGTTACCAAATCGTCGTCAAAATCGACACAAGACCACCAAGAACGGCGCAAACTCGAAGAAAAGAGACTCTCGCTATCTTGCGGATGGCAAGGGATTCCGAGCTTCGATACGGCAGCTCACCGTAGTGGGATATGCAGCAGGTTAGGAAATCCGGGCAGCATTCGGATTTCTATTACTCTAATCTATGAACAGGGGACGAGGACAGGGTGAGTGACGATAAGCCCGAAGTCGCAGGGCCAGGACGCAAGTTGCCCACCGGCAGCGAGGAGATTTTGCGCGAGGTGGAACGGCTTAAGCGCGAACCAATCCAGTTTCGATGCCTTGGCATGAGCCTCGGAACTCTTGCGCTCGCGGCGCTCCTGCTCTGGCTGCTCTGGCATATCCTTAAATAGCTCTGAATCAAGGCGCCAAGATTACATCGCGCCGTCGCAGGAACGTATTCACGTCGTGTGGGGATACCATGAACCATCGCCGTAGCTCGGAAATGTGGTAAACCAAACCACTTCCCTGCCCCCGCAAGCTCTGCGGTCCGCTCCCCAAATAGAGCAACCTAACGCCTTGAGCCACTCTCGGGTTTGCAGGCAGCTCTACTGCGTTCGGTACAATCCGATGTTTGCGTTTGACCGGCTGTCCACAGCATCCGCTAAACGTGGGAGCCATGATCGGTATCCTCCGGCGGCGGTCCGCCGCCAAGAAATCGCTCGGTGATAGAAGCCGCCCCTGCAACGCCTATGGCCAAGATAAACGACTTCCAATGCAGCTTGTATATGATGCCCACCACTAGGAAGCTCACCCAAACTGCAACGCAGTGAAAGCAGGTGATGACGCGATGGAGCCTAGCCTTCGACAGACCCACGCGCACATGAGTCAGTAGGTCAAAGGGCCCGCTATCGTAGACCAAGAGCGCCGTAAGCCGCCACACGCTAAGCCAGCATACTGCTACCCAGACGAGCGATTCTCCGGGTGGGAGTGGCAACGTGACTCACCCCTTCCAAACGTCAAGATCACGTTCTGCTTCAGCCTGCATCTGCCGCAACCACCACCCCGGGACACAGACCGAATGGGGGACAGGGCCCTGCTACCGTCCATCCGAATGGATACGAGATGTTGAGGATGTTTTGTCCAAATAGACTGCACTTCAGGGTAGCGTTTATTCCGAGGCCGTAGAGACATCCGGAGCTTACGGGTGTCCGGCTTACGCCAGCGACCCCTATGATGGTAGCCGTGCAGCTCGCGCAGACGGAGATCCCGAGGATGGTTGCGCAGACTTGAGCGCCCGCTTGCCCCCAGACCGTGGCTCCACAGCAAGAGATTTCATAGCCTACATTCACTCCTAGACTGAACGATACACCAGCGAGGGTCACCTTCTTCGTACATGTGCGAAACGGATTCGTCCAGGTGGGACACCAGTATGTAATATTCACCGACAATGAGAGCGAGTAGGAAAAATGCTTCGTGAATTGCCCTTGGGTTAAGGGTTTGGAACATAAATCTCTGATCGATATCAATAGCGCTGAATCATCTATGAATTTGTCGTGAACTGAGACGAGTGAAGCGACGGCCCGAGTACGCGCTGTCAATGTGGTTCCCTCACCTGAAGGGAGGGCGGTGTCTGCAAGGCGGATCACGGTGTTCAGGTAATTCCTGTCCGCCGAGAGTTCCTTTACAAAAGAGCTGAGGTCCTTTTCCGTGATGCTCGAGAGGCCCGCCGCGGTGTATGCCATTCGCGCCGCCTGTACGACCTGCCGCCATTCTTCTTCAGTCTTTTGATAGGGCCCTCGTCCGGCCTTCCTCCGCTTGTATTCCGCCTGCATCTTCATGAATTCGTATGCTGTAAGGGCTGAATGCAGCGTTCCAAAGAGCGAGCCCGCAGTTAACTTCTGACGTAGTATCTCTGCGGGCGCGACTTCGCTCTGAGCAACTGCATGCAGTTTTTTGAGAGCTTGTCGATTTAGCCGCACAGACTTGATGCGGACGTCAGGGTTTCGCACTGGAGTCGGGAGCGGCAGGGCATCTTGCCATTTTCTCAGCGCTGCACGTGCTTCTCCGGCACTCTCTAGCGAGCGCTTCGGGAACTTCGCGCTCAGCCGTTTTCCGGGAGGGAGCTTAAATGTGCGACGGAACTCTTCAGGCTCTAGGGGCTCAAGAGATAGGCTGCGGGAGCGGGGTGGGGACTTCTTTGGCATGGGATACCTCCGTGAAAATTTTGCTAAAACACTGATGGGCGGTTAATCAATAGTGCGGCTGGATCGATTTCGTTTCAGTTCAAGTCGTTTGGAAGGATCGAAGATTGCCCGAACTCTTGATTTGAGCCTGTGACGCTCAAGTACGGAGAGAGTAGATAGCGAATCAGCTATTTCATTTTTTAAGGCCGCCGGTTGCAACCGCTCACCCACCCTCCGCTTGTAATCCTTGCGTATTCTGCGAGTTAGCGGGCCATTAGTCACAGTCGATTTGACCCACCTATTCCTCTGACCGCCATCTTGTTCCCTTGCGGAATGATAGAAACGCCCGTGCGCAGTGGTCCATCTGCATTGGACCTGACACCATCGTGAAGCCAACTCAAAACGGGAGGTGCGAAATCGAGAGCTGTGGTGTGGCCTGAGTGACGCATAAGCTCAGGCTTTGTCGAAGAAAGGCCGTGGCCTGAAACAACATGTTATGATGGCGCTCGTTCCTTACTATTTATCTGGCAATGGAATCTCTGACCCGTCCCGAGCGCATCTTCCGGTTCGGCCAATTCGAGGCAGACCCTGCGCGGAACACGCTGACCCGCAACGGCGTACGCGTCAAGATTCAGGAACAACCGTTCCGTGTTCTGATTCTCCTTGCGGAAGCTTCCGGCGAAATTGTCACTCGCGAAACCTTACGGCGAAAGCTTTGGCCTGACGGCACCTTCGTGGATTTCGATGGCAGCCTGAACGTCATCATGAAAAAGCTGCGCGCGGTGATCGGGGATGATCCCGACAATCCCCGGTTCATTGAAACCGTGCCACGCCATGGATACCGCTTCATCGCTCCGGTGTCTTCGACGGAAATTCCGACACCCACAGGGAAAGCGGCCGCGAGCAGCACTTCCGGAGAGCGGTCCGAGAGCGCAGGAAGTCGCCGGCCCACCGGGTCTCATCTGGAATCAACACCAGCGTCAGCATCCGTGGCTGCAGCTAGAGCCGGAAGTCCGGCGAAAGTCATCTATGCCGCCACGGCCGTTTTTCTTCTCGTGGTTGGCGCAGGTTTGATGTTGCGAGGACGTTTGACGGCACTCGTCGGGAAGCCAAATCTGGGCAACACAACTCATGCCGCGCCACTCCCAGTCCGAAAATCCGTGGCCGTGCTCGGTTTTCACAACGTATCCGGCAAACCGAGCGATGCTTGGCTTTCGACCGGACTTTCGGAGATGTTGAGCACGGAATTGGCGGGCGGCGAAAAACTGCGGCTGGTTTCGGGAGAAGATGTCGCGAACTTGCGCATCACGGCGCCGTGGTCGCAAACCGACACTTTAAATCAGGAAACAACCGCACGCATAGGGACCGCCCTGAACAGCGAATACCTGATCCTTGGCGCGTACACAACGACCGGCGCCTCAGGGCATGAGCAGATCCGGCTGGATGTTCGCCTTCAGGACGCAAAGCAGGGAGAAATCCTGGCCGAAATCGCGGAAGTGGGAAACAGCCAGGATCTGTTTCGCCTGGTCTCGCGTGTTGGTGCTCGGCTTCGCGAGCGGATGGGAATTCCGAAATTAGCCGAGACCGATCAGGCCGGCGTATTGGCATCCATGCCGACGGATGCGGACACCGCGCGCCTTTACGCGCTGGGAATTGAGAAGCTGCGGCAATTCGACGCGCTCGCCGCGAAGAATTTGCTCGAACAAGCGACTCAGGCCGATCCCAAATTTCCACTGGCTCACGCGATGCTGGCGCGCGCCTGGTCGCAATTGGGTTACGAGCAGAAGCGCAAGGAAGAAGCAAAGAAAGCTCTGGACCAGTCGGAAAATCTGCCGCGGGCAGAGCAGCTTCTTGTGGAAGGCGACTATTACGAAAGCCTCGCCAACCATGAAAAGGCAGCTTCGGTGTACTACGCGCTGTTTCAACTGTATCCCGACAATGTCGATTATGGTTTGCAGCTCGCCGGTGCGCAGAACATAGGTTCGCATGCCAGCCAGGCCCGGGAATCACTCGCGCAATTGCGCCGATTGCCGCCTCCGGCCGGAGACGATCCGCGCATAGACCTGCTGGAGGCACGTACCACGCTCAACTTGCCCGCGAAACTGGCCCTGGTACGGAGCGCAACCAGCAAAGCCTCGCTGCTGGGCAAAAAACTGATCGTCGCGCAAGCCCGCAAAGAGGAGTGCATGATCCAAGCCTATGGCGAGCAGCCAGACCAGGCCATCCAGGCCTGCGAGGACGCTTACAACACGTACATCGCGGCCGGGAACAACGCGGCCGCCGCGGATTCGCTCCGCCTGATGGCGGATTATTACGGATCGCACGGCCGCGCGCAGCAATCACTGGCGACCTATGAACGCGCGCTCGAAATGCTCAAGACGCTCGGCGAGCACGAAAAGACGGGAGCCGTGATGAACAACATGGCCATTCACTTCGAGAATGAAGGGAAACTGGACCGCGCCGAACAGCTGTATCGACAAGCGATGAAAAACTTCGTGGAAGCTGGAGATAAAGCCAATCAATTGATCGCGCTCTCAAACATCGCCGACATACATTACGCGCGGGGAGATCTTTCAGAGGCGGAACGCCTCTATGGCCAGGGGCTCGAACTGGACGGTTCGCTCGATCTTTCCGACCCAAGTTACTTGTTGTATCGCCGAGCGGACCTCTACCTGGCGCAAGGTAAGGTCGAACAGGCGCGTGAGGGGGCTCAGAAAGGGATCGATGTGATCCGACCGCACAAAGCGGACTATCGCAACTTGACCACCGCCATGATGGTGTTGGCCGAAGTGGAAGAAGCGAGCGGCGACCTGACGGGTGCGCGAAAGCAATTCGAGGAAGCGCTGGAGCTGCGACGCAAACTGAACGAATCAGACCTGGTACACGACACAAATGCGGCGCTGGCGGAACTTTCGGTGCGAGAGGGTCATCCGGAAATGGCGGAACCACTCCTACTCCCGGCGATTGCGGAGTTTGAGAAGGAGAAATCTAATCCCAGTGCAGCGTCTGCATGCGTGATACTGAGCAGCGCGATGCTTGCCGAGGGCAGGGTCGAAGAAGCTGAGGCTGCAATAGAGCGGGCGGCAAAGTTCGGCACCGCTACTCCTGATCCCGCAGTCCGCCTGCCCATTACAATTCAGCATGCTCGAGTGGCGGTCGCGAGGATTGCGCAAAAGGGTTCAGAACCAGGCTTGGCCGGAGCCCGGCAGGAGTTGCGGTCGACGATTCTCACCGCAAAGAAACTCGGCTATTACCGGATAGAGCTGGAAGCGCGCGAAGCGCTCGCCCTTCTGGAGATGAAAGCGAATCCGCGGTACGGCCGAGCTCAGCTGGAGGCCTTGGTCGCCGAGGCCCGTGGACGCGGGCTCGAACTTATTGCCCGCCAAAGCGTCGCAGCCACCAAATCTGGGAACTAACACCTCCTATCCGACTTTGTTCGCCAACTTCCTTTAACTCAGTTCTGCTTCTAAGCTCCCCATCTTCAAGTATTTAGCAGGTAAGGTTCATCTCAGCAGTAGGTCCTTTGACCGCGCGGAGCTGTATGCCGCAGTCTTGCGCCAGTTAGCGGGAGGCGCGGCAAACATGGCGTGCAAGAGAGCGTTCATTCTTACGGCCACATGTCTTCTTGCGACCTGGCACGCTCAGGCGCGACAGAGTGAAAGATCTCCGTCGACCGAGACGGGCTCTATCGGTGGCACAGGCGCTCATCAACGCGAAGGCTCGGCAACCGGCCGGCGCGAGCCCGGAAAAGCAGCAAAGATCATGACCGGACCAAATCTGGCCGGCGCGCAGCAGCTTCCCGAAGTGCCGAACCCGGTCGCAGTCCAAATCGAGACTTCCATGCTGACGGCGCTGGCGAGCCAGAAGCAGGCTGTCGATTCCGAAGTAGTGAGCCAAATGAAGGGCATTCGCCCGGCGGCTGTGCCGACGCCCGGCGGCTCCCAGACGATGGCTTCGCGCGGTGGACCGCTCCTTGGCAGCAGCACGAATGCAAATCGCACTGCTACAACGACAACTTCTAAATCAGCAGGCGGTTCGTCTCAGGCCACAATGCCGTCCAGTGCTACCGGTGCGACGGGATCTGGTTCGATGAGCATGGCCAGCGGAGGCACGATCAATCCGCCGCTTGCGGGCTCAGCGAATTCGAAATTCGGAAGTATGCCAGCCAACGCAGCCGGCAACCTGGCGCTCACCTGTTCGGCCAATCCAAGCATGCGCATTCTGAACGTCGCGGGCACACCGGCGCCGGCGGTATTCACGCCCATCGCGGCCTATAACCTCTATACCGCTAGCGGATGTTCATTTGGCAATCCTGGTCCGGACGCGAAGGCTTACATCTACAAGGGCGGAACGTTTCGCGAAAATTTTCAGATTCAGGAATGGCACGACAACTGGCTGAAGCTGAGCCTCGACTCCAAGATCAGCGGCGTGCTTGACCAGGACGGCGTAACGCTCGTTATTCAACGTGCCGACGGAACCCAGGCCAGCAAGAGCGGCTTCAGATTTCGCGCGGTTCGCAGCCTCGTTCCGTTGCCGCTGATTCCTTCGCGCTGGGTTCACCTGGTGACCTGGAGCAAGGATCAGAAGACCTTTAGTCCCGAGTACTCGTCGCCAGCGATCATCGACGGAAAAGCTGCGGGCCCCTCGGCCTATGTTTCGCGATACGTCGACGGGGAAAAATTCGACCCCGGCGCACAGCCACCGGACCAACAGTATGACTCATACGACCTGAGCGGATTGGCGGCAGGCTGGGTCGGCAAGTCCGCGCAGTTGCGGACCTTTCCCATGACCTGCGGAACGAAGTATCAACCGATTGTCAAAACCTACGATCAGCACTTCGGAGCGTGGCGCACTGAATGGAGCGGAAACACTCTTCGCGTCTATTTGGCGGATGAGTCCTGTTCGGGCTTTGACGCGGCGTTTCCGCTGGTGAACTACCAAAATCTCACGGGCTCGTATTACCGGTTGACGGTCGTGGCGTACGGCCCGCGCTGCACCGATCCGCTGACCGGAAAACCCGACCAAGCGTGCATGCAACGCGTGCAGCAGGGAGCGCCATAGGAACGGATTCTTGATGGAGCGAGTGGAAATATCAGGGAGGAGTTATGTATTGCAAATCATCCCATCTGACAACGGCGGTTCTATCGATTGCGCTCGCCTTCATGGCCGTGGCGCCGTCAGCCAATTCGCAAGCTGCGCCAGCACCGAGACAAGTGGCGACGCAGGAGCGAATGACCAACGCCGAAGTACTCCGGCTTCTGAAGGAGGGTCGCAGCGAGGTTGAAATCATTCGCAGTATTAAGACTGCGATTCAATCGGGTACTGCCGCTTTCGATCTTTCGCCGAATGCATTGATCGCTCTTCACCAGGCGAAAGTCAGCAACAACGTGCTGAACGCAATGATGGGCGACGGCAGCGTCCGCCCAGCCGGATCGAATTCTTCCAGTGGTGCATACACGGGGACTACAAAACCAGGCGCAAATGGCGCGAATGCCGATGCGCTGAATCCACAGCCGCTGCCGCCGAATCAGCGAAGCCTTCGTCTGAGCGCCGCGAAGCTGGAGTCTCCTGTCAAGAATTCCAAGACCGCACAACTTCCAGGGACTGCCACCTCGGATGGGATCACCGCCGTTCTGGAAAAAGAGAAAAGCGGCGCGCAACTGGAGGCGTCGCAGATGACAAATGCCACCTTGTTGCGACCAATTCAACAGCCGCAAACCACGCCGCTGAATACCACATCGGCATCCGGAACGAAGACACTCGGCCCGAACGGCGCCGCGGTCAGCACAGCAACCACGAACACGGCCCCCTTGTCCAACCAAGCGCCACAAAAACATCAGCCGCCCCAACCAGCGGGCGCCGGTTCCGTCAGTCCGTTGGCGGTCATGCCCGCAGGGGTAAGAACTGGTCCCGCAATTGCGTGCAGCCACGACCCGACGATGAGAATTTTAACGATTAGCGGGGTAGACGGGCCTGCGACCTTTTCCCCCAATCCCAGATACGTGCTCTATACCATCACCGGCTGTTCGTTTGGCGACGCTGGCTCCAACGCCAAGGTTTACCTCTACCAGAATGCTTTTCACCTGGATTTTCAAATCCAGGAGTGGAACGACAACGGAATCAAGTTCGTTCTCGACCCCAATGTCACCGGAGTTCTGGATCAGGTCAACGCAACATTAGTGGTGCAACGCGCCGACGGCAAACAAACCACCAAGAGCGGCTGCAAGTTTTACGCGGCTCGCGAAACGCGGATGCTGCCGCATATTCCCCGGGCAAACTTCTCGCTCAACAAATTTACACCGACCGATACCTCAGCGTTTCAAGCCGCTTACACTTCGCCATCGTCCGCCGATGTTGTGCCGAATATCAGCGGCTACACCGCGGAGGTTTCCTGGACAGATCCCAAGGCCGGCTACAACAAGGATCATCCAAACCTATCCGTCTGGATGCCCAGTGGGGAAGACATCTACCTGCTCAAGAATTTGCAGCCCGGCTTTATCGTGGAAAACGCTGCGCTTGCTCACAGGGATCTGGCCTGTCCTTCTGGAACACTTCATACGCAGGGAACATTCAGTACTTCCTTTGTAGGTGACGAACTGCATATCGTGTGGCAAGGCCAAACTTGCACCTACACCGGCTGCGGCGGGTTCGGACAGAGTGATTGCTTTTCAGACAATCCGGGTTCGAACTACGCCATCAACGTGACGATTACAGGCCCGCGGGGCGTCGATCCCTGGACCGGAAAGCCCACCGCAACTCACTAGTCCTCGAAAAGTGCAGTCCGAGAAGTTGATCCGCGTCCCGGCGCGAAGGAGACGAATGTGACAAAGCATCTCGATAAGACGGTGACCGTTACAACGCGGGCTCTGTCTGTGGCTACAGCCTTATTGCTGTTTGCAGGTGGGTGCAATTCCCGCGCGAAATCCGGCGGCGCGGACGAAAGGTCGGCAAGCTCTGGTGGAGTATCTCAAACGATTGACGTGAACTGCCTGGGCGACCGCCTCGATAATCCCCCGGAGGCTTTCCACTATTCCTACAAAACAACGGGCAGCCAGAACGACGTCGACAAAGAAGCGGATGTCACGCCACAAACCATGGATATCACGATTCAAGACAATTCCGGCTCACACACTTACCACGGCGAGCGCTCTAAGGAATCCAGCTGGAACAGCGCGGTGCTTGACCTCTCTGGCTCGGGCCTGACGACGATGACCGCGAGGCTAGGCTTCCTCAAGGACACGCCCGCCTTCTCGCGCGTAGGTGCCGAACAGACAAACGGAT
>Ga0068871_100002676_pt1 | contig 12160 bp, 11 predicted proteins | sample KBSMisM72_FD_72750 | JGI IMG/M metagenome (GOLD analysis project Ga0068871, IMG submission 72750) | Miscanthus rhizosphere microbial communities from Kellogg Biological Station, Michigan, USA - KBS Miscanthus M7-2 | ecosystem: Host-associated > Plants > Roots > Rhizosphere > Soil ... | reverse complement strand
CGTCAGCGCGGTCCGCATTTTATTGCGGTTCAGCGCCTTGACGGCAATCCGGAGAATCATGAGAAACGACATCGCGTCTCCTTAGACGGCCTCGGCCGTCGGCAACGCTGCGAGCTCATCCTGCGCCTGCCGCCGGCGCGCGACCGCTTTGTCCGCCACGACCTGTCCGTCACGAAATGTCACCGTCCGCGTGCCGTACTCGGCGATGTCCATTTCGTGCGTGATCAGCACCACGGTGATGCCGCGTTCCTGATTGAGGCGCTGGAAGATGCCCATCACTTCGATGCTGGTCCGAGTGTCGAGGTTCCCGGTCGGCTCGTCCGCCAGCAGGATCGACGGGTTATTGATCAGCGCGCGCGCGATCGCGACGCGCTGCTGTTGTCCGCCGGACAGCTGATTCGGATGGTGGTCGGTCCGGTTGCCGAGGCCGACCAGCTCGAGCATCTCGGTCGCCCGCTTGTGACGTTCCGCCGTTTTCATCCCCGCGTTGCCGTAGAGCAGCGGCAGCTCGACATTGTCGAGCGCCGAGGTTCGCGACAGCAGGTTGAAGCCCTGAAACACGAACCCGATCTTCTTGTTGCGAACCGCCGCGAGTGCGTCCTTCGACATGCGCGACACGTCCTGATCGTCGAGCAGATACTGCCCGGAGGTCGGTTTGTCGAGACAACCCACGATGTGCATAAACGTCGACTTTCCCGATCCGGACGTGCCGCTGACGGCCAGGAACTCGCCGCGCTGGACGTCGAGGTTGATGCCGCGCAGCGCCTTCACCTGCACCTCGCCGACGACGTAGGTCTTCACGAGGTTCCGGACCGAGATAACCGTAGACATGAAGCGCGGCCTATCGGCCGCGGCCTCCCGGCGGCCCACCGCGTTGAGCCGGCATCAGCGGATTGCCCGCCCCCGCGCCGGTCGCCGTCGTCCTCGTCGGTCCAAGGCCCGTTACGCCGGTTACGACCTCCATGTTCTGCTGCAGCTCACCGCTGAGCAGCTCGGTGTTCGTGCCGTCGGTAATGCCGAGGCGCAGGTTCACCGCCTTCAGCTGATGGTCCATGAAGACCCACGCGCGCCCACGCGATTCGACCGCCGGCAGCGGCGCGAACAAGGCGTCGATCGTTTGCGCCGACTGCGTCGCCGGTGCGCCCTTCCCTTTGGCAGGCGTCTTCGCGGCCGCGGGCATCTCCTTCTCGAACGCGGTCGTATCCTGACCGCGGTCCTTGAGCCGGGCGATGAACGCCTTCTGGTCCTCGGGCGACATGCCCTTGAACCGCTCCATCATCCGCGCCGGGTCGAAGCCGCGTCGTCCCTCGCCCGCCTGCCCCGAGCCTGAGCTGGATGCGGCGGGCGGCGCAGGCGTGGACGCCGGCGGGGGAGCACCCGCTGGAGGAGCCGCCGCCGGCGCACCGGGAACCGGCGTCGCCGTCGTATCCGCGGCGCCGCGATTGCCGCTGCGTCCCTGTCCACCACGTCCGCCGCGGCCGCCGGTGCTCTGCGCTTCAGGCGGCACGGGCTGGTTGAGCGCCGCGAAGACGTCGGGCGAGGGCCGGAAGCGCAGCGCGGCATTCGGCACGCGGAGCACGTCGGTCTTCTTCGCGATCTCGACCTTCACGTTTGCCGTCATGCCCGGCTTGAGCTTCAGCTGCGCGTTCGGCACGTCGATCACCGTGCCGTAGGTCGTCACGTTCTGCACGACAACCGGCTGCAGGCGGATCTGGGACACCGTGCCCTCGAACGTGTCGATCGGGTACGCGTCGACCTTGAAGGTCACATGCTGACCCGGGCGGATGCGGCCGACGTCGGCTTCGTCGATGTTCGCGTTGACCTGCATCTTGGTGAGGTCGGCGGCGATGATGAAGAGCGTCGGCGCCTGCATGCTCGCGGCGACCGTCTGTCCCACGTCCACGGAGCGCTGGATGATGATGCCGTCGATCGGCGCCTCGATGATCGTGTGGTCGAGGTTGACCTGGTTCTGGTTGACCGTCGCCTGCGACTGGTTGATCGCCGCCTGGGTTTGCGCCACGGTCGCCTGCTGCGACGCGAGGCTCGCCTCGGCGGTGTCGACCGCGATCTTGGCGGCGTCGAGATCGCTCTGCGGCAGGAGTTGCTTGGCCGCGAGCTCCTTGGACCTGGTGTATTTCTGCTGCGCGTCGAGCAGCTGGACCTTCGTTCGCTCGAGATCGCTCTGCGACTTGGCCAGGTTCGCGCGCGCCTGCGACAGGTTGGCCCGCGCCTGCTGCAGCTGCGCGTCGAACAGGGAGGGGTCGAGCTTGGCGATGATCTGCCCCTTCTTGACGATCGAATTGAAGTCGGCGCCGAGGTACGAAATGTTGCCCGACACCTGGCTGCCGACCTGCACCGTCGTCACCGCCTGGAGCGTCCCGGACGCGCCGACGGTGTCGACGATGTCGCCCTTGCTGATCGGCGAGGTGTTGACCTGGATTTCGGGGCCGCCGCGCCGGATGTAGTACGCGCCGGCGCCGGCGCCGATGGCCAGGACAAACAACAGGCCGATGAGTGCTCGCTTCATAAGTGGCTTACTGTCCGCCGGCGCCGGTTGGGCTCAACACCGTGATGTTCAAGTTCGAAAGCGTTGTCTGCTGCACGCGCTCGAGCTCGACCAGCGCCTTGCGGTAGTTCAGGATCGCCTGCAACTCGTTGCTCTGGGCGGTCGCGAGATCCCGCTGCGTGAGAATCACGTTGTAGTTGGTCGACATGCCCACTTCGAACTTGCTCTGCTCGGCTTCCAGCGTCTTCTGCGCCAGTTCGCGCGCCGCCTGGGCCGCCTGCACGCGCTCGATCCCGCTTTGCACGTTGATCGCGGCATTGGTCACATCGGTCGCCACCTGCAGCTCAATCTGCCTGCTCTGCGCCACGACCTGATTCTGCTGCACGCGCGCGCGAGCCACCGACGCTTCCTGCGAGCTGACGCCGAGCGGGTAGCTGATGTTCAGCGCCACGGTCCAGCGCGGATACTGCGAACGGAACAGCGAGTCGATCGCGTCGCCGTAACCGCCCGGGATGGTGCCGGTGGGGATCTTGTTCACGGTGCCGCCGACGACGTCAGTGGCGTAGGTGTACTGCGATCCGCCAAGGCCGACCAGGCCATAGGTGGTCGACAGGTCGACCTGCGGCCGCATCTGATCGACCAGATATTTCAGGGTGACGTCGTTGGCCTCGATGTTCTTCTTCGCGATCGTGAGATCGGTTCGTTCCGAGAGGGCGCGCCGCACCGCCGCTTCGATGTCGATCGCCTCGGGTCGAAAGTCGGGACGGTCGGTCGGATCGAGGCGCACGCCCCAATTCGCGTCCTGGGTGCCGGCGACGATCAGTCGTTTGAGCGCGAGCTCGGCGGTGCGCATCGTGCCCTGCGCGGCGACCAGGTTCTGCTGCTGCGTCGCGGCCTGCGATTGCGCCTGGACCACGTCGATCGGCGCCATGGTGCCGACCTCGACGCGCGTCTGGTTGTCCTTGACCAGTTGCGACGCCAGCGTCACCGACTGCCGCGCGACCTCGACCGACTGGACCGCGAACACGTAGTCCCAGTAGGCGTTGCGCACGTTGGAGACGGTGTTGGTGATGGTCGCCCGAAGCTGCACATCCGAGATGTCGCGATTGATCTTCGTCACCTGCAGCGAGCGGCGCGTCGCGTCGATGCGGAAGTTCCGGAACAGCGGCTGGACGTAGGTGCCCGACCAGTTCGGCTGATAAGTCGGGTTGAACAGCGTGTTCAAGCTGGTCGTCGTGTTCTTGGGGTTGTTCAACGCCACCGTGTAGTTGCCGCCGCCCCACGGAATGCTCTGGGCGATGCCGCCGTTGTAGTTGGTCGCGCCGACAACGATCGGCTGACCGGCGGCGGAGCCGCCCGAGGTCGTGCTGACTGACGCGTTGGTTGTCGACTGCGTCGAGATCAGCGAGGTCAGGTTCGGGTGGTAGATCGACTTGATGCTCGCGTAGGCGATGTCGTTGATTTCGGGGTTCAAGCGCTGCACCGCGATGTCCAGGTTGCGATCGAGCGCGAACTTCACCGCATCGTCGAGGGTCAGCGCGATGACCGGACGGTTATCGCCGTTGCCGCCCTGCGATGGCATCGTCGGCACCTGGAGCCGGCTCGCCGGGTCCTGCGCCTGTTTGATCAGTTCGCGAATCCGAATTTCGGATACCTGCGCGCGCGCGGGCGAGGCGAGGCCCGACAGGGCGAGCGTCGCGGTGAGCATCCAGATTGAACCGTTCCGTGTCATTCCCAGTCTCTCCATTACTTGACGCCCCGTTGTGACGGGCGTTTGTGATCGCGTTCCCACTGTTCGTGGAGCTTGTTCAGTTTCACCCGCTGATCGGGCGTCAAAATCTGCCGTTCCTTCAGCAGCATCAGCGTTCGCATCTTGTTCATATGCGAGCGGATGGCCTCGACCTTGTCGACCTGCCTGGTGACCAGCGCTTCGTCCGCGCCGGCCACGATCTGCTGAGACAGCAGCTCTTCCTGCTTGTCCAGCTCCTCCTTCTTGGGCCGGAGCTGAGAAATGGCGGCCTCAAAGATGGCGTCGATCCTGGCAGATTGGTCTGCGGACAGCCCCAGCTCGCGTTGGAACTGGGGGTCTTTCCACCACGCAAATCCGAACGATTGCCCATGTACCGGGCCACCGAGCGCCAGCACACAAGCCACCAGCAGCAGCCTGCAAACCCAAGTCTGCCTCATGCGTAAACCTCTGAAAAAGCAGTTACTTGAGGGATTACGACACAGTTGCTGTAACTGTTTAGCGGGAGACAACTTTTTACGACGACGGCTAGCTGCAGAACCCGGTCAGCCGGCTGATCGCGGCGCCCACCAGGTTGTCCGGGGTGGAAGCACCTGAGGTCAGGCCGATCGACACCGGCCCCTCCAGCGGGAGCCAGCCGGCCGTGGTGACCTCTGTCTTCGACCCGACCGGGCGGTGCCGTATTTCGTGCGCCGACACCAGGCAGTCGGGGTCCGCGATGTGAAATGTCGGGCGCGACTCATGGCACATGCGGGCGAGGTTGGCCGTGTTGCTGCTGTTGTAGCCGCCGATGACGATCATCAGGTCCACCGGCTTGTCGCGCAGCAGCGCGACGACGGCGTCCTGGCGATCCTGGGTGGCGCTGCAGATCGTGTCGAAGGCCTGGTAATGCTCGGCCAGCGCCAGGCCGTCGTACCGGTCGCGCATCGCGGCCGCGATCATCTCGCCGATCTCCAGCGACTCGGTCATCAGCATCGTCGTCTGGTTGGCAAGGCCGATGCGCTGCAGGTCGCGATCGGGGTTGAAGCCGGGCGACATGGCCTTGTCGAACCGCTTCAGGAACGCCTCGCGATCGCCGCCGCGGCGGATGTAGTCGCAGACGACCTCGGTCTCCGGGCGGTCGAACACGACGAGATACCGCCCGCCGTACTGCACCGCCTGCGACGCCGTCGCCTGCGTTTCCTCGTGCCAGACCTTGCCGTGGATGATCGAGGTATAGCCGCCTTCCGCGTAGCGCCGCACGTTCTTCCAGACGTTGAGCACCGACCCGCAAGTGGTGTCGATCATGGTGCAGCCGCGCTTATCGAACTGCTCGAGCATGGCGACGGTGACGCCGAACGCGGGCAGGATGACGACATCCTTCGCGGTGAGCGCGTCGGCGCTCTCGCCCTCGTCGGTCAGGAACCGGATGCCCATGCCGCGAAGCTTGTCGTTCACGTGCGGGTTGTGGATGATTTCGCCGGTGAGAAAGACGCGGCGGTCGGGGAAGCGTTCACGCGTCTGGTAGGCGTAGTCGACCGCGCGATCGACGCCGTAGCAGAAGCCGAACTCGCGCGCCAGATGCACCGTCAGCCGCCCGGCGTGATGGGTGAAATCGTCGGCCTTGACCTGTTCGACGATCGAGCTGTGATAGTTGTCGGCGAGCATGCCGGCGACGGCATGCTTCAGGTCGAGGCCCTTGCGAAAGATCAGGGAAGGCATCAGGAACGGGTTCCGGGTTCAGCGTTCCGGGTTCAGGCCGGATTTTACCGCTGATCCCGGATCTCCCGAAGGTGCGGCGTGAGCGCGTCGAACGCCTGCAGCTCGCGCGTATGCGGGCGCTCGAGCGCGATTTCGAGGTCCGACAGGAACGCGTCGTCGGTCGCGACGTCCGGCTGGCCCGTGCCGCGGGTGGCGACCGGGCTCAGGCGCTGTGGGCGGCTGACGTCGGTCAGGAAAGTCCTGCGTGCCTGCTCCTGCGAGCGCCATTGGAACGTGGCGCCTACGGCCACGCCGACGAACAGGCCGGCGGCGGCGGCGGCGGCGACCCAGCGCGGCGCGGTGCGCGAGCTCGACGCGTCGATCGTGCGCCGGACCATCCGGCCCGGGAAGCTGAGGATGCGGGCCGGCCGGCCGACGAGCGCCATCCGGCGGACGATCTGCTGCTGCTGAAGACGCAGGCGTTCGGGCGTGAAGATGGCGTCGGCTTCCGCCTCGCCGTCGCGTCTCAGCCCGTCCATGAACGCGGTGAGCTCAGCGTAGCGGGCGCCGCAGGACGCGCAATCGGCGAGATGCTCGGCGATCGGCGGATCGATCGGCTCGCCGCCGCGTTCGGCCAGATACGAGTCGAACAGCCGTTCTTCCTGGAGGTGATGCGGACGAGCGATCACGGCTCTCCTCCGAGTAGACCGCGCAGCTTTCTCGCGGCGCGAAACAGGTGAACCCGCACGGTGGATTCGTTCAGCCCCGTCATGGCGCTGACCTCCCGCGGCGTGCAGTCGCCGTAGTGGCACAACATGAACACGGTGCGCTGCCGCCCGTCGAGCCGATCGATCGCGCCGGCCAGCTTGGCGCGGCGTTCACGAGACAGCAGCCGGTGCTCGGGATCCGAGGGGGCAGCAGCCGCCGAGGCCCGGGCTTCGTCCGCGCTCGACACCTCGCCGCCCACGAACCAGCGATCGCGCCGGCCCCGCGCCTTCCGGCGATCCAGGCAGCCGTTGATGAGGATTCGCGTGAACCAGACTTCGAATGGCCACGCTTCGCGATACGAGGTAATGTGCGAAAAGACTTTGAGGAACGCGTCCTGCACGGCTTCGTCGGCGTCCGAGGCGTCGCGCAGATATTGATAAGCGATTCGTGAGGCGCGGCGCTGATGGAGTGTAACCAGGCCGGTGAAGCGCTCGCGCGCCTCGTCCATCTCGCCCCGTTCGACCAGGCCGCGGATGTCCACCGCGAGCTTCGAGTCCTCGGAGAGCGGCGCCACGACGCCCCGGCGCGCAGGGGGTACCTGAACGCTTGGGCCGGCCATATCGACGTCTGGTGCGGTGCGCACATCACTCATAGAGGGATACGATGCGATTCGGCCGACGTTTACAGTGTACAGCATCGGTAGAGTTGTTGACGGGACCGATCGGCAAGAGTACGATCGCAGGATTATCTGTATGTTACTGTCTCTTCGTGTCTTAGGGAGCGTTTGATGAGCACCGAGGTTGATCGCGCGCGCGGACTGGAACGGGAAGGCATCCAGACCGATCGCGTGCGCTGGAATCTGTCCACAGCCGAGCTCTACGAGCATGCGGTCCGCCGCCAGGAGGCGGTGATAGCCGCGGACGGTCCCCTCGCGTGCCGCACCGGCCTGCACACCGGTCGATCGCCGAACGACAAGTTCGTGGTGCAGGAGCCGTCGAGCGAGGCGGAGATCGCGTGGGGCAAGGTCAATCGTCCGTTGGCGCCGGCGCAATTCGACGCGCTGCACAAGGACATGGTGGCCTCGCTGGCCGGCAAAGAGCTGTTCGTGCTCGATTGTTTTGCCGGCGCCGATCCCACCTACCGGCTTCCGGTCCGGGTCATCAACGAGTTCGCCTGGCACAACCTGTTCTGCCGCAACCTGTTCATCGACGACCCGGCGGCCGCCGACGCCGCTGCGCCGCAGTTCACGATCATCGACTCGCCGAGCTTCAAGGCGGTTCCCGCGCGCCACGGCGGCAACTCGGAGGTCATGATCGCGCTCAACTTCGCGAAGCGGCTGGTGCTGATCGCGGGCAGCAGCTACGCCGGGGAGATGAAGAAGTCGATCTTCTCGGTGCTGAACTACATCCTGCCGCTGCAGAACGTCCTCTCGATGCATTGCTCCGCCAACATCGGGGCGGGCGGCGACACCGCATTGTTCTTCGGTCTGTCGGGCACCGGAAAGACGACCCTCTCGAGCGATCCCGACCGCATGCTGATCGGCGACGACGAACACGGCTGGAGCGATCGAGGCATCTTCAACTTCGAAGGCGGCTGCTATGCGAAAACCATCCGCCTGTCGGCCGAAGCCGAGCCGCAGATTTTCGCGACGACCCATCGCTTCGGCACCGTCCTCGAAAACGTGGTGGTCGACGAGCAGACGCGCCGGCTGAACCTGGACGACGACCGGTACACCGAGAACACCCGGGCGGCGTACCCGATTTCGTTCATCGACAACGCCGTGCCCTCGGGGCAGGGCGGACATCCGCGCAACGTCGTGATGCTGACCGCCGACGCCTTCGGCGTGCTGCCGCCGATCTCCCGGCTGACGCCGGAGGGGGCGATGTACCACTTCCTCTCGGGTTACACCGCCAAAGTCGCGGGCACCGAGAAGGGCGTCACCGAGCCGAAGGCGACGTTCAGCACGTGCTTCGGCGCGCCGTTCCTGCCGCTGGCGCCGAGCCGCTACGCGCGGATGCTCGGCGACAAGATTGCGAAGCACGACGCGCGCGTGTGGCTGGTCAACACCGGCTGGACCGGAGGCGGCTATGGCGTCGGCAAGCGCATGAAGATTGCCTACACGCGGGCAATGATCCGCGCGGTGCTGTCGGGCGCGCTCGACGCGGTCGGCTACGAGACCGATCCGGTCTTCAACCTCGCGATCCCGTCCAGCTGTCCCGACGTGCCGGGCGAGGTGCTCAAGCCGCGCGCCACCTGGGCCGACGGCGCCGCCTACGACGCGCAGGCCGCCAAGCTTGCCCGCATGTTCGTCGAGAACTTCAAGACCTTCGAGCAGGGCGTCAGCGCGGAGGTCATCGCCGCGGGACCCAAGGCGTAAATTGGCGGGTTGGTGAGTTGGTGAATTGGTGATTTGCATTCGCCAACTCTCCCACTCACCAAATCACCAACCATGTCCTTTGAAGCTGTTATCGGCCTCGAGATCCATGCGCAGCTCCTGACTGCCTCGAAGATCTTCTGCGGCTGCAGCACCGCGTTCGGCGCGCAGCCGAACACGCACATCTGTCCGGTGTGTCTCGGCCTCCCGGGCGCGCTGCCGGTCCTGAACCACGCGGCGGTCGACCACGCGATCCGCGCGGCGCTGGCGCTGGGATGCGCCGTGCAGGAGCGTTCGATCTTCGCGCGCAAGAACTACTTCTATCCCGACCTGCCCAAGGGTTATCAGATCTCGCAGTACGAGCTGCCGCTCGCCACCGGCGGCGTCGTCGCCGCGCACAGCGACCACTGGGCGCCCGACTACGACATCCGCATCACCCGCATCCACATGGAAGAGGATGCGGGCAAGCTGCTCCACGAAGGGTTTCTCGATTCCGACCGCCGCAGCCACGTCGATCTGAACCGCGCCGGCACGCCGCTCATCGAGATCGTGACCGAGCCCGACTTCCGTCGCGCCAGGCACGCCGCCGCGTTTTTCGGCTACCTCCGCGAGCTGCTCGTCGCCATTGGCGCCAACGACGGCAACATGGAAGAGGGCAGCCTGCGCTGCGACGCGAACGTCTCAGTGCGAAAACCGGGAGCGCCGCTCGGCACCAAGGCCGAGATCAAGAACCTGAACTCGTTCCGGTTCCTCGAAGAGGCGATCGAGTACGAAGTCGCGCGCCAGGCCGAGCTGCTCGAAACCGGCGAGCGGGTCGTGCAGGAGACGAGGCTCTGGGATCCGGGCGCGAAGCGCACCGTATCGATGCGGAGCAAGGAAGAAGCGCACGACTACCGCTATTTCCCCGAGCCCGACCTGCCGCCGCTCGTCGTGCTGCCGGCGCGGATCGACGCCCTACGCGCGACGATGCCGGAACTGCCGGCGGTGTGGCGCCGCCGGCTCGTCGAGGTCCATCAGCTCACGGCGTCCGATGCCTCGTCGCTCACCGAGGTCCGGCCGAGCCTTGGCCGCTATTTCGAGGACACCGTCCGCGCGGGCGCCGACCCGAAAGCGGCGAAGAACTGGGTGCTCGGCCTGGTCAGCGCCAAGCTGAACGAACTCGGGCTCGGCGATGCGGGTCCGCTGGCGGAGAAGATCCCGGCGTCCAACCTGGCTGCGCTCCTCGCGCTCATCGACAAAGGGACGATCAGCGGATCGATGGCCAAGGACGTGTTCGAGAAGATGTTCGTGTCGGGCCGGACCGCGGACGCGGTCGTCGCCGCCGAAGGGCTCGCGCAGATCGACGACGAATCGCAGATCGTCGCCCTGATTGCGGAAGCGCTCGCGGCAAATCCCGGTCCGGTCGCCGATTTCCGCGGCGGCAAGACGAGCGCCTTCGGGTTTCTCGTCGGCAAGGTCATGAAGGCGACCGGCGGCAAGGCCAACCCCAAACGGGTGAACGACCTGCTCAAGCGCGCCCTCGAAGCGTGATATAACGTTTCGAAGTTGATAGAGACCTATCACCTTTCCAAGCTCTATAACCGCGGCGTCTACGCGCTGCGCGACCTTTCTCTTACCATCGACAAAGGCGAGTTCATCTTTCTCACCGGACCCAGCGGTGCGGGCAAGTCGACGCTGCTGCGGCTGCTGCTGAGGGAAGACCTGCCCAGCGAAGGCGAGTTGAAGGTGCTGGGCCGCGATCTCAAGGTCCTGAGCCCGTCGCAGGTGCAGGCGTTCCGGCGCAGCGTCGGCTTCGTGTTCCAGGACTTCCGGCTCATTCCCCGCTTCACGGTGTTTCAGAACGTCGCCTTCGTCATGCGCGTCCTCGGCCTGCCGGTGGCGACGCAGCAGCGCAAGACCTTCCAGGTGCTGAAGTGGGTCGGGCTGCAGCATCGCATGAATGCGTATCCCGAAGAGCTGTCGGGCGGCGAGCAGCAGCGGATCGCGATCGCGCGCGCGCTCGTCAACGATCCGCAGCTCGTGCTCGCCGACGAGCCGACCGGCAACCTCGATCCGGATCTGTCGCTGGAAATCATGAACCTGTTCCGGGAGATCAACGCCCGCGGCACGACGGTGGTCGTCGCCACCCACGACCGCGAGCTGATCCGGCGCGTCGGCCGGCGCTCCGTCACCCTCGACCATGGCCGCATCGTGGAGGTCGCCTGACATGCGGGCGTGGCGATATGCGTTCGAAGAAGCGTTCGCCAGCCTGTGGCGGGGCCGCCAGGCGGGACTGCTCTCGACGCTGACGATCGCGCTGGCGTTGTTCGTCCTCGGCGGGTTCCTGGCCGTGACCGCGAACCTCGAACGGCTCGGCGCCGAATGGAGCAACGCGGCCGAACTCTCGGTCTACCTCAAGGATGACATCACGGTCGAGCAGCGGCGATCGCTCGAGGCCGTGCTCGCCCCGAGCAGCCTGATCGCGGCGCACGAGTACGTCTCGAAGCCGGATGCGCTTGCGCGCTTCAAGCAGACGTTCGGCGACCTGGCCACCGCCGTGGACGGAGTGGGCGGCAACCCGCTGCCGGCGTCGCTCGAGGTCCGGCTGCGTCCGGGGCCGGGGGTGAGCAGCGGGGTGGACGACCTGGCCGCCCGAATGCGCCAGATGCCCGGCGTCGCCGACGTCCGCTACGACCGGCAATGGTTGACCCGGGTGCTGTCAGCCATCAACGTGATTCGCGGCGTCGGCTTCGTGCTTGGCGCCGTGCTGACGATTGCCGCCGCCTTGACGGTCGCCAATGTGGTCCGCCTGGCGCTGTATGCGCGCCGTGACGAGCTGGATATCATGAACCTGGTCGGCGCGCCGCAGGCGTACGTCCGCGGGCCTTTCGTGATGGAAGGGGTGCTGCAGGGCGGAATCGGCGCGCTCGTGGCGCTCCTGGCCCTGGCCGCGGCGTTCCTGGCGCTTCGCGCGCGCTACCTCGTGCCTCTGGCGTCGGCGCTCAACGTGTCGTCCATCCACTTTCTGCCAATGGAGCTCTGCCTTCTGCTGGTGGTCGGCGGGATGGCGGTCGGATGTCTCGGCGGCCTGGTGGCGGCGTGGAACCGATGAGACATCTTATGGAATCTTGACAGTCGTTTTGCGACAGCGTTACACTGATTCCAT
>Ga0068871_100002675_pt1 | contig 12162 bp, 12 predicted proteins | sample KBSMisM72_FD_72750 | JGI IMG/M metagenome (GOLD analysis project Ga0068871, IMG submission 72750) | Miscanthus rhizosphere microbial communities from Kellogg Biological Station, Michigan, USA - KBS Miscanthus M7-2 | ecosystem: Host-associated > Plants > Roots > Rhizosphere > Soil ... | reverse complement strand
GCGCGTGCCCCAGATGCGTTCGAGCTCGGTCCCGAACATCCACAACGTCAGCATGTTGAACAGGATGTGCATCGGGCCGGCGTGGACGAACATGTAGGTGAAGACCTGCCAGATCCACCCAAGCTCGACCACGAACGTCGGAACCAGACCGAGAAACTTCGTGCCTTCCTGGACCCATAACGAAGGGAGGAGGTACCCCGCGACGAACACCGCCACGTTGACGCCGATGATGATCTTGATCGCCGTCGAGATCGGTCCGGGTCCGAAGGAGAACGAGGACTGGGACGAGTAGCGGGATGGGTATCGGGGCATCGCTGAGGCTCCGGATCGTACTACATCAGTCGGGAGCGGACCCCGGCCACCGCGCTGTCGAATTCACGAATGTGCAACAGTTTTGCGGTGCCGGCCAGCGCCACGAGCCCGGCGGTAATGGCCGAACCGAGGCGCAGCGCCTGGGTCAGGGTTCCCGAGCCGGGTATCGCGCCCGCCGAGAGGCGTTCCACGCCCGCGGATACGGCGGCCATCACGAGCGCCGCGATCACGATCTTGGCGAACGTCAGGCCGAGATGGCTGTCCTCCAGCCCGCCCAGCCGGCGCCGCAGGAGCACGAGCAGCGCGAGGCCGTTCACGAGCATCGCCAGCGACGTGCCCAGCGCGAGCCCCCGGAACCCCATCACGCGCACGAGTACGACGTTGGCGGCGAGGTTGAGCGCGACCGTGCACAGGCTGACGACGACCGGCACCCGGCTGCGTCCCATCGCGTAGAAGACGGGAGACACGATCCTCGCCGTCGCGTAGCCGACGAGGCCGACCGCGTACAGCCGCAACGCGGCGGCCGTGGACACGGTGTCGGCAGGCGTGAAGTGCCCGCGCTCGAAGAGCAGCCGGACGATGGGTTCGGAGAGCGTGACGAGGCCGAGCGTCGCCGGAACGTTCAGCACCATCATCATCGCCATCGCCTGCGCGGCCGTTCGCCGGACGCCGTCCTCGTCACCGGACGCCATGTGACGCGACACCGCGGGCAGCGCGGCCGTGGCGATGGAGACGCCGAAGAGCCCGATCGGCAGGTACATCAGCCTGAAGGCGTACGACAGCCACGAGACGGCGCCCGTGCCCTGACTCGTGGCCAGCAGGGTGTTGACCAGGAGATTGACCTGCGTCGCCGCGAGCCCGATGGTTCCGGGGCCCATGAGCATGAGCACGCGCCGCAGCCCAGGTTCTTTGAAATCGAGGACGAAGCGATAGCGGAACCCTTCGCGCCGGAGCGGCCGCCACTGCACTATCACCTGGAGCGCTCCGCCGATCAGCGCGGCGATCGCGATCGCCGTGATAGGCGCCAGGCCGAGCGACGGCATGAGCGGCACGAGGACGAACGCGCAGGCAATCGTCGCGATGTTGAACATCGCGGGCGCCAGCGCGGGCACGAAGAAGTGATGCAGGGAGTTGAGCATGCCCATCACCGCGGCCGCCACCGCGACCATGGGCAGAAACGGCAGCATCATCCGCGTCAGCCGGATCGTGAGCTCGAGCTTGCCGGGGACGCGGCTGTAGTCCTCGGCGTAAGCCGTCACGAGCGGACGGGTGAAGATCATCCCGATCGCGACGAGCGCGCCAGTGACGACGACCAGCGCGTTCAGGAGGTTGTTGCCCAGCCGCCAGGCGTCGTCCTTCCCGTTCACGGTGAGGCGGGCGGTGAACGTCGGCACGAAGGCGGCGCTCATGGCGCCTTCGCCGAACAGGTCGCGAACGAGGTTGGGGATTCGGAACGCCACGATGAAGGCGTCCATGTCGTTGCTTGCGCCGAAGATCGCGGCGAGCACTTGATCGCGGAGGAGGCCGAGCACCCGGCTGGTGAGCGTCGCCGCTCCGGTCAGGCCGGCCGCACGGGCAAGCAGCGGGGGGCGCTGCGGCGTCAAGCGCCGAGTTTGCGTCGCACGAGCTCGTTGACGGTCTTGCCGTCCACGTTCTGTCCGGCGAGCTTCGCCATCACCGCCTTCATCACGCGGCCCATGTCCTTGGGCGACGTGGCGCTGGTCTCGGCGATCGCGGCCGCAACGGCGTCGTCCACGGCGGCGGGATCGGCGGCCGCCGGCAGGTAGGCTTCGAGGACGATGATCTCGGCGGCTTCCTTTTTGGCGAGATCGTCGCGTCCGCCCTTCGTGAACTGCTCGATCGAGTCTTTGCGCTGCTTGACGAGTGCGGCGACGATCTGCCGCGCCTCGGCATCGTCGAGATCGCGTTTCTTCTCGACGCTCTTGTTCATGAACGCGGCTTTCAGCATCCGGAGCGCGCTGAGGCGCACCGCGTCGTGCTGACGCATGGCGTCGGCGATCGCGGTGCCGACCTCGTCGACCAGAGGCATCAGTCGTCGTTCGACGAGCGGCGCTGCTGCTGGACCTGTGGAACCAGCTGGCCGGGCTGCGAAGCGGCCGGAGCCGCGATCATGCCCGGTGCGGATACGGCGCCAAACGGATTGGCCGCCGGCTGCGCGGGGGGCGCGGCTTGCACCGGCGGGGGCGGCTGTTCCTGCGGCGGCATTGTGCCGAAGATGCCGGGACCCGGCTGCGGCCCTCCTGTGTTGCCTGGCCGCCGCGGGTTGGCGCCGGCGGGCTGCGGCTGCAGGTTCAGGTTGTTGAAGATGGGCGCGAGCGCAGGCGGCAACTGCACGGCGCCGGGCGCCTGGTTGTTTTCGTCCTCTTGCGGCGGCTGCATGATGCCGTTCATCTGACCGAACGGCGCAGGAGGCGGCGGCGCTGACGCCGACGCCGACACCGCGGGCCGCGGCGAGGCTGACGTCGGCATGACGATGATCCGGTCGAAGTTCGACGCGTCGGCGATCGCCACCGCGCGCGGCGCGACCATGTAGCCGCTGAGCGACCGCAGCAGCATGTCGAGCGCCTCGGCTTCCGGCACGTTCGTGAACTCGATGGTGATCGGGCCGCCGGCGATGCGTTCGACGTTCACGATTTGCGTGCGTCCGACGCGCGCCCATTCCGTGAGGATCTGGCGCACCGTGGCGTCCTTGGCGGACAGCGACACGCGGCCTTCGCGCATGGTGATTCGAACGTCGGCGAAGGCCTGCGACCCGACGGCCAGGCACATGCAGCCTGCCAGCGCCAGCGTGGAAGAAACGCGCATATAACCTCTTTGCACGGCTCTTCGAGTATACGCCAGTTCCGTAGCGTCCGCCTTCAGGCGGACGTCCGGCTAAAGCCGGACGCTACTGAGACTTGCGCTACTTCTGGCGGAAATAATCGATGACCTGGGTCAGGATGTCGTCGAGCGTGAAACGGGTCTTGTAGCCGATCATGGCTTCGGCCTTCGACAGGTCCGGGACGCGGCGCGGCATGTCCTCGAACCCCGACTCGTAGGCTTCGTCGTACGGCACCAGCTTGATCGGAGACGTCGAGCCGCTGAGCTCGCGCACCCGTTCCGCCAGCGCCTGGATCGTGACTTCCTGGGTGTTGCCCAGGTTGATCACCTGGCCGATGGCCTTCGGCTCGCTGACGAGCTTCACGAGCGCGCCGACCACGTCCGCCACGTGCGTGAACGAACGCGACTGGCGGCCGTCGCCGAACACGGTGATGGGCCGGCCCGCCAGCGCCTGCTGGACGAAGTTCGGAATCACCATCCCGTACTGTCCGGTCTGTCGCGGTCCGACGGTGTTGAAGAATCGGACGACGATGACGGGGAGCTTCCGTTCTTTCCAGTACGCGAGGGCCAGGAACTCGTCGATGGCCTTGCTGCACGCGTAGGCCCAGCGGTGCTTCGTCGTCGGCCCCATGACCAGATCGGAATCCTCGCGGAACGGCACGTCCTCGCTCTTGCCGTAGACCTCCGACGTCGACGCGATCACGACGAGCTTCTTCTTCTTGTTGGCGAGCTTGAGCACCACCTCGGTGCCGTGGACGTTGGTTTCGATCGTGTGCACCGGCTGCTCGACGATCAGCTTCACGCCGACGGCCGCCGCGAAATGGAAGACCACGTCGCTGCGATCGATGAGCTCGGCGACCAGGGGCTCGTTCTCGACCGTGTCCACGAAATACTCGAATTTCGCGCGGCCCTTGAGGTGCGTGATGTTGTCGATGGAGCCCGTCGACAGGTTGTCGAGCACGAGCACCGTGTCGCCGCGCTCGAGCAGCGCTTCGGCCAGGTGCGATCCGATGAAGCCGGCTCCGCCGGTTATGAGCGCACGCACGCGTAGTGTCCTTTCAGCGCCGTCACGACGCTTGCGGCCTCATCGTCGGCCAGGCCCGGATGCAGCGGCAGCGACAACAACTCGTCGCAGGCGCGCGCCGCCTCCGGGCAGTCGTGAGGGTCCGCGCCGGCCATCGCCGGCTGGCGCGGGATCGGTATCGGGTAGTGTACGAGCGTTTCGATGCCGCCGGCCGCGAGTTGTGCCTGCAGCGCGTCGCGGCCTCGGGCCCGCACGACGAACAGATGATAGACGTGTCCGGCATCGTGTTCCTTCGGAACGTCCACCGGACCGGAGGCAAGCGCCGATCGGTAGAGGGCGGCGAGAGCCCGGCGGCGCGCCGTCCAGCCGGCGAGGCGCGGCAGGCGCGAGCGCAGGACCGCGGCCTGCATCTCGTCGAGCCGCGAGTTGACGCCGAAGGTCTCGTGCCGGTAGCGATCGACCTGCCCGCCGTTGCGCAGGCGTTTGATCCGATCCGCGAGGGACGGGTCGTTGGTGATCACGGCTCCGCCGTCGCCGAGCGCGCCCAGATTCTTCGTCGGGTAGAAGCTGAAGGCGCCCGCGGCGCCGATCGTGCCGACCGGCCGTCCCGCGGCCGTTCCCAGATGCGCCTGGCAGCAGTCCTCGACGAGCGCGAGGCCGTGCCGCGACGCGAGGCGCTCGAGGGCCGCCATATCGGCCGCCTGCCCGTAGAGGTGCACGGGGAGAATCGCGCGGGTGCGCGGCCCGATCGCCCGGGCCACCTGCTCGGGATCGAGCGTGAGCCGCGACGGATCGATGTCGGCGAACACCGGCCGGGCGCCGACCATCATCACGGCAAGGGCCGTGTACGCCGCCGACAGCGGCGTCGTGATGACCTCGTCGCCGGGCCCGATCCCGAGCGCTCGCAGGATGAGGGCGATCGCGTCGGTGCCGGTTCCGACGCCGACGGCGCGGGCCGCGCCGCTGGCCGCGGCGAACTCCGCTTCGAACGCTTCCAGTTCCGGGCCGAGCACGAACCAGCCGCGGGAGATGACGCGCTCGACGGCTTCGCGCAGTTCCCGCGCGGCATCGCCTTCGGGCACCAGCGAGAGGAAGGGAATGCGCGGCATCACCGCGTCCTCTGCGGAGCGTCGACGTAGCGGGAGAAATGCTGGCGGTAGAAATCGACGGTACGCGTCAGGCCGTCAGCGAGCGACACCGCCGGCTTCCACCCGGTCGCTTTCATGAACCGGGTTGAATCGGCGTAGAAGCTGCCGATGTCGATGACCTTCTTGTCAGGCGGCCAGCTCACGTACTCCACGCGGCCGGCGCCCGCAATCCGCACCAGCTCGGCGGCGAGTTCACTGTGGCTGACCGGGACGTCTCCGCCGACGTTGAACGCCTCGCCGTTGACGGCGTCGCTGGCACCAGCCCGCAGAAACGCGTCGGCCGCGTCGTCCACGTACACGAAGTCGCGGAGCTGCGAACCGTCGCCGTATATCTGGATCGCCTGGCCTTCGATGGCGAGCCGGATGAACCAGCCGATGAATCCCTGCCGGTTGTGTTTGATGAGCTGCCGCGGGCCGTACACGTTCGTGAGGCGCAGCGAGCAGGCGCGCACGCCGAACACGTTGTTGTAGACGAGGTGGTAGTACTCGCCGGCCGCCTTGTTGATGCCGTTGATGTCGGTCGGCCGCACCAGGTGCGCCTCGCTCACGGGCAGCGAGTCGGGGCGCCCGTAGACCTGGCGAGTGCCCGCAAACACCACCTTCGCCGCGGCGTTGTGGTTGCGGCACGCCTCGAGCAGCGTCAGCTGGCTGCGGCAGTTGATCTCGAGATCCGTGTACGGATCCCGCATGCTGTCGATGTGGCTGACCTGGCCGGCGAGGTTGAAGATCACCTCGCGGTCTCGCACGAGGTAGTTCATCGTGCTCTGCTGCCGGATATCGGCGACGTTGACACGCAGACGATCGGCGACGCCGTCGATGTTGAACAGGTTGCCGCCGTAGTCGTCGATCAGCGAATCGACGAGCAGCACGTCGGCTTCCAGATCGACGAGCCGCCGCGCGAGGTTGCTGCCGATGAACCCCAGGCCGCCCGTGACCATGACGCGGCGGCCGCGGTAGAACTCGCGGTAGTCCGTCGCGGCGGTCACAACGGCCGCGCGGCGACCGAAGCCGCCTGTGATCGGCGGAGGTGCTGGCGGCGGATCACCAGGACGAACCACAGGCGCATCACGTCGATGCCCGTCTTGACGATGCGGCGGAAGTTGAAGAACTGCGACTTGCCGAACGCGCGATGAAAGTGGTGCACCGGCACTTCGACGATGCGGAAGCCGGCGTCCTGCACTTTCTTCATCATCTCGAGGCAGATGACGCCGCTCGTCTTTTCCAGGTTGATCACCTCGAACATCGAGCGGCGCATCAGCCGGAAATCGCAATCCACGTCGCGCATCTTCAGCCCGAACAGCAGGCTCACGATGTGGTGATACAGCCGGCCGATGACGATGCGGTGCATCGGATCCGATCGGCTGATCTTGTAGCCGTTGACGAGATCCGCTTCGGGCGTGAGGTGCGACCAGAGCAGCGACAGCTCGCCCGGATCGTACTGGGCGTCGCCGTCGGTGTAGAAGATCAGCTCCTTGGTCGCCGAGCGGATGCCGGTCTGCAGCGCCCCGCCGTACCCGCGGTTCTTCCCGTGATGGATGACCCGGACCTGCGGATACGTGCGCGCGAGCTCGTCGGCGACCTCCGCCGTGGCGTCGCTGCTGCCATCGTTGACGACGATGACCTCGTAGTCCGGCGTCAGCTCAGAGGCGGCCTGCACGGCGCGAATCACCATGCTTGCGATGGTGCCGCTGTCGTTGTATGCCGGAAAAAAGACACTCAGGCCCGCGGGTTTTGCGGAGGCAGGGACTGACATGAAAAAAGTCCCTAAACCATAGCATGAAAAGGGCCCTCAGCGAGGGTTGGGATCGAGGATTGAGGGCGTGGAGACGAGCCGCCACGGCATCACCGCCGACTCGGCGATCACGGCGCCCGACAGCTTCGATTCGCCGAGGCGCCGCTCGACGAAGGTGATCGGCACCTCGACGACGTTCATCCCGCGTCTCGACGCCACAAACAGCATCTCCACGATGAACGAATATCCGTCGGAGACGAACCGGTCGAGCGGCAGAGAAGCCAGCGCGTCGCGCCGCCAGCATCGGTAACCGCTCGTGCAGTCGTGCGGGGCGAGGCGGGTGATGGTCCGGATGTACGCGTTGGCGAACCGGCTGAGCAGCTGACGCCGCTTCGGCCAGTTCACGATCTCGCCGCCGGGGATATAGCGCGACCCGATCACGACTTCGCCGCGGCTCGCGCCTTCGAGCAGCCGGGGGAGCTGCGCCGGGTCGTGGGACAAATCGGCGTCCATCTGGCAGATGAGATCCACGGGCTCGCGGATCGCGAGCTTCAGGCCGTCCACGTACGACCGTCCGAGCCCGCGGTTCTTCGTGCGGTGCAGCACCGAGATCCGGCCCTGATGCTGGCGTGACAGCGAGTCGGCCAGCTCCCCCGTGCCGTCGGGCGATCGATCGTCCACCACGAGCACCCGGACGTTCTCGTGCCGCATGAGGCCGTCGATGAGCAGCGGCAGGTTGTCGCGTTCGTTGTAGGTCGGTACGACGACGAGCGTGGCAGGCGTCATGGCGTCAGGACCGCCGGCTTTCGAACCGCAGCGACGAGATCTGCTCGGATACGAGGCCGACGAGAAAGATGATCACGCTCAGCAGAATGAGCAGGACCGAAGAGTTCGTCACGTGAGACTGCGTGACGATCGTCCAGATGGCGTAAGCCGCGCCGACGGCGAACGACGCGGCGCTCAACGGCAGAAACACACGCATGGGACTGTAGATCGTGATCACCTTGAGCAGAATGACGAAAAACTGTACTCCGTCGGCGCCGAGCCTGATCTTTGATTCTCCCTGCCGCGCGGCCGCCTCGATCGGCTCGAACCACACGCTGTATCCGGCCTTGATGAACGCCAGCGTCGTCGTCGTCGGGGTCGAGAAGCCGTTTGGCAGCAGGTGCAGGAACTCCAGCAGGTATTCCCGCCGCGCCGCCCGGAAGCCCGACGTCAGATCGGGAATGCGCTGGCCGGTGAGATAGCTCGCCAGCCGGTTCAGAATCAGGTTGCCCATCCGCCGCGCCGCCCCCGCCTGCGTGGCGCTCGAGCGCGCGCCGATGACCAGATCATACTCGCCCAGCCGCGCCGCGAGCCGCGCCGCGTCGGCCGGCCGGTGCTGCCCATCGCCGTCCGCGATCAGCACGAACGTGCCCGACGCGTTGCGGATGCCGGTCTTCACCGCGGCGCCGTTGCCCTTGTTGTAGGGATGCCGGATCACGGTCGCCCCGGCGCCGGCCGCCCGCGCGCCCGTGTCGTCGCCCGATCCGTCGTCGACGACGATGATCTCCCGCCACGCCGCAGCCAGTCGCAGGGCGGACACGAGCGGCGCGATGGACGCGCCCTCGTTGTAGGCGGGGATGACCACCGACACCGTGTCCGTCACCGGCTGCCGGCCTCGATCAGGCGGTCGATGACGCCGTCCCATGAAATGCCGCGCGCGCGCTCGTAGCCGGCCTCGCCAAGGGATCGCGCGAGCCCCGCGTGCCCGGCGACACGCGACATGGCGCTCGCGAGCGAGTCGGCGTCCGGCGCCGCAATCAGGCCCGTGACGCCATCGTCCACGAATTCGAGCGGCCCTCCGGCATCGGTGGTGGTGACGACCGGTTTGCGGGCGAGAAACGCCTCGAGCGTGATGTAGCCGTAGTCTTCGTCGTACGGCGGAAACACCACGGCGCCCGCGCCGGCGTACAGGTCCACGAGGGCCGACTCGTCGATGGGCCCCGTGAACGTAACTCGATCGGCAATGCCCTCGCCGGCCGCGAGCGCTTCGAGTTGTGGCCGCAGAGGGCCGTCGCCCACCACGACGAGCCGCCACGCCGGGTCGACGTGCGCCATCGCGCGGACGATCAAGTCCACCCGCTTCACGGTTTCGAGCCGGCCGACCGACAGGAAATAGTTCCCGGAGGGCCCCGACCTCAGTTTGCCGGCGAGCGGCGGGGGATGGTAGAGCGGCTCGGCTTCGAGGCCGTTGTAATGCGCCAGCCGCGCGGCGGTGTTGCGCGCGTTGCTGAAGATCGCCTTCGACTCGCCGAGCGCGCCCCGATCGAGCTCCATCAGCCTGGCGCGCAGCCGCACATCCCGCTCGGCGTGGGTGAATTCGCTGTAGGCCGTCCCGCACAGATCGTAAATCGCGCGATATTGATGGAACAGCCAGGTGATCTTGCTGGCATGGCGGACGAAGTACGTCGGGAACTTCGTGGCGACGACGAGATCGATGCGTTCTCCGTTGGCCTCGCTCAGATCGATCATGCGCCAGGCGGCGGCGTTCGTCAGCAGCTCTTCCTTCGGGTACCACTTGAACGGCACCGACACGCGTTCGGCGCGATAGCCGCGGCGGCGCAGTTCGCGCACGAGGCCGCGGACGTGCAGCTCGGCGCCGCCGTGCACGAACGGCACCTGCGCCTCGCACACGGCGATCGTTCTGATCATGTGGCGAATCGGAAATTGATGATGTCGCCGTCGAGGACGACGTACTCCTTGCCCTCGAGCCGCACCTCGCCGTGGTCGCGGCAGGCCGCCATCGATCCGCGCGTCGTCAGCGGCTCGTATCCCACGACCTCCGCGCGAATGAACCCGCGTGCGATGTCGCTGTGGATTTCGCCGGCCGCCAGCTGGGCGTTCAGGCCGCGGGGAATCGACCACGCGCGGCATTCGTCCTCGCCCACGGTGAAGAACGAAATATACCCGAGCAGCTCGTAGCTTGCGCGGATGACGCGATCGAGCCCCGATTCCTTCAGACCCATGTCCGCCAGGAACGCGGCGGCGTCGGCGGGCTCGAGCTGGGCGATTTCGAGCTCGATCTTCGCGCACACGGCCGCGGCCGCCGTGCCCGCACGTGAGAGAAACGGCGTCAGGCCTGCGGCTTCCGCCGCCTGCGCGCTGTTGCCGCCGGCCAGCGACTGCTCGTCCAGGTTGAGCACGATGAGCAGCGGTTTCGCCGAGAGGAACTGGAAGCCGCGCAGCCGCTTGAGGTCGTCGCCCTGCAGGTCAAGCGCGCGCAGCGGCCGTCCGTCTTCGAGCGCCGCGCGGCACAGCGTGACGACGTCGCGTTCGCGCTCGAGATCGGCCGACTTGCCCTTCTTGAGATCTTTCTCCAGGCGTTCGAGCCGGCGTTCGGCGACGCCGAGGTCCGCCAGGATGAGCTCGTCCTCCATGGCCTGCGCGTCCCGCGCGGGGTCTATCGATCCGGACGGGTGCGGCACGGCCGGATCGGCAAACGCCCGCAGTACGTGGACGAGCGCGTCGGCGTTCTTGTAGGCGGCGACATCGACGAGCGCCTGCGCGCTGCCCGCCCGGACCGGCGTCGCCAGATCGGAGAACTCGATCGTGGCCGGCACGCGTTTTTTGGGGTTGTACATCGCCGTGAGGCGATCGAGGCGCTCGTCCGGCACTTTGGAGATGCCGATCGTGGCTTCGCCCTTCCCGTGGGCCGCCCGGGCGGCCTCACGAGCGCTGGTCATGAGCTGGAAGAGGGTGGTTTTGCCGGTCTGGCCGAATCCGATGAGCGCCGCACGAAGCATGGAGGTGCCCCGAATCCTAACACGCTCGAAAGCGTGGTTTCCCCGGTCGTTTCTGGCGTACGACCGATGGGCGATCAGAAGGCGAAAATTTTGTGTATCTTACTGAACCCTCAGATATTGCGGTTGACATCTCTTCGTCGCGCTCCTACTATCTTCGTGGATTTATTTGGACCAAAGTGGAGTGGTGTCCGTGTTCAGGGGCAATGCGCCAGCTCGGATTGATGACAAGGGGAGGCTCAAGGTTCCGAACGCCTTTCGCACCCTCGTCGAAGGCCAGCATGGCCGTGAGCTGTACCTCACGAGCCTGACGGGCGAATCCGTACGCATTTACCCGATGCCTGTCTGGCTCGACCTCGAACAGAAACTCGCCGCGATGCCCTCCACCCACCCCTCGAAACTCCGTTTTCTCGATCGCGTGAACTACTTCGGCTCCGCCGGCGAGCTCGATTCACAGGGGCGCGTGCTCATTCCCGTCCGCCTCCGCGAAGCCGCCACCATGTCCGGCGACGTCGACGTCCTCGGGCAATACAACTACCTCGAGGTCTGGAATCACGATCGCTTCCTCGCCCGTATGCAGCGCGAGCCGTTCACCGACGACGACGCGCGCGCGCTGTCGGAGTTCGGCGTATGACGGCCGTGCACGTCCCCGTCCTGACGGCCGAAGTCCTCCGGCAGCTGCGCCCTGAACCGGGCGGCGTCTTCGTCGATTGTACCGTGGGCCTCGGCGGCCACACGCGCGCGCTCCTCGAAGCGGGCGCGACGCGCGTCATCGGCCTCGATCGCGACGAAGAGGCGCTGGCGCAGGCGCGCGCGACGCTGTCGGCCTTTGCCGATCGCGTCGACCTGGTTCACGCCGACTACCGCACGCTCGAAGACGTGCTCGATGGCCGCGGCGTCGAGCGCGTCGACGGCGCGCTGGCCGATCTCGGCGTCTCGTCGATGCAGTTCGACGAGCCGGGCCGCGGGTTCAGCTTCCAGCGCGACGAGCCGCTCGACATGCGGATGGATCGCACGTCCGCCACGACCGCCGCCAGCCTGGTCGCCGGCAGCACCGAGCAGGAGCTGGCCGACACGATTTACGCCTACGGCGAAGAGCGCTTCTCGCGGCGCATTGCCCGCGCGCTCGTCGCCGCGCGGCGCGAGGCGCCGATCGACACGACCGGCCGGCTGGCCGCCATCGTCCGCCGTGCCGTCCCGACTCGCGGGTACCAGCGCATCGATCCGGCGACGCGCACGTTCCAGGCGCTCCGCATCTGGGTCAATCGCGAGCTCGACGGGCTCGATCGATTTCTCGAGGCCGCCGTGCGGCGGCTTCGCGTG
>Ga0068871_100002673_pt1 | contig 12167 bp, 12 predicted proteins | sample KBSMisM72_FD_72750 | JGI IMG/M metagenome (GOLD analysis project Ga0068871, IMG submission 72750) | Miscanthus rhizosphere microbial communities from Kellogg Biological Station, Michigan, USA - KBS Miscanthus M7-2 | ecosystem: Host-associated > Plants > Roots > Rhizosphere > Soil ... | reverse complement strand
TACGCACCATTCCCGAAATACGCTTGCGTCGTCTGCAGCACTTCGCTGCTGTTGACTCTGTTGGATCGCTGCGACGCGGCGGCGTCGCTGTAACGGCCGTTCGCGTCGAAGACAAACTGGCTCGCGGCTGTCGCAGTGGCTGCCGTCCACGTTCCAGCGATCTGCTGACGCAGCACGGCGGACGAATCGATCGGCGACCAGCTTCTGAAACTCACACTGTAGAAGAACCGCGGCCACACATTGCCGGCGAGCTCTCCCATACACGTGCTGATCAGCGGGTCCTGCGAGACTCCCGAAATCGCGGCAAGCCGATCTTTCAGTTTCACGACGAAGACAAAACCAAGACGGGACTCCGGAGAGCCCGGAGGGCCGACACCGCGCCGCACGAGCACGTAGTCCCAGCCCTGGCCCGATGTTCCTCGCACGACTGACGACGGCATCGGCGTGCCTCTCGTTGTCAGAGCCCGAGGCTCGTAGGTGCGAAACACCTCCTGGAAGACGGCGCTTGCGTCGCGCAGCAGGTCCGTTCCTGCGGGCCGCATCGGCCACACCGTGAACACACAGCGTTCATTCGTGGCGGATGGCGGCGACATGAGGACGAGGCCGTCGGGATACGGCGTGGCGGTCCACGTCGGCGGCAAGGTGTAGACGTACTCGTTCACCGTGGGCGGCAGCGGGACGTTTTGCGAGTAGGCCGAGGAGCCGGCAAGGACCACCCAACCCCACACAACGGGTGCATACCGCATGCATCGCGTGACCATGCTGTCCTCCTTCGAGCGGCAGTGTCGCACAGCCCGGCGATTAACCCACAATTAACAGGTTCGACACCGCCCGGAAACCCCGAGCCGCTACCGTGACACTCGACAATGTCACGGCACAAAGTGCTCATCGTCGAAGACGAGCACGACATCGCAGGACTGATTAAGCACACCCTCGAACGCGGCGGCGACATCGATCCCTTCGTCGTCGGCAGCGGAGACGCGGCGCTGAAGTACGTCGCGGAAGAACCACCGGATTTGATCATTCTGGATTTGAATCTGCCGGTCGTGAGCGGCGTGGAAGTGTGCCGCATCCTGCGGTCGCGCGCCGACGCGCGGCACGTGCCGATCATCATGCTGACCGCGCGCACGACTGAAGACGACCGCGTCACCGGCCTCGAGCTTGGCGCCGACGACTACGTCACCAAGCCGTTCAGCCTGCGCGAGCTGAGCGCGCGCGTGCGCGCCGTGCTGAGGCGAAGCACCGCCAAGGACGAACGCGCGATGCAGGCCTATCGTGGAGACCATCTCATCGCCGACTTCGAAGCTGTGTCTGTCAGCGTCGACGGCGGCGCCATTCGCCTGACGCGACGTGAGTTCGAGCTGCTCCGGTATCTGGTGCAGAACAAGAATCGCGTCGTGTCGCGCGACCGTCTGCTCGAGCGTGTGTGGGGCTACGACCGCTCGGTCGAAACGCGATCGGTCGACGTCCACGTCGGCCGGCTGCGCAGCAAGCTCGGCGACGCGTCGCGACAGATCGAGACCGTCATCGGGTTGGGATATCGGTTCGTCGATTGAGTGCTACTTCCGAAGATTCCTCAGAAACTTCGGCGGGACGAACCAGCGCAAGACGCCTGGTCCCTTCGGCGGGAGTATCTCGACGTCGATGCGGGCGATCGCGCCCTTCTTGAACTCCAGCTCCGCGCGCATGCCGATGAGCTTGGACGCGAGCTCGCCGATGCCAGGCTCGTGGCCGACGATCGCGATGCGCGTTCGCTTGGAGTGTTTCTCGAGCTCGGAGATGACAGCCGCCGTCGAGCCGTCCGGCGCCAGCGCGTCGACGTTGATGATGGGCGGCTTGGGAGACGACGCCGACGCGACGATCTCCGCCGTCTGCTGCGTGCGGACCAGCGGACTGGTGAGCACCACGTCGAACATCACGCCGAGCCGCGCCAGCGCACGCGCCGACTTGCGGAGCCGCGACATGCCGTCCTCCGTCAACGGACGCTTGGTGTCGTCAGGCCAGGCCTCGCCGCGTGATTCGGCGATGCCGTGGCGAATGAGGTAGAGCTCGAAGAAATCGTCCACGATTAGCTCGCGACCGCACGCTTGGCCGGGCCGCCGCCGTCCGCGCGGGTCACGCGCTCGCACGTCGCACGGACCTGCCCTTGGCGCTGCAGGAACTTCGCATGAAGCCGACGGCAGTCGTTCTCGAGGGCGTTGACGAGGCCGTCCATCTTCCTCCACGTCGTCAGATCTGGAAGCGCGACGGCAGGTTGGATTTGCCGGACGCGGTCGATGAGCACTTGGACGTCGTGTAGCCGGCCGAGAATGTCCTGCGCTTTCTTGAGGGCCTTCGCATCCGAGCCGAGCCTGACGCCCGAGGCTTCGCCGGAAATCTCGAGCGCGTACCGGAATTTCTTCAGCGCGATGCGAACGTCGTGCAGCCGTTCCTGCAGATAAATCGGGCCGGCGGCGTCGAGCGCGTGAACGAGCGTGTCGGCGCGTCGCGTCACGCGCGCGTCGACCGCCCATCGCCATCCTTTCGACGGCTTGCGCCCCCGAAGGTCGTCCCCGAGCTTTTCGAGTTTGCGGCCGATGCGATGGAGCTCGTCGATGGGAAGCCGTTCCTCGAGTTTGGCTCGCGCTTCCGATTCTTCGGCGGCCAGGGCGATCGACACGCGGCGGAGCGCCTGGGCGTCGTACCGTCCCGAGTCGCGAAGTTCGGCGACAAGGCCCAGCAACACGTCCAGTTCGCGGACACGGCCGAGCTCTTCGGTGACACGCTTGAGCCGCCGCGAGAGCCGGCTGGAGACGTCGGCTTTCAACTGCAGGACGGGGAGGATCTCCCGCAGGCGACGCGAGGCCACGCGCGTGCGATGGAGCGCGCGCACGTCTCCTTCCCCGAGCTCATGTAACAGCTTTGTAAACTGCTCGAGACGCTTCTGCAACAGATCGGACCGGCGCGCGCGTGCGGACATGGTATTGATGGGGCCGAGTTCCCAACCATTATAGTAAAAGCAGCCTATGCGTCTCGCCGCCATCGACATCGGCACTAATTCGCTCCACATGATCGTCGTGCGCGTCCGCGCCGATCTGTCGTTTGAAGTCATCGATCGGGAGAAAGAAATGGTGCGGCTCGGCGCTGGCGGCCTCGACGGCCGGGCGCTGACACCTGAGGCCGTCCACGCGGCACTCCAGGTGATGTCGAAGTTCAAACGCCTCGCGGACTCGCACGGCGTCGACGAGATCATCGCCGTCGCCACGAGCGCCACCCGCGAGGCCGAGAACAGCAGCGACTTCCTGAAAGAGATCGCCGAAAAGACCGGAATTCGCCCGCGCGTGATTTCTGGCACCGAAGAGGCGCGCCTGATTCATCAGGCCGCCGCCTACGGTGTCGGCCTTTCCGGTGAAGCCGGCGTCGTCATCGACATCGGCGGCGGCAGCGTCGAAATTACGCGCGGCGCCGGCTTGACGATGGAAACCGGGCGCAGTTTCAAGCTCGGGGTCATTCGTCTGACCGAACGCTTCGTCAAAAGCGATCCGCTCGCGCCGCGCGATCAGCGCAAGCTCACGCGCTTCATCGAAAACGAAGCTGGCAAGTTTCTCGGCCAGATCGTCAAGCTGGGATTCGACCGCGTCATCGGCACCTCGGGGACGATTCAGAGCATCGGCGCGGTAGCGCTCGCCGAACGCGGGGAGTCGACCACGCTTCGCAACCGCCGCATCACGGCGAAGCAGATTCGCCGCGTGAAGAAGCAGTTGATCGCCCGAGATTTGGAAGAACGCCTCAGAGTGCCTGGCCTCGAACCGCGCCGCGCGGATCTGGCCGTCGCCGGCAGCATCCTGCTCGACGCGATCGTCCGCCGCCTCGGCGCCGCCGACGTCACGCTGTGCGACCTGTCACTGCGCGAGGGGCTCATCCTCGACTACATCGCGCGCCATCGCAAACAGATCGCGCAAGCCGATCGCTATCCCGACGTCCGCCGGCGCAGCGTGTTCGAACTCGCCGAACGCTGCAACTACTGGCCCGAGCATGCGCAGCAGGTCGCGCGCCTGGCGACGATGCTGTTCGACCAGACGAGAAGCGTCCACGGCATGACCGATCACGAGCGCGAGTGGCTCGAATATGCGGGAATCCTCCACGACGTCGGCGTCCACATCAGTTACGAGCGCCATCACAAACACTCGTACTATCTGATCAAGAATGGGGACTTGCGTGGGTTCGATCCGGAGGAAGTCGAATCCATCGCGTTGATTGCTCGCTACCATCGTCAGGCGCCGCCGAAGCGCAGCCACGAGCAGTACGGCGACTTCAAAAGGAAGCGGCGTCGCACGATTCGCCAGCTGGCGGCCATGCTGCGGCTGGCGGAAGGGCTCGATCGCAGCCACTCGCAGCCCGTGGCGAGCCTCGAGCTCCACGACCGCGGCGACGACGGCCTGCTCCAGCTGCGCGCGACGGGCGATGCTGAACTGGAGCTTTGGGCCGCGGCGCGACATGCGGCAGAATTTGAGCGAGTGATTGGCAAGCCGCTTCGGGTCGAAGTGAGCGCGGCCATCGCGACGCCTGGCGGACACCCCCATGCTGAACAACCTCACGACACCTCACGAGTACCCGGGCAAGCTGTTCGTCGTCGAAGGCATCGACGGATCGGGCAAGACGACGCAGCTCGGGCTGCTGGCGAAGTGGCTGGCGGCGGAAGGCCATCGCGTGTTCGTCACGGAATGGAACTCGTCCGCGCTCGTGAAAGCGGCGACCAAGACGGGGAAAAAGAAAAACGCGCTGACCCCGATGACGTTCAGCTTGCTGCACGCCACTGATTTCGCGGACCGGCTGCTCTACAAAATCATTCCCCCGCTGAAGGCCGGCATGATCGTGCTCGCCGATCGCTACGCGTACACCGCGTTCACGCGCGACGTCACGCGCGGCGTCGACCGGCAATGGGTCCGCGAGCTGTACAGCTTTGCCGTCAAACCAGACCTCGCGCTGTACTTCCGCGTGCCGATCGACGTCTCGGTCGATCGGCTGCTCGCGCGTCGCGTGAAGCTGAAGTTCTACGAAGCGGGTATGGACCTCGGGTGGAGTTCGAATCCGGTGGAGAGCTTTCGGCTGTTTCAGGGCAAGGTGCTCGAAGAGTACGACCGCATCGTCGGTGAATATGAATTGGGCGTCGTCGACGCCACTGGCAGCATCACGCAGCAGCAGCGCGTCGTCCGCGATCTGGTCGCGAGACACGTCGAGTCCGCCGATACCACCAGGGAGATTCCCAGTGAGCAGTCAGCCTGAGTCTCCCCACGATCACGGGCTGGTCGAGGGCGCGAACGGCGGGATTCAGCCGGGTGGATACTACGGGCGCGGAATTCCGTACCTGCCGATCAACGGCTACCCTGGGAAGCTGATCGCGATCGAGGGCACGGATGGCGTCGGTCGGAGCACGCAAATCCAATTGCTGCGCGAATGGCTCGAGGTGAAGGGGTACGGTGTCGTCGAGACCGGATGGACCCGATCTCCGCTCATGCAGCCGACCATCGAGCTGGCGAAGTCTAGCAACACGCTGAACAAGTTGACGTTCGTGCTCCTCTACGCGACCGACTTCGCCGACAGGCTCGAGAAGGAAATCATCCCGGCGCTGAAGGCTGGGTTCGTCGTCCTCACCGATCGCTACATCTTTACTGCGCTCGCGCGCGCGGGCGTGCGCGGCGTCGACCGCCCATGGCTGCGGACGCTCTACGGCTTCGCCATCGCGCCGCATCTGGTCTTCTACTTGAAGATCGACGTCGAGACGCTGATCGGCCGCGTGCTCGAATCGCGCGGCATGGACTTCTGGGAGTCGGGAATGGACCTGAAGCACGGCGACGACATCTACGACAGCTTCCGTGCCTACCAAAACAAGCTGCTCCGCGAGTACAGCTCCATGGCCGACGAATTTCACTTCCGCGTCGTCGACGCGCGCCGCTCGGTGGTGCACATCCAAGACGAACTCCGACGACAGGTCGGAGCGTTCTTGGAGCCATAACAAGCTGATTCGATCGCCTGTCTGTCACGAAGTCACGATGAGTACGAAGGACACGAAAAGCATTCGTAACAAACGCAATTCGTGGCCTTCGTGTGATTTCGTGTCTTCGTGATGAACAGGCGACGGGCTAACCGACGACTCCCGGTAGGCCCAGCGCCTTCCGCACGTACGCCAGCTGTCCGACGTGGTACGAGTCGTGGAGCGCGAAGAACGCGATCTGTTCACCAACCGTCTCCACGGAGTTGGGCCGAGGGCCCTGCGCCGGCTTTGAGAGATCCGCGTCGGTGAGCGTCGCGAGCCTCGCGAAGAGCCGCCGACTGACCTCGCGCGACGCGTCGTGGATCTTCTCGCGGCTTGGATAGGCGCTCGAGTCCTGCAGCGCCGCGCCACGGCCGAAGGCATCGCCGAGGCCCGAATCGAATTCCTCGCCGAGCGCCGCCAGCATCCGCGCGCGAACCGCGGCCATGTGTCCGAAGATCCAGAGCATGCCGTTGGTGTGCGGCGTCGGCCTCTTCCACAGATCGTCTGCCGAGACGCCGAGGAAAGCGCGATCGGCCAGGCTGTCGTTGCCGGCGAAGATGAACGCGACCGGCGCGACCGACGGATGATAGACATTCGCCGTGCGGCCGAACATCTGCAACAGACCGCCCCACCCTCCCGGTCCGGCAACCGCCGTCCGGAGTTTGTCGGCGTCGCTGCCATGGCGTTCCAAGTGCCGGTGCTCGAGATCGACGCGCGTCATACCGCCCGGCTCGGGTGTGAATCGAATCTCGACTTCACTCGATCGCGACGGATCGAGCTCGACCACCTGGAAATTGGCGGCGATGTGCCATGCGACGACGAGCCGACGCGGCGGCTCCCACGCCATAACGGTTCCCCATTGACACTCGTTGCCGTCGGCTTCGCGGCCGACGCAGCGTCCGCCGACGCGCGGCTCGATGATGGCCTTCTGCAGCGGCTTCTTGCCGATGTGATGGCTGCGCGGCCACCACGTGTCGAAGCCGGCGGTGAACACGTTGAACGCGTGCTCGACGTCGGCTTTGACGGTCACGCTCTTCTGGACGGCGGTCGTCTGTTCGGTGGTCATCGTCATGGTCGTCTCCTCGTCCGCCTGAAGGCGGACACTACCGCTTCGGTTTTTCTGCGGCGCGCTTGAACGCCTCGAGCGCGTCAGTCCAGAACTTGTCGAAGTACTCGCGCAGCGCGCTCAGTCCTTCGGGATTCAACTCGTAGATGCGGTTGCGGCCTTCCCGACGCTCGCGGACCACGCGCGCCTCTCTGAGAATCCGCAGGTGCTTGGAAATCGCCGGCCGCGTGACGTCGAAATGCTCCACGAGTTCGTTCACGCCGTGCGGCCGTCCAGCCAAGTACTCGAGCACCGCGCGCCGTGTCGGGTCAGCCAACGCCCGGAAGGGGTCGGGCTGATACGTAACCATATGGTTACTTATTATCTGCCGCACCCAGGGCGCTGTCAAGGACGAGTGTTTCTGTTACTCGAAATTTACATGTCGGAAACCACAGGGCAATCGCGCCGCGATAACGTGGCCCTGTGCTTTTGGAGCAGCATCCGCCCGTGGCGACGACGCCGGCAGCGGCATCAACTCCGCCGGTTCAACCCGCGGCTCCCGTGACGCCGAAAATCTGCGTCGACAGGATGAACTTCTATTACGGGCCGCGGCGCGTGCTCGAGAACATCAAGCTCGACGTGCGCCCGAACGAGGTGACGGCATTCATCGGCCCTTCGGGCTGCGGCAAGTCGACGTTCCTTCGGTCCCTCAACCGCATGAACGACATCATCCCGGGCACGCGCGTCGAAGGCTCGGTACAGATTGACGGCCACGACATTTACGCCGCCTCGGTCGACGTCGTCGATCTTCGGCGCCGCGTCGGCATGGTGTTCCAGAAGTCGAATCCGTTTCCGAAGTCGATCTTCGACAACGTCGCCTACGGACTGCGCATCAACAAGCTGACTCGGTCGCGCGAGGAATTGCGCGGGCGCATCGAAGCCAGCCTCAAAGCCGCCGCGCTCTGGGACGAAGTCAAAGACCGGCTGCACACGTCAGCGCTCGCGCTGTCGGGCGGCCAGCAGCAGCGCCTCTGCATCGCGCGCGCGCTCGCCGTCGAGCCGGAGATCGTCCTTATGGACGAGCCGGCGTCGGCGCTCGACCCCATCGCCACGCAGCGCATCGAGGAGCTGATCTATCAACTGAAAACGCGCTATACCATTGTCATCGTCACGCATAACATGCAGCAGGCGGCGCGCGTATCGGACGTGACGGCATTCTTCTGGTTGGGCAAGCTCATCGAGTGCGACCGCACCAACAAGATGTTCACGGCGCCAGCGCAGAAGCTCACGGAAGACTACGTGACCGGAAGATTCGGATAGAAATGGAGCGACAGGGGCGTCACTTCCAGGAAGAACTGGAACATCTGAAGACGCGGCTGCTCGAAATGGGCGGCCTCGCCGAGGAACAGGTGCGTCTTGCGATCAAGGCGCTCGTGGACCGCGACCGTGATCTCGTCGACATCGTCCTGCGCGGCGACGATCCGATTAACCGGCTGCACATCGAAATCGACGGACGCTGCTTCACGCTGCTCGCGCTGCATCAACCGATGGCGGCCGACTTGCGAGCCATCGTCTCGGCCGTCAAGATCAACACCGATCTGGAGCGCGTCGGCGACCTCGCGATCAACATCGCGGAGGCGGCGCGCCGATATGCGCAGCACCCGCCGGTCAAGAAGCTCATCGACATCCCGCGGATGGCAAGCATCGCGCAAACCATGCTGCGCGACGCGCTCGACGCGTTCGTCCGGCGCGACACCGACCTCGCCCAGCGCGTGCTCAACGAAGACGACAAGCTCGATGCCCTGAAAACGCAGATCTTCCGGGAACTGCTGACGTACATGCTGCAAGACCCAGCCACCATCGAGCCGGCGCTGGATCTGATTCTCATTTCACGCCATCTGGAGCGCATCGGCGACCACGCCACGAACATCGCCGAAGACGTGATTTTCATGGTGTCGGCCCGCGACGTCCGCCATCACGCCGACGAGGGTCTGCCCTCGCACTAGCTAGCCCAAGTCTCGCTATAATTTCCGGTTGCAGCAGGCGCTGATGACAGCCCCCGAGCAGCCGGCAAAGGTAGAATTGTGCGTGTACTGCAGGCGGCATCCCGTCGACCCCGCCTGGCGGCCGTTCTGCAGCGAGCGATGCAAATTACAGGACTTGGCGCGATGGGCCGACGAGTCGTATCGCGCCCCTTCCGACCCGACCACCATCGATCCCGACGAAAACCATGGCTGATACGCTGACGATTACGGACAACCGCACCGGGCAGAAGTACGACGTGCCGATTACCGACGGGACCATTCGCGCCATGGACCTTCGGAAAATCAAAGTCGGGGCGGACGACTTCGGCTTGATGACGTACGACCCGGCGTTCCTCAACACCGCGAACTGCCGCAGCGCCATCACCTACATCGACGGCGACAAAGGCATCCTGCTCTATCGCGGCTACCCGATCGAGCAGCTGGCCGAAGAAAGCGATTACCTCGAGACCGCCTATCTGATTCTTTTTGGCGAGCTTCCCACCGCCATGCAGCTTCAGAACTGGACGCAGCAAATCACCCTCCACACGATGCTCCACGAGAACATCAAGAAGTTCATGGAGGGCTTCCAGTACGACGCGCATCCGATGGGGATCTTCCTGAGCACCGTCGGCGCGATGTCCACCTTTTATCCCGATGCCAAGCACATCTTCGAAAAACAGTCGCGCGTGCGCCAGACCCATCGTCTGATCGCGAAGGTCCCGAGCATCGCCGCGTACGCGTACCGCCACAGCATCGGCCGGCCGTACATCTATCCGGACAACGACCTGAGCTTTGCCGGCAACTTCCTGAACATGCTGTTCAAGATGACCGAGGTCAAGTACCAGCCCAATCCGGTCCTCCAGCGTGCGCTCGACGTCCTCTTCATCCTGCACGCCGATCACGAGCAGAACTGCAGCACGACGACGATGCGGACTATCGGAAGTTCACAAGTCGATCCCTATTCCGCTATCGCCGGCTCGGCCGCGGCGCTCTACGGTCCCCTGCACGGCGGCGCCAACGAAGCCGTCTTGCGGATGCTGAACGAGATTGGATCGGCGGCGAAGGTGCCGGAGTTCATCAAGAAGGTGAAGACCGGCGAAGGTCATCGCCTGATGGGGTTCGGCCATCGCGTTTACAAGAGCTACGATCCGCGCGCCAAAGTCATCAAGAAGATCGCCGACCTCGTGTTCGCCGTCACGGGCAAGAACCCGCTGCTCGACATCGCGCTCGAACTCGAACGCATCGCGCTGCAGGACGATTACTTCGTCACGCGAAAGCTCTATCCGAACGTCGACTTCTACTCAGGCCTGATCTATCAGGCGATGGGATTCCCCGTCGAGATGTTCCCGGTGCTGTTCGCGATTCCTCGCACCGCCGGCTGGGTGGCGCAGTGGGAGGAGATGCTGCTGGACTCCGAGCAGAAAATCTCTCGCCCGCGGCAAATCTACACCGGCCCGACCAAGCGCGACTACGTTCCCAGAGACAAGCGTTCATGAACCGAATGCTTTTCTCGAATACGCTCTGCGTGCTTTGCGGCTCTGCGTTCGTCGTCGTGGCGTCGGCACAAACCGCGCCTAAGTTCGATTCCAATCGCGCGTGGGGACATCTGCAGCAGGTCGTCAGCATCGGACCGCGGCCGGCGGGTTCGGCCGCCATCGAGCACACGCGGAAGTACATCAACGACCAACTCGCGATGGCGGGATTGAAAGCCGTCGAGCAGGCGTGGGACGACGAGACACCTCTCGGCAAGGTGCACATGGTGAATCTCATCGTCACCATTCCAGGGGCGAGCCGCGATCGTCTCGCCATCACCGGCCACTACGACACGAAGCTCGTGCGCGAGTTCCCGTTCGTCGGCGCGAGCGACGGCGGGTCGAGCACGGCGTTCCTGCTGGAGACGGCGCGCGTGCTGAAAGCACGAAAAAACCGGATGACGATGGAGCTGGTTTTCCTCGACGGCGAGGAGGCGGTCGTCGAGTGGCGTGGAAACGACCACACGTACGGCAGCCGGCACTACGTCGAGACCGCACGGCGCGACGGCACGCTCACGTCGCTGAAGGCGATGGTGCTCATCGACATGATCGGCGACCGCGACCTCGGCATCCGGCGCGACTCGAACTCCACGCCCTGGCTGACCGACATCGTCTGGCAGACGGCGGCGAAGATGAAGCTGTCGAACTACTTCATTCCGGCGCCCACGACCGTCGAAGACGACCACCTGCCTTTTCTGGCGGCCGGCGTGCCGTCTGTCGACATCATCGACCTCGACTACGACGCCTGGCACACGAGCCGCGATACGATCGACCGCGTCAGCGCGCGCAGCATGCAAATCGTTGGCGACGTGTTACTTGCGGCGCTGCCGGCGATCGAGCAGCGACTCCTGAACCACTAGCGCGCTTCCAGCTGTTCTCATCCGTCGCACGTTCACAATTCGTCGGCAAACCCCCAGTGCGGCAGCGTAGACTTCCAAACTGAGCGCGCGATCGTCCGACCGCGCGCGTGTAACTGTCGATTGCGGAGCCGAAACTCGCAGACTTCACGTGTGAACCGGCACACTTGGCACGGGAACCTTCGCTGCGTTGGGCGTGATCGCCTTCCTTCAGCCCAAAACCTCCTTCCTTTTGACGTGAACGTCCAATCGCCGCGGCGAAACGTCCAATTGCGGACGCTCAACGTCCTTCCGTTTCGGCAAAACCTCCTTTCGTTTGCACGAAACCGTCAATCGTTTGCACGAAATCGCCTTCCGCGCAAGAAACTAACGCTTCTGACGGCATGACCGTCTAACTGCCTGAATGGACGCCACTGAAGTTTCCGCCGTGCTGGCCCGGGCCAGGCAGGGGGACAGCGAGGCCTTCCGGACCCTCGTCGAACGCCACGGCCGGCGCGCCTTCCAGCTCGCATTCAGGATGACCGGCAACGAGCAGGACGCGGAAGACGTCGTCCAGGAGAGCTTCATCCGGGCCTATCGCCAGCTCGGACGCTTTGAAGCGCGCGCGCACTTCAGCACCTGGCTGCACCGCATCGTCGCCAATTGCTCGGTGGATCTCATCCGGTCGCGGCGGGCCCGCAACGACTACACGAG
>Ga0068871_100002667_pt1 | contig 12189 bp, 26 predicted proteins | sample KBSMisM72_FD_72750 | JGI IMG/M metagenome (GOLD analysis project Ga0068871, IMG submission 72750) | Miscanthus rhizosphere microbial communities from Kellogg Biological Station, Michigan, USA - KBS Miscanthus M7-2 | ecosystem: Host-associated > Plants > Roots > Rhizosphere > Soil ... | reverse complement strand
CATGGAGGCGACCGAGGTCTACAACTTGGTCGTGGCGGCGCTCGAGGAGCGCCGCTCGGCGCTTGAGACGGAGATGGTCTGATGCCCGCCATGGACGTTCGGCCCGTCATCCGTCAGGCGGGCGGGTTGCACACGATCGGCGACCTTGGGGCACGGTGGGGTGTGAGCAAGCAGCGCGCGGCCGTGATCGTCCGGTTGCCGGGGTTCCCGGCGCCGATCACGACCGGGTCGGGTGTGGAGCTGTGGCCCGGATCGGAGGCTGATCGGTTCCGTCGGGCCCGGTTGGCTCGGCGCCGTTAGGACGAAACCGCACCCTGGTGCGGTCCGCTGCTGAGAGCAGCGCTGATGAGTCCTCTAACCAGACTGGAGCACACGATGTCAATGCAGCCCACCCATCACGGCTATGCCGTGAACGTGAAGGACAACGATCTGTTCACTCTCGAGCGCGGCACCCTCGGTGATGAGGATGTGCAAGCGCTCTACAACCAGCGCGCCGAAGACTTTTGGGATCTCGTACAGGACATCGGCCGCGAGTACGGCTTCACGGCCGTCTACTCGGAAGGGCGCTCAAGCGGATGGGCGCAGCCGTCGCCCCAGCCGTCGGATGAGATGTACGAGGAGGAGCTCGCCGAATGGCTCGAGCAGCGCTTCCGTCCGTTCGAGCGCGACACGTTGGCGTTGATGGCGGATTGCAAGGAGGAATTCGCCGCGGATCTGGCGGATGCCGTGAAGCGCGCGGCGGCCGAGCCGTCCGAGCGTGCGCATTGGGAGGCGCGCGACGTCGAGACCCGTTAGGACGAAACGCGCTCCTTGGAGCGCGTCCACGGCTATTGCCGTGCTGATGAGTCCAACCAGACTGGAGCAACCATGCCGTTCATCATCACCACGCACCCGACCATTGACGGTGCCGGTCTCACGACCACCGTCGCCGAGGAGGCGGCCACGACCCGCACCGCTGTCTCTTCGCTCGCGGACATGCGCGACGCGATCTATCCGATCGTGGTCGCAGGCGCCACCTTTGAGAGCGAACAGCTCGCAGCGTTCACGCAGGCTTGGGACATCCCCGCCGATGGCGGCACGATCGGTCCGCTCCCGGATGGCACCATGATCGAGGTGCGACCGGTGAGCGCCGCGGAGCTTGCGCGCCTGGCCGGTTGCACGCCGCACGCTTTCGACCCGGACGGAGTCGAACCGCTGCTCGACGCCTTCAACGCGAAATAAGCGGTTCTAAGCTCGGCGCGCGCCATGGGTGCCTTCCCATACCGGGGCACCCATGAACGCGCCGTAGACGCCTCGCACGGCGCCCGTAACAGGGTGCCGGTGCGTCCCGGACATACGAGAGCCCCGGCCATGCACCGGCCGGGGCTCTTTGGCCGTTGCGGGACCAGACCCCGAACGGCCGAGCGGAGGATACGAGCCGAAACCGGCCCCGAGGGCCGAGGGTGCCCGCATTCGGCAGGGGCGGCGAACGTCAGATGATTCCGAGCTCGTGCAGCAGGTCGATGCCGGTGACGGTTTCGCGGGCTTTGGCTTCGATGTCGTCACGGTCAACCATTCGACAGGGGCGGCGACTAGCCGTGGACGATGAGCGCGATCGTGGCGGCGGCGAGGACCAGGCCGACGCCGACGATCGCGACGAGCGCGATGAACAGCTCTCCGCGTTTCATTCGTCGGCCGGATGGACGCCGGTTCCATTACAGCATGAGCATTCGGCATATTCCGTCAGGCCATGGCTCGATGAGTTGGGTGATGTGCGTCGGCTGAACTGGCCCGTGCCCCGGCATGTGGTGCAGACGCGGCCTTCGTTGTACTTGCCCTTCGGTGTGCCGCTGTGCTGCCAGCCCCATCCGGGATTCGACTTACAACGCCCGGTCATTCGCCGGTCATCTCCGGCAACGACCGGCCGAGCTCGATCGCGAGTCGGTCGGCGATGTGCAACGCGATCCTGGGGCTCTCACCGGTCCGATAGCGGTAGATCGCCCGGGCCGAGATGCCGGCGAGTTCGGCGAGCTGGTCGTATCCGGCGTACGGGTCGGGCTCGCGGCCTTCGAGGCCGCGAGGCGGCACGTACCGGCCGTTGGCGGCGGTCTGCTGTGCCCGCCATTCTTCGAGGGCTTCGGCGAACGGCCGGGAGTCCAGGAATCCGCCGGTCCGTCGACGTTTGGGTTCGTAGCTGTCGACGCCGTTTGATTGGTCGCGGACGGGCAGGCCGGCGGCCAGTCGTCGGATGCGGCGGTTCATGCGTTCGGCGACCAGCCGGTTTTCGCGCCAGCCGTCGTCGCGGTGGTAGCGGGCGCGCTGGTAGGCGGCGGCGCAGGTGCGGCATGAGGCGTGGTAGCGCAGAACGTGGTCGCCGTGGCGTTGGCGGGGGCGGTAGTGCTCGAGGGTTTGTTCGAGCCATGCGTGGCAGGTGGTGCATTGGCGGTAGTGGCGGATGTCGCCGTGGTCGTCGACGATCCATCGTCTCGGGGCGGGGGTTCCCATCATGGTTCACGGTCCTCGTCGACGTGCGTGAGTTCGAGGGTGTCGTCTGAGTGGACGGTGATCCGCATGGGCCGGGGTTCGACGTCGAAGACCGCGGAGATCTGTTGGGCGTTGAGGTGGCGGCGGAGGTGGCGGAGGGCTTGGACGGCTTGGGTGAGCCCAATGTCGGGGCCCTCGGACGATTCAGTCATTGTGAGAACCCCGGAAATTGCGGTTTTCTGAGGCAAAGTCACCGCAAGTCACCGCTCCAACGCATGCGACTCTTCCACAGTGCGGGGGCGGGGGCGCGCCCGCGCGCCCGTACGTGCGCGCACCCGCTTGGAGGGGTGACTTGCGGTGACCTAGCTCCATTCCCATCCTTTCGCGACCGTGAAGAAGTCCCATTGCAGCGACAGGTCACCCGACGGGGCGGTCGCTTTCACGCGCCCTCTCGTGCCGTCGCCGGCCTTGTCCCATCCGAGTGCCGGCATCCGCTTGACCGTTTCGGGCGTCTCGCCGGACGCCTTCACATAGGCCGCGAACCATCCGATGCGGATGTAACGCAGGCCGTTCGCCGTGTCGCACAACATCAGGCTTTCGGCGGCGATCGAGGTGCCGTTCGCCCGAGCGGTCACCGTCGGGTCCTTGGTCTTCAGCGCCTGGAACGCCGCCCACTTCTCGGCCTGGTCGTTCATGGCGACGTCACCGACCGGCGCTTCCTGGATGTACGTTCGGCCGAGGTCGGCGGCGCGTTCCTCGAACGTGACGTCCTCCTGGAGTTCGCAGATCGCGCCGATGAGCGCGAACACCGTCGACATTGCACCGCTGTCGAGGTACGCCCTGGTCTTGAGCTGCAGCCCAACTTCGACGGTCATCTTCGGTGCCGTCGTGTAGGCATTGAGCGGCGCGAGATGCAAGTGCCGGCCTTGTTTGGAGTAGAGGTCAACCACGCCGCGGGAGTCGTGGGTCGTTCGGACGCCACGGTCGAACGTGTCGTCCTGATCTCTCAGTCCGAACAGATCGGCGAGGTCTGCACATGCCTGCCGGCGCGGCGCGTCACGCTCAGTGAAGATGCGTGTCAGCGACAGCCGCTCTCCGTAAGCCTCTCGGCAGCCTTCGACCGCCTTGTCGATGGTCTGCGAGCCGTAGGTGCCGCCCGGACGTTCGGAGTCCCATTTGTCGCGCATGAGCCCCGAGCTGCGGAAGATGCGGTCCATGCGCGCCGTGTCGCGTCCGGTCCAGAATGCCAGCGAGTTGCACAGCGAGAGGTCGGCGGCCGAGTCGTCGTCGCCGTGCCCGCTGGTGTCGCCGCGGTACAGCGCTTCGACGCGCGCCCCGTTCTTGGCCGCGAACATCTTCTCGAGCAGGTCGGCGTCGCTTTCGATGACCTTGCCGTTGCCGTTGGGCGAGGGCTTCGCGGCGGGCGCCGCTTCGGGCAGGATCTCGGCGACGATCGCGTCGAGCTCGGCGGGCCGTTCCTTGATTGTGTTCGGTGTGCCGGTGAAGTGCCGACCGGTGACAGTGAAGAATCGGGCGTGGTCGTAGACCTCGAAGTCGCCGCCCCATGGCGTCTTCTTGGTCCGGTTGCGTTTGCCTTTGACGTGTCCGCGGACAAAGACGTGCAGGCCGTGACCCGATGGTGAGATCTCGGTGTAGGAGTCGAGGCGTCGGACGATTGCGAGGGCACCGGGATGGATTTCGCCGGTGTCCAGGTTCAGGCAGCCGTCGAGGTCGACGCCGGCGAGGCCGTCGTCGGGGGCGAAGACGTAGCCGGTGCCGTTGGCTTGTCCACTTGCGACCACGGCGGCGGCGCGGTCGTGTGGCCCCCATGTGTCAGGGCTCGTGCTTTTGGCTTTGCGGGTGGGTCTGTCCGGCCGGTAGGGGACTTTGGTCGTCTTGTTGTTTTCGCGTTGCTCTTCGCGCCAGACGACCCATTGGGGCCGGCCCCGTAGCTCTGCGATGGCTTGGGGAACTTCCTCCATGACCTAGCCCTTGAGCACCGACAAGAACGTCTGTCCCTTGTGAAACGCGATGACGACGGAGAACCCCGGATGGAGGCGTTCGCTGTCGAAGTCGCAGTGTTCGCAGGCCATCGGGATCTCGATCCAGCTTCCGCGTTCGCCGGCGGGCGACGTGTAGGAGTCGGTTGTTTCGTTGCGGATCTCCGTGAACAGCGGATGCACGTAGCTGTCGCCGCAGGTCGGGCAGGCGATCTCGAACTTGTCCTGTCTGCCCCAGGTGTCGGAGAGTCGGAGTGCGTCCGGGTGTCGTGTTGCGTCAGTCATCGGTGAGAACCTCCATTCGTAGTTGAGTCTTTGGGAACTCCGATGCGGGAATCCGCTGCAAATCCCCGCGGGGCGGCCACCAAAACAAGAACGGCTCGGCGCCGTATCTGATAGCCGTATCAATCAGGTCTTGACGGTCGGCGGGGCCGAAGCTGACCCATGCCGACCGGGCCGTGGATTTGACTTCGACCAATAGAGCGATCAGGTCGACAGGCACTCCGTGCCGCACTGAATACGGACGTGCCTGGCGTATCGCGAGGATGTCGCCGGCGCCGCCGATGTGCCGTCGTGACGCGCACAGCCAGCCCTCGTCGGTGAGGACGGCCATCACCTTGAGCTCGCGGTTGTTCCCGGCGCCGGGTGAGCGGCGACGCACGGCTACGGCTCGAGCGCGACGACCGGCGTGACTTTCGCCCTCGCCCTGCCTCGGGATTCCCAGGTGAAGCACCGCGACAGCTCCGCCAGCGCGTCCCCTTGCAGCCGGGCCAAGAGGCGGGCGAGTCCGGCCCCGTCGACCTTGGGCACGAAGTCCACGAGGCCGGACGTGGCTTTCACGTCGAGTAGGTCGCGTTCGACGAGGTCTGTGAGGACAAGTTCGACTTCGGTTTCGTCCCACACCCGTTTGCTGCCGCGGTCAACGTCGACTTCCCAGTCGCCGATCACTTGGGCGCCGCGGCGGTCACCGTGGCGTGCGACGAGCTCGTCTTCGACCGCGGTCCGCCACATCTTGACGTGCTGCTCGTAGTCCTTCAGCGCGAGGAACGCGGCGACCAAATCGGGGTGGTCGATCGTTTGGACGTCGATGATCTCGCCGGTCCGCGGGTCGACGACGGCATCGTCGGCGATAGTGGGGGCGGGGGGTTCGGGCCGTGCGATGGCGGCAGCGAACGATCCGGTCATATGGGGCCTCCCTCAAGGCGGGGGACCCGCCTTCAGGGGGTCGGCGGGCGCGGGGAAGGCCCTAGCTTCTCAGGGTGTTCGGATGCCTTCAACTGCGTGCGTTTCGCACATTGCGGGGTCCGCATGCGTTTGGCGCGTCGGCACTAGTCGTGGTCCTCGCTCTGCGGGGAATCGGCGGCCTCGGCACGTTCAGCACGTGCCTTCCAGTCGCGCCATAGGTACGGGCAGCCGTCGCAGGGGTCGCCGCCGCATTCGGGCCATCCGCACGAGCGCCGCTTCTGCGAGCACACCTGGAGGGCGGTACGTGCGATGGCTTGCAGCCCCTCGTATCCGCCGCCCGCTTCGCGGTAGGCGAAGATCCACGGTCCGCTGTCCGAGGGTCCCGCGATAGCTTGCAGCGCGTCTCGCAGGTTCCGGCCGGCAGAGCCGGAGGAACGGAACTCGTCGAGAGCGGCCCTCGCCGTACGTGCGACTCGCCACGCCATATCGTTGTCGGACGGCTCGAAATACGAGTAGCTCTCGATTAGCCGCTGCGCGACCGCTTCGATCTCGGCCTCACGGCCACCGGCGGGATCAGTCATCGAGAGCCTCGCCCGAAGGGACGTCCTCAGCCTCACGCACAACATCGTGGATGCCGCCGGGGGACTGAACGATGTGCCGCCTAGCGGCCTCCCGGTCGTCGCGCGTCGAGTACCACCCGCACGAACAGACCCACCCTGTGACCGCTTCGATCTCGGCCTCACGGCCACCGGCAGAATCAGGAGTCATGCCACAGCCTTTCGTTCGATGGCACTAAGGAGAAACTGGCCGATGTGCTCCGTGTACGCGGGCGGAATGGCCTGAGCGATCTCGGCGCGGGCCGCCCAGCCAATCCCCATCGCCTCCCGGTACTCCTCCGGGGTGCCCTTGTAGCCGCGGGTCATCTGACCGCCGCCGCCCGTGCCGTACACGCCGACCGGCTGGCCGCGGTGCTGACACGGTGGACGCATCACCAGAAACGAGCACTCGAACAGGCGGTGCCTACGGAGCTGCCTGCCGTTGGCGCCGAGCCCGAACATGGAGCCGCACAGCGTGACTGCGTCCTCGAGCGGGGCGCCTTCCACGTTCTCGATCACGTACGGCAAGCCGGTCGCCCGGAGCAGTCGCCGGGTTTCGGCGATGAGGTCGGGGTACTCGCCGGCGGTACGATGCCGTAAGTCGCTGTACGCCTGACAGGGCGGCGAGGCGTGGATGGCATCGAAGTGGTCGTCGACCCATCCGATCCCCTGCAAGAACTCAAGTGCGTCGCCGCACACGAACTCGAACGGATAGTTCGGCTGAGGTTCAATGTCGACACCGACGACCTCGAGCCCTGCGTCCGCGTAGCCCTTGCCCGCCCCGCCGGCACCACAGAACAAATCGAGCAGCCGGGGCTTCATTCCTGGTCCTCGCTCTGCGGGGAACGAGCGGACGCCTCTCGCTTGTTTGGCCCGCCGCAGAATCGGTGCGGCTTTGCGTTCCAGTCGCACACGTACATCTCCTGGTCCTCGCTCTGCGGGGAACGAGCGGCGACTAGTAGCTCGCGCAACCGCGCCGTTTCGTCGACGAGCCTGGTCTTCCACATCGTCACGTCGGCCTCGGCGCGCTCTGCTCGCTCGCGCCAGTCTCCGGCCAGGTCGTTCGCTAGACGGTTCACTTCGTCTTCCTGGTTCCGGGCGGCAGAGCCGGACTCCCAGTTGATGTCGTTGATGACGTGATGGCTCTTGGGCGGGGCGGCAGAGCCGGAGGAACGGACAGCGTCGAGAGCAGCGAGGATCAGCCGTGCTCGCTCCGCGTAGCCGGTCCCGATGTCGCGGTCATCCATGTTCGGGTAGTCCCAATGGAACAGGCACTTCGCGACCGCTTCGATCTCTGTCTCACGGCCACCAGGGGGATCAGTCATCTCAGAAGGGGGTCTCGGAGTCGTCGTCGCGTTTGGCGGCGTCCGCGAACGACGCCGCCGGCCGCTGCGCCTCCCCGTTCGATTCCGGGGTGAGCTCGGACTGCTCAGGATGCCTCGAGCCGAGCACCTTCACCGACATGTAGCCGTTGCGGTACGTGACCGAGACTTCGGCCGTGACGCCCTGCTTGGCGAGCGCGGCGATCGCGTCGTCGAGATCTTCGACGGTGTCGACGGTCTCGCCGCGGATGCCGTACAGCTCGAGGGCCTCACGGTTGATGCGCGCCCCGACCTCGTGCGAGAAGCCCATGAAATGTTCGATGCGACGGCCCGCGAACTCGCCGCCGATGATCTGGAGGTTGACTTTGGCGTAGTCGTCGCCGGCGCGTGAGGTGAACGCGCCGCCGTCGACGATCTTGGTTTGGTACGTGCCGACGGGGGGCTCGAACTTGTCCTCGGCCTCACCTGCGGCTCGCCATGCGTCCGAGAAGCTCATGCTGTCGTCCCTTCTCCGGGCTCGCCGGCCGGTTCGGTGTCATCCAGTGTGGTTTGCCCCGGTGATGCGTCAGCGGCCTCTACAGCGTCCTCTACGGGTGCGTCCGTGGCCGGGACGGCATACGCGGCGAGCAGGCCGATGGTGTTCGCGACCGCGACCGGCATGCTGTCCCCGCACGAATCGAAGATCGCCTGCCCCAACCGCATGACTTCGCGGTCGGCGTCCTCGTCGACGCCGAGCGCGTTCAGCAGGGCGACCAATTGGGCGGCGACGGCTGAGACGGTGTCGTTTGCGACCGGTGCCGCCCAGGCGGGCAAGGCGGAGGGCCCGCCCGAGCCGGCACCGGCGTCCCTTTCGGGACGTCCTTCGACCTCCTCCAAGGGGGTGCCCTTCACGCCGGTCAACGTCATCACGAACCGCAGCACCGACGCGAGGGCCTTGGACTGCGCGCGGGTTTGCGCCATGGACCGCATGGCCTGGTCGGTTGCGCCGCGCCAGTTGCGCTCGGAGTTGTCGACCATGCCTTCGGCGGCGCCGACGATCTCACCGGTCCGGGTGCGCGCTTCGGCGCGGGCTTCCCAGCCGCGGACGTCGTCGGGGAGGTCGGGGACGGGCCGTGACCAGACGGTGTGCGCCGAGATGCCGAGCATGGCGCCGGCGGTCTGCCAGCCCTCGATGTTCGTGTGCTCGCCCTTGCCGATCCGGGTGACCATGTTCTGTCCGCGGATGAGGTCTCCGAGGGGGCGGGCCATGGCTTCGGCGGCGACGATGACCTCGGCGGGCGTGGCGGCCCGGAAGAGGTTGTGGTCGACGACGACGAGCTCGGCGTTCACGACGTCTTCGACGGCGGTCATCGGAATCCTCCGGGACTGGCCGGGGTGAACGTGAACCCGGCGACCTTGACCTCTTGCTCGAACGCGGTCATCGCGAAGCAGTAGTCGCAGGTACCGCGCGGTTCGCCGTAGGTACGCCAGCCGTGGTGCTCGGGCTTCTCGGAGCACTGCCAGATGCACAGCGGGTTCGTGGGGGCGAGGTCGGTTATGGGGGTCATGGCCGCAGCCGGTCGGCGAGGGCGCGCATGTCGGCGGCGGCCTGCTCGAGCGTGTCGGCTTCGGCGTTGAGAGCGTCGGCGCTCTGCGCGAGCTGATCGGCCCACGACCCGGACCCGTTGCCAGACGTCTTGCGCCGGTTGGTGGCGCGCGGGGCGTTGGGCCGGCGCTTGTAGGGGGTGCCGTCCGCCTTGTAGCCGTACGGCGCGTCGTCGGTCGTCTCGGTGGTGGTCTCGTCGGTCATGTGGTCCTTTCGGCGGGTTCTTCGATCATGTGAATGGGTGGGCTCCAGATGGCGTCCGGGTCGTCGCGCAAGAGGACTTCGATGTTGCCGCTGTCCCACTGGCGAACGAGGACGGTCCGGGTCTGGTTGACCCAGATCTTGTGCGTCATGCCGGTTCCTTCGGCTTCGTCTTGCGCGGATTACGCACGTCCGACCACCCGTCGAGGAACGGCACGCTCACGTTGAAGTAGTCGGCGATGTTCGCGATGTGCCGGCGCGGGATCGTCCCGTCGCGCCAGCGTGAGACGGTGGACTGGTCGACGCGGCACAAGGCGGCGATGTCGGCGAGCAGCAGGTCGTGTTCTTCGAGGAGGTCCCGGAGTCGGTTTCGCGGAGGGTCGCTCATGCCCCGAGTCTATCGTCTGCATGCAGATTGTGCTAGACATCCCGCGCAATCGTAACCCCCCGACGATGGAGGATTCGCGCATGGCCCTGGCCGCCACGATGGTCGCGCTTCTCGCGCCGGTCGCCTACCCCAACACCGATACCGCCGAGCGCTATAGCGCCCTGTGGCACTCGGCGCATCACCGCTGCGGACGGTGCGCCGGACGCAACATTCGCCGCTACGGCATCCGCCACACCAACGGCCGCCTCGAACGCGCAAGCTACGAGCAGATGGTCCGCTCGTCGCATCAGCTTCGCCGGTTGACGGCGCCGCCCCCGCGCCCGCGCGGGTTGCTCAGGCGCTTGGCGGTTCCGCCGCCGCAGGCCCCGGCCGGGGTGAGCTCGTCGACGGTACGGGCCCGGTTGCCGGACTGCACATGGCGTCCCGAGTCCGGCGGGGACTATGGCGCGTACAACGGGTCGTCGGGCGCCCGCGGTCGTTACCAGGTCATCCCGAGCACGCACGCGGCCATCTGTCCCGACCTTGGCTGGTCGCCCAGCGAGCAGGAGATTTGCGCCGCCCGCATTTGGGCCCAGCAGGGAGCCGGAGCATGGGTGAACTGCTGAGAGTCTGCGAACGCTGCGGTGGGCCGCTGGTGCAGCGGTCGAACGAGAAGCCCGGCCGGTTCGCTGGGCGCAAGTTCTGCTCGCTGGCGTGCGTGGCCGCGCACGCGAGTGAGGTCAATGCCTCGCGCACGGGCACGCGCCCGACGAAGGTGATCGAGCGCAACGGCTACCGGATGCGGCGCGTGTGGGACCGTGGCCGCCACTACGAGTACGAGCACCGACTCGTCATGGAGGACCACCTCGGGCGGCGTCTGTCGTCCGAGGAGGTCGTCCACCACATCAACCACGACAAGCACGACAACCGCATCGAGAACCTGCAGCTGTTCCCGAGCAATGCGGAGCACCGTCGCGCCCACAAGAAGGCCGCATGACCAACTACACGATTCGCGTGTTGACCATCCGAGCCGAGAAGGCCGAAGCTGAGATCGACCGGTTGCGGCGGGTGCTTGAGCGGATCGCGGACTACGACGAAGTCTCACTCGGGCGCACGCTCGCCCAGGACGCTTTGGGACGACTCGGGCCGAACCAAGGATGAGCAACGGGCTGCTGAGCCAGTCGGAGATCGAGCGGGCGTTCCTGCGGTCACAGTGGACCGCGGACATCGAGCGCCGCGCCGCCGATCATCGGGCCCGGCGGCGGATGGTGCGGTGGACGCTGTTTTGGCTGGTCGTGTTTTGGGGGGTCGTGGCGTTCGTGCTCGTCCGGTGGGTGGCATGACGTCGGGGTCATCCTGGTGGGCCTGAACTATTTGTAGCGAGTGCATGCAGTCTGTGCTATAGTCCTGCCTCCTACAACTAAGTGGCCCCCGCAACGCACAAGACGTCCGGGGGCCGAACCACCAGGAGGTAAGCCTGATGGCTACCAGCAAGGATACGGCCGCAGCTTCGCTTGAGGGGCTGCGGCAGATCGGCTCGGGTTGGCACCTGAGCGTCGCCGCCGCGATCTCACGCGGCGACCACAAGAAGCTCGACATGGACCGCCGCGAGTTCGCGGAAGCTGCCGGTGGGTTCAAGCTCATGGACCCGCGGGACGCGATCGTCGAGTTGCACAGGCAGGGCATGTCGCAGCAGGCGATCGCCGAGATCCTCGGCGTTGCCCCGGACCGCACGGTACGGGCGATCCTGCGCGAAGAGGGTCTGATCGAAGATACCTCGCGCGATGCGCGCGCTTTGCCCCAGGAAACCTCGCGCGACGCGCGAGATGAGGTCGACGGCACCGCAGAGGATCTCGACGCTGAAGTGGAGGCGCTTCGCGCCGAGGTTGACCGCGCTCACGCCGAGGCGGCCGAAGCGAAGATGGACGCGGATCGCGCGCACGCGCGTGTAGACGAGGAGATTCGCACCCGCACGAAGGATCTGGACGGCCAGCTCAAGCAAGCCCGCAAGGATCGCATCCGTCTCGAGCGCGAGCTTGAGCAGGCGAAGGACACGTCGCTGAGCGACACGGACCGCAACCGCCTGGAGAAGGAGCGCGAGGCGATGCTGCAGCAGATCGAGGCGAAGTTCGCCCCGATCCACGCCGGCCGCGTCGTCGAGGGCCTCTCCGAGGCAACGGAGTCGCTGCGCGAGCTGATTGAACTCGGCGTCGACGCCAAGCACATGACCAAGATCGAGCGCGCCCACGACGCGTTCTCAAACGAGTTCACGGTTGCGATGGCGGCCGTCGGCATGGAGGTGAAGTAGATGGCCCGCTGGGAGCGTCTGGAGGAGTACCTCTACGACCACGAGAAGCAGGGCTCGGAGTTCACGGTCTTCCAGTACGCGGAGTCCGCGGACATCGAAGTGCAGGACGCCACGCAGGACATCCAGTCGCATCTCAACGCGCAGCGCACGGCGGCGAACCGG
>Ga0068871_100002665_pt1 | contig 12192 bp, 9 predicted proteins | sample KBSMisM72_FD_72750 | JGI IMG/M metagenome (GOLD analysis project Ga0068871, IMG submission 72750) | Miscanthus rhizosphere microbial communities from Kellogg Biological Station, Michigan, USA - KBS Miscanthus M7-2 | ecosystem: Host-associated > Plants > Roots > Rhizosphere > Soil ... | reverse complement strand
CGGACGGCGAAGTCGCGGCTGAACATCGCGGCGTACGACTTCGGGATGAAGCGAAACATCCTTTGCCGTCTCAGCGCCCACGGCTGCGACGTTCGCGTCTATCCCGCGACGGCTCCCGCATCCGAGCTGCTTGCGACGAAACCCGATGGCGTGTTTCTCAGCAACGGCCCTGGCGATCCGGCCGTGCTGACGTACGCGATCGAAAACGCGAAGCAGCTCGTGAAGTCCGACGTCCCGACGTTCGGCATCTGTCTCGGTCACCAGATCCTTGGCCTCGCGATGGGCGGCACGACGTTCAAGCTGAAGTTCGGCCACCGCGGCGCGAACCATCCGGTCAAGAAATTCGCGACGGGCAAAGTCGAGATCACGTCGCAGAACCACGGCTTCGCGGTCGACCCCACCTCGTTGCCCGATGACGTGGAAGTGACGCACGAGAATCTGTACGACCACACCGTCGAAGGGTTGAAGCACAAAAAGCACCCGGTGTTCTGCGTCCAATACCATCCGGAGGCGTCGCCGGGTCCGCACGACGCCGATTACCTGTTCGACGATTTCATAGAGCTGATCGAGTCACGAACCACGAGCCCCGAGTCACGGCGCTAGCGATGCCCAAACGTACAGATCTGAAACGTGTTCTCATCATCGGCTCTGGTCCGATTGTCATCGGGCAGGCGTGCGAGTTCGACTACTCGGGCAGTCAGGCGTGCAAGGCGCTGCGCTCGGAAGGCCTCGAAGTGATCCTCGTCAACAGCAATCCGGCGACGATCATGACCGATCCCGAGCTGGCGGATCGGACGTACGTCGAACCGCTCACCGTCGAAGTGCTCGACGCGATCATCGCGCGCGAAAAACCCGACGCGCTGCTGCCGACCGTCGGCGGACAGACGGCGCTCAACCTTGCGGTCGATCTCGCCGCCGCGGGTGTCCTCGAGAAGCACAATGTCGCGTTGATTGGCGCGTCGATCCAGGCGATCAAGGTGGCCGAGGACCGGCAGCTGTTCAAGGACGCGATGCGCGAGATCGGCCTCGACGTGCCGATGAGCGGTGTCGTGAAAACGATCGATCAAGCGCGCGCGCTCGTCCGCGACTTCGGGAAGCAGGGGATCAAGTTTCCCTTCATCATCCGGCCGTCGTTCACGATGGGCGGCGTCGGGGGCGGCATCGCGTACAACATCGCGGAGTTCGGAGAGCTGGTCGAGCGCGGTCTCGAGCTGAGCCCGGTGCACGAGATCCTCATCGAGGAGTCCGTCATCGGCTGGAAGGAGTTCGAGCTCGAGGTGATGCGCGACGTCGCCGACAACTTCGTCGTCATCTGCTCGATCGAGAACATCGACCCGATGGGCGTCCACACGGGCGACAGCATTACCGTCGCGCCGATCCTGACGCTCTCGGACAAGGAATATCAGCGGATGCGCGACGCCGCGCGGAAGATCATCAGCAAGGTCGGCGTCGAAACCGGTGGCTCCAATATTCAGTTCGCCGTCAACCCCGACACCGGTCGGATGATCGTCATCGAGATGAACCCGCGCGTGTCGCGCTCGTCGGCGCTCGCGTCGAAGGCGACGGGTTTTCCCATCGCGAAAATCGCCGCGAAACTCGCGCTCGGGTATCACCTCGACGAAATTCCGAACGACATCACGCGCCTCACGCCCGCCAGCTTCGAGCCGACGATCGACTACGTCGTCGTCAAGATTCCGCGATGGAACTTCGAGAAGTTCCCGCAGGCCGATCGGACGTTGACGACGCAGATGAAGTCGGTCGGCGAGGCGATGGCGATCGGCCGGACGTTCAAGGAAGCGTTCATGAAGGGCGTGCGGTCGCTCGAGCTCGGACGAAGCGGCCTGCTGTTCGCGACGAGCGGCGACAAGACCGAGGGCGTCATTGGTGCCGGCGCCGACGACAACGACGCGGCGCTTCGCAAGCGTCTCGCCGTGCCGAACGATCGCCGCATGTGGGATGTGTTCCGTGCGCTCGATCGCGGATGGAGCGTCGAGCAGGTGCACGAGTGCACCAAGATCGATCCGTGGTTTCTGCGCCAGTTCGCGGGAATCGTCGAGATGCGGCGCGAGGCGCAGAACGCGGGCGGTCTCGACGGCCTCACGCGCGACTCGCTGCGACGGCTCAAGCGCGGCGGCTTCGGCGATCAGGAACTCGCGCTGGCGTTCGAGACGACGGAAAAGGCCGTTGCCGACAAACGGGCCTCATTCGAGCTGAAGCCGGTCTACAAGCGCGTCGACACGTGCGCGGCCGAATTCGAGTCGTTCACGCCCTATCTGTACAGCTCGTACGAGCCCACGTGCGAGGCGAATCCGAACGCGAGGAACAAGGTCGTGATCCTCGGCAGCGGTCCGAACCGCATCGGGCAGGGCATCGAGTTCGACTATTGCTGCTGCCACGCCGCGTTCGCCCTGCGCGACGAGGGGTTCGAGACGATCATGGTGAACTGCAACCCGGAAACCGTGTCGACGGACTACGACACGGCGGACCGGTTGTACTTCCAACCGCTGACGTTCGAAGACGTCATGGCCGTCATCGAGACGGAGCGATCGGCCGGCGGCGACGTGTCGTGTCTCGTGCAGTTCGGCGGCCAGACGCCGTTGAAGCTCGCGCTGGCGCTTCAGCACGCGGGCGTGAAGATCCTCGGGACGTCACCTGACTCCATCGACCTGGCCGAGGATCGCGAACGCTTCGCCGAATTCCTGCGCGAGCTGAACATCACGCAGCCCAAGAGCGGCACGGCCACGTCGCGCGAAGAAGCGCGCGTCGTTGCGGCGGAAATCGGATTCCCGGTCGTCGTGAGGCCGTCGTACGTCCTCGGCGGACGCGCGATGGCCATCGTCTACGACACGGCGACGCTCGACCGCTACATGACGCACGCCGTCGACGCGTCGCCCGAGCATCCCGTGCTCGTCGACAAGTTCCTCGAAGACGCGTTCGAGTTCGACGTCGACGCCGTCGCCGACAAGACGGGCGCCGTGATCATCGGCGGCATCATGGAGCACATCGAGGAGGCCGGCATTCACTCCGGCGACAGCTCCTGCGTCGTGCCGCCGTTCATCTGTCCGGAACGGCATCTTCAGACGATTCGCGAACACACACGGCGCATTGCCAAGAAACTCGGCGTGCTCGGATTGATGAACGTCCAGTTCGCGATCAAAGACGACGTCGTGTACGTCCTCGAAGTGAACCCGCGCGCCTCGCGCACGGTGCCGTACCTGTCGAAAGCCACGGGCACGTCGCTCGCGAAGGTCGCCGCCAAGGTCATGGCCGGCAAGACGCTCGCGGAACTCGGCCTCAAGCAGGACCTCGAGGTGTGCGGCGTGTTCGTGAAGAGCCCGGTGTTCCCATTCGTGCGGTTCCCCGGCGTCGACACGATTCTCGGGCCAGAGATGAAGTCGACCGGCGAGGTGATGGGCGGGTCGAGCAACTTCGGCGTCGCGTTCGCGAAGGCGCAGCTCTCAGTGGGGCAGCGGCTGCCGGAGGGCGGCACGGCGTTCGTCAGCGTGAACAACGACGACAAACCCAACCTCACGCCGATTGCGCGCGATCTCGCCGAACTGGGCTTCCGTCTCATCGCCACGCGCGGCACGGCCGCGTATCTGCGCGCGTACGGCCTCGACGTCGACGTCGTCTACAAGGTGAACGAGGGCCGGCCGAACATCGCCGACGAGATCGTCAACCGCAAAGTGGATCTCGTCATCAACACGCCGCTCGGCCGCGAGTCGTTCTTCGACGATCGGATGGTCCGCCGCGCCGCGATGATGCACGAGGTCCCGTGCATTACGACGCTCACCGGCGCCGCCGCCGCGGTGCAGGCGATCCGCGCTCTGCGTCAGGAAGGCCTCGGCGTCCGCGCGCTGCAGGACTACTACGCCGGCATCGCCGCTCAAAAGGTCTGAGCACGAGCCACGAAGACGCGAAGATCACGAAGTTACACGAAGCAAACTTTCTGAAAGACAACAACACTTCGTGAGTCTTCGTGTTCTTCGTGACTTCGTGGCTAAGCGCTTGCACTGGAGCCGGCAATGCGTGTTCCGGCTGCCATTCCCGCCGTCGCTGTTCTCGCCGGATCTGCGCTAGGACTTCAACTTCCCGACGTTCCGCGGGCGATTCCGATCGCAACCATGGTTGTCGCGTGCGCAACGGCGGTTGTCGTCCGGCACCGCGACCGCGCGTTGATCGCCAGCGTTGTCGTCGGATTCGCCGCGGGTGCACAGGCGTTGTCCTCGGATGCGTGGAGTCGAGCGCGGGCGTCGCCGTTGCGCCAGGCATTCGACGACGCGGCGGTCGTCGAGCGCGCGAACGCGGCCGCAGAACATCGGTTCACTCCCGAAGATCCATCCGCGTTCGCGATCGTCGACGGCGTCTTGCGAGCGGACGCGTCGCCGTCGCCGGCGGGCGTTTCGCTGAGCCTCGACGTCACGCGAATCGCGCCGCTGGCCACGCCCTCCGTCGTGCGCGACGTCGCTGGAGGTGTGCTCCTGACCGTTGTCGGCGCATTGGCTCCGGCGCAGATGGACGAGTGGCGGGCCGGACGGCATCTGCGGCTGCCTGCAGACTTGCATCGGCCGACGCGTTATCTCGACGTCGGCGTGCCCGACGGCGAGCGCGCGCTGCTGATGCGCGGGACGGCGCTCGTGGGGACGACAAAGAGCGGCGCGCTCGTCGAGGTCGTTCGACGGGGAGTGTGGATCGAGGAGCGCCTCGCGGAAGTGCGCGCGTTCAGCCGGCGCGCCATTCGCGACGCCGTCGCGGCTCGGAGCACTCGGGCGGCGGCCATCGTCGCGGCCATCGTCATCGGCGACCGGGCCGGCCTCGACGAGTCGGTGCAGCAATCGCTGCAACAGGCCGGTACGTACCACGTCATCGCGATCTCCGGCGGCAACATCGCGATTCTCGCGGGCCTCATGTTGGGGGCGTTTCGGATGGCCGGCGTGCTCGGGCGGACGGCATCGCTGGCTTCGATGGCGGCGCTCGTCCTCTACGGTGCGCTGGTCGGCGGCGGAGCCTCGGTGAACCGCGCGACGCTGATGGCGGTCGTCTACTTCGCCGCGCGTGCAGCCGACCAGCAGAGTCCGCCGATCAACACGCTGGCGCTTGCCGCCTCGCTCCTCGCTGCCTCCCAGCCGTTCTCGGTCGTCGACCCTGCGTTCATCCTGACATTCGGCGCCACGCTCGCCATCCTCGCCGCCGCGGGATCGATGCCGCGCGAGCTGCCGCGCTGGCTGTCCGCTGTCGTGTCGTTGTTCGTCGCGTCGGCGGCCACTGAAGCCGCATTGCTACCGGCCGGCGCGTTGTTCTTCTCACGCGTCACTTTCGCCGGCCTCGTGCTGAACTTTGTCGCCATTCCGCTGATGGCGGTTGCGCAAATCGCGGGTATGGCGATTGTGCCGTTGACGGTGGTGTGGAGCCGGCTGGCGGATGCCGCGGGCTTTGTCGCCTATCTCGGAGCAGAAGGACTGGTTCGGTCGGCCGAACTCGTCCGATTTGCGCCGGCGTTGGCGTTTCGCGTCGCGCCGCCGTCGTGGTGGGTGATCGCCGTCTATTACATCGCGCTTCTGGCGTGGTGGCGCACGCGGCGTCGTGCGCCGCTCGTCGCTGCAGGCATCGCAGCGACGTGGATGCTTGCCGAGCCATGGAGCTGGATCGCGTCGCGCGGCGACGGCCGGCTGCACGTCTCCTTCCTCGATGTGGGGCAGGGCGACGCCGCGTTCGTCCGTCTGCCGCGCGGCACCACGCTGCTGGTGGATACGGGCGGGCTCGCCGGCGCATCGACGTTCGACATCGGCGACCGCGTGGTTGCGCCCGTGCTGCGAAACGCCGGCGTCCGTCGCCTCGATTATCTCGTCCTGACGCACGGCGACCCCGACCACATTGGCGGCGCAAACGCGATTGTCGACGAGTTTCGTCCGCGTCACGTGTGGGAGGGCATTCCGGTTCCGCGCTTCGAGCCGCTGAGCGTCCTGAAAGCCGCTGCACTCGATCGCAGGTTGATGTGGACGAACGTCCTGTCCGGCGATCGACTGCGCCTCGACGAAGTCGACGTCAACGTCCTGCATCCTCCGCCTGCCGACTGGGAACGCCAACGTGTCCGCAACGACGACTCGATCGTGCTCGAGCTCCGGTGGCGCGGCGTCTCGTTTGTGTTTACCGGTGACGTTGGCAGCGCCGTCGAGCGAACCCTACGCGACCACGTCGCGCCGGCGCCCCTTCGCGTTCTGAAAGTCCCGCACCACGGCAGTCTCACATCGAGCACACCCGAGTTCGTCCGTGCCCTGCGTCCCCATGTCGCCGTCTTCAGCGCGGGACGCTCAAATCACTTCGGCCATCCCGCGCCAGCAGTATTGGAACGCTATCAGCAACTCGGTTCTCGAATTCTCCGAACAGATCGCGACGGCGAGATCGAGATCTCTAGCGACGGAAGGTCGCTCGATGTCCATACATACAACGACAACCATTAGCCACGAAGACACGAGGATCACGAAGATCCACGAACGAATATGTTGAGAATTCACTCCGAGCTTTCGGATGATTTGGAACGCCTGGCATCGAATGTGATCGGTTGTTGTGTTACGGTCCATCGAGCCCTCGGTCCCGGACTTCTCGAGGCAATCTATGCCAGAGCCGTCGCTCTAGAGTTGACAGCGCAGAGTATTCCTTATGAACCGGAAAAGTCCTTCCCCGTTCACTACAGAGGCAAGCTGCTGTGTCATCAGCGTCTCGATCTGTTGATCGCGAAGAGGATCGTGGTCGAAGTGAAATCAGTCGAACGGCTGGATTCAGTCCACGTCGCTCAAGTTCTGAGCTACTTGCATGTAGCCGACGTCCGCCTCGGCTTGCTCATCAACTTCAACGTTCCGATTCTCAAGTACGGCATTCGAAGAGTGATTCTGTGACGAGAGTCCTTCGTGCGTCTTCGTGTTGTTCGTGTCTTCGTGGCTAGTTGGCCTCGACGTGTTGACCGTCGATGAGCTGTCTGGCCAGCACCCGTAGTTTCGGCAGCCGCACGTTGAACACAATCGCGCCCGCGATGCAGACGAGTCCGCCCGCCATCACGGTGAGCGGCGCGCCGATACGTTCGGCGATCCATCCCTCGACGAGCGATCCGATTGGCATCATCCCCATGAAGCTGATGACGTAGAGCGCCATCACTCGTCCCCGCATGGCGTCCGGCACCATCGATTGAACGAGCGTGTTCGTCGAGGCCGCCTGCGTGATCATCGACATGCCGACGACGGCGAGCAGGATGGCCGAGAGCCAGAAGTGAGTCGAGAGGGCGAAGAGCGTCAACGCGATCCCGAACGTCAGCGCCGAAATGCCGACGATGCGGCCAAGGCCCCGGATCCTCGAGCGCGAGGCGAGCAGCACGGCGCCCGCAAACGATCCGACTCCGGCCGAGGCCACGAGCAGGCCGAGCCCGCGGGCTCCGCCGTGCAGCACTTCTTCGGCGAAAATCGGCATCAGCGTCGCGAACGGCTGGCCGGCAAAGCTGATGAGCGCCACCATCAGCAGCAGGTCGCGCACCGGCATCGTATGACGCACGTAGCGGAATCCTTGCGTGAAGCCCGCGAGCGCTTTCGCGGGGTGCTCGGCCTGCATCCGCCGCGGCAACTGCATCAGCAGCAATCCGGTGATGACGGCGATGTAGCTCACGCCGTTCAGCAGGAAGCACCAGCCTTCGCCAACTGCCGCGAGCAGCACGCCAGCGACGGCGGGGCCGACCGCGCGCGCCGCGTTGACGATCGACGAATTGAGCGCGATGGCGTTGACGAGGTCCTCTTTGCCGACCATCTCGACGACGAACGCCTGCCGCGCCGGGATGTCGAACGCATTCACGACGCCGAGCATCGCCGCGAGCGTGAACACATGCCACACATGGACGCGGCCTGTGAAAACGAGTGCCGCCAGAATGAGCGGCAGCAGCATCGAGATCGTCTGAGTCGCGACGAGAATGCGATGACGGTTGTACCGATCGGCCACCGATCCGCCGATGGTGGCGAGGAAGAGCACGGGAATCTGCCCGGCGAAACCGGCCACTCCGAGAAGCGCCGCCGATCCCGTCAGGCGATACACGAGCCACGACTCGGCGACCGACTGCATCCAGGTGCCGACCATCGAAATGAGCTGACCCGAGAAGAACAGCCGGTAGTTACGGTGACGAAGCGCGCGTGCGAAGCGAGGTGCGGACGCGAAGCCACGTTGAGAGATATCGCGGGGCACCGATCAGCTATTCTACAGGCCCGATGCCGCGCGTGGGTCTTCCGACACGATCCGAAAAATTCAAGGCCGCGCGCATCGCGTCCGCATCGCGTTCTCGATCGGGCCCCACATCGTCGCCGATCCAGATGGGCGCCGTTGCGCTCGGCGCCGTGGCGTTCCGCGCGGTGTCCGCGCTCGTCGCGCGGTTTGCTGCGGCGGTCCATCCGCGTGCGATCGGCGGCGGCGAGACGACGTTCGGGATCTATCCGGTCGTGGTCCGCGCCGTTGATCGATCCCTGGGACAGTGGCTGCCACCCTCGATGACGGCGGCGGTCGTCGTCTCGTGGATCGCCTTTGCCGGCGCGATGGTGATGTTGTTGCGCGTCGCCCAACTCGACGTCGACGGCGATCGCGCGGACTCGGCAGTGCTCCTCGCAGCGGTATTCCCGTTCGCGTTCGTCTTCGGCAGCGGGCCCGAGGCGATGTTTCTGATGTTCGCGCTCGGCGCGTTCTACGCGTTCCGACGGCAGATGTGGATTGTCGGGGGGCTGTGCGGCGCCTGCGCGACCGCGACGATCCCGTCCGGAATGCTGATCGTGCCAGCACTGGGGTGGATCGCCTTCCGGGACTCGGCCGCGAACCGCTTCTCGATGTTGACCGGGCTGGCTCTCGCGATTGCCGGCGTCGCCGCGTACTACACGTACCTGTATTACCGCGGCGGTCCGCTCGGTGGATGGGCCGCCGCGATGAACCAATGGGGATTTCGCGTCGGAGGAGCGCCCTGGGTGTCGTTGGGGCGGCTCTTCACGTCGGCTCCGGCGCCGCTCGACGCGCTGAACGGCTGGGTGACGCTCATCGCGTTGGCGAGTATTCCGCTCGTGGGCTGGCGGCTGAACGGCGGCTACGCGATCTACATGATCGCGATGCTGTGGCTGCCGCTGACGTCGGCCAGCTACGACGCGCTTGGACGGAGCTGCGCGCTGCTGTTTCCGATGTTCGTCCTCGCGGCCACGATCCGCTGGCGCGTCGTCGTCGCGTTGATCGGGGTCGCGTCGGCCATGCTCTACGCCCTCGCGGTTTAAAGCGGCGACTTGCCGGGCGCCGGCTGCTCGTCGACGGCGATGGCGTAGAAGCCGCTGACGGCGTACGTATTCATCACGGCGACCATGTCCATCGCGCCGCGCCGGCCGTACACCTCCACAATCTTGGCGAAGGTCGCTGCGTCCACCTTCTTGTCGCCGAACATCTGGCGGCCGAGCCGCACGACCACGGCATCCTTCTCGTCCACACCGGTGAGCGGACCGCGGCGTCGAATGACGTCGAGCAGCTTCGCGTCCACCCCGCTTTTGAGTGCCGTCGCTTCGTGGCCATTCCATTCGAGGTTGTAGTTCGTCTCGCGGCACGCGACCATGATCGCGAGTTCGCGGGCGTGGGCATTCAACGACCCTGCGACGGCGGCGTTGTGCAGATCGAACAGCGCCTTCGCCGCGCCAGGGTTATACGCGGCGAACGCCAGCGGTCCGCGCAGGACGTCGTCTTTGCCGCGCCCTGGCAGCACGTCGAACGTCTTCTGGTCGGCCTCGCCCACGTCCTTGCGCTGAAGATACGGCAGCCTCGCGCGCGAGTCCGGATCGAGGTCGCGCGGCAGGGACGGCGACTGCGCGGCGGCAAACGCGGTGAACAGCACGAGCACAATCGATGTCAGGCGCATGGACGCTCCTTTGGCGACAACACACGTTCGATGCGACGGTCGGGCACGAGCCACCAGAGCGCAACGCCCGCGTAGAGCGCCCACGCGATTTCGTTGCGCCAGTATGTCGCGGCGATTGCGGCAGCATACATCACGACGGAGAGGTTGCCCTTGGCGTCGTTGCCGACCGCCGCCTTGAGCTTCGAGTGCGGTCCCTGCGCGTGGATGATCACGCGAACGAGGATGTTGTACGCGATCCCGGCGCAGATCAGCACCACGCCGTACATCGCCGTCGGCAAAGCGGCGTGCCCGTTGTCGCCCATCCAGTTGGTGACGAAGGGCACGAGGGAGAGCCAGAAGAGCAGATGCAGATTGGCCCATAGCATGCCGCCGGTCACGCGATCGACCGTCTGAAGAAGATGGTGATGGTTGCTCCAGTAGATGCCCAGATACACGAAGCTGAGAACGTAGGCGGACAGCGTCGGGCCGATGGTGCGTAGTGCGGTCCAGTCCGCGCCTGCCGGTACGTGCAGTTCGAGCACCATGATCGTGATCAAGATGGCGATCACGCCGTCGCTGAAGGCTTCGAGCCGCGTCGTGCGCATCAGGCCGCGCGTTTGTACGGCTGCGCCAGGAAGAACAGCGCGCCGCCAGGGTCGTGGAAGCTGGTGATGACGGCGGCGCTCGGCACGTCGAGCGGTCCGAAGTCGATCGTGCCGCCGGCGTCGAGGACGGCCGAGGTCGAGGCCTGGAGGTCGTCCACCTCGAACAGCACCTGCCAACGCGCGTCGCGATCCCAGCCCGGTCCAATGGGCAGAATCCCGGCCGCCTGCTCCACACCCCGCATGCAGATGATGTAGAGCGGGTGCGGATCCAGAGGCGCGCGATCGACGAAGGTCCAGCCGAAGAACTCGCGATAGAACGCTTTTGCCTCGGCGGTCTTGTGCGTCAGCGCTTCGACCCACCAGATCGATCCAGCGCCGCTCGTCAGCGTGACGGCGCGCGGATCGTTGGTCGCGCACGTGCCAAACACCGCGCCTTCAGGATCGGTGTGGTCGACGAGCGCGCCGCAGAAGACATCGCTGGCCACGAAGTACGGCACCCAAAGGTTCGTATTCAACGACGCGGCTTTGATGGCGGCCGCGCACTGTCCCCGCAGCAGGCAGCGCTCGCCGTCGAGTCTCCAGCCGAAGATCGACTGATAGAAACGCGCCGCGGCAGCGACGTCGCGTGTGTGCAGGACCGCCGTACGGAACGTACCGGCCGCGGCCATCTGCGGGACTCTATCATGCCGGTCATCATGACAGGATGTCGTATCGCCGTAGCACGGCTCGCGCTTCACTGGGATCGCCCGCCACTTCGGCATGCAAACCGAGCGCTCGTGCCGCGGCCACGTTGCTGGAGATGTCATCCAGAAACAGCACCTCGGAAGGCGGCACCGCCAGGTCGTCGAGCGCAGCCGCAAACGCTTCGCGGGACGGCTTCACGCAGCCAATGCGATGCGAGAGGTACAACCGCTCGAATCGCTGCGCCAACCCCATGGTTTCGATGCGTTCCCAGTGGGTGGCGCTCGTGTTGCTGAGCGCGGCGAGTCGATACCGTGCCGGGATGTCGTCGAGCAGTTCGAGTGCCCCAGGGTGGAGGCCCTTCGGCCAGCCATTGAACGCCTCGAGAAACCAGTCGGCCGTGACCGGCAGCTGAAACTCCACGACGGCGGCTGCGGCAAATGCGCTCGCGGAAATGCGCCCGGTCTCATACGCGACCACCGCCTGCGACTGCATCCAGCGCTCGTGAATCGCCTCGCGCGAGGCGTCGAGCGACATGAGCGCCGCCAGCGCCGGCGCGCCGTCAAGATCGACGAGCACGCCGCCAATGTCGAACAGGAGGGTCGAGATCAGCGTCGTCTCGCCACGATTAAATACAGCAGAAAGCTGAGGGCGAACGTCACGAACCATGCGTACGTGTAGAGCGAGTCGAAGAATGTCGGGTTCGCGACCGCGCCACCCGGAGTCGTCGCTGAGCGAATGAACCCGGGCACGACAGGTGCGACCGAGGCGATCAGCACGAAGATCGCACGGAGGTTCACGCCCTTCGTGTACGAGTAGCGTCCGTCTTCACGGAATAAGTCCGGCACGGAGAGCTGCTGCCGGCGGATGATCCAGTAGTCCGCGATCAGGATGCCGCCGAGCGCTCCCATCAGGCTGCTGTAGCCGAGCAGCCAATTGAAAATGTAGGCGGAGGCATCCGAATAGAGCTTCCACGGAAACATCAGGATGCCGATGACCGCAGTGATCACGCCGCCG
>Ga0068871_100002660_pt1 | contig 12198 bp, 9 predicted proteins | sample KBSMisM72_FD_72750 | JGI IMG/M metagenome (GOLD analysis project Ga0068871, IMG submission 72750) | Miscanthus rhizosphere microbial communities from Kellogg Biological Station, Michigan, USA - KBS Miscanthus M7-2 | ecosystem: Host-associated > Plants > Roots > Rhizosphere > Soil ... | reverse complement strand
TTTCCTGGCGGCGGGCTGGAGGCATTCCAGGCAAGAAAAATAGCCTTTAACCTTGGCCTGGGAGGAACTGCTTTTAAAAATTGCGTAAAGTTTGTTACCAATCTTTATAATGCTTATGTAGGTCTTGATTGCGGAATGCTTGAGATTAACCCGCTCTTCAAAACCAGTGATGATAAGATCATTGCAGTGGATTGTAAAATGAATGTAGATGATAATGCAATTATGCGTCATCCTGATATTGCAGCATTAAGGGATATCTCAGAAGAAGATCCTACTGAAGTAGAAGCTGGTAAATACAACCTGAATTTTGTGAAACTTGATGGTAATGTAGGTTGCATGGTAAATGGCGCCGGCCTGGCAATGGCAACCATGGATATGATCAAGTTAAGTGGTGGCGAACCTGCTAACTTCCTGGACGTAGGTGGTACTGCCAATGCACAAACGGTAGAGGCTGGTTTTAGAATTATTTTAAAAGATCCAAAAGTAAAAGCTATTCTTATCAATATTTTTGGTGGTATCGTCCGTTGCGACAGGGTAGCCCAGGGTGTTATTGATGCGTACCAGTCAATTGGGAATATTGATATCCCGATTATTGTTCGTTTACAGGGAACCAATGCAGATGTAGCAAAACAATTAATAGATGAAAGCGGGTTAAAAGTGCAGAGTGCAATTTTATTAAGCGAAGCAGCAGCTTTAGTAAATAAAGCGGTAGCGTAAGATTTTTAAATATTATTTTGATCCCATCCATTTGTTAATGGATGGGATTTTTTTAATGGAATGCTATAGATTTTTCGATATAAAAAACTGTCCTGTAAAAACAGGACAGTACTATCAAAACCAACTGTATACCCTCAAACAGTTATCATTATGAAACTGCTATCTCTTTAGGAGTTACTTTCAGTTCCTCTTTTTTTGGTAACTGAACTTTCAACACGCCATTCTCATATTTAGCTGAAATATTAGCAGCATCAATTTTTTCGTCTATTGTAAAGCTGCGTTTAAACGCTTTATAGCTAAATTCCTTCCTGATGAACTTTGAATTTTCATCTTTCGTTTCTTCTTTTTTTTCTGTGCTGATGGTAAGAATATTTTTATCCAGGTTTATGTTAAAATCAGCTTTTTCCAAGCCAGGTGCGGCAATCTCCAGTTCAAAAATATTTTCATTTTCATGAATGTTTACCGGCGGAAAACCAAATACATCCTGCCTGATGGTCTTGCCGAACGTAGCAGGAAAATCATTTAAGAAATCATTTACTAAGCCATCAAAGCCTTTAGCCATTGGGTTGTTTACTTTTACGAGTGTCATTGCTATAAATTTTTAGTTTTTAATTTTGTTTGATTACTTGGGTTCAAAACTTATTCCAACCGACATTTTCAATATGAATTGTCATTCTCTGTTTAGTTTATACGACATAAAGTCTGTTTTTGCATGCCAAAAATGACTTTATGTCGCTTCGGCATTCCAAATACCATTTTTTCAACACATTGAAAAACTTGAATGTTTTATTGTTGGTTAGTTTGTAATTTTGCATTCCAAACAAAAATTTACAAGTATGTATCCAGAAGAAATAGTAATACCAATGAAAGAAGAGTTAACGGAAAATGGTTTCTCCGAAATGTTGACTGCTTCTGATGTTGAAAAAAACTTAACAGAAAAAGGAACCACCCTTGTTGTGATCAACTCAGTGTGTGGATGCAGCGCGGGTACCGCAAGGCCAGGTGTGTTAATGGCAGTTCATAACAGTGCAAAAAGGCCTGATAATTTGACTACCAGCTTTGCAGGCTTTGATGTGGAAGCTGTGAAAAAGATAAGAGAGCATCTTTTGCCTTATCCTCCTTCTTCTCCTTCTATTGCTTTATTTAAAGACGGCCAGTTGGTTCACTTTATTGAGCGGCATAATATTGAAGGTCGCAGTGCACAGATGATCGCACAAAACCTGATCGGGGCTTTTGAGCAATATTGTAATTAGCATTTTTGGTTTTTTAAATGGTTAGTAAATACATCCCGTAGCAAATTATTGTTACGGGATTTTTTATGTCTTTGCTCAAATGAATTTGTTGTATTAGAGAACAAAGGCTAATTCGTTGATGAATAGGAATTATTGAAACAGAATGAATATATTGCACCACTTAAATTTTTTGGCATATATGTATCCCAATTTATATTATGTTTTTAAAGACTGGTTTGGTGTAGAATGGAAGGCACTCGGCTTTTTGAATACATTTGGTTTAATGGTTGCGATGGGATTTGTAGTGGCTGCAATTGTTATCACCAGTGAATTAAAACGTAAGGAAAAACAGGGACTATTGTTTCCACGTGAGGAATTTATTACCGTTGGTAAACCTGCATCCATAATTGAATTATTGATTAACTTTTTAACAGGGTTTTTATTTGCATATAAGTTAATTGGGTTGTTTTTTAATAAACCGGATGATATAAGTCCACAAGCATATATATTTTCAAAACAAGGAAATATGCTTGGTGGCATTTTAGTAGGATTGGTGTTAGCATATTTAAAATGGAGAGAAAAAGACAAGCAGAAATTAAAAGAACCTGAGCAGCGCAGTGTACGTATCTGGCCGCATGACCGTGTTGGAGATATTGTGATCATATCACTGATATTTGGAATACTGGGTGCAAAGCTTTTTGATAATCTTGAAAACTGGGATGATTTCATAGCCCATCCAATTGAAAGGATTTTTTCTGCTGGAGGGCTTACATTTTATGGAGGATTGATTCTTGCCGGGATTGCAATTTGTGTGTATGCAGCCAGGAAAAATATTAAAATTGTTCACCTGGTGGATGCTATTGCTCCTGCAATGATGATCGCTTATGCTGTAGGGCGTATTGGTTGCCAGGTAGCAGGCGATGGTGACTGGGGCATTTACAACAGCGCTTATATTACAGATGCAAATGGAAAGGCAGTTGAAGCTAAAGCGGGCGAATTTGAGGCTCAGTTGGAGAAGTATAAGACCTATTTTTTAAATGGGGAGGTACTTGATCCCGGGGCATCCAATTTAATTACCGTAACTGATCGTAAAAGTGAGAGCCTGGACAAAGTACCACATAAATCGGTGAAAGGACCTTCCTGGTTACCTAACTGGATGTTTGCCTATCCATATCGGCAAAATGTAAATAAAGACGGAATAAGAATAGCTTCAATAACTGACGAACATAACCGGGCATTGCCGGTGCCTGTTTTCCCCACTCCTTTTTATGAAACAATATTATGCAGTTTACTCTTCCTGCTGCTTTGGATAGTAAGAAGAAGAATAAAAACCGCAGGCGTTATGATGGGTCTTTACCTGGTATTAAACGGAGCAGAAAGATTCCTTATAGAAAAGATAAGAGTAAACAACACCTATTCATTGCTTGGGTTTCATCCTTCGCAAGCACAAATCATTTCTTCAGCGCTAGTGGTTACCGGTATCATTTTTATAGTGTTGGCAAAACTGAATTCACCTTCAAAAGAATGATTTAGAAGGTAGATTTTCTGATACAATTTGATCTGTCTATGCAATTGTTTTAATCCTTTGTAAACGCTTTAACTTAGGTCAATTATTCATCCTGTTATTACTGTCTCTAAACAAATTAACTACGGCTTCATGCTGAATGAAAAAAATGAAATTGAAACCGGTAGTAAAGGTACCGGGCTAAAAAGAGCGTTGGGACTTTTTACTGGTATTTTGCTTGTAATAGGCATCATGATTGGCTCCGGGGTATTTAAAAAAATAATACCAATGGCCCAGTCTGGTATTGATAAATCCTGGATCCTGGTAGCATGGATCATTCCTGGAATCATAAGTATTTGCGGTGCATTTATTATATCCGGCTTATCTTCTTTAACAGAAGAATCAGGTGGTGTGTATGAATATCTTCGTTTGTCGTTTGGTAATTTCTTTTCATTCTTATTCGGCTGGACGGATTTTACTATTATAGGTTCAGCGTCTGTGGCGGCGTTAGCTTTTATGTTCTCACAAACAGTAAATACCATCGTGCCTTTACCAAACCCTTTTCAATCATTAGAGCATCTTTCCATTGCCGGATTTATTTTTCCTTTTGCTGATTCCGGTATTAAGTTATTGTCGATAATAAGTATTGTGCTATTAACCTGGGTGAATACCCGTGGAGTTGAGAATGGTGGGATCATCAATAATATTATGACGTCAGGAAAAGTATTGGGTTTACTTATTATTATTGTCATTGGATTATTTTATACTTCCCCGAATGCTGTTACAAATATTCCTTCTGTAACGCCTGTGGCAAAAGGCTTGCAGGGAGGCGCATTTATCAGCGCTTTTTTTGGTGCCATGTTAAGTGCCCTTTGGGCCTACGATGGATGGTTGGACATTTCTTTTGTAACAGGTGAAATTAAAAACCCTAAAAGAAATGTTCCGTTGGCTATTATTTTTGGAGTTTGCATTACCATGTTCGTGTATGTATTGATCAATTTTGTATATATGCATGTGGTGCCGCTGGAACAACTCGCTGCAGTTGGTCAAAATCAAATTGGCGCAGCTGTAGTTGTTGAAAGCATGATCGGCAAAGCCGGTAAAACTTTAATTGTGATCCTTATAATGGTAAGTGCATTTGGATCACTCAATGCTATCCTTCTTTCTCATTCCCGGATATATTTTCGAATGGCCCAGGAAAATTTTTTCTTCAAAAAAGCCGCCGCCGTGCATCCTAAATTTCAAACGCCTCATATATCACTGCTTTACACAATGACCTGGAGCCTGGTATTGGTTATCTCAGGAACATTCGACTTACTGACGGATATGGTGGTTTTTGCTTCTTTTCTTTTCAACTTTATGTTATCTCTTGCCCTGATCCAGATGAAAAGGAAGGGCTTAATAAAGGAAAGAGTAATAGGTTATCCCGTCATTCCGGTAATTATGATGTTGTTTTCTCTAGCTTTAATTGTGAATACAGTCATGATTCAACCAAAGCAAACATTAACCGGGATATGTTTGGTGTTAAGCGGCGTATTTTTTTACTTGTATTTTAAATCAAGAAATGGAGCCTCAAAGAAATTGATCTGATATAAGTAAAATTCTTATTTAGAGTATAATATGTTCATTTACAATAAATTAATAATAATAATTTTAAAGACTCCCTCAAATCCCTTCCTTACAATTTCTTAAATCGCATTTTTAACATTTTGCCAACCATCAAATCTTGTAACCGTCTATGTAAACTATTATACCTTGCAATGCAAAGTACCTATTTTTGTTATGTACAATTCAAAACAAAGTATAAAGTATAGCCATGAAACAATTATTTATCCTGCTGACTGCTATGAGTGTAAGCATCGTTAGCATCGCACAAACAACCGGTAAAGTAACTGGTTCTATCAAGGATGGCGGCAACCAAAAAATTATAGATGCTGCCACTATTTCCCTTTTAAAAACTAAAGACAGTAGCCTCGAGAAATCTGCAGTTACAGACAAAGACGGAAATTTTATTTTTGAGAATGTAAAAGAAGGAAGTTACCTGGTAAGTGCTGCTTCGTTGGGTCACATTAAGGTTTATAGTGGCTCATTTACGATTTCTGCTGAACAAAGTACTCACGAGGTAGGCGTTTTACAGTTGGAGCCTTCTACACAAAATTTAAAAGAGGTTGTGGTAGAGACTAAAAAAACATTCATTGAAAGAAAGATCGACAGGACAATCGTAAATGTGGAAGCTTCTATTTCGAATGCCGGTTCTACGGCTATGGAAGTGCTGGAAAAATCTCCTGGTATCACAGTTGATAAAGACGGCAACATCAGCCTGAAAGGAAAACAGGGAGTGAAGGTGTTTATTGATGGCAAGCCAAGCTACCTTTCCGGCCCTGATTTAGCTAACCTTTTAAAAAGCATGGGGTCCGCACAATTAGACCAGATAGAGATCATGACCAATCCTCCTGCTAAGTATGACGCAGCGGGAAATGCAGGCGTGATTAATATCAAACTAAAGAAGAATAAAGTGATGGGTTATAACGGTAGTTTAAGCGCTTCTTATACACAGGGTCAGTACGCAAGAACAAATGAAAGTATCAATATGAACTACCGTAATAAAAATATCAATCTATTTGGCAATTATAGTTTCCGAAAAGATAAAAATTACTCTGAGCTTACTATTGTAAGAAAATTCAGGGACAAGGATTCTAAACAATTGTTATCCATCTTTGATCAGGAAGCTCATTTTACAAATAAGACTAATTCAAATAATGCTAAACTGGGAATAGATGTTAATGTGAGTAAAAAAACAACTATTGGTGCTGTTGTATCTGGGTTCGTAAATAATGAGCAATTCAATAATTTGAACAATACACTGCTACAAAATGATCTTGGTATTACTAATTCAAGCACCTATGCAACTACCCAGGTAAATGGTCAATGGAAGAATTTCAGCAGCAACGTTAATGCACGTCATGTATTTGACAGCACTGGTAAAGAGTTGACTTTTGACGCTGATTATGTGCATTATTCTCAAACTAATAGCCAGGGTTTATACAACCATTATTTTGATGCCGACCATATACCCAATGCCCCAAGTGACACATTGTTAAGTAACATACCTTCCAATATTAGGATTTATAGTTTAAAAGCTGATTACAGTCAGCCTCTGACAGGAAATGCCAAACTGGAAGCAGGGGCAAAAGCTAGTTTTGTAAAAACAGATAATGACGCCCAGTATGATTACCTGGTGAATGGTGAAAAAGTACATGATTATGGAAGGAGTAACCACTTTATTTATGATGAACAGATTAGTGCAGCATATGTAAATGTGAACAAACAAATTAACAAAAAGTGGAGTACTCAACTGGGATTAAGAATTGAAAATACGGTTTCAAAAGGAACCCAGGTAACTACTAATCAAAGTTTTGAAAATAATTATACGCAATTATTCCCGACAGTTTTTGTGGGTTATGACCTGAACGAAAAGAATAATTTTTCTGTGAACTATGGTCGCAGGATTGACCGTCCAGACTATGCAGATCTGAATCCATTCTATTTCTTCCTTGATAAATATACGTACCAGGCAGGTAATATAAATCTTCGTCCGCAATTCAGCAACAATATTGAGCTGTCTCATACCTATAAAGGTAATTTTACCACCACGCTGAATTATACAAAAATAACTGACCTGATTAATGATGTATTGGACCAGAATGAAGCAACAAATGAAACTTTTATTACTAAAAGCAATATTGCCAGCCAGCGCCAGTATGGAATCACTTTAACTACCTTGATACCCGTTCAAAAATGGCTGAAAGTTAATGTGTATGCTAATTTCAGTAATAACAGGTTCCAGGGATTCATAAATAATTCTAATGTGGATCTTCAAAGTAACCTCTTTACTGGAAATGTGAACACGCAGATGAATTTTGGTAAAGGATGGGCGGGGGAAGTGAGTGGCTTTTACCGTTCTAAAGGTTTAGAAGGTGTGCTGTTGATAGGAGGAATGGGCGCTGTAAACGGAGGAATTTCCAAGTCGATAATGAAAAATAAAGCCACTATTAAGCTGGGTTTCAGAGATATTTTCATGACACAGAAATTTAAAGGTTCTGCTGTATATTCCTATATTGATACACATTTTACACAGCAAAGAGACAGCAGGCAGGTAAGCCTTAATTTTAACTGGCGGTTTGGTAATGCTAAAATCCAGGCACCCAAAAGAAAAAATGGCGGAGCATCAGACGAACAAAATCGGGTAAAGGCTAGCAGCAATTAACAATTTTTCATCTATTAGCAAACGCAGTTCAATATTGAGCTGCGTTTTTTTATATTTGTACCAGCCATCAATACAATTCCACTCATTTAAAATCATCATATGCCTTCATTTGACTTCAGCAGCAAAGTAGACCTGCAAACACTGGATAATGCCATTAACACAATAAAAAAGGAAATTACTAACCGGTTTGATTTTAAAGACAGCCATGTAGTGATAGACCTAAATAAGAAGGACTATAAGGTAATGCTGGAGGCGGATAGTGATATGAAGATTGGCCAAATAATTGACGTAATGATCAGCAGGAGTATGAAACAGGGTCTGGCTGCTGAGATTTATGATTTAAGTAAAGAGCCATATCCAAGCGGGAAAGTTGTAAAAAAAGAAATCCTGGTAAGAAATGGTATCAAACAGGAAGACGCTAAAAAAATTGTGAAACTGATAAAGGACAGCGGGTTAAAGGTGCAGGCAGCCATAATGGACGATATTGTCAGGGTTACAGGTAAAAAAATTGATGACCTCCAGGCTGTGATACAAGCTTCGAAAGGTTGGAACCTGGGGATTGCTCTTCAACAGGTAAATACTAAAAGTTAGCATTCATTTGTGTAGCAAAAGACTAAATAAATGAAAACCGTTAAAAAAATGACAAATGTTATTTGTTTATTAAACTCTTTTTTTACTAATTTGTCTAATATTTGGATGCAGAATGTAGCTGGTTTGGGAAGATTTGGGTTTTGTCGATTAGCTTTATTCCCTTACTTTTGCAATCTTTAAAAATAGCATGGCAAAATCCATGCACAAACTTTTACAATTATGAAAAAAGATTTGCATCCCAAAAATTACCGTTTTGTAGTGTTTAAAGATATGAGTAATGGATACCAGTTTTTAAGCCGCTCAACAGCTGAATCAAAAGAAACAGTTAAATGGGAAGATGGTAAAGAATACCCGGTTATTAAATTAGAGATTTCTAACACTTCTCATCCTTTTTACACAGGTAAGAATGTGTTGGTGGATACTGCCGGACGTATCGACAAGTTTAAAAAACGTTACGAAAAAAAGACTAACTAATAATATAGTAAAGATTGTTTTTCATGGCTATACTTTAAGTCCCCTCCGGTTCCCCGGGGGGATTTTTTTATTAGGCTGATCCTCCAAAGAGTTTGTATTTTAGCGCAGAATGAAAATTGTCTTTAACGACGCATCAGTCAAAGAAAGTTTATATCCTTTTGGGGTTATCCAACCTGTTTCTGCAATCAGGGTGGGGATTTTAACTATTAAAGAAAAATGGCAGTTAATAACCGGCAGTACTGTTTTAGACAGCCCATTGTCTTCTCTTGATATTGAAGATAGCAAGACAAGGAAGCATGATGTACATATAGGTTCAAATATCATCCTTTCGAAAAATGGGTGGCAAAGACTTCGTTCCAGTTTTGAAGACGGTGGTTTGGATATGTCAAATATTGAAGATATAAAGATATTGGAGTATCCATGGCAAATTTTTCAATTTAATGATTGGGCAATCCGGCAGGATTATGATTTACTTACTACCGGAAGCCTATCCCAGGCCATTTCACCTACCAATACCATCATCTCACCTGAAAATATTTTTATTGAAGGAGGTGCAAAGGTGGAATACTGTACCATTAATGCATCCACCGGCCCTGTTTATATCGGAAAAAATGCAGAGGTGATGGAGGGTTGTTTCATTCGTGGTCCCTTTGCATTATGCGAAGGAGCAGTTTTAAAAATGGGAACAAAAATATACGGGGCCACTACCATTGGACCTCACTGTATGGCTGGAGGGGAAATAAAAAATTCGGTCCTTATGGGATATTGTAACAAAGCTCATGATGGCTATTTGGGAGATAGTGTGATAGGAGAGTGGTGTAACCTGGGGGCGGGAACCTCCAACAGCAATGTAAAAAATACAGCCAGTACGGTAAAGATGTGGGATAATAAGACAAAAAATTATGTTCCTGTGGGCTTAAAGGCTGGGTTGATCATGGGTGATTACAGCAGGGCTGCGATCAACACTTCCTTCAATACGGGCACTACAGCAGGTATCTGCTGCAATATTTTTGGCGATGGATTTCCGCCAAAATTGATATCAGATTTTACGTGGGGCAAAGAAAGATATACTTTTGAAAAAGTTTTGCAAGATATCGATAACTGGAAAAAATTAAAAAATCAGTCCATCACTAACGAGGAAATAACTATTTTAAGAACACTTTATAACCAATAAAATAACATTAACAATGAGAAAGCAAATAGCTGCTGCTAACTGGAAAATGAATCTAACACTTGAACAGGCCGAAACGCTGATTACGGATTTGTTGGCATCGCCGATTGAGTTAAAAGAAAACCATGAAATGGTTTTTGGAGTACCTTTTCCTTATATCATTAATATTGAAAAGAAAATAGCAGGTAAACAGAGAATATTTTTGGCAGCACAAAATTGTTACAGTAAAGTGTCCGGTGCTTATACTGGCGAGGTAAGTGTGGAAATGTTGAAGAGTATAGGAGTGCCTTATGTAATTATAGGACATAGTGAAAGAAGAGAATATTTTAAGGAGTCAAATAAAGAGTTGTCTGATAAAGTAGATCTTTGTTTTGAATTTGGATTGAAGCCTATTTTTTGTTGCGGAGAAGCATTGGAGATCAGGGAAGCAGGTACACAGAACAGTTTTGTAGAAAATCAGCTGAAAGAAAGTTTGTTTCATTTATCAGCAGAAAGAATTACGGGTTTTGTGATTGCCTATGAACCTATTTGGGCAATTGGTACAGGCAAAACCGCCAGCAGTGCACAGGCCCAGGAAATGCATGCTCATATACGAAATGTGCTTGCCGGCAAATACGGAGCTGAAGTGGCAGGTTCTATTTCTGTTTTATATGGTGGCAGCGTAAAAGCAGCTAACGCAAAAGAAATATTTGGCCAACCTGATGTGGACGGAGGTCTTGTTGGTGGAGCTTCATTAAATGCAGCTGAATTCACCACTATTGCCAACAGCTTGAAATAAACACTACGGAAAAATGAATTACATCAAATCCATTGCTTTTGCAAAAAAGGTTACGTTAAATGGCAACACCATAGAACAGTAACCACCACCAATACTGTATACAAAGAAGAAAGTGGCAACTGATGCAAAAAATAGTATCCAGTAAAGAGCAGTAGATTTTTTTGATGATTCCATTTTTTTAAATTTTGACAAAAATAATGCAAAACATACAAATTCCAGTTTCGTGAATAATCATTTAATTTTCCATATTGTTGTTTTAGTTTACGGTCAGTTCGATATTTTTCTGTCTTGCTAAACAGTTAGGAGCAACGTACACAAGCCATAACAAACGATTGCATCTTCTTCATTTTATCCGGAAGGTAAAAGCACAATGAACTTTTGCAAGTATTATTTTTATTTGTTGTGTATTATTTACATTTTGGCTCAAAAAGTTTTTATATTGCTATCCCTTAATTTATTAGATCAATGACATTGAATTTTTATATCCGGTTTTCCACAAAATTCGGCCAGGCTTTGTTCCTATCGGGAAACCACACTGCATTAGGAAATGACAATGTTGCTACTGCTAAGCCAATGCAGTATTTCAATGAAAACTTTTGGTATACCCAAATTGATATGGCTGAGGCTGATTTTTCTTTGCTGGAAATAGAATACCGGTATATTTTGAAAGAACAGGATGGAAATGAAATAATTGAATGGGGAAATGACCGGCTCATTGATTTCAGAAAAATTACGACAAAAGATATCACGCTGACCGATACCTGGAATCATGCAGGAGAAGTAGAGAATGCTTTTTTTACAAAACCTTTCCAGGAGGTATTTTTCAAAAAAAGTCCTTTAGTAAAGGCAAAAACTACCAGGGCATTTACACACGAGTTTAAGGTAAAAGCTCCGTTGCTTAAAGAAAATGAAGTGTTGTTTATTTCAGGAAACGGGAAGGCGCTTGGAGAATGGGATGTTGAAAAGCCAGGCTTGCTTTCGAAAGAAGGAAATTGGTGGGTAGCAAGATTAAACCTGTCGAACGAAAATTTCCCGATTGTTTACAAATACGGCGTATTTGATATCATTAAAAATGAATTTGTAAGATTTGAAGCCGGCAATAACAGGATGGTGGCTGGCAGCAGCGGAAAAGGAAAGCAAACGATCCTGCATGATGGTTTTGCGCAAATGCCCTATCCATCATGGCGGGGAGCAGGTGTAGCCATCCCGGTGTTTAGCCTGCGCACAAATCACAGTTTTGGGACCGGTGAATTTACAGATATAAAGTTACTGGTAGACTGGACTAAAGGATGTGGATTTAAGCTGATACAACTATTGCCGATTAACGATACTACGGCTACCCATACCTGGACAGATTCTTATCCGTATGCGGCCATCTCTGCATTTGCATTGCATCCCATGTATTTGAACCTGTCAAAAGTAGCCGGTAGTAAGAATGCTTCGGTCGTAAAAAAGTTAGAAGAG